>Ga0114939_10002272_pt1 | contig 14415 bp, 11 predicted proteins | sample AshMeaCrysSpring_FD_87196 | JGI IMG/M metagenome (GOLD analysis project Ga0114939, IMG submission 87196) | Groundwater microbial communities from Big Spring, Nevada to study Microbial Dark Matter (Phase II) - Ash Meadows Crystal Spring | ecosystem: Environmental > Aquatic > Deep subsurface >... | reverse complement strand
GTGCTCGCGAAGCCGCCGGCGAGGGTGAGCACGGTGATCGCCTTGCGCAGGTCGGTGCGGAACACCAGCGCCAGGCTGGCGAACGCGGGCTCGTAGAGGACCAGCCCCATCACGAATCCGAGGCCGGCCCAGATCGCGTACAGCGCCGCCGTCGAGGACACCTGCGAGAAGGCCGCGAGCAGCAGAACCGCCCCCACGGAGCCGCCGGTCATGAGCGCGCGCGCGCCGTGCCGGTCGATGTGGCGGCCGACGGGTGCGGCCACCACGCCGGAGACGAGGAGCGCGAGGGAATAGGCGCCGACCGCCGCCGGTGCCGACGCGCCCAGGTCGCGGCGCACCGACTCCATGACGACGGCGAACGCGTAGTAGATCGATCCCCAGGAGACGATCTGGGTCACGCCGAGGGCGGCGACGACGCGCCACCGCCCCCATCCGCCGTCGCCGGGATCAGGCAAGCGCGCGCAATTCCCTCAGGAGCACGGAAAGGACGGCGAGGTCCGTGCTGGCCCCGCGCCGCAGCTCGTCGCGCATGCCGGCGAGGCGGGCGATGGACGCACCGAACTGCGCACGCCACGCCGCGATCATCGCCGCCGCGTCACTGGAGCCCGGCACGAGCCTCGCCACCGCCGTGGTGAGGGTTCGGTGCTGGCTCGCGAGGTCGTCGCGAAGCGCGTTGCGCGCCAGCGACTGCCACGGCGTGTCGGTGGGGAGCTGCGAGATGCGCTCGGCGAACCAGTGCAGCTCCAGTTCCCCGGCCAGGGCGAAGTGCAGCCGCGCGATCGCCTCCAGCGGCCGCCCCGCCTCCACCGCCACCTCGGTGGCATCGAGCACCGAATAGAGACCGTCGAGGCCGGCCATGCGCCGCGCCAGGTCCGGCGGCACGCCCTGCCCGGCCAGCCGCGAGGCCGTCGCCTCGAACGCGCGCCGTTCGGCCGCCGCGAGCATTGCCGGGAGCCCCGACTGGAACACGGCCAGGCCCGGCTGGAAGATGGCCAGCGCGTCCGCGATGGGGAGCTTCTCGCGGCGGCGGCGCAGGAACCAGAGCGTCGCCCGCAGCACGAGCCTCCCCGCCTCGATGAACATCTCCGACTGCAGCGCCGCCTCCACCCGGTTGTCGAGCGCGTCGATCGCCGACCACAGCGCCTCGAAGCCGAAGACGTCGCGCACGAGGATGAAGGCGCGCGTCACCTCGTCGGCCGTGGCGCCGGTCTCCTCCTGCATGCGGTTCACGAACACGGCGCCGGTGCGGTTGATCATCGTGTTGGCCACGACCGTGGCGATGATCTCGCGCTTGAGCGGGTGCCGCGGCATTGCCGCCGCGTAGCGCCGGCGCATCTCGGCCGGAAAGTACGCGGGCAAAGCCTGCGCCACATAGGGATCGTCGATGAGGGAGCCCTTCAGCAGGTCGTCGAAGAGCACCATCTTCGAATAGGCGAGCAGGACCGCCCGCTCCGGCGCGGTGAGCGCCTGGCGCGCGGCGCGGCGTTCCGCCAGCTCGTCGTCCGAGGGCAGGAACTCGACGGCGCGGTTGAGGCGCCCCGCCTTCTCCAGCGCGCGGATGAGGGCGGCCTGCGCGTCGAGGAGCTTGTCGCCGCGCGCGCCCGCCACCGACAGCGACTGCGTCTGGAAGTAGTTGTCGGCGAGCACGAGTTGCGCCACCTCCCCGGTCATCCCGGCGAGGATCTCGTTCCTCTGCTTCTCGGTGAGCTCGCCCTCGGCGGCCACCAGCCCCAGCAGGATCTTGATGTTGACCTCGTGGTCGGAGCAGTCGACCCCGGCGGAGTTGTCGATGGCGTCGGTGAGGATCGCGCCTCCTTTCCCGTCCGGGCCGCCCTCGCGTGCGTACTCCACGCGCCCCAGCTGCGTGAAGCCGAGGTTGCCGCCCTCGCCCACCACCCGGCAGCGCAGCTCGCGGCCGTTGACGCGGATCGCGTCGTTGGCGCGGTCCCCCACGTCGGCGTGGGTCTGGTGGCCCGCCTTCACGTAGGTGCCGATGCCGCCGTTGTAGAGCAGGTCCACGGGCGCGCGCAGGATCGCCTTCATCAGCTCCTGCGGCGTGAGCGCCTCGTCGGCCACGCCCAGCACGCGGCGCGCCTCCGGCGAGAGCGGGATCGACTTGAGGGCGCGGGGAAAGACCCCGCCGCCCTTCGAGAGCTTCGCCTTGTCGTAGTCGTCCCACGACGAGCGCGGCAGCGCGAAGAGCCGCTCGCGCTCAGCGAAGCTCGCCGCCGGGTCCGGGTCCGGGTCGAGGAAGATGTGCCGGTGGTCGAAGGCCGCCACCAGCCGGATGCGGCGCGAAAGCAGCATGCCGTTGCCGAACACGTCGCCGGACATGTCGCCGATGCCGGCCACGGTGAAGTCCTGCGACTGCGTGTCCAGCCCCCGCTCGCGGAAGTGGCGCTTCACGCTCTCCCACGCGCCGCGCGCCGTGATGCCCATCTTCTTGTGGTCGTAGCCGGCGCTGCCGCCGGAGGCGAAGGCGTCGCCCAGCCAGTGCCCGTACTCCGCACTGACCGCGTTCGCGTAGTCGGAGAACGCGGCGGTGCCCTTGTCCGCGGCCACCACGAGGTACGCGTCGTCCGGGTCGTGACGGACGACGTCGCGCGGGGGAACCACCTTGCCGCCCTTCAGGTTGTCGGTGAGGTCGAGGAGCCCTCGCAGGAAGTCCTTGTAGCAGGCCACCCCTTCCTTCAGGTAGGCCTCGCGGTCGGCTGCCGGTGGCGCGGCCTTGAGCACGAAGCCGCCCTTGGAGCCCACCGGGACGATGACCGCGTTCTTGACCATCTGCGCCTTCATGAGGCCCAGGATCTCGGTGCGGAAATCCTCGGGCCGGTCGGACCAGCGCAGCCCCCCGCGCGCGACCTTGCCGCCGCGCAGGTGGATCGCCTCGAAGCGCGGCGAGTAGACGAAGATCTCGAAGAGCGGCCGCGGCTCGGGCAGGTCGGGAACCTTGGCGGAGTCCAGCTTGAGCGCGAGATAGGGCTTGCGCCCGCCGTCGGCGCCGCGCACCCAGTGGTTGGTGCGCAGCGTGGCGCGGATCGTGTAGAGGAAGCGGCGCAGGATCCGGTCCTCGTCGAGGTTGGCGACGCCGTTCAGCGCCGCCTTCACCTCATCGTGCAGGCCCGCCTGCACCGCCTCGCGATCGCCCCCCCGCCCCGGGTCGAAGCGCGCGTGGAAGATGGCCACGAGCGTCGCCACGATCGCCGGGTGGGCCGCGAGCGTCTGCGCGATGTAGGACTGGCTGAAGGTGAAGCCGGCCTGGCGCAGGTAGCGGGCGTACGCGCGCAGCACCACGACGTCGTCCGGGGCGAGCGCCGCCGCGGGCGTCAGGCGGTTGAAGGCGTCGTTTTCGATCTCGCCGCGCGCGACGCGCAGCAGCGCCTCCTCGGTGATGGCCTTGATCGGCTCGACGTCGGCGAGGTCGCGGGCGCTGCGCAGCGCGAAGTCGTGGATGAAGACGGCGGCGCCGTCGCCGCGCGTCACCTCCCAGCCGTCCTCCGCCACCGTCTCGAAGCCCATGTTCTCGAGGATCGGCAGGCTCGAGGAGAGCGGGATCAGCTCGCCCAGCCGGTAGGCGCGCAGCCGCAGCGTCCTCGCGTCGGCCTCCACCGGCCGGTAGAGGCTCGCCGCGAACGGGTTGCCGGCATCGAGCGCCTCCATGACCGCGATGTCGCGCACGGCCATGCGCGGCGAGAGCTCGTCGCGATAGGCGAGCGGGAAGGCGGACCCGTAGCGCTTGAGCAGCGGCACCGCGTGCTCCTCGCCGACCGCCGCGGTCAGGGCGAGCTTGAGGTCGTCCTCCCAGCGCCGCGTGACCTGCGTGATCTCGGCCTCGATCGCGCGGGCGTCGGGGTTGGGCTCGTCACGCGGCGAGGTCCGCACCAGCAGGTGCACGCGCGCGAGCACGGCGTCCGACAGCTGCATCGTGTACTCGACGCTCGTGCCCGACAGGTGCCGGCGCAGCACCTCCTCGATGCGGCGGCGCACGTCGGTGTTGAAGTTCTCGCGCGGCAGGTAGACGAAGCAGGAGTAGAAGCGGCCGTAGACGTCCCGGCGCACGAAGACGCGGGTGCGCCGGCGGTCGCCGAGGCGCAGCACGGCGAGGGCCGTCTCGAAGAGCGACACCTCGTCGATCTGGAGCAGGTCGTCCCTCGGCCACGCGTGCAGGATCGACAGGAGGTTCTTGTGGTCGTGGCTCGCCGGCGCGAAGCCGGTGCGCTCGAGCACGCGCGCGACCTTGCGCCGCAGCAGGGGGATGTCGCGCGGGTTGGCCTGGTAGGCGCCCGAGGTGTAGAGCCCCACGAAGCGGCGCTCGCCGGTCACCCGCCCCTCGGCGTCGAACTTCTTCACGCCGACGTAGTCGAGGTAGCCCGGCCGGTGCACGGTGGCGCGGGAGTTGGCCTTGGTGAGTACCAGCAGGCGCGGCTCGCGCGCGAAGGCGCGCACGCCCGGCGGCAGGTCACGGAAGCTCTGCGAGAAGCCGCCCAAGCGCGGCTCGCGAAGCACCCCCTTTCCGGATCCCGGCACGATGCGCAGCTGTTCCCCGCCGTCGGCGGCGACCAGGTCGTACTCGCGATAGCCCACGAAGGTGAAATGGTTATCGAGCGCCCAGTCGAGGAACGCGCGCGCCTCGGCCACCTCGGCGGGGTCGAGGCCCTTCGGCGGCGTGGCGATCTCCGCCGCGACGGCCTGCATGGCCCCGCGCATCGCGGGCCAGTCCTCCACCGCGGCGCGGACGTCGGCGAGCACGCCGAGGAGGCCGTCGCGCAGCGCCGCGAGGCGCGCCGGGTCGGTTTCCCGGTCGATCTCGGCGTGGATCAGCGACTCGCGCGTGCCATCCTCGCCGGCGGGCGCCAGTGCTTCCAGTTCGCCCTGCGGGCCGCGCCGCGTCGTCACCATCGGGTGGACGAGGAGGTGCAGGGTGCAGCCCAGGCGGTTCAGCTCCATCGTCACCGAGTCGACGAGGAACGGCATGTCGTCGTTCACGATCTCGATCACGGTGTGCGCGCTCGACCAGCCGTGCTCCTCCAGGTGGGGGTTGTAGACCCGCAGCCTGGGGGCCCCTGCGGTGAAGGTGCGCGCGAAGGCGAGGTGCGAAAGGGCCGCCCCGTACAGGTCTTCGGGGGCGCGGGCCGCGAGGTCGCCGGGGTCGACCTGGCCGTAGTAGAGCGGGAGGAACGCGCGGGCCTCGGCGGCGGCAGCGCCGGCAAGGCGCTGCGCGGCGAGGCGGACGACGGGGTCGAGAAGGGCCTGCTGGGAATCGGGAGCGGAAGTGGTCATGCGGACCTCGTTGTTGTCGTGGCGGGAAGGCGCTGCGCGCAACCCTCGTGGGGCTTCGCCGGCGACAATCCCGAGGCGCCATTTTCCACCAAGTTGCGCCCCGATTACGATGTCGGCATGGACAACGCCCGAAAAACCCCGCGCCGCGTCGGCATCCTGGGCGGCATGGGACCCGCCGCCGCCATCGACCTGCAGGCCAAGATCCTCGCCGCCACGCCCGCGCGCGGCGACGCCGATCACCTGCCCGTGGTGGTTTGGAACGTGCCGCAGGTGCCCGACCGCGTCGCCGCAGTGCGCGGCGAGGGCCCCTCGCCGCTGCCGGCGATGCAGGAGGGCGCGCGCGGCCTAGAGGCGGCGGGCTGCGAGGCCTTCGCCATCGCCTGCAACACGGCCTACCACTGGGCCGACGCGCTCGCCACATCGGTTCGCATCCCGCTGCTGCACATCGCCGACGCGGCGATGGACGCGCTGGCGCGCCTGCCGGCGCCGCCGGTGCGCGTGGGGCTCCTCGCCACGCGCGGCACGCTTGCGGCGGCCTTCTACGGCGAGCGCCTGGCGCAGCGCGGCTTCCGCTGGCTCGTGCCGACCGGGGACGAGCAGGCGCGCTTCGTCGACGAGGCGATCGCCCGGGTCAAGGCCGGCGACGTGGCCGGCGCGCGGGCGCCGTTCGAGGCCGCGGCGCGCGCGCTCGCCGGCCGGGGGGCCGAGGTGATCCTGCTCGCCTGCACGGAACTGCCCCTCGCGGCGGAGGGGGTCGACTGCCCGGTTCCGGTCCTGGACGCGAGCCGCGCCCTCGCCGAGGCCATCGTCGAATTCGCGATGCGCCGCGACGGGGCGCAACCCGCGCCATAGCGGTGCACGCGGGGCCGCCTGCAAGGCCGTTTGCCATGGCAGAAGGCCGGGAAGTATCCTTGCCGTCTGCTTGACGTTGGCAGGGCCATTCCCGACACCCGAACCCACCAGGAGACAACATGACGCTTCGCAAGTCGCTCGCCGCCCTCGCGGCCCTCGCCGTGCTCGCCGTGCCGGCGGCCGCGCAGGAACTCACCGGCACCCTGAAGAAGATCAAGGACTCCGGCACGATCACCATCGGCCACCGCGAGACCTCGATCCCGTTTTCCTACCTCGACGACAAGCAGCAGCCCATCGGCTACTCGATGGACATCTGCGCGGCCGTCGTGGAAGAGGTGAAGAAGGAGCTCGGGATGGCGCAGCTCGCCGTGAAGTACAACCCGGTGACGCCGCAGACCCGCATCCCGCTGATGGCCAACGGGACGATCGACATCGAGTGCGGCTCGACCACCAACACGCTCACGCGCCAGAAGCAGGTCGGCTTCGCGCCCGTCACCTTCATCACCGGCACGAAGCTCCTGGTGAAGAAGTCGGCCAAGGTCAAGTCCTACAAGGACCTGAAGAACAAGACGGTGGTGGTCACGCAGGGTACGACCAACGAGCGCATCATCAAGGCGCTCTCCGACAAGGACAACCTCGGCATCAAGTTCCTCAACGCCAAGGACCACGGAGAGTCGTTCCTCACGGTGGAGTCGGGCCGCGCGGTCGCCTTCTCCATGGACGACATCCTCCTCTACGGCCTCATCGCCAAGGCCAAGAACCCGAAGGACTTCGAGGTGGTCGGCGACTACCTCTCCTACGACCCCTACGGCATGATGTACCGCAAGGGCGACGAGGACTTCGGCGTCGTGATCCGCCGCGCCATCGCGCGCCTGATGTCGAGCGGCGACCTCGCCAAGCTCTACGACAAGTGGTTCCTCCAGAAGCTGCCCTCCGGCGAGACGATGGGCGTGCCGATGAGCCCGCTCCTGAAGGCCGCCATCACGCTGCAGGCCCTCCCCGACTAAGGGCCCGACGGGGGGCGTGAAACCGTCCCCCTCGCCTTTTCTCCCGGCGAGCGGACGCGCATGGACTGGAAGGTCTTCCTCGAGCAGGCGCCGAGCGGGGGCATGACCTACCTCGGCTGGCTGTGGTCGGGGCTCTTCTGGACGGTCTGCGTCTCGGCGTGCGCCTGGGTCATCGCCTCGGTCGTGGGCGGCATCGTCGGCGTCGCGCGGACGACCCCGCTGGGCTGGGCACGCGCGGCCGGCACGGCCTACGTGGAGCTCTTCCGCAACATCCCGCTCCTCGTGCAGATGTTCCTGTGGTACTTCGTCATGCCCGAGGTGCTGCCGCAGGCCCTGGGCGACTGGCTGAAGCAGGACATGCCCCACCTGCTCACGCTGCCCTTCGCCGCCCAGTTCAGCCTGTGGGAGTTCACCGCGGCCGTGCTCTGCCTGGGACTCTACACCGCCTCGCGGGTCGCGGAGCAGGTGCGATCGGGCATCCAGTCGCTGCCGAAGGGGCAGACCAACGCCGGCCTGGCGCTGGGCCTCACGCTGCCGCAGGTCTACCGGCACGTGACGCTGCCGATGGCCATGCGCATCGTCATCCCGCCGATGACGAGCGAGTTCCTGACCATCTTCAAGAACTCGTCGACCGCGCTCACCATCGGCGTGCTGGAGCTCACCGCGCAGAGCCGCCAGATCTCCGAGTACACCTTCAAGACCTTCGAGGCCTTCACGGCCGCGACCCTGATCTACATCGTCATCACCATGACGGTGATCCTCCTCATGCGCACGCTCGAGCGCCGCGTCGCGGTGCCGGGCTACATCGCGCAGGCGGGCGGGCACTGACCGATGGGCGGCGAGTTCGACTGGAGCGTCGTCTGGAAGTACCGCGCGGTGCTGTGGGACGGGATGGTGACGTCCCTGCAGCTCTTCGCGATCGCCCTCGCCGGGGGCATCTTCTTCGGCACCCTCCTCGCCATGGCGCGCCTGTCGCGGTGGAAGGCGCTCTCCGTGCCCGCCGCGGGGTTCGTGAACCTGATCCGCGCCATCCCCTTCATCATGGCGATCTTCTGGTTCTACTTCCTCACGCCGATGATCGTCGGCAAGTTCACCGGGCAGCAGGGCGAGGCGGTGGGCCCGTTCACCTCGGCCATCGTCGCCTTCATCATGGTGGAGTCGGCCTACTACTCGGAGATCATCCGCGCCGGCATCCAGTCGATCCCGCGCGGCCAGCCGTGGGCCGCCTACGCGCTCGGCATGAACTACTGGCAGTCCATGGGCCACGTCGTCCTGCCCCAGGCTTTCCGAAACATGCTGCCCGTGATGCTCACGCAGGCCGTGATCCTCTTCCAGGACACCTCCCTCGTGTACGTGGTGGCGCTCAAGGACTTCCTCGGCGCCGCCTCCAAGGCCGGGCAGCTCACCGGCCGCATCGTCGAGCTCTACCTCTTCGTCGCCGTCGTCTTCTTCGTCATCTGCTTCGCCGCTTCGTGGGCCGTGAAACGGCTCCAGGCGCGCCTCGCCGTCCCGTCGCGCTAGGACTCGCCATGACCGCCAGCCCCGACCCCCGCCCGATGATCGAGATGCGCCAGGTGAGCAAGTGGTACGGCGCCTTCCACGTGCTGAAGGAATGCACGACGAAGGTCGAGAAGGGCGAGGTCGTCGTGGTGTGCGGCCCGTCGGGGTCGGGGAAATCCACGCTCATCAAGGCCGTGAACGGGCTGGAGCCCTTCCAGAAAGGCGAGATCCTCGTGAACGGCGTGTCGGTGGGCGACCCGAGGACGAACCTGCCGAAGCTTCGCTCGCACATCGGCATGGTGTTCCAGAACTTCGAGCTCTTCCCCCACATGAGCATCACCGACAACCTCACCCTCGGGCAGGTGAAGGTGCTCGGGCGCACGCGGGACCAGGCGGTCGAGAAGGGACTGGCACTCCTCGACCGGGTGGGCCTGCTGTCGCAGAAGGACAAGTACCCGGGCCAGCTCTCCGGCGGGCAGCAGCAGCGCGTGGCCATCGCCCGGGCGCTCTCCATGGACCCCATCGCCATGCTCTTCGACGAACCCACCTCGGCGCTCGACCCGGAGATGATCAACGAGGTGCTCGACGTCATGGTGCAGCTCGCGCGGGAGGGGATGACGATGATGGTGGTGACGCACGAGATGGGGTTCGCCCGCAAGGTTGCGCACCGGGTGGTCTTCATGGACCAGGGCAGCATCGTCGAGGACTGCACGAAGGACGAGTTCTTCGGTACCCAGCGCTCCGAGCGCGCCCAGCTTTTCCTGTCGAAGATCCTGCAGCACTAGCGGCGGCGGGTCCGGGCGCCCGCGAAAGCCGCCTGCCGCGCACCGGATTTCCGCGCGGAAATCATTGACGAATCGGGACTTTCGGTCGAAACTTGCCGGCTATGAATCGGCTCACCGCCATCGGCATCGCGTCCCTCGTCGCTTACGGGGCGCTTCTGGCCGCCAAGTGGGATTCCTCCGCCCCCGGCAGCGCGGCCGGCCCCGCCGTGGCGAACGGCGCGAAAGCCGCCGCCGAGCAACGCCCCGCACGGCGGCCGGCCGATGACATGGTCGCACTAGGCACGGCTTCGCCCGCACCGCGCCTTGCCGGCATGCCCCTGCCCTCCCCCGTGGTGACGCCCGCCGCCCACCGCGTTTCACCCGTGGCCGGCGAGTTCCGTTCCACGCGCGACCTGAAGGCGTTCGCGGAAGCGCTGGCGGCACGCAAGACCCAGCTGACCGGCGACGAGCGCTACCACCTGGCGAAGGCGCTGGAGTCCTGCCTTTTCGCCAACTCGGTGAACGAGGACCTCGCCTCCTACAGCGCCAAGCAGCGCCGGCAGTTCGTCGCCTCCCTGCCGGCCGGCGATCCCAATGCCGCGCAGCGCCTCGCCGCCTACGACTCGGTCGACGATGCCTCGCGCTGCCTGCGCTTCCACGGCGCCAAGATCGCGCCGCGCGAGATCGACGAACTCTTCGCCGCCGCGGCCCAGATGGGGGACGCGCGGGCGCAGGCCCGCCTGCTCACCGCGGAAATCCAGCGCAACCTCAACGCGCAGCCGCGCGACGAGAGCGGTGCCCCGTCGCGCATCGCGCCCGACGACCTCGCTCGCATCGTGGCCATCCTCGAGACGGGCGACCCGGAGGCGGTCCTTTCCGTCGGCGGCATGCTCGCGCAGTCGCCGCTCAAGGAGCAACTGCGCGTCGGCCCGTCCGGCGAGATGCCGGAGCCCACGGCCTTCATCGGCGCCTGGCAGTTGGTCGCCTGCGACCTGGGGCTCGACTGCAGCGCCCAGCACCGCGACCTGCAGCAGGCCTGCGCCTTCGCCGCCTATTGCGGCGCCGGCCATTTCGAGGAGCACTACCAGACGTTCGTCGCCTCGCCGTTCGTCTACCAGCAGGCGCAGCGCTACCGGGCGCTGATCCACGGCGCCATGCAGAGCCGCGACTGGGCCCAGATCGGCCTCGGGCCCAAGCTCGCGGCCGCCCCGAAGCCCCCGAAGAAATAGACGGGCCGCCCGGCCCTCACTCGCCATGCCCGATTGGTACCGCGTCGCCGGCGACGGGACGGTGCAGCTTCGCGTCCACGCCCAGCCGGGGGCGAAGCGCACGGAGGTGGCGGGCCTGCACGGGGAAAGCGTGAAAGTGCGCCTCGCCGCCCCGGCACAGGAGGACCGCGCGAACGAAGCCCTCGTCGCCTTCATGGCGGAACGCTTCGGGGTGCCGCGCCGGGAGGTCACCCTCGTCTCGGGCGCGAGATCGCGCGACAAGCGCCTTGAGATCCGCGGAACCGCGCGCGACCCGGCGGCCGCCCTCGGGCTAGCCCCCGGCTAGGTTCAGGCGCCCAGCGCCCGCACGTGCCGCACGGCGCTGCGCGCGAGCGAGGCCGTGTTGTAGCCGCCTTCCAGCGTGGAGACGATCCGGCCCGACGCGTGCCGTTCGGCGACCTCCACGATGCGCCGCGTGACCCAGGCGTAGTCCTCGTCCTCCAGCCGCAGTTGCGCCAGCGGGTCCTCGCGGTGGGCATCGAACCCGGCCGAGACGAACACCATCTCGGGCTGGAAGCGCTCCAGCGCCGGCAGCCAGTGGCGCTCCACCGCCGCGCGGAAGCCATCGCTTGCCGTCGCCGCCGGCAAGGGCACGTTGATCACGTGGTCGTTCCCGGAATCCGCCCCGCAGAAGGGGTAGTAGGGGTGCTGGAAGGTGGAGCAGAAAAGCACCCGCGGGTCGTCGCGGAACATGTCCTCGGTGCCGTTGCCGTGGTGCACGTCGAAATCGAGGATGGCGATGCGCTTCAGGCCGTGCCGCGCCAGGGCGTGCGCGGCGCCGACAGCGACGTTGTTGAAGACGCAGAAGCCCATCGCCCGGTCCGGCGTCGCGTGGTGGCCCGGGGGACGCACCGCGCAGAACGCGCGCTCCGCGCGCCCCTCCGCGACCATGTCCGTCGCCCGCACCACGGCGCCGGCGGCACGCAGCGAGGCGGACAGCGACTTCGGGTTCATCGACGTGTCCGGGTCGAGGTAGGCGTAGTCGTGCTCGGGCGCCGACTCATGGACCAGCTCGATGTGGACCTCGTGGTGGACGCGCGCAAGCTGCGCCTCCGTGGCGAGGGGCGCCTCTTCCTCCCGCAGGCGGGCCGTCACGCCGGCGTCGTCGAGGGCGTCGAGCACCGCCTTCAGCCGCGCCGGCGATTCCGGATGGTGCGGGCCCATCTCGTGCAGGGCGCAGTCGGGGTGGGTGATCAGGACGACGGACACGGCGGCTTCCTCCTCGTGACGCTCAACTGGCCTTTGGGCCTATGCAACCATTCTGGGACGGCGGCGATCGAAGTTCAATGCATGGTAGGCGGACGGATACCGCCCCCTGGCGTGCTATCCTCGCAGAGGCCGCTGCCTCGCCTGCCACGACGCCGACGATTCCCCTCCCAATGGCCACCCTGATCGAAGCCCGTCCCCGCTCCTCCGCCCTCGCCGTCGAGGACGTCATCGCCCGCGCCGCCTCGGTGATCCTCGGCAAGGAACGCCAGATCCGCCTCGCCGTCGCCTGCATCCTCGCCCGCGGCCACCTGCTCATCGAGGACGTGCCCGGGGTCGGCAAGACGACGCTGTCGCGCACGCTCGCGCGCCTGCTCGCCCTCGACCACCAGCGCATCCAGTTCACCTCCGACCTGCTGCCGGCGGACGTGATCGGCGTCTCCATCTTCGACCGCGAGAGCTCCACCTTCCGCTTCCACCCGGGGCCGATCTTCACCCACATCATCCTCGCCGACGAGATCAACCGCGCGAGCCCGAAGGCGCAGAGCGCGCTGCTCGAGGCCATGGAAGAGCACCAGGTCACGGCCGAGGGCGAGACGCGGCCGCTGCCGGAGCCCTTCTTCGTCATCGCCACGCAGAATCCCCTGCACCAGGTGGGCACCTTCCCGCTGCCGGAGTCGCAGCTCGACCGCTTCCTCATGCGCCTGCGGCTGGGCTACCCGGACGCGAAGGCCGAGCGCGAGCTGCTCAAGGGCGCGGAGCGGCGCGACATCATCTCGCACCTCGAGTCGGCCATGAGCGCCGCCGAGCTGCTCGAGCTGCAGCGCGCCGTGCCGGCGACCCTCGTGTCCGACGCGCTCCTCGACTACGTGCAGGCGCTGGTCGCGCACACGCGCCTCTCCCCGAAATTCGCGCAGGGACTGTCGCCGCGCGCCGGGCTCGCGCTCCTGCGCGCCTCCCAGGCCTGGGCGATGATGCACGGCCGGCGGCAGGTCTTGCCCGAGGACGTGCAGGCCGTCCTTCCCGCCGTGGTGGGCCACCGGCTGCACGGCACCGGCGAAACCCAGAAGGGCGGCTTCGACGCCGCCACGGACCTCCTCACCGCCGTCGCCATCCCCTGACCGCCTCGCGCGCGATGCTGGCGAACCTGAGGCAGTCGATCTCCGACTGGATCTTCCGGGCAAGGGCGCCGGAGGTGCCGCCCGTGACGCTCGTGCAGCGGCGCATCTTCATCATCCCGGCGGCGCAGGGTTACTTCTTCGTGCTGATCCTGGTGATCCTGCTCCTCGCCTCGATCAACTACGCGCTCTCCCTCGGCTTCCTGCTGACCTTCCTGCTCACCGCCATGGGCAGTGTCGCCATGCTCCACACCTGGCGCAACCTCGCCCACCTGCGGCTGCGGCCCGGGCGCTGCGAGCCGGTCTTCGCGGGCGACACGGCGCAGTTCGGCGTCGTCCTCGATTCGCCCTCGCGGGACCGCTTCGCCGTCGCCGTGCGGCGCCGCGGCGAGGAACCGGTGTACGCGGACCTGCCGCAGGGGGAGGCGACGGTCGTCACCATCGCCGTGCCGGCGCCACGCCGCGGCCGCCTCGCCTGCGGCCGGCTCGAGATCTTCACGCGCTACCCCGTCGGGTTCTTCCACGCCTGGTCCTACTTCGACTTCGGCCTCGCGACTCTCGTCTACCCGCGACCGGATCCCACGGCGGGACCGCCGCCGCAACAGTCGCGGTCGGGCACCGAGGAGGGCGTTCCCGCGCCAGGCGACGACGACTTCTCGATGCTGCGCAACTACCAGGCCGGCGACCCGCCGCGGCAAATCGCCTGGAAGGCGCTGGCACGCGGCGACGACCTGCTCACCAAGGAGTTCCAAGGCATGGCCTCGGCGGAGCTCTGGCTCGACTGGCTGGATGCCCGCGCCGCCGGCACCGAGGCCCGCCTCAGCATCCTCGCCCACTGGGTGATCGAGACCGAGCGGCACGGCCAGCTCTACGGCCTGCGCATCCCTGGAACGGAGATTCCCCCGGCACGCGGCGAGGCGCACCGCACCCGCTGCCTCGAGGCCCTGGCGCTCTTCGGTGAAGGAGCCGGCGCATGAGCAGCGCCCTGCCCGCAAAACCGCTCGACGCCCGGACGATCCTGTGGCTCGTCGCGTCCATGGGATTCGTCGCGGCGCCGCACGCGCTGCGCCTGCCGTGGTGGGTCGGGTCGATCTTCGGGCTGGCGCTCGCGTGGCGGGCGTGGATCGCCTGGCGCGCAACGCGCTTCCCGCCGCGCTGGCTCCTGCTCGCGCTCACCCTGGGCGCCGTGGTGGCGACCTTCGTTGGCTACGGGCGCGTCACCGGCCGCGACGGAGGCACCACGCTCCTCGTGCTGATGGTGGGACTCAAGCTCCTCGAAATGCGCACGTCGCGCGAGGTGGTGCTCTCGATCCACCTCGGCTTCATCCTGGTGATGACCAATTTCCTCTTCTCGCAGACGATCCCGACGGGCCTGTACATGCTCGCCTGCGTGTGGCTCTTCGTCGCGACGCTGGTGGGC
>Ga0114939_10002271_pt1 | contig 14430 bp, 14 predicted proteins | sample AshMeaCrysSpring_FD_87196 | JGI IMG/M metagenome (GOLD analysis project Ga0114939, IMG submission 87196) | Groundwater microbial communities from Big Spring, Nevada to study Microbial Dark Matter (Phase II) - Ash Meadows Crystal Spring | ecosystem: Environmental > Aquatic > Deep subsurface >... | reverse complement strand
GCGACCGCGGAGCCGTCGCAGGACGGCCGGAAGATCCTGTACTACCGCAACCCGATGGGACTGCCGGACACCTCGCCGACGCCTAAGAAGGACTCGATGGGGATGGACTACATCGCCGTGTACGAAGGCGAGGGCCAGGATGCCGGCGCTGCGGTCAAGCTCACGGATGCGAAGGTGCAGAAGCTCGGCGTGCGCAGCGCGCCGGCCGAGCGGCGCGTGCTCGACGCCGTGGTGCGCGCCGCCGGCCGCATCGAGGTCGACGAGCGCCGGCTGACGAGCATCACGCCGAAGTTCGAGGGCTACGTCGAGAAGCTGCACGTCAACGCGACCGGGCAGTTCGTTGCCCGCGGCGCCCCGCTGTTCGACGTCTACAGCCCGGAGCTCTTCGCCACCCAGCGCGAGTACGCGATCGCCGCGCAGGCGCTGGCGCAACTGAAGGGCGGCGACGAGGCCACGGCGGCCGGCATGAAGCAGCTGGCCGACTCCGCGCTGGCACGGCTGCGCAACTGGGACGTCACCGACGAGGACATCGCGCGGCTGGCCGCCGGCGGCGAGCCGCGCCGCTCGCTGGCGTTCCGCGCCCCGGCCGGTGGCATCGTGCTGGAGCGCAAGGCCGTGCAGGGCATGCGCTTCATGCCGGGCGAGATGCTCTACCAGATCGCCGACCTGTCGAGCTTGTGGCTGATCGCCGAGGTACCCGAGCAGGACCTCGGGCGCGTGCGCACCGGCCTCACCGCCAGGGCGCGCTTCGACGCCTACCCGGGCGAGGTGTTCGCCGGCAAGGTGACCTACGTCTATCCGACGCTGAAGGCCGACACGCGCACGGCGCAGGTGCGGGTCGAGCTGGCCAATCCGCAGGGAAGGCTGAGGCCGGCGATGTACGCGCAGGTGGAGATTGCCTCCGCCGGCAGCGCGCAACTGGTGGTGCCGACCTCGGCCGTGATCGACAACGGTGCCCGTCGCGTGGTGCTCATCGACCAGGGCGGCGGCCGCTTCGAGCCGCGCGAGGTCAGGCTCGGCGCGCGCGGCGACGAGTTCACCGTGGTCACCGAAGGCGTGCAGGAAGGCGAGCGCGTGGTGACCTCGGCCACCTTCCTGCTCGACTCGGAAGCGAACCTGAAGGCCGCGCTCGGCGCGCTCACCGGCGGCAGCGACACGAAGAAGGTCACGCACAGCGCGGTGGGCACGCTCGACGAGGTCGACGCGAAGAACAACCGCCTGCTGATCACGCACGAGCCCGTGGAGAGCCTGAAGTGGCCGACGATGACCATGGAGTTCGTGCCGGCCAACGAGGCACTGGCGAAGAAGTTCAGGCCCGGCGAGGCGATCCGTTTCGACTTCGTCGAGCGCCGGCCGGGCGAGTGGGTGGTGACGAAGATCGAGGCGCGCCGGTGAACGTGATCACCCGCCCGTCGCCCCGGCGCAGGGCGGGGCCCAAGTCGACTGGCAGCGGTCGACGCGGGAACTGGGCCCCGGCCTGCGCCAGGGCGACGCCGTGGTGGGTGAATGGCCATGATTGAAAGACTGATCACCTGGTCGGCCCGCAACCCGTTCCTGATCGGGCTCGCCACGCTGCTGCTCGTCGCCGGCGGCGTGATCGCGATGCTGCGCACGCCGCTCGATGCGCTGCCGGATCTGTCCGACGTGCAGGTCATCGTCTACACCGAGGTGTCGGGTCAGGCCCCGCAGGTGGTCGAGGACCAGGTCACCTATCCGCTGACCACCGCCATGCTCGCCGTGCCGCACAGCAAGGTGGTGCGCGGCTTCTCGTTCTTCGGCGCCAGCTTCGTCTACGTGATCTTCGACGACGGCACCGACCTGTACTGGGCGCGCTCGCGCGTGCTGGAGTACCTGAACGCCGCCGCGGGCCGGCTGCCGCCGAACGTGACGCCGCAGCTCGGCCCGGATGCCACCGGCGTCGGCTGGGTCTATCAGTACGTGGTCCTGGCGAAGGACCGCACGCTCGCCGAACTGCGCACGCTGCAGGACTGGTACCTGCGCTACCAGATCAACGCCGCGCCAGGCGTCAGCGAGGTCGCGTCGATCGGCGGCTTCGTGCAGCAGTACCAGGTGATCGTCGACCCGGCGCGGCTGCGCGCCTACGGCATCACGCTCGACCGCATCGCGCAGGTGATCCGCAGTTCCAACCGCGACGTCGGCGGCCGCGTGGTCGAGATGGCCGAGGCCGAGTACATGGTGCGCGGGCGCGGCTACCTGCGCGGCGCGGCCGACCTCGAGGACCTGGTGCTGCGCGCGGAAGGCGGCACGCCGGTCCGCATCCGCGACGTGGCGCGGGTCACGCTCGGCCCGGACGAACGGCGCGGGCTGGCGGAGCTCAACGGCGAAGGCGAAGTGGTCTCCGGCATCGTCGTCGCCCGCCACGGCGCCAACGCGCTGCAGGTGATCGACGGCGTCAAGGCGCAGATCGACAGCCTGAAGCCCGGCTTGCCGCAGGGCGTGACGATCGAGACCGTCTACGACCGCTCGGAGCTGATCCGCCGCGCCATCGACACGCTGACCGACACGCTGGTGCAGGAGTCGATCATCGTCGCGCTGGTGTGCGCGCTGTTCCTGATGCACGCGCGCAGTTCGCTGGTGGTGATCCTGGTGCTGCCGCTGTCGGTGCTGTTCTCGTTCCTCTGCATGCGGGCGCTGGGGATCAACTCGAACATCATGAGCCTCGGCGGCATCGCCATCGCCATCGGCGAGCTGATCGACGCGGCGGTGGTGATGGTCGAGAACGCGCACAAGCGCCTGGAGAAGCGCGACGACAAGGCGGGTGACGCCGCCCGCGTCGAGACCGTCGTCGCCGCCTGCCGCGAGGTCGGGCCGGCGCTGTTCTTCTCGCTGCTGATCATCGCGGTGAGCTTCCTGCCGGTGTTCACGCTCGAGGCGCAGGAAGGGCGGCTGTTCGCGCCGCTGGCCTACACCAAGACCTTCGCCATGCTCGGCGGCGCGCTGCTCTCGGTGACGCTGCTGCCGATGCTGATGGTGACCCTGATCCGCGGCCGCATCCTGCCCGAGGACCGCAATCCGCTGAACCGCGGGCTGATCGCGCTGTACCGGCCGGTGATCGACGTCGTGCTGCGCTTCCGCGTGGCGACCATCGTCGTGGCCGCGATCGTCGCCGCCGCCTCGTTCTGGCCGGCGGGCCGGCTCGGCACCGAATTCATGCCGACGCTGAACGAGGGCACGCTGTTCTACATGCCCACCGGGCTGCCCGGCATGTCGGTCAACCAGGCGGGACAGATCCTGCAGAAGCAGGACCAGATCCTGAAGAGCTTCCCCGAGGTGGCCTCGGTGATCGGCAAGGCGGGGCGGGCGAATTCCGCCACCGACCCGGCGCCGGTCGAGATGTTCGAGACGGTGATCAACCTGAAGCCCGAGTCGGAGTGGCGTCCGGGCATGACCACCGACAAGCTGATCGCCGAGATGGACCGGGCGATGCAGTTCCCCGGCATCGCCAACTCGTGGACGATGCCGATCCGCGCCCGCATCGACATGCTGTCGACCGGCATCCGCACGCCGATCGGCATCAAGGTCTTCGGCTCCAGCCTCGCGGAGATGGAGCGCGTGGCGCGCGAGATCGAGACCGTGGTGCGCAACGTGCCCGGCACCTCCAGCGCCTACGCCGAGCGGCTGACCGGCGGCCTGTACCTCGACATCGAGCCCGACCGCGCGCAGCTGGCCCGCTACGGCCTGACGGTCGGCGAACTGATGGACACCATCGCGATGGCGCTCGGCGGCGAAGTGCTGACCACCACGGTCGAGGGCCGCAACCGCTTCGGCGTGATCGCGCGCTACCCGCGCGACGCCCGCTCGGACCCGGCCCGGATCGAGCGCGAGGTGCTGGTGCCGGTGATGGCCGAGATGGGCAAGCCGCCGGCGCTGGTGCCGCTCGGCCAGGTGGCGCGGGTGCGGCTGACCACCGGCGCGCCGGTGATCCGCACCGAGAATGCGCTGCTCTCGGCCTACATCTACGTCGACATCCGCGAGCGCGACATCGGCGGCTATGTGCGCGAGGCGCAGCAGGCGGTGCGCGAGGCCGTGCAGTTCCCGCCCGGCATGTACGTCACCTGGAGCGGGCAGTTCGAATACCTGCAGCGCGCGGTCGACAAGCTCGCGATCGTCGTGCCGCTGACGCTGCTGATCATCTTCGTGCTGCTGTACTTCAGCCTGAAGCGCGCTGCCGAGACGCTGATCGTGATGCTGTCGGTGCCGTTCTCGCTGGTCGGCGGGCTGTGGTACCTGTGGGCGCTCGACTACAACCTGAGCGTGGCGGTGGCGGTGGGCTTCATCGCGCTGGCCGGCGTGGCCGCCGAGACCGGCGTGGTGATGATCGTCTACATCGACAACGCCTGGCGCGAGGCGGTCGGGCGCTGCCGCGCCGCCGGCACGGTGCCGACCCCGGCCGACCTGCACGCGGCGATCGTGCACGGCGCGGTGGAGCGCGTGCGGCCGAAGATGATGACCGTGGTGACCACGATGGCCGCGCTGGCGCCGATCATGTGGAGCGCCGGCACCGGCGCCGAGGTGATGCGGCGGATCGCCGCGCCGATGGTCGGCGGCATGGTCTCCTCGACGCTGCTGACGCTGGTGGTGATCCCCGCGATCTACGCGCTGGTGCTGCAGCGGCGGCTGGCGCGGATGCCGGCCACGCTCACCGGGGCCCCGGCATGATCGCGCCCGTGAGGATGCGCCGAACCGCAGGCAGGTCAGCGCGGGCAGCCGCCCGGCCGTTCGGCTCGAGACAGCCGCCGCGCCGGCTACGATTCCCGGCCACGCTACCGCGCCCCACTTCCTTCTCACCCGGAGAAACGCCATGAAGCCCTTGCTGTTCATCGCCGTCCTGTCCCTCGCCGCGCCCGCGCTGGCCCAGCACGCCGGCCACGGCACGGCCAAGCCGGCCGCCACGGCCTCGGCCGCCGAACTCGCCGACGGCGAAGTGCGCCGCATCGACAAGGCGCGCGGCACCGTGCTGCTGAAGCACGGCGAGATCAAAAGCATCCAGATGGGCGCGATGACGATGGCCTTCAAGCTGAAGGACCCGAAGATGGCCGATCCGCTGAAGGAAGGCGACAAGGTCAAGTTCACCGTCGAGCAGCAGGGCCAGGAGCTGATCGTCACCTCGATCCGCAAGGCGCCCTGACCGCCCGGCGCGCGCGTCGCCGTCAGCCTGCCTCGGCCAGCCGCTTGAGGTTGGCCAGCCCGGCCTCGAAGTCGGGCCCGACCAGCCGGTCCATGAACAGCCCGAACCAGCGGTTCACCGGGCTCGCGCCCATGTCGCCCGCGTTGCTCCAGCTCACGCGCACGCCGCCACCCTGCGGTTCGATCTTCAGCAGGCCGGTGGACTGCATGCCCATTTCCGGAAACGACAGCCGATACGCGAGCCTCTGGCCCGGCACCGCCTCGGTGAACTCCATCGTGCCGTTGCCCTCGGTGTCGCTGCGCCACGACCAGCGCGCGCCGGCGCCGGCGGCCGGCCCGCCGTACTCGATCCGCATCGCGGGATCGCGACGGTTCCACGCCGTCCAGCGCTTCCATTCGGCGGGCGAGGCGATCAGCGGGTAGACCTTGTCGGCCGGCGCGGCGATCAGCACACTGCGCTCGACGCGGAACTGCGAAGGCAAGGCCAGGCCGACCGCGGCGAACAGCAGCACCAGCGCCACCATGCCGATCAGTATCCTCTTGAACCATTTCATCGCGCGGCCCTCCAAGATTGATGCGCAACTCTAGTCGTCGCCACTACTGGCTGCCAGTCGCGGCGCTCGCGGCCCTGCTCGCCGGCTGCGCGACCCCGGACGCCTCGCTGCTCGGCGCCGATCGGGCCGCAGTCTCCTCCCGTCTCGGCGCGCCGGCCGAGTCGCATCGCCTCGCCTCCGGCGGCGAGCGCCTGTTCTATCCGCTCGGCGGCCTGGACCAGATCGCCTGGGCGATCGACCTCGACGCCTCGGGGCGCGTCGTGCAGGTCGAGCAGACGCGCGCGGCCGAGCGCTTCGGCCGCGTGCGCGTGGACCGGGACACGCAGGCCGATGTCCGCCGCGAGTTCGGCAGGCCGTACGAGATCGAACACTATTCGCGCATGGGGTTGACGGCGTGGATGTACCCGTACATCGAGAGCGGCATCTGGAATTCCCGCATGGCCATCCACTTCGACGCGCAGGGCATCGTGCGCAGGGTCGAAAACGGCCCTGATCCGCGCTTTCTCAAGGGCGGCGACGGTCGGCGCTAGCGGGAACGGGCGAAGCCACGGCGCCGTTTCGGGGCAACTCCCGATACTGCGCCGCGGCCGGACGCGGGACACTGTCGATCCCGCAGCCTCGCCTTCATGATGTCCACGCACCGCCCCGCCCCCCCGGTCGTCTCGCTGCAGGCGAAGCTCGACCACATCGCGCACGAGCGCGACGTGCTCGCCCTGCAGCGCACGCTGGCGCAACTGGGCCTGCGCGACGGCGATCCCGTCTGCTCGCTCGACGGGGGCACACGGGGCCGGCTGCTGATCGCGCGCGACGAGTCGCCGCCGCGCCTGCTGGTGCGCGCCGACGACGGCGTGCTGACCGACTTCGCCCCCGCCCGCTGGCGCCACGCCTGAGCATCGCCGCCCTTGGCGCGCGGCGATGCAAAGCGCATCGCCGCATGGCACTATTGGGCCATGTACGCAGGCGAATCGGGACCGCGGATCCTGATCATCGACACCCACGGCCAGCCGGTGCGGTGGGCCGGCATGATGCGCGCGGCGCGCTACTACGCGTCGGGCAAGGTGCTCACCGACCTCGGCGAGAGTCTGTTCGCCTGGAGCGGCGGCACGCAGGAGCGCACCGGCGTGCGCTCCGAGTTCATCGCCAGTTCGATCGTGATGATCCGCGGCCGGCACCGCATCCCCGCCGGCCACGCCCACGTCGGCCTGACCAAGCTGCGGCTGTTCGCGCGCGACCGGCACATCTGCGGCTACTGCGGCAGCCGGTTCGCCGAGGCCGAGCTGACGGTCGAGCACATCCTGCCGGTGTCGCGCGGCGGCCGGCACGAGTGGACCAACGTGGTCACCGCCTGCCGTTCGTGCAACACGCGCAAGGGCAGCCGCCGGCCCGAAGAAGCGGGCATGCCGCTGCTGTACGTGCCCTACGCGGTGTGCCGCAACGAGGGCTTCATCCTCAGCAACCGCCGCATCCTCGCCGACCAGATGGTGTTCCTGCAGGCGTCGCTGCCGCGCCATTCGCGCTGGGCCCACGCCTGAGCCTCGCCGCGCCTCAGCGTGGACGGGGCGCCGGCGCGCCGAGGTCGATCACGTAGCGCCACTGGCCGTCGACGCGGCGCCAGATCGACACATAGTTGCCGGTGCTCGACTTGCCCTCGGCGCTCACCGTGTACCAGCCCCACGTGTAGGCGAGGTCGCCGGCGGCGGCGACCTCGGCGGCCTCGGGCGCCCACTCCAGGGTGGCGTTGCCGAAACCGGCGAACGACTCGCCGATGGCGGCGCGGCCGCGGATCGGGCCCACGCCGACGCGGAAGACGATCGCGTCGGACGCGGCGTATTCGGCGAAGGCCGCGCCGAGCCCGACCACCCTGGCGCGCGCGGCGAAATCGCGGTCAGCCTGGAGCACCGACTGCAGCGCCGCCGCGTCGGGCCGGTGCGCGCATCCGGCAATCAGTCCGGCCACGACCAGCATCGTCAGGGTCGCCCTCATCGTCGCCTCCGCCTCCCAGTGAACCATGCGCAAGGCTATGGCCGGCGCGCCCGGCCGCCAACATCGCTGCGACGAAACCGCCCGCGCCGGGCGCGAACCGTCACGCCCGCAGGTGCCGCTGCTGCCGCTGCGGAGTGGTCGCCGTGGGCCCGGCGCGCCGCGTGCGCAGCATCGGCTCGATGTCGGCGAAGCCGAGCCTGCCGCGCGCGCCGCTGGCCAGGTAGTCGGCGGCCAGCACCTCGGTGGCTGCCGCCTCGACCACGCCCCGGGCCAGCAGGTGCGCGTGCAGGTGCTCGTACAGCCGCTCGTTGGCGATGGCGTGCGTCCTGCCAGTGGCCGCGTACAGCGCATCGGCAAAGGCGAGGAAGTTCGCGAACGGCGCCTCGCCCAGCAGCAGCGGCAGCGCGCGGGAAAAGCGCCCGGAGTTGGCCACCAGGTCCCAGTAGCGGGCGAAGCGCGACAGGCGCTGCATGGTCGGGAAGTCGATGCGGTCGGTGGCCAGGACGTTGTACGGCGGCTGCGGGCTGAAGCGCAGGCCGAAGGCGTCGGTGTGGCGCGCGATCGGCGCGCCGCGCAGCCGCTTGAGGATGCCGAGCTGGATCTCGTGCGGACGCAGCGCCACCAGCCGGTCGAAGCCGCGCGCGAAGCTTTCGACGTCCTCGCCCGGCAGGCCGGCGATCAGGTCCACGTGCAGGTGCGCGTTCGTGCCCTCGCGCAGCCAGCGCAAATTGGCCTCGGCCTCGGCGTTGTCCTGCCGGCGCGAGATCAGCCGCTGCACCTCCTCGTTGAAGGTCTGGATGCCGATCTCGAGCTGCAGCGTGCCGGCCGGGAAGCGCGCGATCGCCCCCTTGAGCTTCTCCGGCAGGTGATCGGGAATCAGTTCGAAGTGCGCGAACGGCGGGTCGGCCGGGCTGGCCGCGATGCGCGCGAGGAAGAACTCGAGGATGGCCAGCGCCGTGTCCGCCTTCAGGTTGAACGTGCGGTCGACGAACTTGAAATGGCGCGCGCCGCGCTCGTACAGCCGCGCCAGTTGCGCCAGCAGCTGCGGCAGCGGAAACGGCCAGGCGGTCCGGTCGAGGCTGCTCAGGCAGAACTCGCACTTGAACGGGCAGCCGCGCGAGGCCTCCACGTACACGTGCCGCCGCCGCGCGTCCTCGTCGGTGTACTCGTCGTACGGCAGCGCCAGCGCTTCCAGCGGCGGCTGCGCCCCGGCGTGCACCTTCATCGGCGGCCGCGGTCCCTGCAGGACCTGCCGCGCCAGTTCCGCGAAGGTCACGTCGCCCCAGCCGGTGATCACGTAGTCGGCGAGCCGGCAGACGGGCTGTGCGTCGACCTCGTGGCTGACCTCGGGGCCGCCGAGCACGACCACCACCTCGGGCGCAACGGTCTTCAGCGCCGCGACGATGCGCGCGGTCTCCTCGACATTCCAGATGTAGACGCCGAAGCCGACCAGCCGCGGGCACCGCGCCATCAGCTGCTCGACGACCTCCTCGGCCCGGCTGCCGACGATGAACTCGACGATCTCCGAGTCCTCGCGCAGCTCGCCGAGGTTGGCGCGCAGGCAGCGCAGGCCGAGCGAGGCGTGCGCGTAGCGGGCGTTCAGGGTGGCAAGGACGATCGCGGGCATTTGTCAAAGGACCGACCGAGGCTCACCGCATGAGGCCACGGCGTCATAGGCTGTCAATCACAGTATGCAGCCGACCGCCCATATTCGGTTCATCGACGACGGCGTCGAGATTCGCCCATCAGAACAACACCCGATCGGATAGGTGCGGATCGCTTCGCGCTTCGCGAAACCGTTCGGCGGCGAATCATGGGCCGACTTGGCGGGCCTCTGGAACGGCCTCGGCAAGTATCGGCCAGGATTTCAGACCAGTGGTGTCACGGCGTACCAGCCGCTGCTGGCATTCCGGCGCTGCGCGGCCCGCTCCGACAGCGAACCCAGGGTCGAGCGCTTCTCGTGCCTCGATCAGTTCTACGCGAAAGCGTTCGCGCCGCTGACCGTTCGCGAATCCTCGCGCGATATCGAGCCCTGCCTGGCGGCGCAGGGACCGCGCCTGTGTCACATTCAGAGCATACTAACGACGACCGTCCCCTGGCAGCGGGCGAGAGCCTGCTGGTCGCCCCAGGGGTGACGCCTATCAGAAGGTGTTGATCATGGACACATGGCGAGATCGGATTGTGATGAATCCCGACATCCTTGTCGGCAAGCCGACCATCAAGGGAACGCGCATCTCGGTCGAGCTGATTCTCGGCTGGCTCGGCAGCGGGTGGAGCATCGACGAGGTACTGGCGAACTATCCGCACATCACGCGGGAAGACGTCCTGGCTGCGCTGAACTTCGCCGCCGAGTTCATGCGCGACGAGAGCTTCCTGCTGACGCAGGCGGAGGACGCACCGGCCGAGTAGCGGCGCGTTCTGCTCTCGCGATTCATGTTGCCTGCGCTGGTTGCCAACGAGAACGTTCCTGCCGGCACGCTGGCGGCCCTGCGCCAGATTGGTTTCGACGTGCTCGCCATCAGGGAATCGCATCCCTCGGTTGCCGATCGCGCCGTTCTCGCGCTGGCCCGTGAGGCTGGCCGGTGGCTGGTCACGTTCGATCGCGACTATGGCGAATTGATCTTCAAGCGCGGCGAGGCGCCGCCGGTGGGCATTCTCTTCCTGCGCCAGAGACCGCGCAGGGCGCCCGCCTTCGCCGAATGGGTGCGGGCGGCGCTGGAGCCGGAGTCAGAGCGAGTGCGACTGCGCGGACACCTTGCCGTGCTCGACGGCCGCAGCGTCCGGCTGCGGAGGTTTCCACGGGCGCACGCGGCGGATGGCTGACGAGCCGGTCCCGAACGCCGCCTTGCAGGGCTGGAGCTGCTGCCCCGCCAGTGCGGGCTGATCCACCTGGAGCAGGCGTTCGCGGAGAACCTGTACAGGCTGCACGGCCGGCCGGTGCGCGCCACATTGGGCACGCCGAGGTTCGAAGCCCGCGCCGACGTACGCGTCGAGGGCGCCCTGCCAAGGGCCAGCGAACGGCGCGCCTTGATCGGTAAAGCCGACACGGTCGAGTTCGCTGCCGATGGGACGCCCTATCCGGTCGAATACAGACCCGGGCGCACGGCCAAGGTGCGGCAGAGACACGACGCCCTGCAGCGTGCTGTGCTGGCCCTGTGGCTGGAGGAAATGACCGGTGGCGCCGTGGCCGAGGGTGCGTCCCTCGATGCGATTTCGAAGCGCCGAGTGGCAGTGGCTATCGACGCCGCACTGCGCGCGAGCGTGGCGAAGGCCGTGGCCAAGATCCGCGCCGTGCTCGCATCGGAACTCCTGCCACCGCCGGTCAAGGAAAGCCGCTGCCGCGTCCACTCCCTGCTCGACCACCTCCTCGGCCCGGCTGCCGACGATGAACTCGACGATCTCCGAGTCCTCGCGCAGCTCGCCGAGGTTGGCGCGCAGGCAGCGCAGGCCGAGCGAGGCGTGCGCGTAGCGGGCATTCAGGGTGGCAAGGACGATCGCCGGCATGCGCGCACCTGCGGCGACAGGCCACCGCCGGCGGCGGCAACCGCAACTACTTCGCCGCCACCAGCCCGGCCCGGGCCATCGCGCCGAGGATCACGTCGACGAAGGCGCGGGTCTCGCGCTCGATGTCGGTCGGCGCGCTGGTGCGCGTGCGGGCGGTCCACTCGATGCGATCGGCGTCGGCGCGGGTCAGCGCGGTCTGCGCGATGTAGACGGCATAGGTGCGCACTTCCGTGCGCACCGGCCACGACATGCCCCAGTAGGCGCCGTACCAGCCGCGGTAGCCGACGAAGCCCGGCGTAAGCCACGGATCCTGGTAGACGGCCTGCTCGATGTCGGTGCCGATCACCGCGGTCGACAGCAGGTAGCGGGCGCCCGCCGCGCGCGCGGCCTGCAGCAGGCGGTCGTGGCCGTCGCCGCCGAGCACCCCGGGGACGACCGCGTAGCTGCGCGTCGCCTTGACGCCGCGGTCGGCCAGCTTGGCCGCCATGTCGTCCTCGTAGATGCGCCGCACGGTCTCGTCACGCGCCACGCCGACGACGAGCACCGGGCCGTCGATGCGCTGGCCGGCGAACTCCGGCCGGGTCCAGGTGCCATCGACCGTGGTCGACGCGCAGGCCGCGAGCAGCAGCGCGGCCAGCGGCACCAGCCAGCGCAGCAGTGATCCGTTCATGTCCGACCTCAACTCCGTTGCCTGCGGCAAATGATACGGTGTGCAGGACAGCCGCCCGCTGCGGTGCCCTGCCGGCATTGCGCGAACGGGCTGACGCCACACTTCGGAGCCGCCCGATGAAACTGACCTTCCTCGGCGCCGCCGGCGAGGTGACGGGCTCGTGCCTGCGGGTCGAGGCCGACGACGTGCGCTTCCTCGTCGACTGCGGCATGTTCCAGGGCGGTCGCGACGCCGGGGCGAGGAACCGCCGCGCCTACGCGCGCGAGCTGGGCCGCGTCGACTTCGTGCTGCTGACGCACGCCCACATCGACCACTGCGGCCTGCTGCCGCGCTTTGCCTGGCCGCGCCATGGCGCCGGGCTGCCGGCGATCTACTGCACCAAGCCGACCGCCGACCTGGTGCCGGTGATGCTGGCCGACAGCGCCTTCGTGCAGTCGCGCGGCGCGGCCCGGCGCGGGGGCAGGCGGGCGACGGCCGAGGCGCCGCCGCTGTACACCGCCGACGACGTGCGCCGGCTGGCGACGCGGCTGGCGGCGATGCCCTACGGCATCGAGTTCAGGCCGCACCCGCAGGTCGCGGTGAGGCTGCACAACGCCGGCCACATCGTCGGCGCGGCCTGCGCCGAAATCCGGCTCTTCGACGGCGGCCGCCGGCGCACGCTGCTGGCGTCCGGCGACCTCGGCGAGGACTCGGCGCTGCTGGTGCGCGACCGCGACCCGCCGCCGCCGTGCGACGTGCTGGTGGTGGAGTCGACCTACGGCGACCGCAACCACCGCACGCTCGCCGACACCGAGGCCGAACTGGTCGAGGTGCTGCACGACGTGCTGCAGCAGCGGCGCGGCAACGTGATCGTGCCGGCGTTCGCGCTCGGCCGGGCGCAGGAGTTCCTGGTGCTGCTGTACCGGCTGGCCATGGCGGGGAGGATCCACGTGCCGCTGGTGTTCGTCGATTCGCCGCTGGCGCTACAGGCGGCCGAGGTGACCTTCGCGCACCTCGACGCGATCGACGAGGAGGCCGCCGCGTTCCACCGCGCGGCGCGCGACCGCAGGCTGCCGTTCACGCTGCGCTACACGGAAAGCGTCGAGGACTCGATGTTCCTCAACTCGATCCGCTCGGGGGCGCTGATCATCGCCGCCAGCGGCATGTGCGAGGCGGGCCGCGTGCGCCATCACCTGCGCCACAACCTGCCGCGGCGCGAGTGCGCGGTGCTGTTCACCGGCTTCCAGGCCGCCGGCACGCTGGGCCGCCGGATCGTCGACGGCGCGCGGGCGGTGCCGCTGTTCGGCGAGCAGGTCGCCGTCAACGCCAGCGTGCACACGCTGGGCGGGCTGTCGGCGCACGCCGGCCAGGACTCGCTGATGGACTGGCTGCGCGCGGTACCGCGCCGGCCGCGCGCGGTGTTCATCAACCACGGCGAGCCGCTGGCGGCGCACACGCTGAGCGCGCGCCTGGCCAAGGAACTGAAGTGGTCGCCGACGATCGCCGAGCCCGACGCCGAGTACGAGGCATGATCCGGCCGATGGCCTCTCCGCTCCCGACCTCCGCCCCGCCGCCGCAGGCCCTGTGCGCGCGCCGCATCGGCATCGACACGTATCGCGAGAACGTCGTCTACCTGCGGCGCGACTGCCCGGTGGTGCGCGCCGAGGGCTTCCAGGCGCTGGCCAAGGTGGAGGTGGCCGCCAACGGTCGCACGATCCTCGCCGTGCTCAACGTCGTCGACGACGCGCGGCTGCTCGGCGATTGCGAACTCGGGCTGTCGGAGGAGTCGTTCGCGCAACTGGGCGTGGCCGACGGCGCGCCAATCGGCGTGCGGCACGCCGAGCCACCGCCTTCGATGTGGGCGCTGAAGCGCAAGATCGCCGGCGAGCGGCTGGGCGCGGAGGAGTTCGCGGCGATCGTCCGCGACATCGCCGCCCACCGCTACTCGAAGATCGAGCTGGCCGCCTTCGTGGTGGCCACCGACCAGTTCGCCCTCGACCGCGACGAGGTGCTGCACCTGACCCAGGCGATGGTCGGCGTCGGCCAGCGGCTGTCGTGGCCGCAGCCGCAGCCGGTGGTCGACAAGCACTGCATCGGCGGCATCCCCGGCAACCGCACCTCGATGCTGGTGGTGCCGATCGTCGCCGCGCACGGCATGCTGATTCCCAAGACCTCCAGCCGCGCCATCACTTCCCCGGCCGGCACGGCGGACACCATGGACGTGCTGGCCGAGGTCGAGCTGCCGTTCGAGCGGCTGCGCGAGATCGTCAGGGAGCACCACGGCTGCCTGGCCTGGGGCGGACGGGCGGCGCTGTCGCCCGCCGACGACGTGCTGATCTCGGTCGAGCGGCCGCTGTCGATCGACTCGCCGGGGCAGATGGTCGCCTCGATCCTGAGCAAGAAGATCGCCGCCGGCTCCACGCACCTGGTGCTCGACATCCCGCTCGGGCCGACCGCCAAGGTGCGCTCGATGGTGCAGGCGCAGCGGCTGAAGAAGCTGTTCGAGTATGTCGCCCGGCACGTGGGCCTGGCGCTCGACGTGGTGATCACCGACGGCCGCCAGCCGGACGGCCGCGGCATCGGCCCGCGGCT
>Ga0114939_10002270_pt1 | contig 14435 bp, 5 predicted proteins | sample AshMeaCrysSpring_FD_87196 | JGI IMG/M metagenome (GOLD analysis project Ga0114939, IMG submission 87196) | Groundwater microbial communities from Big Spring, Nevada to study Microbial Dark Matter (Phase II) - Ash Meadows Crystal Spring | ecosystem: Environmental > Aquatic > Deep subsurface >... | reverse complement strand
TGACCGACATAGTAGTCAATAAAGTGCATTGTTCGAATTGCTCTGTTGTAGATGAAATTGTAAGCGAACCAATTGACAAACGTGGATTGAAGGTAGATGAGAACGAATCTTAGGTCTAGTCTGGGATCTGTAACCATAATTTCAACACAGGTATCATGTATTAGCCGTTGCTCGTCATCCAGAAATATCGCTATTTGGATGTGAGGTATTGGGTTTTGTATATGGGCTATGATCTCTTGTGCAACCAATTTGTCACCTTGAAACTCTTTAATGTACCGTTGGGCTACAGTTCCTAATAGGTATCTATCCTTGTTTTTCAACACATATGGTGCTATATCGATTCCTTTTATACATGGATAATTTCCATTAGGGGTGTTAGTGAGGTATTTGGTGATATTCGATATTCCTATCTTTGCCTTGACAAGGTTAGTGCCGGGTACTATTAACTCCCTATCCCTCAATTTGTTCCGCAATGAAATCGGGTAGAGGCCTCGATATATCTGAGCATTCTTCAGATCTTCTGTGAAAATATCCGTCACTTGAAATCGGCCAAAAACTTTGACGGAGGAAGATTCGCTATCTAAGGACCCAACTGTTACACTTTTTTTAACTGGTTCGCTTTTTTGGATAAGAAATGCAGCCTGTTCGAGCAAGACACTCTCAAACGCTTGACTAGCATCCATTAAGAAAAACAGTTCTACCTCTTGCCAGAGCCTTCTCACGTTGAGCCATCGTTCACCATAGAGAGACTTCTTTGGGATTATGAATGTACAACAACCGTTTGCTTTTGTTAGTAAATAAATGCCCTGCAGGACGAACAATTCCGCAATGTCTCCAGTTGGAAATACATAGCCTAGTTTCTTTCTGAAGTGCTTCTTCTCAGTAGCTGATAGTACATTTCTGAATCCATACGGCGGGTTCCCAATCACAATATCAAACCCCTCCCGCAGCCCGAACATCCACTCCGGGTCGAAGAACTCGGCGTGGGTGTTTTGGTCGTAGGGGTCCCAGCCGGCCAGTTGCCGGACGGTATCATCCCCCAGTCCCGTTAGCTGTAACCCGGCGGTGATGTCGCGCCGCAGTTCGGCGTCGCGTTGGCGGTACTTTTCCTTGGTGGCCGGGGTGCGGGCCGTGAAATAGCGGTGGCGCACCTCTTTCAGTTCCTCTCTCTTGCGCACGATCTCGCCGCTCTGCAATCCCATGGCGACGCCGCTATGCTCGTCTTTTTGCCGCTCCACGCCCAGCAGCGTGTTGGCGGCCACGAACTTGGTCTCCAGGTTGGGCAGCGGCAGGATGCCCCGGTTGGCCGCAAGGCCGATGCGCTGGTCGACGACCAGGGAGATGAAGAAGCGCAGCTTGGCGATCTGCACGGCGATGGGCTGGATGTCGACGCCGTAGATGCAGTTCTCGATCAGGTACAGCTTGCGGCCGTAATCGAGCTCGTTGCGGGCGAAGGCCTGCTCGACGGCCTCGATGCGCCGTTCGAGGTCGTGGATGGTCTGTCGCCGGATGCCGGCGTCGTCGATGGTTTCGGCCTCGGCCAGCATCCGCCGCAGCGGGGCCAGCTGCCGTTCCTTCCAGCGCTCGTTGCCGGGGTCCAGCTTGCCGAGGACGAAGACCAGCTTGTGGAGGATGCCCATGGGGAACGCGCCGCTGCCGCAGGCCGGGTCGAGGATGTTGGCCCGGTCGATGGCGGCGATGAGCGCCTCGACCTCGGATTCATTGAGGTTGTGGGCCTCGTCGTTGTAGGCCAGGAGGCGGCGGAGGCGGTCGGCGTGGTTCGATGTCGTCACTTCAGTGACGTCTTGAGAGCGATTAAAATCGCTACTACGAACGGGGACGGCCGATTCCAGATACGCCAGCAGCGCCTCGTCGACCATGTAGTTGACGATCTCGCGCGGCGTGTAAAACGAGCCGGTCGCCTTGCGGGCCGTCGTGCCCGTCTCCGGGTTATAGGCCGCCAGCAGGTTCTCGAAGACCTTGCCCAGCAGCTCCGGGTCGAGGGCGATCTCTTCCTCGATGGGCGTGTTCTCGTCGATGGTGAACTTGTAGCGGTCGAGGATGCGGATCAGCCCGCGCACGCGGTAGCGCTTGTTCGTCGTGTCATAGACCGGGTTGAGGTCGATGTCGCGCTCGTCGCCGAAGAACAATTCGTCGGGCACGCGCAGCGGGTTGTCGGCCCGGTCGCTGAAGCCGTCGACGCGCAGCCCCTCGGCCGGGCGGTCGAGGCACTCGAACAAGCCGCCGTTGAGGAAGGGGATCCCGGCGAAGAGTTCCAGCGCCCGCCCCGGATCGGTGAAGTAACGCTCGTAGCGGTAGACGTTGGCCACGCCGTAGTGCTGGTCGCGGCCGTCGGGGTTCCGGCCGCGGAAGCGCCGCCCGTCGCCCATCTCCTGGTTGAGCGTGGCGAAGAACAGGTTTTGCAGGATGGCCTTGTAGAAGGCGCTGCCCTGCGGGTCGTCCCAGGTCAGGAGCCCGTCCAGCGCGCGCTTGCTGAACAGCTCGTCGGGCACCAGCCCCTTCTCCTTCAGGAACCAGACGAAGATGAGCCGGGTCAGCAGGCGGATGACGCCGGTCGGGTTGCGCGTCTCGTCCGGCCCGGCCCCGGCGGGAAAGATGACTTCGCTGACGGCCCAGAAGTACCAGTCGGCGATCTCGCGGAAGAAGCGCTTGTTCAGCTCGCTGCTGTCGAGCGCTTTCTGCCAGGCGCGGTGGAGCTCGACGAAGTTGGTCACGCCGTCGTCGGCCGCCAGCCGGTCGAGCGAGAGGTCATCGAGGATCTCGATGTGGGCGCGGTGGGGCCGGGCGGCGCGGATATCCTTGATCAGCGTCACCTTCTCCAGCACGTCTTTGGCGCTGTCGCGCCGGTGCAGGCGGCGGTTGATGACGGCCAGCGTCAGTGCCGTAGAAACCGGGTTTCTCTCAGAAACCCGGTTTCTGTAGCGATAGAGCACCATGACCGGCATGGGGAACAGCCGGTTGAATTCGCGGGTGATCCGGGCCAGTTGCGTCCGGGAATAACCCTCGCCGCGCAGATCGACGGCGACGAAGAGATAGGATTCGATGATAGCGTCGTCGACTCGTACCCCGGCGCTGTCGAAGAGGGCCAGTTGGCCGCGGTTCCGGATGTCGTCATCGGTCAGCTGGAAGAGCAAGGCGACGGATTGCCAGTCGTCGAACAGGGCTTTGTCCCGGTTGAGGCGGCCGTCGCGGTCGTAGAAGTCGAGGAATTCGACCGGATCGTCATTCGTAATGAGTTGGCGGTTGCTGCGATAACCGAGCGTGTCGAACAGCGCCGACGCGCCGGCGCGCAAATCGCCGCCGTCGAGGGCGGCCAGGGCGTCCTGGATGGCTTGGCGGGATGCTTGCCGGGTCATGGTGTCTTCTAGACCTCACTTGATCACCAGCCAGGTCACCAGTTCGAATTCGCTCGACTCGGTGGCCTGCTGGTCAAGGGTGGGCAGCAGCGCGCCGCGCCCGGCGGTCAGCTGGGCGGCCGCGCGGCGGCGAAAGGTGCGGGCGATGGAGCGCACCGCCCGATCCAGCAAATAACTGTAGCGGCTCATGTCGTGGCCGCCTTTTGTCTCGACGTCAAAGAGAGCGCACAATGGCTCGTAGACGGCCGCCTGGTCGGCGCACAGGAAGCGGTAGATCTCCAGAATTTGCTTGGGCTGGGCGAAGGAGTAGCGCGGCTCGCCGTCGTCCTGCATGTAGACCAGAAAGTAGGGTCGCAGCGGGTTGACATTGGCGCTGTCGGGCGCTTCGCCGCCGCGGCCATCGTCGTCGAGACCCTTCTGGCGCAGGCAGAAGATGACGCCGGGGCGAATCTGCGGGTGGTTGGGGTTGGCCGGCACCACGGCGTGGAGGCCGAACGGGGCGTCGGCCAGCGCCTGGCGGTTGCTCTCCAGATAGCGCAGCAGGTCGATGCGGAAGTCGCCGAGGGTGAACTCGTTGAGCGTCACCGTCTCGTTGAAGTCCTCCATGTCGAGGATCTCATCCTTCAGGCGCAGGAGTTGCTTGTCGCGGAACTTCAGGTCCTTTTCGATCAGGTCTTCGATCTCCTGCGGGTCGAGCAGGTTGTCGTAATTCGTCCCGGCGATATCGACCAGGGCCATGCGCGCCTCGACGCGGGCCTTGAGCTTGATGTACTTGTTCAGGTCGTCGGTCGGCCAGAAATTGACCAGGTGCACGGCCATGTTCCGGCTGCCGATGCGGTCAATGCGGCCGAAGCGCTGGATGATGCGCACCGGGTTCCAGTGGATGTCGTAGTTGACCAGATAGTCGCAATCCTGCAGGTTCTGGCCCTCGGAGATGCAGTCGGTGGCGATGAGCAGGTCGATCTGCTCGTCCTGGGGCATGTTGGGCATGAACTCCCGCCCCTTGGCGATGGGTGAGAAGTTGGTCAGGATGTGGTTGAACTCGGCCTTGCCCAGCGTCGTCTTGTCCTGTTTAGAGCCGGTGACCAGGGCGATGTGGACGCGCAGCTCCTGCCGCGCCCAATCGCGCAGGTGGTCATAGAGATAGCCGGCGGTGTCGGCGAAGGCGGTGAAGACCAGCACCTTGCGGTTGGGGCGGCCGTCGCGGGTTTTGGTCGGCTTTTGAATTTTGTCGCGAATGATGGACTTGAGGGCCAGCAGCTTGCCGTCCCGTTCGGCGGTGACGGCGGCGGCGGTCGTCGCCAGCATGTTAAGTTGCTGCTTGTCGTTGGCCAGGTCGGCCAGCCAGGTATCAAGGTCGAGGTGGGCCAGGTTGAACTTGAGCTTGCCGCCGACCTGCAGGGCTGCCTGCAATTCCTCGTCCTCGATGTCGGGAATCTGCAGGTCCTCGAACTCGATCTCGCTGTTGCTCTCGCGCACCGCATAATAATTGTGGATACGCTGTTCAAGCCGTTCGATCTTCTCGATGGTGCGCTCCATCGTAATATTGAAGGCGTAGACGGAGCTTTCCAGCCGCTTCAGGAAGTTGACCTTCATCATGCCGATGAGGTAATACTCGCGTTTTTGCTGGGTGAACTGCTCGACCCGGTCGAGTTCGTAGCGATCGGCATATTCCGGCCGGACATAGGCCGAAGGGTTGAACAGCGACAGGCGATAATTGGAGATTTCGTCGTTGAGCTTGTCGTAGGACGGGAAGCGGCGCGAGGTGTCGATTTCAGAATAGATCGATTTTGGTTTTTCGCGCTTCGGAAAACTGCCCAGCGCGGCCAGGGTATCCTTGTAATAGCGCTGGATGTGCTTGCGCGAGCGGGCGATGGTCAGCTCGTCCAGCAGCGTGAAGAACGCCGCGTCCAAGTTGTCGAGCAGGTCGCGGGTGTCGCCGCCGCCCTTTTTGGCCCAATCGGTAAAGCGCCGCTGGGCGTTGGCCAGCGTGTCGCGCAGGCTGGAAACGCCCAAGGACTCGCTGAAGGCGGTGTCGTCGTCGGCCGTCAGGAAATAGAGCTGGTTGCGCAGGTCGCTGAGCGTGTTGTTGACCGGCGTCGCCGACAACAGCAGCACCTTGGTCTTGACGCCGGTCTTGATGATGTCGTCCATCAGCCGCTCGTAGCGGCTCTTGCGAATGATGTTGCCGTCTTCGTCCCGCTTGCCGCGGGTGTTGTTGCGAAAGTTGTGGGATTCATCGATGACGACCAGGTCGTAGTTGCCCCAGTTGATCGTCGCCAGGTTGATGTCGCCGGAGAGACCGCCGTCGCGGCTGAGGTCGGTGTGGGACAGGACGGTGTAGCCGAAGCGGTCGTTGACGAACGGGTTGAGCGGGCTGTTGTTCTGGGCCTGGTAGACGGTCCAGTTCTCGCGCAACTTCTTGGGGCAGAGCACCAGCACCTTGTCGTTGCGCAGCTCAAAGTACTTGATAATGGCCAGCGCCTCGTAGGTCTTGCCCAAGCCGACACTGTCGGCGATGATGCAGCCGTTGTGGGTCAGCATCTTGTTGATGGCCCCTTTGACGCCGTCCTTCTGGAATTCGAAGAGCGCCTGCCAGATATGGGTATCGGTTAGGCGGATATCCTCATCCATTAAAGCGCCGCGGCTCGTGTCGGCCAGCAGCTTCTCGAACACGTGATAAAGCGTCTTGTAATAGATGAATTGCGGCGAGTTGTCGGCGTAGATCTTCTCCAGGTAGGCCAGGACTTCGGCCGTCACATCCTCAACCAGTTGGCGGTCGTTCCAAAGCTCGTCAAACCACACCTTGAGTTCTTCGCGATCGCGGCGGCTGTCGATCTGAATATTGAGTTCGATATTGTTGTTGCCGTCCTCGGCCAGCCCCAGGCCGTGGACCGTGAAGTTGGAGCTGCCGACAACGGCGTCATGACGGCCGTTAGGGGCGGTGAGATGGTAGAGCTTGCCGTGAAGAAGATTGGAGCGTTTGACGGAGCGGATTTCAACCTTGTTGCGAATCCAGGCGGCGCATTCCTTGGCCACTCGCTTCTGTTCCAGATGATTATTGAGTTTCAGGCCGTTGCCGGAGACGACGAACTCCCGGCTTTCCGCGCGTTTGGGGTCGATGGAACGGATGAACCGCGGCTCGCCGAATAGAAAACACATCCGGCCGATCTGGTCAAGTTCGGCCTGAAGAGCGGCGTAGGCATAAATCGTAAAATAGGCGGAGACAATGGAAAGCTCGGAATTATCCTCAATGGTTTCTTTCAAGAATTGACCGACGGTACCGCGTTGTAGGTTATCAAGTATTCCTGATCGTAAAAATTGCGCTTGTTCAGCCGGCATCGATCCTCTTGTTTCTGGCATCAGAGCGCGTGGCGCGCCTAAGGTGATTTGGTGTTATGACAATTATACCCCCCCTCCCTTACCGGCCAAATGACGACAGACGACGGACGAAATACGAGATACGAGATACGCCCCCCCCGCCGGGAATTAATCAACATCCCGCACCAGGACCCCCCTGTCTCAAAATATATTGATTATGTTGTATATATTGATTTATTCATAGAAGAGGGAGGTCGTGCGGGTATTTAATCAACATAAACAACATAATCAACACGATTCCGGACAGGGGGGTCTTGGGGGAAAAGGTTGATTAAATACGAGATACGAGATACGAGATACGAGTGGCGAGTGACGAGTGACGGGCTGGAAGCCGTTTCAACGGCTTTGGTGTAGCGGACACGGGTTTGAACCCGTGGAACGAAATACGAAAACCCGTATACCGGTAGGGGTGGGACAATCGGCGACCGGTTGTCTCGCCCCTACTACGGATACGCCGTCGCTTCCGGCGTCGGGGTCGGTTCGACCGGCACGACCGCCACCGTTGGCGTGGCCGTGGGGAAGACCTCGATCGTCGCCGTTGGCGTGGGCGTCCAGGTGGCCTCGATCGTCGCCGTCGGCGTGGCGGTGGGGGTCTCGGTCGGCGTCGCCGTCGGTGTCTCGGTCGGCGTCGCCGTCACCGTCGGCGTCGGCGCCAGCAGGTTGAACGTCACCCGCCCCTCTTTCTGAATCGGGTCGAACTCCGGCGTCGTCGGGTTGTCCGGCCCGAAGACGATGACCCGCAGCGTCACCGGGCCGCTGTAGTCGATCTGCGAGGCGTCCCAGACCGCCAGCCGGCCGTCCTGCACCGACTCCGGCCGCCGCTCCTGGACCAACCCCCAGCCGCCGGGGTTCTCGCCCAGGCCGTACTCGACCTGGTAGCCCTGGTAATTGGGACCCAGCGCCGTGCCCCAGATTTCGATAGCCGCCCGGTCGGGCGCGTCGCCCTCGAAGCGCGGGCGGGTGATCTCGGCCCGCGGCCGCGGCGTCGTCGGGTCGCAGGCCTGCTCCTGGGGCGTGCTCAGGGGCAGCGTCAGGCCGCGTTGGGCGGCCCAGGCCTGCCCGGCGCCGGTCGTCTCCAGCCAGCTGCGAGCCAGCGTGCGCTCGCGCTCCAGCACCTCCGGCCGGCCGAAGACCGGCAGCTGGCCGAAGGTCGCCTCATAGATCGCGTCGTTGCACCACTCGTTGGCCCGCAGCCCCGTCCACAAGTCCACCGGCACGCGGGCGATGGAGTCGGCCTCCGGCGACGGCGGCTGGTCCCCGGCGAAGACCTCGATCGTCCGCGGGCAGTTGGAGTTGGGCGCGGGAGCCTGGCCGGTGACGGCGCAGATCTCGCGGTCGACGATGCCCGCCGGCCGGACGAAACCCAGCGCCGGTTTGCCGGCCAGGTAACGGGTCATGAACTGGTTCCAGATGGGCGCGGCCAGCCGGTAGCCCGACTGCCCCTCGCCGATGGGCTGGTTGTCGGTGTTGCCGGTCCAGACGGCGGCCAGCACCTGTGGCGCGTAGCCGATGGTCCAGCCGTCACGGACGTCGGCGCGGGAAGTGCCCGACGTGCCCGTCTTGGCCGCCACCTGGTAGCCGGGGATGGTCAGCAGGTTGTTCTGGCCGAACTCCTCAACACGGGCGGCGTTGTCGCTCAGGATGCTCGTCAGCAGGTAGGCGTGCTCGGCGCGCACGACCTGCGCCGCCGCCGGGTCGGGCGGCAGATGTTCGTACCGAATATTGCCCAGCCGGTCCTCGATGCGGCTGATGGCGAACGGCTGGATGTAGCGCCCCTGGTTGGCCAGCGCGCCGAAAGCGCCCGCCATCTCCAGGACCGGGACCTCGCCGCCGCCCAGCGCCAGCGCCAGACCGTAGTTACGCGGCTGGCCGGTTTCAGCGCAGCCGGGGTCCTGCAGCGCCCGCAGGCCGACCTTCTGGACATTGGCGATGAAGTCACAGACGCCGACAAACTCCATCGCTTTGACCGCCGGGACGTTATAGGAGTTGCCCAGCGCCGGGCGGGCGCGCTGCGGCCCGTGGAACTGGTCATCGAAATTCTTGGGGATGTAGGCCGGGTTGGTGCCGTCGGCGAACTGGGTTTCGACGTCCCACAGCAGCGTCGAGGGCGTCCAGCCGCGTTCGAAAGCTGACAGGTAGACCAGCGGCTTGATCGACGAGCCGGGCTGGCGCGGGGCCAGGGCCATGTTGACCTGGCCGCTGATGGCTTCGTTGTTGAAGTCCACGCTGCCGACCATGCCCAGGATCTCGCCCGTCTCCGGCTGCAAGACGACCATGGCGGCGTTGTTGGCCCCGCCGGCGGCCAGCGCGTCGCGGTTGGCCACCACGGCCTCTTCGGCCAGTTGTTGGGCTTCGGGGTCGAGCGTCGTGCGGATACTCAGGCCGCCGCGGTAGATCGACTGCGCGCCCAGCAATTCCTCGGCCTGCTGCAGGACGGTCAGGGTGAAGTGCGGGTGGCGAATGTTGACTTCCGGCCGCGACAGGGTGTTGACCCGCCCGGCCATCTCATCCAGCGCCGCCTGGGCCTCGGCCAGAGTCACGTACTCATTGGCCACCATCAGGCTCAGCACTTCGCGCTGGCGGCCGAGCGCCTTGTCGGGCGCGGAGTAGGGGTCCCAGAGGGCGGGCGCTTGCGGCAGCCCGGCCAGCACCGAGGCCTCGGCCAGGTTCAGCTCGGCGGCCGACTTGCCGAAGTAGGTCTGCGAGGCTGCCTCGATGCCGTAGGCCAGGTTGCCGTAATAAATCTCGTTGAGATACAGCTCCAGGATCTCGTCCTTGGTGTAGGTGCGCGAGATTTCGGCGGCCAGGATGATCTCGCGCAGCTTGCGGCGGACGGTTCGCTCGGTGCGCTCGTCCTCATCCAGCAAGACGGCGCGTACCAGTTGCTGGGTGATGGTGCTCGTCCCGGCCACGGCCTCCTGATCGCGCACGGCATCGACCACCGCGCGCGTCAGGGCCAGGATGTCGAAGCCCGGGTTCTCGTAGAAACGCTTGTCCTCCGTGGCGATGGTCGCCTGGATCAGCAGCGGCGAAATGCGGTCGAGCGGCACGTAAGTGCGGTTCCCGGCGTTGGGATCGGCCAGGGCGTAGAGTAGCTCGCCGTTGCGGTCGTAGATACGGGCCGTTTCGAAGCTGCTGGCCCGCTCGCGCAACTCCGACGGCCGCGGTAAATCGCGGGCGACGAGGCTGTAGCCGATGGCCGCCAGTGAGGCGAACAGAAAGCCGATGACGATCACCGCCAGCAAGGCGACACCCAGGCCGCGCAGGAAACGCGCGCCGCCGCCGCCTTTCTTCGGCTTTGAGACAACCGGCGGCGGCGTGGCCGGCGGTCTGGTTCCCCCGGCGGCCGGTCGCTGGGGCGGCTGTTGCGGGGGTGGTTGGGCCGGGGGTCGCCCACCGGTTGCCGGGGGTCGCCCGCCGGTTGCCGGCGGTTGTTGGGACGTCTTGCCCGCCGGTTGCTGCGGGCGGGGACCGACAACAGTCGGCTGCTCACTCACCGGCGGCGTGGGCGGCCGGGCGGCGGGTGGTCGCTGGTTTGGAAAGGCCACGTTAGGCCGCACGATGGTCGCCTCGGGGTCATCCACCGTCGGGGTCGTTCCCGGGGTCGACCAATCCGGCGGCGGCAAGGGCCGGGTCGGCCGTTCCTGGGCGGTGGAGCCGGTCGACCCGGCCGGGGGCCGGATCGTGGCTGTTGGCGTGGCCTGGTCATCTTGCGGTGCAGCCGGCGGCCGCGCCTGGACGGGCGGGACGGCCGTCTGCGCTTCCGGCGGCGGCGTTTTGTCCTCCAGGCCGGCCTCCTCGTTCATCAAGTCGAGGAGCGAAATCGTCTCCGGCTCGTGGGCGGGAGGTTTAGGTTTGGGGGTGGTCGGCGGCGGCACGGGGCGTTCTTCCCGTGTCACCTGATCGTCTTCCGGATCGCGTTGTTTGTCGTCCATGTTGTTTACTTAACGCCGGTTCCGGACTGAAAGTTCCGCACGCGATGGCTACGCTGAGGCGACGCTCAGCCTTTGCTCTTGACCAGCATGACCCAGTTGCCGCGCTGGACGGCCTGGCCGTTCTGGTTCATGACGCTGTACTTCATCGTCACATTGCCACCCTTGAGGCGCGGGAAAGCTTTCAGCTCGACGATCTCTATTTCGACGTGCACGGTGTCGCCGATGAAGACCGGCAGGCTGAACTTGGCCTCCAGCTCGCGGAAAGCCAGGACCGTGCCCTCGATCACGCCCGACTGGACGGCCAGCCCGGTAGCGATGGACTGGACCAGCAGGCCGTGGGCGACGCGCTGGCCGAACGTGTCGGCGGCGGCGTACTCGGCGTTGGTGTGAATCTGGTTGAAGTCGCCCGACAGGCCAGCGAAGTTGACGATGTCGGCCTCGGTAATCGTCCGCCCGGCCGTGCGCAACGTCAGGCCTTCGGCGAAATCTTCAAAATACAAGCCCTTCGGCTGGTAGACAAGCTCGGTCATATGCACCTCTTGTTCCTGATAGAACGCTGATGACGCTGATTTCAACGCTGATGGACGCTGATTTTTCATCTTGTTTTATCAGCGGGAATCTGCGTTCTTAATCTGCGTCATCTGCGTTCCATTCTTCTTATTCCGTGGCCGCGGCCAGCTTTTCGGCCTCGTCGGCCAGGATCAGCGCGTCGATGAACGGGTCCAGGTCGCCGTCCATGACTACCGGCAGGTTATAGCTGGTGAAACCGACGCGGTGGTCGGTCACCCGCGACTGCGGATAGTTATAGGTGCGGATCTTCTCGCTGCGGTCGCCGCTGCCCACCTGGGCCTTACGGTCGGCGGCCGTCGAGGCGCTTTGCTTCTCCTGTTCCATCTCCTCCAGCCGGGCCTGGATGATGGCCATGGCCAGCTGCTTGTTCTGGGAGAGGCTGCGCTCCGACTGGATTTTGACCATGAGACCGGACGGCTTGTGGATGACCCGCGCGGCGGTCTGGTTTTTCTGCATGTGCTGGCCGCCGGGGCCGGACGAGAATTCGGCCGTGATCTGCAGGTCGCGTTCGTCGAGGGTGATGTCGACGGCATCGAGTTCGGGCATGACCGCCACCGTGGCCGCGCTGGTGTGGATACGCCCTTGCGATTCCGTTTGCGGCACGCGCTGGACACGGTGCACGCCGCTCTCGTACTTCAGGCGGGAGTACGCCCCCTTGCCCTTCATGGCGACGATGACTTCCTTGTAGCCGCCGACGCCCGTCTCGTTCTCGTCGATGATCTCCGTCTTCCAGCGGCGCTGTTCGGCGTAGCGCATATACATCCGCAGCAGATCGGCGGCGAAGATGCCGGCCTCGTCGCCGCCCGTGCCGGCCCTGATCTCGATGAAGACGTTCTTGTCGTCGCGCGGGTCTCGGGGCACCAGTAAGGTGCGCAGCTGCCGCTCCAGATCATCCAATTTCTCGGTTAGCCCTCCGATCTCATCGGCGGCCAGGGCGGCCAGTTCTTCGTCTTCCTCGATGTCGCGCAATTCGCGCGCCTGGGCCAGCTCGTCTTCAATCTTGCGGTATTCCTGGTAGGTCTCGACGACCGGCATCAACTCCGTCCGTTCCTGGGCCAGTTCCGTCAGCTTAACATGGTCGGCCAGCACGGCCGGGTCGCCCATTTGTGTCTCGATCTCGGCATAGCGGGCGACGACTTTGTCGAGTTTGTCGAAAATACTGCTCATGGTTGTTTGCGTCCCTCTGGGGCGCGTTCATCTAGGATTGCGATCAGGGATTGTATAGCGGCGCGGGGCGGGGAACAAGCGGCGCTTAGAGACGGTCAAGAATTCGCTCCGCGAAAAAACTTAATTCTTCAGGTATTCGTGCCAACTAAAACTGAGCCCCGGTTTTCAGCTTTTGGTATAATTCAAACATGGGAACTCGAGTCACTATCGACCTGCCTGATAACATTTACCGTCAAGTTCGGGCGGCAGCAACGCAAGAACAGCGATCTGTTACGGATATCCTGTCCGACATCCTGTCTGAGGCTTTCCCGGTGAATTATACCAGTCCGCAACGCAAACAAATGGAAGCGGAGGAGGAAGCGTATCATCGCCTTCTTCCGTCACTTTTGCGTGATTTTGAAGGAAAATATGTGGCAATTCATGCCGGAGAAGTTGTCGATTGGGATGCCGATGAATGGGCATTGGCCACCCGCGTGGTCAAACGCTATCGAGAACGAGTCGTCCATCTTCGTCAGGTCACCGCTCAACCGGAACCGGAACTTCGTATTTATTCACCCCGATTTTGGAATTAGTATACATGCCCATCTATTCGCATCCTTATGACAGGGAGTCCCATGAGCCAGCTATGCCTGTCGTTGAAATCGCGTTACTGTCTCCGCTTCCTGAGGTATCCCCGGTCGAATTGATCGCCATCGTAGACTCCGGCGCGGACGCATCCTTAATGCCAATCGACTCTCTCCAAAACGCCGGTGCCCTCTATGTACAAACTCGAAGAATGCGCGGCATTACCGGCACAGCCGTGACGGTTGATACTTTTCTGACGGCCGTTCAAATCGGTCCTCTTGTCGTACGCGGTATCAAGGTGGTGGCCATGCCTGTCGGCAGCGAAGTGATTCTTGGCAGGGATGTGTTAAACGAACTCGAAGTAACACTCCACGGGCCGGCACAAGAGGTGTACATCGCTTAGACCCTGTTATCAATAATGAAAATCGCTCCTTTTGCCACCGAACAATTCTTTGCCCAATACGAGTTTACCACGCCCTATATCCTGTGCGCCTCGGACTGCGAGACGACAACCGTCAGCGAAGTGCTGCAACTGGCCGGCATGGACGCCGCCGACCTTCTCGACTTGAGACTGGGCTACACAGAGTCACAGGGTGACCCGGCACTGCGCGAGATGATCGCCGCGCTGTATGACCGGGTAAAACCGGCGGATATCATCAGTCTCGGCGCGCCGGAAGAGGGCATCTACCTGACGATGAGAACGCTTCTCGAACCGGGCGATCACGTTGTCGTCCTGACCCCCGCCTACGACTCGCTGCTGAACCTGGCCGAACACATCAGCGGCAACGTCAGCCACTGGGCGATCCGGCCAACCGGCGACGGCTGGCGGCTCGACCTCGACGAACTGGCAAGGCTGGTGACGGCCGACACCCGGCTGGTGATCGCCAACTTCCCCCATAACCCGACCGGGCTATTGCCGTCGGCGGCCGAGTTCGCGGCCCTGATCGCTATCGTTCGCGCGCGAGGGGCTTGGCTGTTCTACGACGAAATGTACCGCGGCCTGGAGCGAGACCCGGCGCAGCGCCTGCCCTCGGCCGCCGACCACTATGAGCGGGCCATCGTTCTGGCGGGCTTGTCGAAGACCCACGGGTTGCCGGGTCTACGTACCGGCTGGCTGGTCGTGGGCGATCCGATTGTGCGCGAGGCGCTGATCAACTGGAAACATTACACCACGATCTGCCCGCCCGGCCCCAGCGAATTGCTGGCGACGGCTGCCCTGCGGGCGCATGAGGCACTCGTCGCGCGCAGCCGGGCGATCGTCGCCGCCAACCTGGCCCTGGCCGAACCGTTCTTCGCTCGTCACGGCGACCGGTTCCAGTGGCGGCCGCCGCAGGCCGGCTCGATCGCCCTGGTGGGACTGAATGTCCCCTCGGCCGCCGCCTACTGCCGCGACCTGGCTCGCGACGCGGGCGTGTTGCTGCTGCCGGGCGGCCATTTGGGC
>Ga0114939_10002269_pt1 | contig 14438 bp, 12 predicted proteins | sample AshMeaCrysSpring_FD_87196 | JGI IMG/M metagenome (GOLD analysis project Ga0114939, IMG submission 87196) | Groundwater microbial communities from Big Spring, Nevada to study Microbial Dark Matter (Phase II) - Ash Meadows Crystal Spring | ecosystem: Environmental > Aquatic > Deep subsurface >... | reverse complement strand
TGGCTCCCGCCGCCGTGATAGCCTCCACCGCCGTGAGAGCCTCCGCCCCGGTGGGAGCCTCCGCCCCCGTGGGAGCCCCCGCCCCCGTGGGAGGGACCGCCGCGCCCCTGCGCGTCCGCCGCGCCGATACCCAGCGCCATCGCCGCGAGAGCGGCGGCCGAAGCAACCCAAACACGCTTCATGTTCATGGCGACCTCCTGTTCCTGGGCAGGCTGGCCACGCCGGCCCGTTCCATTTCCGGTCAATACCTACTGTAACGGCCGAATGCCCCGCCGGTTGACCATTTACATCTGGCAACAACTTCGCGGCGACGGGCGACGCGGCCGGCGGCGCGGTCAGGAAGCCGCCAACAGTCCCATCGCCGTCACCAGCATGGCGAGGATGGCCTTCATCAGCGACTCGCCCGCGATGAGCCCCGAGGCGATGGGCACGCTGAAGGTCTCTTCGTTCTTCGCCGCGATCCGCCGCCAGATCGCGACGATGACCGCGCCGATGGTGAACGCGAGGGCGTTGCTGAAGAACACGACCCAGCCGAGCCCGAGCCCCATGGCCGACGGCAGCCACGGTCGCGCCCTCGGGAAGAGTTTCTCGAGCACCGGGATCAGGACGCCCACCAGCGCGCCGATCAGGATCGCGATCTTGGCGGACATCGGCAGGCTCTCCAGTCCGCCCGAGAGCACGCGCGCCACGGCGACCCAGGTCTGCGTCGCCGGCAACGGGTACTTCTCCAGCGCCGCCTGGTCGGGAATCATCAGGTACCACGCCGGCACGATCGCGAGGGTGCCGAAGAACACGCCGGCGAACTGGGCAATGAACTGCCGGCGCGGGTTGGCGCCCAGCAGGTAGCCGCTCTTGAGGTCCGTGAGGAGGTCCGCGGCGGAACTCGCGCTGTTGGCGCCGATCCCGGCCGACATCAGGTTGTGCGTGATGCTTGCCTGCACACCGACGGCCGAGGGCGGCGAGATCAGCGCGAAGAGAAGCTGCATCACCTTGCCCATGGCGCCGATCGGCGTCGTATCGGTCTCCCCCGTCGCGCGGCACGCCACGAGGGCGAGGACGAAGGACATCGCCACCGCGATGATCCCCGCCCACCAGGAGATGCCGAAGGCGATGATCTGGATCGCGACCATCGCGAGGGATACGGGGACCAGGCCGGCGACGAGCCACGAGGTCGGCACCTCGATCTTCGCCATGGCGGCGTCCCCCTCGGCCGTCGAGCGGGGCGTGGTGCCGCGGCGGAACATCGTGAACGACTGCACCACCGTCTTCCACTGCAGCGCGAGCGCCGTGAGGCTCGCGAAGACCATGATCGCGGTGCCGCCCCACAGCGCCCAGCGCACCGCGTGGAAGAGCGAGCCGCCGCCCACGAGCGGGATGGACACCACGTAGCCGGCGACGCCGGCGTTCTGCGCGTCGATCGCGTGCAGCCACGGCGCGATCACGAAGTGCAGCAAGGCCGAGGCGGCGAGCATCGACAGGGACACCTTCATCCCCACGATCATGCCGGCGCCGATGAGCAGCACGCTGGGCTCGAACCCGAAACCCACCAGGGGCTTGCCCGCGATCGGCATGAACCCGTTGTGCGGGATCTGCTCCGGCAGGTGGACGTTGAAGAGGTTCTCGCGCATCCATGCGAAGAAGCGGCCGAGCGCGACGAACTGGTCCTCCGCCGTGTTGAGGACGCCGACGGCCGCGCCCGCCGCGAGCGAGACGACCAGCGCGCGAGCCTTCCCGAGGGCTTCCTGGCCGCGGCTGTAGAGGCTCCGCAGCGTCGTCGCGGCGGCGATCCCCGAGGGGAACGGCAGCTGCTCGTGGTTGATCATCTGCCGCTTGAGGGGGATGGCCATGAACACGCCCATGAGGCCCGTCGCGAGCGTGAACGAGCCCACGATCCACCAAGGCTGGTGGCGATGCTCCGGGTCGAGGATGAGCAGCGCCCCGAAGGCGGTGGCGATCGTGGCGCCCGTCGAGTATCCCGCCGCCGAGGCGGTCGACTGCATGCAGTTGTTCTCGAGGAGGGACATCTGCGTGAGCCGGCCTCCCGAAAGCCCGCGCAGGGCGTTCCACAGCACGAACGACATCACGCAGGAGGTGATGGCGACGCCGAACGCCCAGCCCACCTTCATCGTCGTGTAGAGGTTCGACACGGACATGAGCATGCCGAGCACGGCGCCCACGGCCACGGCCCGAAAGGTGAGCTGCGGCACCTCGTCGCCCTGGTAGACGTGGCGGTACCAGTGGCGGTCCTTGTCGCCGGGCGAGGCGCCGGCGGGAAGCGGCGGTTGCGCCGCGGGGGTGATCGGCGATGGGGTCGATTCCATGACGTCACACGGTAAACACTCGCGCCGCGTCACGCAATCGGCCGCGCGACCGGCAAGCGCAGCGCGCCGGGCGCCGGCGATGCGCGCGATCATGAAGGGGCTTGGCCGATGCTGCCGGAAACTGACACCATTACCGCTTGCAGTCGAAGCGCCGGCGTGGAGGATGGAAGCTGTCGCCACGCCGACATCTACGGAAACGGGAGAGACTCATGGCCAGGAATCGACAGATCGCCCTTCTCATCACCCTCGCGCTGGGGACCGGCCCCCAGGCGATCGCCCAGACCGATGCCAAGGGGGCGCCGAAGTCCGGCGAGCGCGTCTACACGGAAATCTGCGCCGCCTGCCACGCCACCGGCGTGGCCAACGCACCGAAGTTCCGCGACAAGGAGGCCTGGAAGCCGCTCATCGCCGAAGGGCAGCATGTCCTGACCGGTCACGCCTGGGTGGGCGTGCGGGCGATGCCGGCGAAGGGCGGCAACCCGGACATCAAGCTCGCCGAGTTCGCGCGCGCGGTCGCGTACATGGCCAGCAATGCCGGCGGGAGCTGGCCCGACCCGGATGCGGCCATGCTTCGCAGGATCGCAAAGGAGGCGGAAGAGCGGCTGGAGAAGCAGATCCGCGACGCCCAGAAGATGAAGAAGGAGTTGCACCAGATGAGCCGGTAGGCGCCCTGGCGCCGGGGTGACGCGCGCGGGCGAGCCCCGCTCGTTCAATGCTATGGTGTCGACGCACAGCAGCGCCACGAACCGCACACCCGCCCCGAACGCCTGACGGAGCACGCATGGAAGCCAAGTGGCTGGAGGACTTCCTGAGCCTTGCACGGACGGGCAGCTTCTCGCTGTCGGCGGCGGAACGCAACGTCACCCAGCCGGCCTTCAGCCGGCGGATCAAGGCGCTCGAGGAATGGGTCGGCGTGGCGCTGATCGACCGTTCCACCTATCCCACGCGGCTCACGCCCGCCGGCATGACGTTCGTCGGGGCCGTCCGGGCGGCGACCACGTCGCTGCAGGCCGCGAGGCAGGAGCTGCGCCAGGCCGCGCGCGCCGACCGGCAGCTGCTGCGCATCGCCATCCAGCACTCGCTGGCCAGCGGCTTTCTCGCGCGCTGGCTGGCCTCGCTGCCGCTCGCGCAGGAAGACCTCCTCGTGCGCGTGCAGGCGGACAACCGCCACGACTGCGTGCGCGGGCTCGAGGACGGCGCCGTCGACCTGCTGGTCTGCTACACCCATCCCGACCTGCCGCTGCAGCTCGACCCCGAGCGCTACGCGAGCCTGCCGCTGGCGACGGACACGCTCGTGCCGGTCTCGAAGCCCGCCGCCGACGGGCGCGCCCTGCACCCGCTGCGCGGTGAAGCGGGTCGGCCGGTGCGGTGGCTCAGCTACACGACGGAAGCTTTCCTCGGGCAAGCCGTGGCACGCGCGATGGCCAAGGCGGCGCCTCCCCTGGCGGCGCACCCGATCCTCGAGAGCGCCCTCGTGGAAACCCTGCGCGCCGCCGCGCTCGAGGGCCTGGGCGTGGCGTGGCTTCCCGGCAGCCTCGTCGGGGGCGACTTCAACAGCAAGGCGCTGGTGCGCGCCGGGCCCACCGACGCCGACATCCCGCTCTCCGTGACGGCCTTCGCCGAGCGCAGCGTCGCCACCGGCCGCCTGCGGCAGGTCTGGGCGCCGCGCGCCGCCCGCCGTTGAGGGGGCGGCGGCCCGCCTTATGCCGCCAATGCATAACCCGGACGAAAAACGCATTGGACGGATCCCGCCCGTTCGCCTACGGTCCCGTGCTGGTCCCAATACCGCACAGGAAAACGCATGCCTCGCATCCTCGAGGACTTCCCCCGCCTCCGCCTGGGCCACTGGCCCACGCCGCTCGAGCCGATGGAACGGCTGGCGCGCCACCTCGGCACCCAACGACTGTTCATCAAGCGTGACGACTGCACCGGCCTCGCCTTCGGCGGCAACAAGACGCGCAAGCTCGAGTTCCTCGTAGGCGACGCCCTGAAGGCGGGCGCCGACACCCTCCTCACCCAGGGCGCCGTGCAATCCAACCACGTGCGCCAGACCGCGGCGGCGGCGGCGCTCGCGGGCCTGCGCTGCGAAGCCATCCTCGAGGAACGGGTGCACGACGCGCCGGCGGCCTACCATGAGTCGGGCAACGTCTTCCTCGACCGGCTCTTCGGCACGCGGCTGCACCGGGTGCCCGGCGGGACGGCGATGGACGACGCGCTCGAGGCCCTGGCGGCGGACCTGCGCGCCCGCGGCGCCAGGCCGTACGTGATCCCCGGCGGCGGCTCGAACGCCCTCGGCTCGCTGGGCTACGTCGACTGCGTCCTCGAGCTGCAGCGGCAATGCGAGGCGATGGGCCTGCGCAAGCCGCACCTGGTACACGCCACCGGCAGCGCCGGCACCCAGGCGGGGATCGTCGCGGGCGTGCACGCCCTCGGCCTCGACTGGCCCGTCACCGGCATCGGGGTGCGGGCGCCGAAGGAGGTCCAGGAGGCGCGCGTCCACGACCTCGCCGTGAAGGTGCTGGCGAAGCTGGGCATCGAGCGGCCGCTGCCGCGCGAGATGGTCTTCGCCGACGACGGGTTCATCGGCCCGGGCTACGGCCAGCCCACCGCCGCCATGGTCGACGCCGTGCAGACCCTCGCGCGAACCGAAGGTATCCTCGCCGACCCCGTCTACACCGGCAAGGGCCTCGCGGGCCTCTTCGCCTGGATTCGCGCGGGCCGTTTCGAGCAGGACTCGGACGTCATCTTCGTGCACACGGGGGGCGCGCCCGGGCTCTTCGGCTACCAGTGGGCTTTTCCGGAGGCGGCATGATCCCGCGCCCCGCCAACCGGCAATCTTCGACGCCCCTCGAGGGCGCTGCATCCGTCGTCTTCAACCAAAGGGGGAGAAACATGACGTCAAGCCGCTTCCTGCGCAGTCTCGCCGCCCTGGCCGGCATCGCCATCCTGGCTGGCGCCTCGCCCGCCGCCGCCCAGGGGTCGCCGCAAAAGGGCGGCACCCTCGTCATCGTCGTGCAGCCGGAGCCGCCGACGCTGGCCGCCTACCAGAGCACGTCGGGCCCGGTGGGCCAGGTGGCCACCAAGGTCTACGAGGGGCTGCTCGAATACGACTTCAACCTGAAGCCGATCCCCAGCCTCGCGCAGTCGTGGACGGTGTCCCCCGACGGCAAGACCGTCACCTTCAAGCTGCAGCCCAACGTGAAGTTCCACGACGGCAAGCCGTTCACGAGCGCCGACGTGCAGTTCACCGTCATGGACGTGCTCAAGAAGGTGCACCCGCGCGGGGTCAACACGTTCCGGGCCGTAACCGAAGTGGCCACCCCGGACCCGCTCACCGCGGTCTTCAAGCTGAGCGAGCCGGCGCCCTACATGATGATGGCGCTCTCCTCCTACGAGTCGCCGATGCTGCCCAAGCACGTCTTCGGCACGGGCGACATCGCGGCCCACCCCAACGCAAACAAGCCCGTCGGCACCGGTCCCTTCAAGTTCGTCGAGTGGCAGAAGGGCCAGTTCATGCGCCTGGACCGCAACCCGGACTACCGCAAGCCCGGCCTGCCCCACCTCGACCGCATCGTCGCCCGCTTCATCGCCGACGCCGGCACCCGCTCGGCCGCCATGGAGACGCAGGAAGTGCACATGGGGGGCTTCAACGCCATCCCGCCCGTCGACGTGAAGCGCCTGCAGGCCCTGCCGCACATCGCCACCACGTACAAGGGCTACGAGATGCAGGCCCCGATCGTGCAGCTCGACTTCAACACGACCAAGCCGCCCTTCGACGACGTGCGCGTGCGCCAGGCGGTGGCCTACGCCATCGACCGGCAGTTCGTCATCGACAACGTCTGGTTCGGCTTCGGCAAGCCGGCGACCGGGCCGATCAGCTCCAACTTCAAGGCCAACGGGCTCTACACCGACCAGGTGAAGAGCTACAACGTGAAGAACGGCATCGACATCGCCAACAAGCTGCTCGACGACGCCGGCAAGAAGCGCGGGCCCGACGGCGTGCGCTTCGAGATCGTCCACGACGTGACGCCCTACGGCGAGGAGTGGCGCCGCTTCGGCGAGTACGTCCAGCAGCAGCTCGCGAAGATCGGCATCAAGGCCACCCTGCGCTACGAGGACGTCCCGGCCTGGCTGCGCCGCGTCTACACCAACTACGACTTCCAGCTCACCAACAACTGGATCCAGACGCTGGCCGACCCGTCCATCGGAGTGCACCGCCTGTACCACACGAACAGCATCAAGGCCGGCACCGTGTTCGTGAACAACGCGCGCTGGACCACGCCGGAGACCGACGAGATCATGAACAAGGCGAACGTCGAGACCGACCCGAAGAAGCGCGCCGCCCTCTACCACGACCTCCAGAAGCGCGTGGTCGACGCGAGCCCGCTGGTCTTCGTGCACGAGCTCAACTTCGTGACCGTCCACAACAAGCGGGTGAGCAACTTCCCGACGAGCCCGCTCGGCCTGTACTCGGCGATGGACTCGGTCTGGCTGGCGAAGTAGCGCCGGCCGGCAACCCCCGCCCCCGAAGCCGTGCACGGCCTCGCCTACGCCCTGCGCCGCCTGGCGCACGCCATCCCGACGGTGCTCGCCATCGTCGTGCTGAACTTCCTGCTGCTGCAGCTCGCGCCGGGCGACGCGGCGGAGGTCCTGGCGGGCGAGGCCGGCTCGGCCACCCCGGAGTACATGGCGCAGCTGCGCCGGAACTTCGGGCTGGACCAGCCGCTGTGGATGCAGCTGCTGCTCTACGTGAAGCAGGTCGTCACCTTCGACCTCGGCTTCTCGTTCCGGCACGGCATGCCGGTCTCCGAGCTGATGCTCTCGCGACTGGGCCCGACCCTGCTGCTGATGGGGACCGTGCTCAGCCTGTCGGTCATCGCCGGCGTGCTGCTCGGCAGCCTCGCCGCGCGCCACCTGAACCGCTGGCAGGACAACCTGGTCTCCTCGCTCACGGTGCTCGCCTACGCGACGCCGGTCTTCTGGGCGGGGCTCATGCTGATCGTGGTCTTCTCCATCAAGCTCGGCTGGTTCCCCACGAGCGGCATGCAGAAGGTGGCCGCCTTCTACGAGGGCTTCGACCGCGCGAAGGACATCGCCCACCACCTCGTGCTCCCGGCGGTGACGCTCACGCTCTTCTACCTCGCCCTCTACACGCGCCTCATGCGCGCGAGCGTCCTCGAGCAGGTCACCATGGACTACGTGGTGACGGCGCGCGCCAAGGGGCTCACCGAGCGGCAGATCGTCCGCCGCCACGTGCTTCGCAACGCCATGCTCCCGGTCGTCACCATGGCCGGCGTGCAGGTCGGTGCGATCCTCGGGGGCGCGGTCGTGGTGGAGACGGTCTTCGCCTGGCCGGGGCTCGGGCTCCTCGCCTACGAGTCGCTCTTCGCCCGCGACCTCAACCTGCTGCTCGGGATCTTCTTCGTCTCCACCTGCCTCGTCGTGATCGTGAACCTGCTCGTGGATCTCGCCTACTCGGCCCTCGATCCGCGGATCGAGCTGCGCTGACCGCGACAGCCCCGCCGTGAGAGACGTCTTCCTGCGCTTCATCCGCCACAAGCCGGCCCTGGTCGGGCTGTTGCTGCTCGCCCTGGTGATCGCCGCGGCTTTCGTGGCGGGCATTACCCACCCCGGCGACCCGTTCGCCATCGTCGCCAAGCCGTTCCTGCCGCCGCTGGGCGACTACCCGCTGGGCACGGACATGCTCGGCCGCGATCTCGCCGCGGGCATCCTCCACGGCGCGAGGACCACCCTGCTGGTGGGCTTCGCCGCCACGCTGATCGCCACCGGGCTGGGCGTGAGCATCGGGGGCCTGGCCGGCTACTTCGGCGGCCGCGTCGACACGGCGCTGATGCGCTTCACGGAGGTCTTCCAGACCATTCCCTTCTTCCTCTTCGCGATCCTGCTGGTGGCCGTGCTCGGCTCCTCGATCGGCAAGATCATCTTCGCCATCGCGGTGGTGTCGTGGCCGCCGATGGCGCGGCTGGTGCGCGGGGAGTTCATGGCCATGCGCAGCCGGGAATTCGTGCAGGCCTGCGTCTCGCTCGGCATGGGGCACACGCGCATCATCGTCCTGCACATCCTGCCCAACACGCTCTCCGCCATCGTCGTCACCGGCTCGCTGATGGTGGCCACCGCCATCCTGATCGAGTCGGGGCTCTCCTTCCTCGGGCTCTCCGACCCCAACGTGATGAGCTGGGGCTACATCATCGGCTCGGGGCGCTCCGTGCTTCGCACGGCGTGGTGGATCTGCGCGGCGCCCGGCGTGGCGATCCTGCTCACGGTGATGGCCATCAACCTCGTCGGCGACGGCCTCAACGACGCCCTCAACCCACGGCTCCGCAACCTGTGAACGGCCACCCGGCCCTGCTGCGGATCGAGAACCTGCGCGTCTGCCTGCCGGCCTCGGCCGACCGCGCCTTCGCCGTCGACGACGTGTCGCTGGAGCTTCACCGCAACGAGATCCTCTGCGTGGTGGGCGAATCCGGCTCCGGCAAGTCGGTGCTCTCCCGCGCGGTGCTCGGCCTGTTTCCCTCCCGCCACGTGCAGCCCCGGGGCGGCCGCATCCTCCTCGACGGGGAGGACCTGCTCCAGGCCACGCACGCGCGGCTTCGCGCCGTCCGGGGCAACCGGGTCGCGATGATCTTCCAGGAGCCGATGACCGCCCTGAACCCGGTGCTGAAGATCGGGCGGCAGATCGAGGAAGTGCTCGAGGTCCACCGGGTCGGCACGGGCGACGAGCGGCGCGCGCGGGCGCACGCGATGCTCGAGGCGGTGAAGCTCCCCGAGCCGGACAAGATCCTCGCCGCGTATCCGCACCAGCTCTCGGGCGGGCAGCGGCAGCGGGCGATGATCGCCATGGCCCTCGCCCTCGAGCCCGACGTGCTCATCGCCGACGAGCCGACCACGGCGCTGGACGTCACGACGCAGGCGCAGATCCTCGCCCTCATCCGCGAGATCCAGCGCAAGAAGGGCATGGGCGTGATCTTCGTCACGCACGACTTCGGCGTCGTCGCGGAGATCGCCGACCGCATCGCGGTCATGCAGCACGGCCGCCTCGTCGAGCAGGGGAGCGCGCGCGAGATCCTCGGCAACCCGCAGGCTCCCTACACGCGGTCGCTCCTCGCGGCAGTGCCCGGGCTCACCCCCGGGCCAAAGCGGGACTTCGCCGGCGGGGACGTGGTGCTCGCGGTGAAGGAAGTGACCAAGACCTACCGGTCCGGGCACCGCCTGCTGGGCCGCAAGGGACGGCAGGTCGACGCGCTGCGCGGCATCACCTTCGACCTCCGCCACGGCGAGACGCTGGGCATCGTCGGCGAGTCGGGGTCCGGGAAGTCGACGCTCGCGCGCTGCATCACGCGGCTCACGGACACCGACAGCGGGCGGATCGAGATCCACGGGCAGGACATCGCCACGCTCGGATCCCGGGCGCTGCGGCCGGTGCGGCGCCGCATGCAGATGGTCTTCCAGGACCCCTTCGGCTCCCTCAATCCCCGCCGCACGGTGGGGCAGCTGATTGCCGAGGGGCCGATCGTGCACGGAACGCCATCGGCCGAGGCGGCGAAGCGCGCGCTGGGGCTGCTGGAAATGGTCGGGCTCGATCCCCGCGCCGCCAGCCGGTACCCGCACGAGTTCTCCGGCGGGCAGCGCCAGCGGATCGGCCTCGCCCGTGCGCTCGCCCTCGACCCGGAGATCCTCGTGGCGGACGAACCCGTGTCCGCGCTCGACGTGTCGGTGCAGGACCAGGTGCTTCGCCTCATCGCGGACATCCGGGCGCGCCTCGGGCTGACCGTGCTCTTCATCACCCACGACCTGCGCGTGGCGAGCCAGGTGTGCGACAGCATCGCGGTCATGCACAAGGGGGCGGTGGTCGAGTACGGCGCCATCGCCGACGTGTTCGCCGATCCGCGGCACGAGTACACGCGCACCCTGCTCGCCGCCGTTCCCGGCCGCGCCTGGAGCGAGGGCCGGCAGGCCGCGTCGCCGGCGTGAGACCGGCGGACCCATGACCGACTTCCCGCCGCTCGCGCCCGACGGGCTCGCCGCGCTGGGCCGCGACCTGCGCGAAGGCCGCGTCACCGCCGAACGCCTGGCGCGGGAGGCGCTCGATCGGGTCTCGGCGCTGGAGCCGACGCTCGAGGCGTTCACCCACATCGACGCCGGGCGCGCCGTGGCCCACGCGCGGTCGCTCGATGCCCTGCGCTCGAGCGGCGTGACCCTGGGCCCGCTGACGGGCATCCCGACGGCCCTCAAGGACCTCTTCACCCTCGACGGCATGCCCACCACGGCGGGCAGCCGGATGGACATCCGGGACCTCGTGCCGCCCCAGGGCGGCTTCGTGAACGGGCTCCTCGCCGCCGGTGGCGTGCCGCTGGGCAAGACGCGGACGACGGAATTCGCGCTCGGCGGCATCAACCTCGACCGGCCGCCGCCGTGGAACCCCTGCGACAGGGGCTTGCGCCGCATGACGGGCGGCTCGAGCCACGGCTCTGCGGTGGCGATGGCGGCCGGGCTGGCGGGCTTCACGGTGGGGTCGGATACGGGGGGATCGGTGCGCTGGCCCGCCGCGCTCTGCGGCGTGGTGGGCTACAAGTCGAGCCCCGCGCACTGGCCGTGCGACGGGGTCTTTCCCCTCTCGCCGGAGATGGACAGCGTGGGCATCTTCACGCAGAGCGCCGGGGATGCCGCATTCGTCGAGGCGGCCCTCGCCGGCCGGACGCTCGGCGCCATCCCGCCGATCGACACGCTGCGCTTCGCGATCCCGACAGAGCACTTCCTGGAGAACCTCGAGGCGCCGGTGGCGGCGTGCTTCGAGGCCGCGGTGTCGCGCCTTCGCCAGGCGGGCGCAAGGATGGTGGATCTCCCCGCCCCGGAGGCGCGCTGGATCGACGACATCTTCCGCCACCTCGTGCCGGCCGATCTGCTCGCCTTTCTCGGGCGCGAACGCGTGGCGCGCGACCACGGACGGATCGACCCGGTCGCGGCCGCGCGGCTGCAGGGCGGCTTCGACGTTCGCGCCGACGACTACGCCCGCATGCGGGCCCTGCGCGGCAAGGCGGCCCAGGCCATGAACGAACGCTCGATCGGGATCGACGCGTGGATCACGCCCACGGTGCCCGTGCTGCCGCACCCCATCGCGGATTACCCGACGGTCGAGTCGGCAGCGGCGTGGAACCGCCTCGCCACGCAGAACACCCGCCCGGCGAATCTCTTCGGCCAGTGCGGCATCTCGCTGCCGATCCAGCACCTGGGCGCCGACCTGCCCGTGGGTCTCCAGCTCGCCGCGAGCGGCGGGAGCGACGCGTGGCTGCTCGCGGTGGCCCGTTCGGTCGAAGCGGCGCTGCGTTGATCCGCGTTCGCGCGGATCGGGCGCGAACAAGGCTCAGCTGCCGGCGCGGTGGGGAACGGTCGTCGAGCAGCCGCGCCACCGGGGTGGGCGACAACGCAGGGCCGCGCGCCCGGTGCCGCCTCACGCCGTCCGGATGACGGTAAGGTGCTCCGTGCCGCTTTCGGGGAGCCACACCTCGCCGGGCCGGCCGAGGATCTGGCGGACGCGGGCGCCGTCGCGCGGCAGCGGGAAGCGCTCGAAAGCCTCGGTCGCCGGGTCGAAGCGCAAGACCGCGTTGTGCGTCCACTCGGCCATCCACACGATGTCGCGGTCGTCCACGTAGACCGCGTAGTTGTGCGGGTTGTCGACCGGCAGCTTCCACGTCCGCCACGCCCGCGTGGCCGGGTCGTGCATCGAAAGGTTGCCGCTCACCCATTCCGAGACCCAGATGCGCCCGCGGCTGTCGCTCCAGACGCGCCGCGCGCCGTTGTCCTTCGTCGGCGGCTCGACCACGATCGATTTCCCGGTCTTCCGGTCGATGCGCGCGATGAAGGATCCCGCGAGCGAGCAGTACCAGACGTCGCCGGAAGGCGTCCCGCAGATGCCGTAGGGGCCGCGCCCCCGCGGCGCATCCCACACCGCGACCTTCCCCGACTTCAGGGCGACCTTGCCGATGACCCCGCTCTGGCCGGTGAACCAGAGGTCGCCGTCGCCATCGAATGCGCAGGTGTTCAGGTTCGCGTAGGGGGTGCCGTCGGGCAGCGGGAAGAGCCGCACCGTGCGGTCGGGCCAGCTCACCCGCGCGATCGCCTGCTGGCCGCCGTCCGTGATCCAGGCCGCCTTGTCCGGGCCCTGGATGACGCCATGGGGGGAGGAACCGCTGCCGAGCGGCACCCGCTCGGCGACGCCCGACGCGGGATCGAACCAGCCGAGGTGACCGCTCGCCTGCGCGGTGAACCACACGCCCCCGTCGGGTGCGGGCGCCACGTCGTGGATGCCGGTGCGGCGCGGCGCCTTGAGCGGCCAGGATTGCATGCGCCCGGATTGCGCAGAGGCGGCCGGCGGCCAGGCCGCGGCCACCGCGGCTGCCCCCAGCGCCCCCAGCATGTCACGGCGGCCCATGGCGCTCATCGCGGGCCCTCCTTCTTTCCGGGCTCGTCCCGGGGCCAGAGGATCATCTGCGTGCAGCGGAAGAGCGAGAGCTTCCGTCCGGTGGCCTCGTCCATCACCACGGCATCCCAGACCTGCGTGTTCCGGCCGAGATGCTGCGCGGTCGCGGTGCACGCCACGGCGCCTTCGCGCACCGTGCCGAGGAAGTTGCTCTTGAGCTCGATGGTCGTGAACGAGGCGGCGCCCTCGGGAAGGTGCGCGATCGTGGCGTAGCCGCAGGTGGTGTCGGCCAGCGCCACCACGCTCGCCGCGTGCAGGAAGGTGTTGGGCGCGACGTGCAGCTTCATGATGTTCATGCGGCTCGAGAGCGCGTGGGGCGCGAGGCCCGTGATTTCGATGCCCAGGTAGCCGGGCAGGTATTCCTTGCCGCGCTGGTTGAGGACCTCCAGGGTGATCTCGGGGCGCAGGACGCTCATGGGCGGGGTTCCCGGCTCAGTCGAGCTTCACGTTGGCGGCCCGGATGATCGGCCACCACTTCTCGATCTCGGCCTTCTGGTGCGCGCCCAGTGCCTCGGGCGCCTGCTGCACCTTCGGCACGATTTCCATGCCGAGGCCCTCGAGGCGCTGCCGCGTGGCCGGGTCGGCGAGCGCCTCGACCACGGCGGCGTTCAGCTTCGCGACCGCCTCCTTCGGGGTGCCGCGCGGCGCCCAGATGCCGTACCAGATGCTGATGTGCAGGCCCGGCAGGCCGGCCTCGTCCACGGTGGGAACGTCGGGAGCGGCCGGGGAGCGCTCCTTCGCGGTGATGGCGTAGCCGCGGATCTTGCCTGCGCGCACCTGCGGCAGGGAGTTGGAGAGCTGGTCCACCATCATGTCGATCTGGCCGCCGACGAGGTCCTGCATCGCCGGACCGGTTCCCTTGTACGGGATGAACTGCAGCTTCGCGCCCGTCTCGTTCTGGAAGTAGATGCCGGCGATGTGCGTGGAGGAGCCGGCGCCGGCCGTCCCCGCGTTCACCTTGCCCGGGTTCGCCTTCACCCAGGCGACCATCTCCTTCAGGCTCGTCGCGGGAAGCGCGTTCTTCGACACCAGGATCATCGGGTTGCCGCCGATCATGGCGACGGGCTCGAGGTCCTTCTGCAGGTCGTAGGGCAGCGCGTAGACGGCGCCGTTCACGACGTGCGTGCTCCAGTGCCCGATGCTCAGGGTGTATCCGTCCGGCGCCGCGCGCGCCACGCGCCCCACGCCGAGGCTGCCGCCCGCGCCCGTCGTGTTCTCCACGACGACCGCCTGGCCCAGGGACCGGCGCATGGGCTCGGCGAGGATGCGCGCCACCACGTCCACCGGACCGCCGGCGGCGAAGGGAACGACCATCGTCACCGCGCGCGAGGGAAACGACTGCGCGTGGGCGATCCCTCCGGTGCAGAGAGCGAAGAGCAGGGCCAGCCAGTACGGCGTCGACGTGCGCATGGCGAATCCTCCTTGCGGATGGGGCCGGGCTCCGGCCGGCGCGGCGAAAGGGGATTCTCCGGCAACGCGGCCGGCCGCGGCAAGAATTCGCCGGGCGCAGGCGTCCGGCCGGTGTGTTGAGCCACGACAAGACACGACAAGAAAGCCGCTCGCGCGCCAAACGCAGAACCTCTGCGCCAGAGCAAGGGGCGCGGCCCGGCCCCGCCGTA
>Ga0114939_10002268_pt1 | contig 14438 bp, 10 predicted proteins | sample AshMeaCrysSpring_FD_87196 | JGI IMG/M metagenome (GOLD analysis project Ga0114939, IMG submission 87196) | Groundwater microbial communities from Big Spring, Nevada to study Microbial Dark Matter (Phase II) - Ash Meadows Crystal Spring | ecosystem: Environmental > Aquatic > Deep subsurface >... | reverse complement strand
GAGCACGTTGGTGACGAGCTGGGTTTTCTGGTGCTGGAGAATGCGGATCTTCTCCTCCACGGTGTCGCGGGTGAGCAGGCGGTAGGCGATGACCTTGTTCTTCTGGCCGATGCGGTGCGTGCGGTCGATGGCCTGGTTTTCAACGGCCGGGTTCCACCACGGATCGTAGAGGATGACGTAGGAGGCGGAGGTCAGGTTGAGGCCGGCGCCACCGGCTTTGAGCGAGAGCATGAAGACCGAGGGATCCTTGGTGGTCTGGAACTTCTCGATCTCGCCCTTGCGGTCCTTGGTCTGGCCGGTGAGGTAGTTGTAGGGGCGGCTTTCGAGTTCGAGGCGCGCCTTGATGAGGTCGAGCATGGAAACGAACTGCGAGAAGACGAGCACCTTGTGGCCTTCCTCGTGGAGCTGGTCGAGCAGATAGAAAAGCGACTCCATCTTGGCGGACTCCTCCTTGAGGTATTTCGGATCGATGAGGCCCGGGTGGCAGCAGATCTGGCGCAGGCGCATGAGGCCCTGCAGGATGGCGAAGGAGTTCTTCTTCACCGCTTCGTCGGAATCGAGTCCTAACAGGGCTTTCTGGATGCGCTTCAACTCGGCCTTGTAAAGCTCGATCTGGACGCCCTCCATCTTCGAGTAAACCTCCTCTTCGGTCCGCGGCGGCAGATCCTGGGCGACCTGGAGCTTGGTGCGGCGCAGCAGGAAGGGCCGCAAGCGCGAGGCCAGCCGCGTCTGGCTGAGCGGATCCTTGCGCTTGTCGAAGCGTTTCTTGAAATACGCGCGGCTGCCGAGCACGCCGGGCATGGCGAAGGCCATCAGCGACCACATGTCGAGCAGCCGGTTCTCGATGGGCGTGCCCGTTAGAACGAGGCGGTTCTGGGAATCCAGCTCGCGGGCGCACTTGGCGGCCTTGGAGTCCGGGTTCTTGATCTGCTGGCCTTCGTCGAGGATGGTGGTGAGCCACTTGATGCTGGCCAGCTCCTCGCCGCAGACGCGCAGCTGGGCGTAGTTGAGCACCAGGATGTCGATGTTGTTCTGGATGTGATCGACGTCGATGTCGTCGCGGTTCTTGAGGATCTTGACCTTGAGTTGCGGAGTGAACTTCTGCGCCTCGCTGAACCAGACGTCCAACACGGACTTCGGACAGACCACCAGCGCGGGTTTCCTGGGCGCCTTGGATTTCCTGTGCTGCTCGAAGAGCCACAGCAGGTAGGTGAGCGACTGGATGGTTTTGCCGAGACCCATGTCGTCGGCCAGGATGCCGCCGAAGTTGTTGACGGACAGATAGGCGAGGAACTTGAAGCCATCGATCTGATAGGGCCGCAGGGTGGCGTTGAGGCCGTCCGGCAGCTCCGGGTTGACTTCGAGCTGGATGTCTCCGGCGCGGTTCTTGATGCGCTCCCAGGCTTTCGGGTCGAAAACCTCCGCCGCCTTCGGATCGGCGAGTTGGAGGGCGTGCATGCGGTGGGTCTCGCCGGAGAGGTCGAAGGGATCGAGCCCAAGCCGGGTGACGGCCTCGCGCTGATCGGCGTCGAGCTTGATTTCCAGGCGCATCCACGAGCCGTCCTCCATGCGGACATAGCCGCCGCGCGCGGCGACGAGCTGGCGAATCTGGGCCTTGGAGAGATTGACACCCTGGACGTCGATGACGATGCGCAGGTCGAACCAGTCGATGTCCTGGCCCACGACTTCGAAGCGCACGGCGGCTGTGACCGGATCGGCGAGGATGGACTTGAGGCGCAGATCGATGTCGAGCTCGATGTCCCCGGGCATGGACTTGATCCACTCGGCGAATTTCTCGGGAAACTGCTTGGTGATGCGGGATTTGAACGAGAGCAGCTTCTCGTCGTAGGTGAGGCCCATGTCATCGAGGATGGGCGGCACCGGATAGAGCGCCTCGCGGGCGAAGCGCAGGAGCTGCTTGCCCTTGACGGGGATCTGCTCCGCGAGTTCCCAGCCGTCCTTGGTGAGTCGCTCGGTGCGGCGGCCTTTGGTCTCAATGGCCGTCACGTCCACCACGAGGTGTTCGGTCTCCGCGGCGGTGAGGCCGGCCATGAGCTTCATCTCGAACTTCGGCTTGAGTTCCAGATCGACGACCCGTTTTTTGAGCGACTCCGGCAGCGAGGCGCCGATCTTGCGGAGGAACTCGACGCCTTCGAGCGAGTCGATCACGCGCTTGGGAATCAGGTAGCGCGGCATCACGTCGGTTTCCTCCAGCCAGCGGGGCGGGCCGGGGAAAACGGTCTCGTCGGACTGATAGAATTCCTTGCGGCCGGGCAGCAGGCGCACCGAGTGGGAAACGTTCTCGCCGGCGGCGGTGACGAGCTGCAGGGCGAAGCTCTTGGCGTCATACGGATCGTCCTCGCAGACCCAGCGCAGAGCGTCCGCCACCACCTTGAATTCCTTTTCGTCGAGGTTGACGATGTAGCCCTTGAGGGCGGGCTGGCGGAAGACCCGGTTCATGAAGCGGCAGGATTCCTCCTGATCGAAGTCCAGCGTGGTGTCGCCGAATTTCCGATAGAACGCGAGATAGTGTTCCCACAGCGTCTGGCTGGGGGCGTCCATGAGCAGCGCGCCTTCCTGGTGGAGGTTCACGTAGTGCTCGATGTCGTTTTTCTCGCGCAGCTGGAGCCAGGCGTGGGATTTGGCCTCCCTCACCTCCATGCGGGCCTCGTTGATGGTGGCCACCAGCCGGAAGCAAACGGTCAACGGCTCTTCCTGCGGCGGGCGTTCGTTGACCTGCTCGATCCGGTCATACCAGGCCGCCACCTCGCGCTCCTGCTCCCAGTCGGCCATCTTTTTCTGAACGTGGCCGAGGTCGGTGATGACGCTCATGAAGTCCGGGTAGGGCAGCTTGCGCTTGTAGAAGGCGTAGGCGATGTAGTTCCAGAACTCCATGATGTCGCCGGGCGGCATCGGCCAGAGTTCCAGCGGCTCGTAAGTGGTGATTTCCCAGCGCGGGCTGATGCGCACCATGTCGTGGTCGTGCAGCTCGCCTTCGATCACGTAGCGGCGGTAGCGCTTCTCGATCTTGGTGACGAAGTCCGCCTCCTTGTCGTCCAGCTCGCGGCCGAGTTTTTCCTCGATGATGTCGAGCACCGGAGTGTCATCGAACTCGTTGGGCGACTCCGGAAGATCCTCGCCGCGGTGCATGCGCTCCATCATGGTGGCGTACTGGCAGGCGCCGGAAACGATGTCCTCCTCCGCAGTGCAGGAGCCGAACCAGCGGTTGCCCTGCAGGCGCAGGCTGGTGCGGAAAGTGCCGCTCTCGTCCTCCACACGGCCCTGGATGAAGAGGTGGTTGCCGAAAATCTGGGTCACGGCCCCGTCCTTCTGCAGCATTTCACCGCGCTTGCGCGCTTCTTCCGGAAAACTGTTGAGGAAGTTGAGAGTGGCTCGGTCGGGGTTCATCGCTTCTGAGGTGTGGAATGGGCTTCTAACATCCGCATCCAGGTCATGACGCCGGGACACGAAGCTGCGGGGCGCGAGGTTAATCCGATGAATTTCAGCGAATCAACAAAAACATTGAGGCGCTGGTTGCGGATTTGCGTGCGCATTTGATTCCGGCATGTTCGCCAGCCGCCGCAAGGCGCGCAGTTCCGCATCTGGGCCGCGCAGCGGTTGTGGAAATCCATCGCGAAACAGCTCCCACCACCCCATCACTCGGTCCCCACCCCGGATTTCAATCCGTCTTCGGCCGGGGTGCCGCGGAAGACACACGAGGTGCGAGCGCCGCCCACCGCCGCCCGCATGGCGATGCCCAGCCCGCCGATGACGAAAAGCGCGGGAAACCAGATCGAGTATCCCGGCGCGAGCGAGTCCGGCTTGAGCACGGCGAAGTCCGGATCGCGCGGATCGACGCGGCAGGTGGTCCTCATGCCGGGCGGGTATTCGGCGGCGCGTTTTGCGACCACCGCGCGCTTGGACGACCACGGGCTGCCGCGCGGGGTCAGGTGATCACCGGTGCGGAGCCGGCCCTGCCATTCGTAGCCGAAGCACGGGGCGAAGCGGTATTCGCGCGGCGACTGCGGATCGTGGATGCGTTCCTCGATTTCCGCGGACAGAATCACGCAGGGCACCTCCGGCCAGGCATGCATTTCCCGCGCCCTCAGGTAGCTGCGTGCCATCAGCCAGACGAAAACCGCGCCGATGAGCGCCGTTGTTAGCCCCACAGCCACGAAAAACCAGCGGCCGTCGGCCAGCGCTGGCGGTGGTTTCCGGTCGGTGGCGGCAGGGTTCATGGCGCGGCTCAATTGACGCTTGGCATCCGCCATGGCCAATGAAAATCGGGTTCTTTACGGGTTTTAGTGGGCCGGTTTCGGTCGCATGACCAGGCAGCCGCAGTAGAATGGGATCCTGATGCTGCAATGCTCGAAATTCCGAAATCCCCTGGCAGCAGCCACGGGTGCCCGGTTGAAAGCCGGATTGGATTTTCTAAAGCCATGGCATCCAATAGAAACCATCAACAGCCAAATCAAACGCCGCAAGCGCGCTCCGCAACAACCGCTTGGTCATGCCTTGCCCAGACCGTGCCGCCGGTCGTCCGCATGACACATCGAACGCCTGCGTGAATTCGCCGCCTGCACCCGGGCCCGCTTGCCGATGTCCCGCACCGGCCCGGCCACGAAATTTCGGGACTGCGGGCTTGCCGTTTCCTCGGCTTGCGTGAGCGCGGCTTTCCTTTCAATCGTCGAACACACCGCGCGGGGCGGGCATGGTGGCCGGCATGGCCAGCGAAAGGATGGAGCAGACGCCGGCGAGGACCAGGACGATCCAGCGCATGGGGTCCTCATTGAGCACCCTTGAGAAATGGAAGTATGCCTGCTGCTGGGGCGATTGGAAGAGCAGCGCGGGAATGGTGAGCAGCGAACAGCAGAGCAGCGAGGGCGCGCACATCGTCATCATGGTGACCGCGCACTTGGCGCTGATTCGTGAGGTCAAAAGCTGCCGCGGACCGTAATGGAATGTCAGATGAAGGAGGGTTTTCGCGTTTCCTGCGATGCGGTGACGGGCGTCGCTTCTCGCGCCGTGAAGCCAGGCGGTTGTGTGGGTGTGTGTCATGGGACTGCATGGAGTGATACACGCAATCGCGTAGGATGACAAGAATTTTTATAAAATGTTCAAATAAACCTGCATGAAATTTTAATTTTTCCTGACCATCAGGCTTTTTGCAAAGCGTCCCGCATTTGGGCCGCCACTTCATGAAACGCCGCAGAGACTTTGTTGTCAGCAGGTTGGAGCAACGCGACCGGCGCGCCGGAATCCCCCCGCTGGCGGGTGATGATGGCGATGGGGATGCGCCCCAGCAGTGGAATATTGAGAATTTCAGCCTCACGCACTCCGCCGCCTTCGCCAAAAAGAAAGTATTTTTTCCCGGCATCGCACTCGAACCACGCCATGTTTTCGACCAGCCCAAGGATCGGCACGTTGACTTTGGAGAACATGGAAATGCACTTGCGGGCGTCGATCAACGCGACTTCCTGCGGGGTGGTGACGATGATCGCGCCATCCAAGGCAACGGTCTGGACGATGGTGAGCTGGATGTCGCCCGTGCCCGGCGGCAGGTCGAGAATGAGGCAATCGAGATCCTCCCAAGCCACCTGGCGGAGGAATTGCTGGGTGTAGCGGGTTGCCATCGGGCCGCGCACGATCACGGGCGAGCGGTCTTCCAGCAGGAAACCCATGGACATTAGTTTGATGCCGTGGGCCTGCAGCGGGATGATTTCGTCGTGTTCATTGGCCATCGGGCGCTCGTTGACGCCGAACATCATGGCCATCGAGGGGCCGTAAAGGTCGCAATCGCAGAGACCTACCTTGGCTCCGGTGGCGGCGAGCGCGACGGCCAGATTCGCGGCGACGGTGGATTTCCCGACGCCGCCCTTGCCGGAGGCAATGGCGATGACGCGCTTGACACCCGGAATGGCTGACTTCCCGGCGGTGGCTGAGAATCCACCGCCGTCCGGCGCGTCCTTGACCTCGATTTCCACTTTCACGGTTCCCACGCCGGGCAGCGCGTCGAGCACCGCGTGGCAATCGCGGAAAATCCGCTCGGGCACGGTGGGATCCTTGGTCTGGACCTCGATGCGGACGGTGGTGAGGCCGGGTTCGCAGCGCAGGTCCTTGACGAGGCCGAAGGAAACAATGTCCCGGGAAAAACCGGGGTAGCGGACCTGTTTGAGCGTTTCGCGGATGAAATCGGGATTCATGTTCGGCGGGAGTCTCGCGGATTCCCGGCCCGGCGCAAGTGTGAGTCGATGCGATATCCCGAGACGGGAGTCCAGGACCGGCGAGTTCCGCTTAATTCAGGATCCCTGCATTCGGGAGACCCAATTCTCAAATCGACGATATGAACCACGGATTACAGGGATTTCACGGATTGGATTGAGCCGAGAAGTCTCAAGAAAACCACACAAACCACCTTCTTGCCGGCATCGGCGCAATTTGAGACATGATTCCATTCTGAAAATCCGTGTAATCCTGTAATCCGTGGTTAAAAATGCCTGTTTTCTCCCTAGTATCTTGTAACACAAAAACTTTCGTATTGTTCTGAGTATATTTTCCGGGTCACGGGTGTCCGGTTAAACGGCAAAATGGATTTTAGAATGAATTGGAAGTGAATGTCTTAGGAATAAAAATGGATGTGAGGGATTTGAATTCCGTTGACCGTTCGGAGACGATTTCGGCACATGAATGCTGGCCGTTACATCCTCTCTCAGATTCTGGATCTGGTTCACTGGCAGACGCTCTCGCGACTCGTTGCCAAGTACGAAGCCGGATCGCGACACCGCCATTTCGGATTCCGCCAGCAGTTCGTCTGCATGGTTTTCGCCCAGTTGACCTCGCGGGATGGCCTGCGCGACATCACGAGCTGCCTCAACGCCCGCCCGGAAACGCTCTATCATCTTGGCTTCAGCGAAACCGTTGCCAAATCGACGCTTGCCGACGCCAACGAGAGCCGGGACTGGAGAATCTGGGAGGAACTCGCCAAGAGCCTGATGCGCAAAGCGAGGCCTCTCTATTCCGGCGAGGACCTCGGCATCGATTTGGACAACACGATCTATGCGTTGGATTCCTCCACCATCGATCTGACTCTCTCGCTCTTTCCCTGGGCGGACTTCCGGCAGAGCAAAGCCGGCATCAAACTGCATACTCAGATCGACCTGTGTGGCCCAATTCCCACATGCATTCACATCACCGGTGCCCGTCAGCACGACGTGGGATGGCTCGACAATCTGCTCTTCGAGGCTGGCGCATTCTATCTGATGGACCGTGGTTACATGGACTTCGTCCGTCTGGCATTGATCGCCAAGGCCAGGGCATTCTTCGTCACCAGAGCCAAGAGCAACCTTCAATTCACCCGCCACTACTCGCTGGAAGTGGATCGCTTTACGGGCCTGCGCAGCGACCATGTCGGCAAGCCGACCTTGGCGAAATCCCGGGAGGCTTTTCCGATGCATTTGCGAAGGGTGAGGTATTTCGATTCGGAGACCGCAAAGGAGTTCGTCTTTCTGGCCAACAACCTCAACATCCCGGCACTCACAGTAGCGATGCTCTACAAGTTGCGGTGGCGCATCGAACTGTTCTTCCGTTGGATCAAGGGCCACCTGCGCATCAAGCACTACTACGGCACCAGCCCCAACGCGGTGAAGACCCAAATATGGATCGCTGTCTGCACCTATCTGATAATCGCGATTCTCCACAAGCAGCTCAGGCTGCCCGGTTCGCTCCACAGAACTTTGCAGGTTTTGAGCGTTCATCCTTTCGAGAAAGTCGCTCTAAATGAGCTACTTACGGAAACCGACTCCAGATCTTTCATGAGCTCTGATTCTAACCAATTGAAGTTGTTTGAGTTATGGCCGGGCACCCGTGATGGCAGACAATGGATCCCTCAGCGAAGGACTCTGGAACAATGACATCATTGAGTCTGCCGCGCACTTCACGGAAATCGACATCGTGCATTTCTCCCTGCCGGTCAAGATCGGCACGGACGGCGATGTCATTTTCCCTGAGCTGGATGTCCCAGGTGATCGGGCGCAATGGCTTGCCGGGGGCGGTGCGAAGGGTGGCACGCCAGATCAGGTGGCGGTCACCATGTGTAGGAACTCGGGGCGCGGTGGAACGGGAGACGGACTGGCAACCGGATTGGCAGCATCGCGTGGGGCACGCTGGCGTTGTCTGCGGCGATTTTCCCGTTTCATGAAGGTGTGGGCAGGTTGCCGGAATTTTTCAGGCCCGACAAGACAGCTTGCACATTTGATCGTGAAAGTTGGTGGGCGGTTTCATTCGCCACGCGCGCCGCTGGCGACAAGTGGGCCGGCGACGGCGCGCCAGCCCTACCGGTTTTTCCAGGTGCCGAAGTGGCGGTTGCGGGGGGCGAAATGGCGGTTACGGGGAGTGAAGCGGCGTTTTCCGCCACCATCTCCTCACCTCGAAGTCCCCGTGGCTTTCCAGCAGCTCGGAGTGCGGGAATTCGCTTTCAAACTCCGGAAAGAACGTGTCTCCCTCATGCGCCGCGAGCACATGGCTGACCAACAGGTCATCGAGCTGCGGCAGGAATGCGGCGTAGATTTCCGATCCGCCGATGATGAAAACGCGGCCCTCCAGGCCGGGCAGCGATTCCAAATCCTCCGGCCGGCGGATCACCTCCACGCCCCCGGCCGACCACGCCGGGTCGCGGGTCAGCACGATGTTGCGGCGTCCCGGCAGCGGACGGCCGATGGATTCGAAAGTCCTGCGCCCCATCACCACCGGATGGCCGGAAGTCATCCGTTTGAAAAACGCCAGGTCCGCCGGCAAGTGCCACGGCAGGCTTCCTTCCCGGCCGATCACGCGCTGGGGCGTCATGGCGACAATGGCGGTGAGGTGAGGTTTCATGGCGGGCAGCAGCGTCCGCAAACGGGCGGCGTCGCGCAAACAAATCCGCTCTTCGCGATTGGCCGCAGGCGCAAAAGCGTTTCAAATCCCGCCCATGCACACGCCCGGCCCCCTCTCGCGGAACATGTTCGCCCTTGCCAAGGAACTCATCCCCGGCGGTGTGAACTCGCCGGTGCGCGCCTTCCGCAACGTTGGCGGCGAGCCGTTCTTCGTCCGCAAGGCCCATGGCAGCCGCATCGAGGACATCGATGGCAAGACCTACATCGACTACATCGGCTCGTGGGGCCCCAACATCCTCGGCCACGCCCCCGTCGCCGTCACCAACACGATCCACGAGGTGGCCAAGAGCGGTATCTCGTTCGGCATCCCCAATCCCTTCGAGGTGGAAATGGCCCGCACGATCACCGACTGGGTGCCCTCCGTGGAAAAAGTCCGCATGTGCAACTCCGGCACCGAGGCCACCATGTCCGCCATCCGCCTCGCCCGCGGCTTCACCAAGCGCGATCTGATCGTGAAATTCGACGGCTGCTACCACGGCCACAGCGATTCGCTGCTCGTCGCGGCGGGTTCAGGCGCGCTCACCCACGGCGAGCCGGATTCCGCAGGCGTGCCCAAGGCTTTCGCGGAAAAGACTCTCGTGCTTCCCTACAACGATCCCGAGTCGCTCGAAAAACTCTTCGCCGCGCGCGGGGAGGACATCGCCGCCATCATCGTGGAGTCCTACCCCGCCAACGCGGGACTGGTTTTTCCGCAACCCGGCTATCTGAACCTGCTCTCCTCCATCACGAAGCGGCACGGCGCGCTGCTCATCTTCGACGAGGTGATGACCGGTTTCCGCCTCGGCAAGGCCGGCGTTCAGGGCATTGAAAACCTGACGCCCGACCTGAGCTGCTTCGGCAAGGTCATTGGAGGCGGACTCCCGGTGGGTGCCTTCGGCGGCCGCGCCGACGTGATGGACATGCTCGCCCCGATCGGTCCGGTCTATCAGGCGGGGACGCTCAGCGGAAACCCGCTCGCCATGGCCGCGGGACTCGCGCAGTTGAAGGAACTCTCCAAGCCGTCCGGCTTTCCGCGCCTAGAACAACTCGGCTCCCATTTCGAAGCCGGCCTCCGCGCGCTGCTCGCGGAAAAGGGCGTCCCTCACCGACTCAACCGCACCGGATCAATGTTCTGCCTGTTCTTCACCGACCGCGAGATCGTCAACGTCTCGGATGTGATGAAGCAGGACCTGGAGTTTTTCCGGAAATTCTTCTGGGGCTGCCTCGACAAGGGCATCTACCTCGCGCCCTCGCCCTACGAGACCGGCTTCATTTCCCTCGCCCACACCGAGGCGGATCTGGATGACACGCTCACGGTCTTCAGCGAGGTGCTGGCCGCTATTTGAATACCACCAGCAGCGGCCGGTGGTCCGAAGCCTTGTCCCATTCCGCGTCGTCGAGGATGCGGGAGGCGTGGAAATCCACCTCCGGCCGCAGCGCGCGGGTGACGGTGATGAAATCGATGCGCGAGTAGATATCGTGCGGCACCCAGTGGTGGGTCCATGCGTGGCCGCGCGAGTCCTTGCAGGGGATGGCGGTCAGGTAGCCGGGATCGTTGTAATTTCCCGTCACCGTCTTGAAGGTTCTGGTCGGTCGGGTGTCGTTGAAATCGCCGTACACGATCAGGCGGACATCGGAGTCCGCCGCCAGGATCGAATCCACATGGCGGCGCAGCAGCCGGGCCTCATGGACGCGCATTTCCTCCTGATCGGCCTCCTCGATGGTGCGCTTGGATTTGAGATGCACTCCGAGAAAACGATAGGTTTTCCCGCGCGCCGCGATGGTGGCGTCCAGGATGCCGCGGTTGATGAGAAACGTCCGGCCTTTGAGTCGAAACTCCGTTTCGGCGGGCTTCGAGGTGGAGGTGATCGGAAAGCGGGACAGCAGCCCGAGGCGGCGCACGGGGTCCGAGCCGCCGGTGTAGCGGGCGTGCGGCAGATCAAGCCCCGCGGTTTTCAGCATGGCCTGGATTTCCGCGAGATCCCCGGCTTCCCCGACTTCGCAGAGGCCAATGATGTCCGGGGCGCTTTTCACCAGCAATCCGACGGCGGCCTGTTTCTCGGACGCCGGCTTGGGCGCGTTTTTCAACATCCTGCCATCCACGTAGCGGTCCATCGTCAGCCAGTTCTCGACGTTGTAGGCGATGAAACGCAGGCCGCCCGCCGGATTGCCGGTGATGGCGGGCGCCGCAGCCGCGTTTTCCGCAGGTTTGGAGGAGGCGCGTGGCTTTGCAATTGTGGTCTGTTCCGGAGATGAAACCGCCGCTGCGGGCGCGTCCTGTCCGGGGCTGTCCCAGTCTGGCGTGCCGCTTTTTCTGCAGGAAATTGCGCCCAGCGCGATCAGTGCGGCACAAACAAGGCCGCAGGATCTCATGATTCCGGCGGCCGATAATGGTGAGGCAGAACCGCGACCCATGGGCATCACGAGTCTTTTGGCTCCTTGCCCGGGGCATCCTTCACACGGATGTCCGTCTCGGCGCGCGTGATTTCCTTTTCGAAATCCTCACGGGCTTTCTTGAATTCCCCCATGCTCTTGCCGATGCCGCGGGCGAGTTCGGGCAGTTTCTTCGCGCCGAAAAGCAGCAGGACGATGAGGAAGATGACGATGATTTCCTGGCCCCCGAGGGATCCGATAAAGGCGGCTGGCATGTGATTCATGGCAAAAAGCTAGCCCGTTTCATGGGCCATGCAACGCAATTGCCGCGAAAGATTCCCCGCGCGGATGTCTGCCGTTGCGGACAACGCGGCGGAGCCTCAGCGGCGGCGGCGCAGAACCAGCGTGATGGCTCCCACAAGGCCGAGCATCGCCGAGGCCGGCTCCGGAACGGCATTCCAGCTGATCGCGTAGATTCCCGCGCCGTCAGCACCGCCTTGCAGCGTGACCAAAAACGCCTGCGGCGTGAACAGATCCTCCTGCACCACGAAGCTTTCTCCGGCGGAGACACCCACGAAGTCGAAGTCCACATTCAAGGGCTCCGGCCCGTTGAAGGTGATTTTCACCGCCTCGTTTTGGTCAAAGCTCAGCGAAGGCGCGCCGAAGCCGTTGTCGTTGAGGTAGGCGGAATTGACCACCAGCGTTGAATCCAGGCCCGCCTCGAAAACCAGCTCGCCGTAGCCGGGAACAATGATGGATTGCGGACTTTGTTTGAACTCCACGCCCTCATACCCGACGAAGTCGAGCGTGAAGGCGTGGGTGTTGATCGACGCGCCAAGCAGCAGCGCGAGAACGAGGGGGGATGTCGTTTTCATGGGGGGGTGGGGCACGCATGGCGCGTGTTTCACATCCTGCATAGGGGAATTCCATCACCGGGCAAGAAAATTAAACTCGTTGAAAACAAACAAGTTGGATGATCTTAATGTTAAGCCTTATTAAGTGGTCGCACCACGATGCGTCTCATTCGATTTTCGATTTCCGCGCGGGCGGGGAGCTGGCGGCGGATGTCTTCCAGCGCGCTCCACGCGAAGACCACGGCGAGTCGTGCCCGGTCCTCCGCCGGGCAGCCGCTGACCAGCCCTGCAAGGTATCCGGCGAGCAGCGCATCGCCCGCGCCAACGGTGCTGACCACCAACGCCGGCGGCGGCTGTGCGATCAGACGGGCATCCGGGCTGAGAAATAGCGCGCCGTCCGGGCCGAGCGAGAGAATGACGTGCGGCACACGCTCATTTTGCAGACGGGTGGCGGCCTCAAACCTTGAGCCAAAGTCCGGCAGGGAATGATCGAGAATTTCGGAAAGCTCGTGATGGTTCGGCTTGATGAGGTCCGCGCCACAATCGATGGCGGCCTGCAAGGGCGGCCCGCTGGTATCCACGGCGAGCTTTGCTCCGCTTGCCTTGATGAGCGTGACGAGTTGTTTGAAGAATTCCAACGACACGCCGACGGGCAGGCTGCCGCCAATGACGAACCACGCGCCGGGTTTGGCGAGTGCGCGGATCCTGGCGATCAGCAAATCGAGATCCGCCGCAGCGGGTGGCGCGCCGGGAAGGTTGATGTCGGTGGTCTGGCGGGTGGATTCGGCGATGATCTTGATGCTGCTGCGGGTTTCTCCGGCGGTGCGGATGAATGCGTCACGGATTCCCGTTTCATGAAAAAGGTTTTCAAAAAGCCGCGGATTGTCACCGCCGAGAAACCCGGTGGCGGTGGTGGGAATGCCGTGGCATGCGAGCATGGCGGAGACGTTCACGCCCTTGCCGCCCGCCTGCCGGTGGTGGCGGCTGGCGCGGTTCACCGAGCCGGGGCGGAGATCATCGAGAAACACCGTCTCGTCAACGGCGGGATTCAGGGTCACGGTGATGATTCCGGCTGTTTGGTGAATCGGCATGGCCCTGTTGTTTTTCCGTGAATCCCGGTTCCGTGCCAGGCCTCCGCGTGTCGGAAGGCGTTTCAGACGGGATGGCGGATCACTTCCACCCGCCGCCGAGCGCGCGGTATGCCTCGACGACGGCCAGCAGACGGTCACGGCGGGTGTCGGCCAGTTCGAGTTCGGAGCTGAACAGGCTGCGCTCCGCGTCGAGCACTTCGAGGTAATCCGAGACTCCGCCTTGGAAGCGGTCGTTTGCGACGGAGGCGACCTTGCGGTTCGACTCCACCAGACGCGATTGTTCGATGATGATCTCGCCGGCTTTCAAGTGGTCGTTGATCGCATCGGCCGCCTCGCGGAAAGCCTGCTGCGCGGCGCTGCGGTGGGCGGCAAGGGCCTCGTCGGCCAGCGCGCGGGCGGCATCCACGCGGGCCTTGCCGCGGCCGGCGTCGAAGATCGGTCCGGCGAGACGCGGGCCGATGGAATAGGCGGTGGAGTTGCTGTCCAGCAGGTTGTCAAAAGCGCCGCTGATCACGCCGCCGCTTCCTGTCAGGGAGAGCGATGGCAGGCGCAGCGCCTCGGCCACGCCGATTTCGGCCACGGCCGCCTGATAGGCCTGATCGGCAGCGGCGATGTCCGGCCGGCGCTGCATGAGGGTGGAGGTGAGGCCGCCCTTGATGCGCAGGGATTTGTCCAGGCTGTCGAGTCCGCCGCCGCGCACGATGCCGCCGGGGTAGTCGCCGATGAGCGCGCGGATTTCGTTTTCCTTGGCGGAGATGGCCTGTTCTGTCACGGGGACGGCGGTGCGCGCCTGGCCTAACAGAGCCTCGGCCTGGCCGACTTCGAGATCGGAGCTGACCCCGCCGTCACGACGCGAGGTGACAAGGTCGAGCGATGCCTGGCGGCTCTCGACGGTGCGTTTGGAAATGGCGAGGCGCTCGTCGAGATTCTGCAGCTCGATGTAGGCGGAGGCGACCGCTGCGATGAGGCTGGTTTGCACCGCGTCACGCCGGTATTCGGCTTCTAACAAACGCGAGCGGGCGGCCTCGTTGCTGCGGCGGATGCCGCCCCACAGGTCGAGTTCCCAGCTCAACAGTCCTGTGACGTCATAAGACTCGGAGGAGCGTTCGCTGCCGGGTGCGACCTGGCCTGCGTTTTCCGATGCATAGTTCGTGGAGCCTCCGGCGCTGCCGTTGAGTTGGGGAAACCAATCGGAGCGCGCGGCGTTGGCG
>Ga0114939_10002267_pt1 | contig 14442 bp, 15 predicted proteins | sample AshMeaCrysSpring_FD_87196 | JGI IMG/M metagenome (GOLD analysis project Ga0114939, IMG submission 87196) | Groundwater microbial communities from Big Spring, Nevada to study Microbial Dark Matter (Phase II) - Ash Meadows Crystal Spring | ecosystem: Environmental > Aquatic > Deep subsurface >... | reverse complement strand
TTGATCTCCGCGATGACGGCCGGCTTGCCGGCTCGGATCTTCGCCGAAATGGCCGCTGCAAACCCGCGCGGCGAGGAGGCAGCTGCCGCGTGCTTCTCCAGGTCCGGCAGGGGAAGCCGTGCGCGAGCCGCCGCCACCTCCACCCGCTTGGCCGCGAGGATCCTGTCGAGGATGTCCGCCATCAGACCGCCTTCGCGAATCCCTGGGTGAAGGCGACCAGCTGGTCGAGCTTCGCCTTCGCCGCACCGTTGCCGATGGCCTCGCGCGCCAGGGCGACGCCGTCCCAGAGGCTGGCGGCAACGCCGGACACGTAGAGCGCCGCCGCCGCATTGAGGAGCACCACGTCGCGCGAGGGCCCGGGAAGGCCCTCCAGCACCGCCAGGACGCGCGCCCGGGACTCCTCCGGCCCGGCGACCTGGATTTCCTCGAGGGGCGCCACGTCGATGCCGAACTGCTTGGGCTCGACGACGTACTCGGTGATGAAATCGTGCTTGAGCTCCGCCACCTGCGTCGGCCCCGATATCGTGATCTCGTCCAGCCCGTCGCTGCCGTGAACCGTGAGCACATGCCGGCTGCCGAGCATCTTGAGCACCCGCGCCTGGATGCCGACCAGGTCCGGGTGGAAGACGCCCATCACCTGGTTAGGCGCGCCGGCCGGGTTGGTGAGGGGGCCGAGGATGTTGAGGATCGTGCGCATGCCCAGCTCCTTGCGCACGGGCGCGGCGTGCTTCATCGCCGGGTGGTGGGCGGGCGCGAACATGAACCCGACGCCGACCTCGCGCAGGCACAGGCCCACCTGGTCCGGCGTGAGGGCGAGGTTGACGCCCAGCCCTTCCAGGACGTCCGCGCTGCCGGACTTCGAGGAGACCGACCGGCCGCCGTGCTTGGCCACGCGGGCGCCGGCCGCCGCGGCGACGAACGCGGCGGCGGTCGAGATGTTGAACGTGTGGGACTTGTCGCCGCCGGTCCCGCAGGTGTCGACGAGGTTTTCCAGGCCGGCGGCATCGACCTTGGTGGAGAACTCGCGCATCACCGACGCGGCGGCGGCGATCTCCGACACCGACTCCGTCTTGACGTGCAGCCCCATGAGGATGGCCGCGAGCTGAACCGGCGAAACCTTGCCCTCCATGACCTGGCGCATCAGGTCGACCATCTCGTCGTAGAAGATCTCGCGCTTGTCGCAAAGCCGGGTGATGGCTTCCTGGGCGGTGAACATGGCTACCTCTGCATGAGGAAATTGCGGAGCAGCGCGTGGCCGTGCTCCGTCAGGATGGATTCGGGGTGGAACTGGACGCCCTCCACGACGAGGTTGCGGTGGCGCACGCCCATGATCTCGCCGTCCTCGGTCCACGCCGTGATCTCGAGGCAGGCGGGCAGGCTCTCCCGCTCGATCGCGAGCGAGTGGTAGCGCGTGGCCTCGTAGGGCGAGGGCAGGCCGCGGAAGACGCCCTTGCCCTCGTGGTGGATGCGCGAGACCTTGCCGTGCATCAGCGCCTTCGCGTGCACGATGCGGCCGCCGAAGGCCTGGCCGATGGCCTGGTGCCCCAGGCAAACGCCGAGGATGGGAACCTTGCCCGAGAAGCGGCCGAGGAGCGGCAGCGAGATGCCCGCCTCGTTGGGCGTGCAGGGGCCGGGCGAGATCACGATGCGGGCCGGGGCGAGCGCCTCGATTTCGTCGAGCGTGATCTCGTCGTTGCGGGCGACGCGGACCTCCTCCCCCAGCTCACCCAGGTACTGCACGAGGTTGTAGGTGAAGGAGTCGTAGTTGTCGATCATCAGCAGCATAGGCATGCCATCCCATCAATGTCGTTTCGGGCGGAAATCCCCCGTCGGGGATTTCGGGCCCGCGCAGCGGTCCGCAAATCGGGTTTGCCGGGGTCGGTTCGTGCCGGCGGGGCCGCCGGCGGGATGTTCAGGCCGCAGGCTTGCGCCAGCGCCACGCGCGGAGGATGCGGAAGGAGTGCCGATGAGCCATGCGCGATTATCGCGGGAAACGGCCGAGGCGGGCAATCGAGGCCCGATTCCGGAACGCCCTGCGCCGGCGCTGGCCGGCACCCCTACGCCGCCAGCGATTGCAGCGCCTCGCGAACGCGTGACATGACGCCGGCCCAGTCGCCTCTCCGTTCCTGCCGGAACAGCCTCGCCGTCGGATACCAGGGACTGTCGCTGCGGCCGACGAGCCAGCGCCATTCGGCCGCCTGCGGCAGGAGAATCCAAACGTCCTTTCCGAGCGCGCCCGCCAGGTGCGCCACGGCGGTGTCCACGCTCACCACCAGGTCCAGGTTCGCGATGATGGCGGCGGTATCGCCGAAGTCGCGGATCTCGTCGCCGAGGTAGCGAATGCCCTCCACCGCCTCGCGGAGGTACCCCTGGTCGGCTTCCCGGAGCCCCTTCTGGATCACGTAGAGGCTGGCGTGCGGTCGCAGGACGTCGAACTCCCGCAGCGCCATCGAGCGCTTGCGGTCGTGCAAGTGCGCCTCGCTTCCCGAGCAGGCGATCCCGATGCGGGGCCTGTCCTCCGCCTTCCGAATGCGGTCGGCCCACTCGCGAGCGCGCCCCGGGGATATCGAGAGATACGGAACGGCATTCGGGACAGAAGCCAGGTGGGTGCCGAACGCGAGCGGCAGGCTGAGAAGAGGGACCTGGTAGTCGAATCCGCCGTCTGCCGCGGCGTTCACGGCGACCGTGCAGGCGGGCAGGGAGGCGAGCAGTCCCGCCAGCGCCGCCGGGGCCTCGAGGACCACGTCAGCCCCGCGCTCGGCCAGAAGCGGAACGTAGCGGCAGAACTGGATCGTGTCGCCGTAGCCCTGCTCCGCCCACGCCAGAATCCGCTTCCCCTGCAAGGGCTGCTTGCCGAGCCACGGGGCCGTGCCGGTGTGGCGCCGGCCCGCCGGCCGCCTGCACAGCCATCGGGATTCGAACCCCTCCCAGCCCGCCTCGAATTCGCCGAGGGTCAATCGCGTGAGCGCCTCGTTCCAGCGCGCCTCCGCGAACGCCGGGTCGATGGCCAGCGCACGCGCGTAGTGCTGCAAGGCTTCCGCGGGGCGCCCGAGCTCGTCGAGCACCGCGCCGCGAAAGGTCCAGGCCTCGGCATTGCGCGGGTACAGGGCCAGCGCCCGGTCGTAGGCCTCGAGCGCGTCCGGCAGTCGGTCGAGCGCCCGCAGCGTCACCGCCCGGTTGACCAGGGCCTTCTCGTCGGTCGGGCTCAGTTCCAGGGCGCGGTCGTAATGGACCAGCGCCTCCTCGAAGCGCCCGAGGTCGTGAAGGACGGCCCCGCAGTTGGTCCAGCTGCCGACATGCGCCGGCGCGAGGCGCAAGGCCTCCGCATAGCTGGCCAGGGCATCCCCGTACCGCTGCAGGGCATCGAGCGCCCGTCCGCGGTTGTAGTGGATCTCGAAGACTCCCGGCGCAAGGGCCCGCGCGCGGTCGAGCGCCGCCAGCGCCTCCCGCGGCTTGCCCAGCTCGAACAGCGCGACGCCCAGGTCGTGCAGGGCTTCCGGGAACTCGCCGCGCAGGGACATCGCCTTGCCGATGGCGTCGACCGCCTCCCCGTGCCGGCCCCGATCGCGAAAGGACCGGGCCAGGTAATACCACGACTCGGCCGACGCACTCGCGCTTTGGGTGGCCTTGCGCAAGTGCTTGAACGCGCCCTCCGCGTCCCCCCGGTTTCCCAGGACGTAGCCCATGAGCTCGTGCGCGCCGAAATGGGACGGCTCGCGGGCGAGAACCCGCCGCAGCAGCTTTTCCGCAGTGGCCATGTCGCCGCTGCGGAATGCTGCGCGGGCCGACGCGAGATCCCGCTGCGGCCGGCTGGCGCTCATCGCCGCCCCAGGGAAGACCGGGGAAACAAGGAAGTCAGCCCGGCGGCGCGTCGAGGCCCGCGTCCACCATCTCGGCCGCGGCGAGCAGGGCCCGCGCCTTGTTGCGCGTCTCGAGCCACTCCTGCTCCGGGATGGAGTCGGCCACGATGCCTGCGGCCGCCTGCACGTGCAGCTCGCCGTCCTTCACCACGCCGGTGCGGATGGCGATGGCGAGGTCCAGGTTGCCGTTGAAGCCGAGATAGCCCACGGCGCCGGCGTAGACGCCGCGACGCTCGGGCTCCAGCTCGTCGATGATCTCCATGGACCGCACCTTGGGCGCCCCGGCGACGGTGCCCGCGGGGAACGTGGCCCGCAGCAGTTCCATCGGCGAGAGGGACGGATCCACCTCGCCCTCGACGTTCGAGACCATGTGCATGACGTGGGAATAGCGCTCGACCGCCATCTGCTCCGTGACCCGCACCGTTCCCGTCTTCGCGATGCGCCCGATGTCGTTGCGGCCGAGGTCGATGAGCATGAGGTGCTCGGCCCTCTCCTTCGGGTCGCTCACCAGCTCCTGCTCCATGGCGAGGTCCTTTTCGGGCGTGGACCCGCGCTTGCGCGTCCCGGCGATGGGCCGCAGGGTGACCTTGTCGCCCTCGCGCCGGACGAGGATCTCGGGCGAGGCGCCGACCACCTGCGCGTCGCCGAAGTCGAAATAGAACATGTACGGCGACGGGTTGATGGAGCGAAGCGCCCGGTAGAGGTTGAGCGGCGAACCCGCGAAGCGCTGGCTGAGGCGCTGCGAGATCTGCACCTGCATCACGTCGCCGTCGGTGATGTAGCGCTTCGCCTTCGCCACCGCCGCGTAGAAGGGCTGCTCGCCGATGTTGGAGCGCGGTGCCGCCTTCGCGCCGTCGGACACGTGCGCCGGCGGCGAAACGGTGCCGCGAAGCTGCGCGCGGATGGCCTGCAGGCGCGCGCGCGCCGTCGCGTAGGCGCCCGGATCGCTCGCGTCGGCGTACACGATCAGGTGCACCTTGCCGGAGAGGTTGTCCACCACCGCCAGCTCGTCGGAGAGCAGCAGGCGGATGTCCGGCAGGCCGATGGGGTCCGGCCGCGCGTCGCGGGCCAGCTTCGGCTCGATGTAGCGCACGGTGTCGTAGCTGAAGTAGCCGGCCAGCCCGCCCGCGAAGCGAAGGCCTCCGGCCAGCGGCGCCGCCGCGAGCCGCTTCACGTACGCATCGATGAAGGCGAGCGGGTCTCCCGCGCCCCGTTCCTCGACCACCTCGCCGTCGCGAAGGACGCGGACGCGGCCGCCCGCCACCTCGATCCTCTCGCGCGCCGCCAGCCCGACGATCGAGTAGCGGCCGAAGCGCTCGCCGCCGATGACCGACTCGAGCAGGTACGAGCCCGGCGCGTTGGCGAGCTTGAGGTACAGGGACAGCGGCGTGTCGAGATCCGCGAAGGTCTCGAGGGTGAGCGGGATGCGCCGGTGCCCGGCGCTCGCGAGCGACTGGAATTCGGTTTCGTTCATCGTCACACCATCATTCGGGCGGCGTCTTCCACGGTATCGACCACCGCATCGGCCCCGAGCTCGGCGAGCGACAGGCCCTCGCGGTATCCGTACGGGACGACCACCACCGGACATCCCGCGGCGCGCGCCGACAGGACGTCGTTCAGGGAATCCCCCACCATCAGCGTCTCGCCGGGCGCCGCCCCGAGCCTGTCTGCGGCGTACAGCAGCGGGTCGGCGTGCGGCTTCTTTCGGGCGACGGTGTCGCCGGAGACGACCACGCCGAAATAGCCCCGCAGCCCGGTCCGTTCGAGCAGCGGCTCCGTGAAGCGGCCGGCCTTGTTCGTCACGCACCCCATGGCGATGCCCGCGCGCGCCAGCGCCTCGAGCCCCGCCACGACGCCGGGGTAGGGATGCGAGGCGTTCGCGATGCCGCCGGCGTAGTGCCGCTCGAAGACCTCGAGGGCGCGTTGGTGTTCCCCGTCCGAGCCGCCGCCGGTGCTCTCGACGCACTGGCGCACGAGGTTGGCGATGCCCTTGCCGATGTAGTCGCGGATCTCGCTCTCGGGAAGCGCCGGGCGCCCCAGCTCGGCCAGCATCCGGTTGGCCGAGCGCGCGAGGTCCGGTGCCGTGTCGAGCAGCGTGCCGTCGAGATCGAAGAGCGCGGCGCGATAGCGCTTCGCCGCGATCATGCGGCTGCCAGCGCGTCGCGCATCCGGCCGATGGCCGCCGCCCGGTCGCGCTCGCCGAAGACGGCGGATCCCGCGACGAAGGTGTCGGCGCCGGCCTTCGCGATCGCGGCGATGTTTTCCGCCTTCACGCCGCCATCCACCTCCAGCCAGATGTCGCGCCCGCTCGCGTCGATGCGCCGGCGCACCTCGGCGATCTTGGGCAGGGTCGAGGCGATGAAGGACTGGCCGCCGAAGCCCGGGTTCACGCTCATGAGCAGGATGATGTCGAGCTTGTCCATGACGTGGTCGAGCCAGGCGAGCGGCGTGGCCGGGTTGAAGACGAGCCCCGCCTTGCAGCCCTGGTCGCGGATCAGCGCGAGCGTCCGGTCCACGTGCTCGCTCGCCTCCGGGTGGAAGGTGATGATCGAGGCGCCGGCCCTGGCGAAATCGGGAATGATCCGGTCCACGGGCTTCACCATCAGGTGCACGTCGATGGGCACGCTGCAGTGCGGCCGGATCGCCTCGCAGACCAGCGGCCCGACGGTGAGGTTTGGGACGTAGTGGTTGTCCATCACGTCGAAATGCATGAGGTCGGCGCCCGCCGCGACGGCGTCGCGGACCTCCTCGCCCAGGCGGGCGAAGTCGGCGGAAAGCAGGCTGGGGGCGATGCGGGCCATGGTCGGATTCCCTTGCGATTCGAACGGGAATTCTACGCGATCGCCCCGCCGCTCCGGCACGCCATTCCTGCTACCATCTGCGCATGCCGATGTCGAAAAAATACGAGCTCGCGGTCACCGCCCATTCGACCTACCTCCCGGACCAGTCCGACGAGGAGGAGGACCGCTACGTCTTCGCCTACACCATCCGCATTACCAACACCGGCAGCGTCACCGCGCAGCTGGTGAGCCGTCACTGGATCATCACCGACGCCGACAACCAAGTGCAGGAAGTGCGCGGGATGGGCGTGGTGGGCGAGCAGCCGACGCTCAAGCCCGGCGACACCTTCGAATACTCGAGCGGCTCGTCGATCCCGACCGCGGTCGGCACGATGCGCGGCAGCTACCAGCTCGTCGCCGAGGACGGCACGCGCTTCGAGGCGCCCATCCCCGAGTTCGCGCTGAGCGTTCCCCGCGTCCTGCACTAGTCCTTCGGCTTTTCGTCGTTCGCCGGCGGCGGCGCGGCCCCGGCCTTCGGCCTGCGCGGCATCGTCCACCACACGATCCCGACCGCGATCGCCAGCGCCAGCACCACTTCCAGGAATACCCAGAACATCGCCGCCTCCTTCGGTGACATTCTCGCACGACCGTTTCGCTATACTCGCCGCGATGCTGCCTGCCCCGCCATTCCTTGCGCGCCATGCCGCGCTTGCGTGCACCGCGGCCCTGCTGCTCGCGGCCTGCGCCACACCGCCGCCGGTGGCGCAAAGAACGCCGGAGCCGCCGCAGTGCCCCCCGGCCGAGAAGCCGGCGTGCCCGGAGGTTGCCGAGCCGCCACCCGCGCCCGCTCCCCCGCCGGCGCCCGCGCCCGCGGTCGAGTACCGCGGACGCCTGCAGCCGGCATCGTGGATGGAGCTCACCGGTTGGGCGCAGGAGCCGATGCGGGACTCCCTCGTCGCCTTCGTGCGCGGGTGCGAGGTACTGGAGGCGCAGCCGGCTTGGCAGGCGGCCTGCGCCGCCGCCCGCGCGGTTCCCGCCGCGGCGGGCCAGCGCGAGATCGCCGCGTTCTTCGAGTCGCTGTTCGTCCCCCACCGCGTCATCAACGCGAACGAGACGGACACCGGCATGGTCACCGGCTACTACGAGCCGCTGCTGCGCGGCAGCCGGACGCGCAGCGCGCACTACCGCCATGCGATCTACGCGGTGCCTCAGGACCTGCTGGTGATCGACCTCGCCGCCGTCTACCCGGAACTCAAGCACAAGAAGCTGCGCGGCCGCCTCGAGGGCAACCGCGTCGTCCCCTACCTGGCGCGCGGCGACATCGAGCAGGATCCGGCCCCGCTCAAGGGTCTGGAGATCGCCTGGGTGGACGACCCGGTCGAGCTCTTCTTCCTGCACATCCAGGGCTCGGGCCAGGTGCAGCTGGAGAACGGCGAGCGCATCCGCGTCGGCTACGCCGAGCAGAACGGCCACCCGTTCCGTTCGGTGGCGAGGCTCCTCATCCAGAGCGGCGAGCTGCCCGCGGAACGCACCTCGATGCAGGGCATGAAGGACTGGGCCCGCCGCCATCCCGCCAAGGTCAGGCGCTTCATGAACGCCAATCCCAGCTTCGTGTTCTTCCGCGAGTTGCAGCCGGACCTTCCCGGCCCCATCGGGACGCTCGGCGTGCCGCTGACCGCGGAGCGCTCGATCGCCGTGGACCCGCGCGTGATTCCGCTGGGCGTGCCGGTGTTCCTTGCCACGACCTGGCCCGCCTCGCCCCGGCCGCTCAACCGCCTCATGGTGGCGCAGGACACGGGCGGGGCCATCAACGGCGGCGTGCGCGCGGACTTCTACTGGGGATTCGGCGAGGGCGCCGGCAACCAGGCCGGCAAGATGCGCCAATCCGGGCGCATGTGGGTGCTGCTTCCCAAGGGCTACACCCCGCCGCCGACGGTGAAAGCGGGAGCGAACACATGACCCTGGCGTTCTGGTGCGTCCTCGTCGCGATCGTGCTGCCGTACGGCACGGTGGGCATCGCCAAGTGGCGCCGCGACTACGACAACAACGCGCCTCGCGACTGGCTCCTGAAGCTCGAGGGACGGGGCAGGCGCGCCTTCCACGCGCACCTCAACCATTTCGAGGCCCTGCCCGGCTTCGCCGCCGCGGTGATCATCGCGCACCTCGCCCGCGCCCCGCAGGGCTGGGTGGACGCGATCGCGGTGGCGTTCATCGCCTTCCGCGTGGCCTACACGGCGGCCTACCTCGCCGACCGGGCGACCCTGCGCTCCCTGCTCTGGATGGGCGGCATCGGTTGCGTGTTCGCGCTCTTCGCCGCCGCCACGCTCGGCCCCTGAGGGCTACTTCCGGCCGTTCGCCGCGATCGCCGCCTTCGCGTCCGCGAGCCGCTTCTCGAAGGTGGCCATCGGCATCGCCCCGGGCACGCGCTCCCCGTCCTCGAAGAAGATGGTGGGCGTTCCCGTGATGCGCTTGTCCTTGCCCCAGGCGAGCACCTTGTCGATCGGGGTGTCGCACTTGCCCTCGTTTTCCGGGATCACGTCCTTGAGCATCATGTCCAGCCACGCCTTCGGGCGGTCGGGCGAGCACCAGACGGCCTTCGACTTCTTCGTGGAGTCCGGCGACAGGATCGGGTAGAGGAAGACGTACATCGTGAGGTCGTCCACCTTGGCCAGCTCGCGCTCGAAGCGCTTGCAGTAGCCGCAGTTGGGGTCCTCGAAGATGGCGATGCGCCGCGTGCCCTTGCCGCGCACGATCTTCACCGCGGAGTCGAGCGGCAGGCTGTCGAAGGTGACCGCGGAAAGCTTGCGCTGGCGGGCCTCGGTGACGTTCTCGCGGGTCTTGGCGTCGACGATGGCGCCCAGGACGAGAAAGGTCACGCCCTCGTCCGTGTAGAAGATCTCGCCGCCGCCGGTCACTTCGTAGAGCCCGCCGTAGCCGCTGTTGCGCACGCCGTCGATCCGGGCCTCGGGAAACTTCTTCCGCACGTCGGCCTTGATGCGGTCGACGTCCTGCTGCGCCGCGACGGGCAGGGCAAGGACGAAAGCGATGACGGCGGCGGCAAGCGAGGCAAAAAGGTTCATGGCGGGTTCCCGGGGTTCGCTGTTGGTTCCCGGCGGGCCGGGGAAGTTCCCGGCGGCAGGGTGCGCGATTATCGCATCGCGTGGGCGGCCAGGGCCCGGCTGGCGCCGGGCAGCCGGTCGACCAGCCGCAGGCCCGCGTTGCGGGCGGCCTTCGCGACCGGGGCGTCGATGCCGAAAAGCCACTCGAGGCGGTCGGTCACGAACTGCATCGCGTCCACGTCGGCGCGCCGAGCGCGCTCGTGGCGCCGCAGCAGGCCCGCATCCCCCGGCCGTTGCAGCGGCGAGCGGGCGGCAAGCGTCGCGGCGAGGCATGCCGCATCCTGGAAGCCGAGGTTGACGCCCTGCCCCGCCAGCGGGTGCACGCCGTGCGCCGCATCGCCGATGAGCACTGCCCCGGGGACGCAGATGCGCGGAACGCGGACCAGGCGCAGCGGGAAGCAGGCCACGGGGGAGTCGAGCGCCAGGTCGCCCAGCGCCGCCGCGCCGGCATCGCGGACGCGCTGCGCGAACGGCGCGGGCTCCAGTGCGGCCAGTTCCCCGGCCAGACCGCCGCGCGCCGACCAGACGATGGACATGCGCTCGCCCGGCAACGGCAGCCAGGCGAGGATGCCGTCCTTGCGGAACCACTGCCGCGCCACGCCCCCGGTCGGCTTCTCGCAGCGGAAGTGCGCGACCACCGCCGTCTCCGGGTAGCGCTTGGCGTCGGCCGCGAGCCCCAGTTCCCGCCGGACGCGGGAGTCGGCACCGTCCGCGGCGACGAGCAGGCTTCCTGCGAACCGCGAGCCGTCTTCCAGCACGACTTCGGCGCCGCGGGCGCCCGCCGCGAGCGTCGCGAGCCGTGACTGGACGCGAATTTCCGCGCCGCGGGCGATGGCGGCCGCCTCGAGGGCGCGCGACATCCGGTTTCCCTCGGCGATCCAGGCCAGCGGCTGCCCGCCCGGCGGCGAGAACGCAAGGCGGCTTGCGCCGTCGTCGCCGAAGACTTCCATGCGCAGGACGGGCGCGAGCCGATCGGCCGGCATGCGGTCCCACGCGCCGATCCCGCGCAGGAAGGCGCGCGTCCCTTCGCTCAGGGCGAAGACGCGGATGTCGAACGCCTCCGGGTCGGCGGGCGGCCGCCCGGCACCGCCTTCGAGAACGACGACCGGCTCGCCCGCGGCGGCCGCGAACGCGAGGCCCACGGCGCCGCCGCCGACGACGAGGATCCGGTCGTCGCCGCCGGAAAGCGTCATTCGTGCAGGCCGCGCAGCGCGGTCGGCGCGCCGCGGATCATGCGCGCGGCCAGGAAGCGGCGGGCGGGCGGCAGCAGGTCGAGGGCGGAGAGGGCCAGCCCGCGGCCCCAGGTGACGACGCGCCGGCGGTCCATGAAGGCGCCGACGAGAAAATCGGTGAACGCCACCCCGCGGCCGGTATCGCGCCGCCGCGACGCCCGGTAGGCGTCCAGCACTTCCGCCGCGCCCGCATCCCTGCGGCGGGCGGCCAGCACCGCCGCAAGCGACGCCGCGTCGCGCAGCCCGATGTTGAGCCCCTGCCCCGCGATGGGGTGCATCGCCTGCGCGGCATTGCCCACGATCACGGCGCGGCGCGCGACGGTGGTGTTGATGGTGCGCAGCTTGAGCGGAAAGGCGGCCCTCGGCCCGGCCTTCACGAACCGGCCGGCGCGGTCGCCGAAGTGCGCCTGCAGCCCGGCGAGGTACGCGGTGTCGTCCAGGGCGCGGATGCGATCGCCCTCGGCCGGCGTGGCGGTCCAGACCAGCGCGTAACGGTCGTCCACCGGCAGCAGGGCGACCGGCCCCTGCGGCGTGAAGCGCTCGTAGGCGCGGCCGCGGTGCGGACGGTCCGTCCAGACGGGGCCGGTGACGGCGACCTGCCCGTAGTCCTTCTCCAGGTAGGCGAGGCCCGGAATGCGCCGCGCGTTGCCGCCGCCGTCGGCCAGCACGAGGAGATCCGCCGCGACGGCGCTGCCGTCCTTCAGGCCGACGGTGGCGGCATCGGCCCCCAGCGTGATCGACTCGCAGGACGCCCCGTACGACACGGGCACGCCGGCCTCGGCGAGCCGCGACTCGAGCGCCGCCTCGAGGGCCGCGTACGAAACGGTGTAGCCCAGCGCGGGCAGGCCCTGCTCGGCGGCCGCGATGACCGTGCGTCCGGGGCCGCCCTTCTGCGAGACGTGGATGTCGGCGATCGGCGTGATGCCGGCCTGCGGCCAGCCGCCGACCCCCTCCAGCATTTCGCGGCTCGCCTGCGAGAGCGCCAGCGTGCGAGCGTCTCGCGACGGGCCGGGACGCGCCTCGATCACGCGCACCGAGCGGCCGCTGGCGGAGACGAGCAGCGCGAGCGCCGCCCCGACCGGGCCGGCCCCGACGATGGCGACGTCGACGCTTCCCATGATCCGGCGGACCCGGGCGTCAGCCGCGGACCGCGGCCTCGACGTCGGCCACGCGCTTCGGGCAGTCGGCGGTGAGCACCTCCCGCCCCTTGGCGGTGACCAGCACGTCGTCCTCGATGCGCACGCCGATGTTCCAGAAGGGCTTCGGCACGTTCTTCGCGGGCCGGATGTAGCAGCCGGGCTCCACGGTGAGCACCATGCCCGGCGCGAGCTTGCGCCACTTGCCCTTCTGCATGTAGTCGCCGGCGTCGTGCACGTCGAGACCGAGCCAGTGCCCCGTGCGATGCATGTAGAACTGCTTGTAGGACTCGTCGGCCAGCACCTTGTCGACGCTGCCCTTGCAGAGCTTCAGGTCGATGAAGCCGCGCACGAGCACGCGCGTGGCCGCGTCGTGGTAGTCGATGAAGGCGGCGCCGGGGCGCACGGCCTTGATCGCCGCCTCCTGCGCCGCGAGCACCAGTTCGTAGATGTCCCGCTGCGGGCCGGTGAACGTCCCGTCGACGGGGAAGGTGCGGGTGATGTCGGCGGCGTAGCTGTCCAGCTCGCAGCCGGCGTCGATCAGCATCAGGTCGCCCTTGCGCAGCTCGGCGGTGTTGTCGCGGTAGTGCAGGACGCAGGCGTTGGCGCCCGCCGCCACGATCGAGCCGTAGGCCACCGAGCGCGCGCCGTTGCGGCAGAACTCGTGCAGGAGCTCCGCCTCGATCTCGTACTCCCGCTTGCCGGGCGCCGCCGCGGCCATCGCCCGCACGTGCGCCGCGCCGGTGATCTCCGCGGCGCGCCGCATGACGGCGAGCTCGTGGGCGTCCTTGACGAGGCGCATGTCGTTCACCGCCGCGCGCACGTCGCGGATCTCCGCGGGCGCCGACACGCCCGTGCGCACCTTGGCGCGCACCGCGTTGAGCCAGCCCGACACGCGCGCGTCCCACGCGGGGTCCGCGCCCACGGGCGTGTGGATCACCGGCTGGTCGGCGATGAGCTCGGGAATCATCGCGTCGAGGTCCGCCACGGGGTGGGCGGCGTCGAACGCGAACGCCTGCTTCGCGAGCGCGGGCCCGAAGCGGAAGCCGTCCCAGATCTCGCGCTCCAGGTTCTTCTCGCGGCAGAAGAGGATCTCGCGCGGCTTCCTGCCCAGCGTGATCACCAGCACGGCCTCGGGCTCGCGGAACCCGGTCAGGTAGTAGAAGCCGCTGTCCCACCGATAGTCGTAGTGGGAATCGGCGTTTCGCGTGCGCTCGGGCGCCGTGGGCAGGATGACGACGCCTTCGCGAAGCTGGCGGGAAAGCCGGGCGCGGCGTTGGCGAAAGGGCTTGATGCGGTGGGGATCTTCGAGCTTCATGGGGGACTCGGGATTCGGGGCCGGGACGGCCCCGCGAACGCTGTGATTTTACCGGGATTCCGGGGGGCGGAAGGTCAAGTCGAGAGCCTCCGGTCGAGTTCGGCCAGCTGCGCGGGCGTGCCGACGTTGTCCCACGTGCCGCGGAAATGCTCCCCCGTCACGCGGCCGGCCTCGATGAACCGGAAGCCCCACGGGAACAGCCGCAGGTGCGCGCCCGGGGCGACGTCCGCGAACAGCGACGGGTGGAAGAGCGAGATGTTGCCGTACGTGAGGAGGCGCTCGCCGGCGAGCGTCACGCGGCCGTCCGCGAGCCCCATGTCGCCGCGGGCGTGCCATGGCGGGTTGTCCACCAGGACGAAGTGGGCCGCGGAGGCTTCCGGATCGCTCGCGATGCGCTCGACCGCGGGGCGCAGGCTCGCGAAGTCGAAGTCCGTGTAGATGTCGGCGCTCACCGCGAGGAACGGATCGGGCCCGAGCATCGGCAGCGCGTGCGCGATGCCGCCGGCCGTCTCGAGGGCGGTACCCTCGCGCGACCAGGCGATGCGCACGCCCCAGCGCGCGCCGTCGCCGACCGCGGCCTCCAGCTGCTCGCCCAGGTGCGCGTGGTTGATGACGACGTCGCGGATGCCGGCGGCGGCCAGCCGCTCGAGCTGCCAGACGATGAGGGCCTTGCCGCCAACCGTGAGCAGCGGCTTCGGCGTGGCGTCCGTGAGCGGCCGCATGCGCTCGCCGCGGCCGGCCGCGAGGATGATGGCGCGCAGGTTCACGGGGCGGCCGCGGGCGCCATCCGTCAGAACGTGTAGCCCGCCTGCGGCTGCACGCCCTCCAGCCGGTCCAGCAGCCGCGCGAGCGGCGCCAGCTCGACGTAGCGCGCGCACGCGTGGCGCACGTAGGCGATGAACCGCGGCGTGTCCTCGAGGTAGCCGGGCTTGCCGTCGCGGTAGTGGATGCGCGCGAAGATGCCCAGCACCTTGAGGTGGCGCTGCAGGCCCATCCA
>Ga0114939_10002266_pt1 | contig 14446 bp, 8 predicted proteins | sample AshMeaCrysSpring_FD_87196 | JGI IMG/M metagenome (GOLD analysis project Ga0114939, IMG submission 87196) | Groundwater microbial communities from Big Spring, Nevada to study Microbial Dark Matter (Phase II) - Ash Meadows Crystal Spring | ecosystem: Environmental > Aquatic > Deep subsurface >... | reverse complement strand
GGTGGTCGAGGCTGTAGAGGTGGTCCTTCCACTGCTGGTCGAGCACCTGCAGCATGATGCTGCGTTCGATCGGCTCGAGCACGGCGCGGCCGGCGACGCGCGCGCGTTCCTCCTCGGGGGCGTCGAGCACCCTGGGCAGCCGCTCGGCGCCAATGAGCTGCACCCGCGCGTCCTCTGGCAGCGCCAGCACGTCGGCCCCGATCTGCGCCGCCTTGTCGTCGTACTCCCGAGCGACGAGGGCCCCGACCGCCTCACGCAGCTCATCGCGGGAGTGGTCGGCGGCAAGCACCTCGTCGAGATCGGCGGCCTCGAGGCCGAAGACGTGCGCGAGGTCGCGGCGGAGGGCCTCGAGGTCCCACTCGTCCGTGTCGGCGTCGGCGGGCAGGTGCGTGTCGAACGTTGCGTCGATCACGTCCTCGGCAACCGTGGTGACGTATTGGTGCGGCGTGACCGACTCACCGTCCTCGAACTGGATGGTCCCCTCGAGCAGCTGGCGGCGCAGCGAGTACACGTTCTCGCGCTGCTTGTTCATCACGTCGTCGTACTCGAGCAGGTGCTTGCGGGTCGAGAAGTTCTGCGCCTCCACCTGGCGCTGCGCGCGCTCGATCGCGCGGGTGACCATCCCGTGCTCGATGGGGACGCCGTCCTCCATCCCGAGCTTCTGCATCAGCCCCGAGATCCGGTCGGAGCCGAAGATGCGCATCAGGTCGTCTTCGAGGGAGAGGTAGAAGCGCGAGGAGCCGGGGTCGCCCTGGCGGCCCGCGCGGCCGCGCAACTGGTTGTCGATGCGCCGGGCCTCGTGGCGCTCGGTGCCGACGATGTGCAGGCCGCCGAGCCCGACCACCTCACGGTGCTCGCCCTCGCACTGCTGGCGCAGGGCCTCGAAGCGGCGCTCGTACTCGGCACGCGGCACCCGGTAGAAGCTGTCGAGGTGGTGGAAGTAGACGGACTGCTCGTCGTCGACGAACCGTTCCTGTCCCCTGGGCAGGCGCTCGGCCACCTCGTCGGCGAGACACTCCTGGCGCGCCATGAACTCGGGGTTGCCGCCGAGGAGGATGTCGGTGCCGCGGCCCGCCATGTTCGTGGCCACCGTGACCGCGCTGAGCCGGCCGGCCTGGGCGACGATCTCGGCCTCCTGGGCGTGATACTTGGCATTGAGCACCACGTGCCGCACACCGCGCCGCTTGAGCATGCCCGACAGTCGTTCGGACTTCTCCACCGACACGGTGCCCACGAGCACGGGCTGTCCGGTCTTCTGCCTGTCGGTGATGTCGCCGACGATCGCGTCGAACTTCTCAGGCTCGGTGCGGTAGACGGTGTCGGGCTCCTCGATGCGGACGAGCGTGCGGTTGGTCGGGATGACGACGACGTCGAGCTTGTAGATCTTGGCGAACTCCTCCGCCTCGGTGTCGGCCGTGCCCGTCATGCCCGACAGCTTGCCGTACTTGCGGAAGTAGTTCTGGAAGGTGATGGTCGCGAGCGTCTGGTTCTCCCGCTCGATTTTCACCTTCTCCTTGGCCTCGACCGCCTGGTGCAGGCCGTCGCTCCAGCGCCGGCCCGGCATGAGGCGGCCCGTGAACTCGTCCACGATCAGCACCTGGCCGTCCTTCACCACGTAGTCCACGTCGAGCCGGAAGATCGCGTGGGCCCGCAGGGCCTGGTTGACGTGGTGGAGCAGGGGCATGTTGGCCGGGTCGTAGAGCCCGCCGGAGCCCGGCACGAGCCGGTGCGCGAGCAGCTTCTCGGCCTTGGCCATGCCGGTCTCGGTGAGCGTGACGGTCTTGTGCTTCTCGTCGATGATGAAGTCGCCCGACGCCTCGAGGGCTTCGCGCTCCTCGGCCTTCACGTTGCCCTGGACGACGGCACCCTTCTGGAGCTTCGGGATGGCGCGATCCACCTCGTAGTAGAGCTCGGTGGACTCCTCGGCCGGGCCCGAGATGATGAGCGGCGTGCGGGCCTCGTCGATGAGGATGCTGTCGACCTCGTCGACGATCGCGAAACGGTGGCCCCGCTGCACGTACTGCGACAACTCGAACTTCATGTTGTCGCGCAGGTAGTCGAACCCGAACTCGTTGTTGGTGCCGTAGGTGATGTCGCAGGCGTAGGCGACGCGGCGGTCGGCGTCGCTCAGGTCGTGCTGGATGACGCCGACGGTGAGGCCGAGGAACCGGTAGATCCGCCCCATCCACTCCGAGTCGCGCCGGGCGAGGTAGTCGTTGACCGTGACGACGTGGACGCCCTTCCCCTCGAGCGCGTTGAGGTACGCGGGAAGCGTCGCGACGAGGGTCTTCCCCTCGCCGGTCTTCATCTCCGCGATCCGCCCGCGGTGCAGCACCACGCCGCCGATGAGCTGCACGTCGAAGTGCCGCATGGCCAGCACACGGCGGCCCGCTTCGCGAACGACGGCGAAGGCCTCGGGCAGCAGGTCGTCGAGGGCGGCGCCCTGCGCGAGACGCTCGCGGAAGGCCGGCGTCATCAGGCGCAGTTCGTCGTCGGAGCGCGCCCGCACCGCCGCTTCCTGCGCGTTGATGGACTCGATGAGGGGACGGACGCGCTTCAGTTCGCGTTCGTTCTGCGTCCCGAAGACTTTGGCGAGGACGGTGTTGAAGAGCAAAGGTCGGCGCTCGGATGGCCCCTGACCGGACGGGGTATCGTCCGATTCTAGGGGACCGTCTTCCGGCGCGTCAAGGCGCGTTCGCGCTCAGCGCTGCGCCGGCGCGGTGAGCAGCTGCAGCGGATTGAGCGGCCGGTCGTTGGCCCAGACCTCATAATGCAGGTGCGGCCCCGTGGAGCGTCCCGTGGAGCCCATGTCGCCGATCGCCTGGCCGCGGGTGACACGCTGTCCCGGCTGCACCGCGAAGCGCGAGAGATGCGCATACCGCGTCACCAGCCCGAACTCGTGGTCGAGCACGACGAGATTGCCGAACTCGCCGCTCCGCTCGGCGGCGCGTACCACACCGTCGGCCGTCGCGTAGACGGGCTGTCCCGTCTGCCCGGCAATGTCGAGACCCTGGTGCCGCGTGGTCTCGCCCGTGAACGGGTCGCGCCGGCTGCCGAACCCGTCGGTGAGCCAGCCGACCGCCGGCCAGATCGACGGGGTGGCGTGCGCCAGCAGTTTCCGCCGCTCGAGGTCGCCGCTCATCGCCCGCAGGCGGGTCTCGATGACGCTGAGGAGGTCGCGCAGCACGCCGAACGTGTTCTCCGGCGAGGTGACCGCGGTCGAGACCAGCGCGCGCGCGGCCTCAGGAGGCAGGGCCTGGCCACCCAGTGCGCGGTTCCGCACAGTGGTCGGCAGCTTCGCCATGGCGGCCGCAGCCGCGGGATCGAGCGTCGACCGCGCGCTGAGGTCGGCAACCGCACCCTGCAGCGCCCCGACCTGTGCCGTCAGCTGCCCCGTGGCAGCGCGGTAGCTGTCGTTCTCGACGCGAAGCGCCGCGTTGGCGGCCGCCAGGGTCTCGATTTCGTACTGCGCGCTCCAGCGGGCGGCCACCCCCCAGAGCAGGGGCAGCACGAGCACGGAGAACAGCAGCGCCCAGCCGGTGCGCCGGCCGACGGACACGCGCCGCTCGGCACCCGTCGAAGCGTCTGAAACAACAATGGTGATCCGGCGTGAGGCCATTCGCGATCCAGGGGGATGACGGTGGGGCCGCGGGCCCGGGATGATGACACGGCCGTGGTGCGCACGGCCAGATAAACCTCAGCACACTATCACAGCCACGCCCAGACCGGAAGGCTGGCTGTACAGGCAGGAGAAGATCAAGCGAAACATCACGCCGGCGCGGCCCTCAGCACGGGACCTCGTCGAGCGGCATGCGGAACTGCAGCGCTTCGGCGATGTGCGCGGCGGCTAGGGCCTCGGCGCCCTCGAGGTCGGCGATCGTGCGAGCCACCTTCAATACCCTCGTCAACGCGCGCGTCGAGAGCTGGAGCCGGTGCGCCGACTGCTCGAGCAGGCGCTCGGCGCCCGCCTCGACCCGGCCGATCGCGCCGGGCACGCTCGTTTCGACCTCCGCGTTGCTGTGCCAGCCTCGTCGCCTGGCCTCGTCGAGTTCAGCTAGCCGGGCTTCCGCGCGCTCCCGGGCCGCGAGCACTCGGGCCCGAACCTGCGCGCTCGGCTCGCCGCCAGCCGCCTCCCGAATGACCGCCGTCGGCTGGACCGGCACGTCGACGGCGAGGTCGATCCGGTCACGCAGCGGGCCCGACAGACGCCCCCGGTAGCGGTCCACGGCGAGCGGACCGCAGCGGCAGGGGCGCTGGGGGTGGCCGAGATACCCGCACGCGCAGGGGTTCATCGCGCCCACGAGCTGGAACCGGGCAGGAAACGTCACCGTTCGTGCGACGCGGCCGATCCGGATGAACCCGTCCTCCAGCGGTTGCCGCAACACCTCGAGGACGTGCCGGTCGAACTCCGGCAGTTCATCGAGGAACAGCACGCCGTGGTGCGCCAGGCTGATCTCCCCGGGGCGGGGCAGGCCGCCGCCGCCAACCAGCGCCGCGCCCGAGATCGTGTGGTGCGGCGCCCGGAACGGGCGCGTGGCGAGGACCGCCTGTCCCGGCGGCAACAGGCCGGCGACGGAGTGCACTGCGGTGGCCTCGATGGCCTCCTCGAATCGCAATGGCGGCAGCAGCCCCGGCAATCGCCTCGCCAGCATCGTCTTGCCCGAGCCCGGTGGGCCGGTGAGCAGGAGGTGGTGCCCGCCCGCCGCCGCGAGTTCGAGTGCCCGCCGGGCCAGCGCTTGGCCGCGAACCTCGGCGAGATCAGGTTCCTCGACGGGACGGGCTGGCAGAGGCAGCGCACGTGCCACTGGGGCCCCGCTCGGCCGTTCGACGGCGGCGGCAGCCTCGGGCAGGGTTCCTGCCGCGATCACGCGAAGCCCGTCCACGAGCGCGGCCTCCGGCGCGTTTGCCGGCGGGACCACCAACGTGCCCGGCCCGCCGCGCCGGGTGGCGAGCGCCACCGGCAGGACACCCCGAACCGCGTGGATGCTCCCGTCGAGCGACAACTCGCCCACCACCACCAGGTCGTCCACCGTGCGGCGCGAGAGGTGACCGGCGGCGGCGAGGATGCCGAGGGCGATCGGAAGGTCGAAGGCGGCCCCCTCCTTGCGCACGTCGGCCGGCGCCAGGTTCACCGTGATGCGGTGCTGGGGGAACGCGATCCCGCTGTTGCGGATGGCGCTCCGGACGCGGTCGCGGCTCTCGCGCACGCTCGCGTCGGGCAGCCCCACCATCGTGAACGCGGGCAGCCCGAAGGACACGTCCACTTCGACGCTCACGAGGAACGCCTCCACGCCGACGACCGACGCGCTCTTCAGGGTGGCGAGCACCAGGGACAGCAGTGCAAGAGCGCCGCCCCCGCCGACACTCCGCCCATGGCGCGCGGAATGCGGCCGTTTCCGGTTGGTCGGGACGTGGTTTCCCACAAACGGGCCTCACGAGGTGTGAGGCCCGCTGTTGGGGCTGCAACGGTGGCACGCGGTCCGCGTGGCAATTCCTGCCACGCGGCGGCGATGGGACGGTCAGCTCTTCCGGGGCTGGTAGATCGTCAACCGCAGTCCGGGGGTGATCCGGCTGCCCGAGAGCCCGTTCCACCGCCTCAGCGAGGTGACGCTCGTCTGGAAGAGCCGTGCGATGGATGTGAGCGTGTCGCCGCGCCGGACGCGGTAGGTGGTGCGGACGAGATCGTCACGGTCGGTCCGGCTCGCGGTCTGGGCCGACACGCTGCCGGTGTTCAGGTCGCGCGAGGCCAGCACCGGTGGTGTCGCCGGCGTGGCCGCTGCCGATGCGAGCAGCGTGGCTGGAGCCTGCGGGATCACCAACTGCTGCCCGGCCCGGAGACGTGCCTTGACCGAGAGGTCGTTGGCGCCGGCCAGGTCGGCCCGCGCCACGCCGTAGCGGCGCGCCACGCTGGCGAGGGTCTCGCCCCGACGCGCGCGATGGAACCTGAGCGATGCGAACTCGATGTCGGAAGCGCTGGCCAGCTGCTCCTGCAATCGCGTCCCCGTGCCGACTGGCACCTTCACCTCGTAGGGCCGCGCGCCGATCGGCGTGGTCCACCGGCGCAGCTCCGGGTTGAGCGCCTGGATGTCGCCGAGCTCCACGCCAGCCCACTCGGCCACTCGGCGCAGATCAACGGGCCGCGTCAGCGTGACGCGCTCATAGGCCATCGGCTCGGCGGGCGGGATGTCGAACCCGTACTGCGCAGGGTTGCGGGCGATGATGATCGCCGCGAGGATCATCGGGACATACTCACGGGTCTCGCGAGGGAGGAACTTCGGGGAGCCGCTCACTTCCCAGAAATCCGAGGCACCCGAGCGCTTCAGCGCGCGCTGCACGCGGCCCGGACCCCCGTTGTAGGAGGCCAGCGCGAGGTGCCAGTCGCCCGCGAACATCCGGTTCAGCCGTCGCAGGTACTGGGCCGCGGCGTGGGTGGCCTTCTCGGGGTCGGCCCGCTCGTCGATGAACCAGTTCTGCTCGAGGCCGTTCTCCCGGCCCGTGTCGCGCATGAACTGCCAGACCCCCTTGGCCTTGGCGCGCGAGAGCGCGTTCGGCTTGAAGGCGCTCTCGATGAGCGGCACGTACGCCAGATCGAGCGGGAGTCCCTCGGCGCGGAAGACGCTCTGGATCATCGGGAGGTAGCGTCCGCCCCGGATGAGGCCGTTCTGTACCCAGTCGCGCAGCCGGCCCTGAAAGAGTTCGACATAGGCGAGCACCCGCTCGTTTGGCGGGATGGGGATGTCGTGCTGCGTGGTCTCGAGATCCGCCCGCACGACGCGCTCAACCTCTGGCGCCGGCGGCGTCGCGGCATCGAAGATCGAGCTGGCCAGCAGCTCGTCGATGGGAGCCGGCTCGGAGGCGGTTTCCGTGAAGCCGTCACCGGCCGAGAGGGCCGCCAGCTCGAGTGCGCTGATACGGGCGACGAGCCGGTCGAAGTGACCCCGGATCCGCGGCTCCGTACGAGCGCCGTACGGTGACTGGATCAGGACATCGAGCGCCTGATCGAATTCCACCCGAGCTTGGTTCAGGTGACCGCGCTGGAGCTCCGACTCGCCCGCGGCCATGTGGCGATCCGACTCGGCGAGCAGGTCCGCCACATGGTCCACGGGTGGTGGTTGAGGAGGGGCAGGTTGGGCGGTGGCGACGACACCACCTGCTGGTGGCGCGGCCGGCGGCAGCGCGGCGCGCGTGTGCGGCCCGCAACCGGACGCCGCCAGCGCGAGAGCTAGCAGGGCGGCGGACTCCCATCGAATCTGGTGCTGCATTCTGGGCGCTCCCGCGGATGCGAGCTCCCCGGGAGCTGCCGGGAACCCACGAACCGCGCCGAGGGGCCCCCGGTGGGGGCTCCCGTCCTCAGGGGACCGGCCCGCCGCAGCGGGCCACGAACTGGCTAACCGGTCGAATCGCCGAAGGCGGAAAGCCGAACCTCAACAGCCGACACAGGAACGTAACACGTGCCCCGACGGGGCGTCAACCCGTAAGTTCAACCACGTCAACAATAGCGCCGAGTTCGGCTCAGCGGCTGCGCTCGTCGTCCGGGGCCCGGACGAACACGCCACGCGTCTCGCCCAGGTCTCGTGCCGCTGGCGTGACGATGGCGCGGGGGGCGAGCTGGATGGTGCGGCCCGAGCGCAGAGCCTCCCGGACATCGTCTTCACACACGAAATCGGCTGGCGGTGCCGTTGACGCCAGTGAGGCGGATGCCGCTCCCGCAGAAGCACCCTCTCTGCTCCCGGGCGTGGCGCCGGTGGTGCCCGCCGGCGGAGCCGGCCCGGGCGCCTGCCCCGAAAGCCGTGGACCTGGCGTCGGCGGGGCGATGCCGCGCTCGGCCAGGAATCGCTGCACCAGGTCGGGGAGGGGCGCCGCTGGACCGGCCGCAGCCGCGGAGGTGGCGGCGGGTGCAGCCGTCATGGCCGTGGACCGTGGCGCAGGCCGCAGCTCGTAGGCCAGCCGCTTGATGTTCAGCAGGTGCCGCGGCGCGATGTTGTCGGAGGTGATGTTGCCGCCAAAACCCCCGCAGCCAAGCGTCAGCGCCGGGTCCAGGCCGGTGGTGAGTCCGATCGAGCCGTGGGAGGTCGGCGTGTTGACCACGATGCGGAACGCTGGCTTGTGGAGGCCGAACTCCAGGATGACGGCCTCGTCGCGAGAGTGGATGGCCATCGTGTGGCCCATCCCGCCGTAGCGAAGGATTTGCTTGCACCGCTCGCAGCCCTCGCGCCAGTCCCGCACCTCGTAGTAGGACAGCACCGGACAGAGCTTCTCGATCGACAGGGGGTGGTCGCGGCCGACGCCCTGCAGCGGGGCGATCAGCACGCGCGTCCCCGGCGGCACGGTGATGCCGGCACGCTCGGCGATGTAGGTGGCCGGCTGTCCGACGAGCGCCGGGTTGGGCAGCCGCTGCGGGGTGACGAGGGCCTTGCCGACAGCCTCGATCTCCGGCGGCGACAGGAAGTGGCCGCCCTGGGCGAGGAACTGCGCCCGCACCGCGTCGACGACCGGCGCGTCGACGACCACGGAGTTCTCCGACGAGCAGAGCACTCCGTAGTCGAACGTCTTGCCCGTGACGACGTCGGCCACCGCCTTGGGCACGTCGGCGGTGCGCTCGATGAACGCCGGCGCATTGCCGGGGCCGACGCCGTAGGCGGGCTTGCCGGCCGAGTAGGCTGCTCGGACGAGGCCCAGCCCGCCCGTGGCCAGGATGACGGCGACCTCCCGCACCTTCATCAGTTCCTGAGTGCCCTCGAGGGTGACGCTCGTCATCCAGCCGATGGCGTTGGTCGGTGCGCCGGCGGCGAGCGCGCCCTGGCGCAACAGCTCGGCGGTCCGGGTGATGCAGTCGGTTGCGGCGGGATGCGGGCTGAGCACGATCGCGCAGCGCGCCTTCAGGGCGATGAGGGCCTTGTAGATGGCCGTGGAGGTCGGGTTGGTAGACGGGATGATGGCCGCGACCACGCCGAAGGGCTCGGCGATCTCCACGAGCCGCCGCGACTCGTCGCGGCCGACGACGCCCACTGTCCGCAACGGGCGGATGGACTCGTGCACGCGCACCGCCGCGAAGAGGTTCTTCTGGACCTTGTCGGGGACGTTGCCGTAACCGGTCTCCTCGACGGCGAGCCGGGCCAGTTCCTCGGCGTGCGGGCGAACAGCAGCGGCCATCGCGTCCACGATGGCGTCGATGCGTTCCTGCGACAGCTCGGCCAGCTCCGCCTGAGCGGCCCGGGCGAGGCGCGCCAGCGCGCGGGCGTCCTGGATGGACGCGAGGTCCCGGTCGCGGTTGGGCGTGGAGGAGGGAGTGGGAGCCTCGGCCATGCGCGCAGCCTCCGCCGCAGGCTCGGCGTGCCGCGCCGACGCGGGCGGGGCGGAGGGTAGCATATTGCCCCGGGGGGAACAACTACACTACCATCGCCAGTTGGCCGGAGCCCGGCCACGCGTCAGGCTGGCGGGCCCCAGGTCGGCGGAGGGATGCGGTGAAACAGCACGTGCTGGCGGGGATGGCGATCCTCGCGTTTCTGGGGGGCTGCAGCCGGGGCAGCGACAACGAGGCGGCGGTCGCCACGCCAGCGGTCACCCTGAGCCAGGCTCAGGCGCCGCTCGGCAGCCCCATTGAGGTGACCTACAGGTTCACCGTCGCGGGCAGTGCCCCCGCTCTTGGAGAGGACTACCGGGTGTTCGTCCATTTTCTCGACTCCAACGAGGAGCTGATGTGGACCGACGACCACACGCCCCCGGTGCCCACGACCACGTGGAAGCCCGGCCAGGTGGTGGAGTACACCCGCACGGTCTTCGTGCCCATCTACCCCTACGTGGGGGACAGCACGATTCGTGTCGGGCTCTACTCACCCAAGAGCAGCCGCCGGTTGCCTCTTGCCGGTGACAACAGCGGCCAGCGCGCGTACAGGGTGGCCACGCTCACACTGCTGCCGCAGTCCGAGAACGTCTTCCTGATTTACAAGGACGGCTGGCACCCGGCCGAGGTGGCCCGGGACAACGCGGCCGTGGAGTGGCAGTGGACGAAGCGGCAGGCCACGCTCTCGTTCCGCAATCCCAAGCGGGACGCCACGCTCTACCTGCACCTCGACGGCCGACCAGATCTGGCGGGCGGGCGTCAGCGAGTCACTGTCGCCTTGGCGGGGCAGCCGATCGACACCATTGAGCTCACCGGTCCCGACGAGGTGATCCGCAAGCTACCGGTGACGGCCGCGCAGTTCGGGTCGGGTGACATGGCGGACCTGACCCTCACCGTCGATCCCGTTTTCGTGCCGGCCCGGGTCCCGGCGGCCGCGAGCTCCGACGTGCGTGAGCTCGGTGTGCGCGTGTTTCACGCCTTCATCGCGCCGCGCTAGGGTGACGCCCGCCCGGGGTCCGGGGCGCGTGGTATCCTCGGCGGCATGCCCTGGGTTCGCGGCGGGCTGGCCGCACTGGCGCTGGCCGCGGCCGCGCCCGCCCCGGCGGCGGCCGATCTCGTCTTCCTCGCCAACGGGCGGTCGATCTCGGTCCGCGCCGTCGACACGGTCGACGGCCGCACCCGGCTGCTCCTGCGCGACGGAGGCGAGATTCTGTGCGACCCCGCGCTGATCCTGGCCGTGGCGCCTGACGAGGTGCCTCGCGCCGACCCGGTACTGGCGGAGTCTGCTGTGCCGGAGCTGGCCACCGACGCTCGAGGGGGCTTTCCGTTCGCCGACCTCGTGGGCCCGCTTGCCGCCGAGCACCGTGTCGATCCCCGGCTGGTCCGGGCCGTGATCGAGACCGAGTCGGGCTATCACCCGCGGGCCCGGTCGCGCCGGGGCGCCCTCGGCCTCATGCAGTTGATGCCGGTGACGGCTCGGTCCTATGCCGTCGTGGACCCCTTCGATCCCCGGCAGAACCTCGAGGCCGGGATCCGGCACCTGCGACGGCTGCTCGACCGCTACGAGGTGCCCGTGGCGCTTGCCGCCTACAACGCGGGCGAGGGGGCGGTCGTGCGCCACGGGGGACTGCCGCCGTATCCCGAAACCCGGGCGTACGTGGCGCGCGTCCTCGCCCGGGCCGGCTTGGCTCCCGTGGCCCGGTCGGCGCGGCGGGGGCACCCTCCGGCCAACCGTGGCCGTCCGCAGTCGTAATGCCGAGGGCGCTCGCCGGGGTGGGGCTGCGACGAGACGGCGCAGACTCCTCGTGGCGGACCCCGGACGAGCGATGCTCGCGGGGTGCCGACCGATCGCTCTGTTATAATCCGTCGACCGGGACGCCCGATAATTTACACAGGTGCAAGGCGTTGCCGGCGTCTTCCGCTCGGGCGGCTGCCCGCGGACCCCCGAGGCGCCCACCGCCGAGCGCGCAACCGATGGAGTTTCGCTGTCGACTCGCCACCCCAGCCGGAGAGATCCGCGAAGAGGTCCTCGTCGCCGAGAGCGAGGCCCGACTGCGGCATGAACTCGAGGAGCGAGGGCTCTACGTTCTCTCGGTGAAGCCCCGGGGGCTGCACCTCCCTGGGTTCGCCGCCGTTCGCCGACGCCGCATTCCATCCCGGGAATTCCTCGTCTTCAACCAGGAGTTGGCGACGCTGCTCAAGGCGGGCATGCCGCTCGTCCAGTCGCTCGACATCCTCCGCCAGCGGGTGGCGAACCCCACCTTCAAGTCGGTGCTCGACGACATCCACGAACGGGTGCGGGCGGGCGGCTCGCTCTCGGAGGCGTTCGAGGCACAGGGCGACCTGTTTCCCGGCGTCTACACGGCGTCGTTGCTCGCCGGGGAGAAGAGCGGCGGGCTCGAGCAGGTGTTGCGGCGATACGTCGCCTACGTGAAGGTGGTCGGGTCGGTGAAGCGCCGGACGCTCTCGGCCCTGATGTACCCGGCCATCCTGGTGCTCCTCGCGCTCGTCGTGGTCGCCATCATCGTCGTCAAGGTGGTGCCGACCTTCGGGGCCTTCTACGACACCTTTGGGCACGAGTTGCCGATATTCACGAGGGTGCTGCTCGCGTTCTCCGGGGCGGTGGTGCGGGTTTGGCCGTTGCTGCTGCTCGCCGCCCTCGCCGGGGGCGCCGTCACGTGGACCTGGTCGCGCGTCTCGCGCAACAGGACGGCGCTGCACCGCGTGCTGTTGAAAATCCCGGTCGTCGGGGGCGTGGCGCGGAAGTTCGCCACCTCGCAGGCGGCGCGGACGCTGGCGACGCTGCTCGGCGGCGGCATGCCGCTCGTGAACGCCATCACGGTGGCGGGCCGTGCGATCGGGAACAAGGCGATCGCGGCCGAGCTCGAGGTCGTGGGGCAGCGGGTGCGGGAAGGCGAGTCGATGGCCGGGGCGATGCTGGCCCGGCGCGTGTTCCCCGACGTGGCCGTCAAGATGGTGGAAGTGGGGGAGTCGACCGGGGCGCTGCAGGACATGCTGAACAGCCTCGCCGACTTCTACGACGAGGAAATCGAGACCACGCTCGGCCGGTTCGTCACGCTCGTGGAGCCCGTGATGCTGGTCGTGATGGGCATCGTCATCGCCGGGTTGCTGATCGCGCTGTACCTGCCGGTCTTCCAACTCTCCGGCATGGTGTCGCGGTGAGCGGCGCCGGGCGGGCGGCCAGCCGGCCGCCAGAAACGGGACGGTAAGGTGTCGACCATCGGGGGGCCGGCGCAGGCGGCGGGGGCCAACGGGACGCCCGCCGACGCGCGTGAAATGTACATTGGCGGGGAGGCCGCGCCGGTCGATCTCGCCGCCGAGATGGCCACGGCGCGGCGGCTCGCCGAACGGTACCGGCTCGACTTCGTGTCGATGGACGACTTCCACATCGACAACGAGTTGTTCCGGTCGATTCCCGCCGACCTGATGCTCCGGTACGGCTTCGTGCCGCACCGGCGCGACGGCCAGGCGCTCGTCATCGTCGTGTCCGACCCGACGGACCTGCCGATGATCGACGAGCTCTCGGTGCTGCTGCAGACGCCGCTGAAGGTGACCGTGGGCGCGCCCTCGGCCATCCAGTCGATGCTCAAGAAGAGCGAGAGCAGCCAGCGCGTGCTCGAAGAGGCCACCGAGAGCTTCCAGATCCAGCTGCTCAAGGAGGACGAGGCTGGCGAGGACAACCTCACGGTCGAGCGGCTCACGAGCGACACGAGCCCGGTCATCCGGCTCGTGGACTCGACCGTCTTCACCGCCATCCAGCGGCGCGCGAGCGACGTTCACATCGAGACGGGCGACGACGCGGTGCACGTGAAGTACCGGATCGACGGTGTGCTGCAGCCCGCCATGCGGCCGATCGACAAGCGCTTCCACAGCGCGATCGTGTCGCGCGTGAAGGTGATGGCCGAGCTCGACATCGCCGAGAAGCGCGTCCCGCAGGACGGGCGCTTCAAGCTGCGCATCCGCGGAAAGACGATCGACTTCCGCGTGTCGATCATCCCGAGCGTGCACGGCGAGGACGCCGTGATCCGCATCCTCGACAAGGAGTCGATCAGCGAGCAGTTCACCGAGCTCCGGCTCGACATCCTCGGCTTCCCGGAACCTGAGCTGAAGCGCTTCCGCAAGTACATCCGCGAGCCCTACGGGATGGTGCTCGTGACGGGGCCGACGGGCAGCGGCAAGACGACGACGCTCTACGCGGCGCTCTCCGAGATCAAGACGGTGGAAGACAAGATCGTCACGATCGAGGACCCGGTCGAGTACCAGTTGCGCGGCATCACGCAGATCCCGATCAACGAGAAGAAGGGGCTCACCTTCGCGCGTGGCCTGCGGTCGATCCTCCGCCACGACCCCGACAAGATCATGGTGGGCGAGATCCGCGACAACGAGACGGCGCAGATCGCGATCAACTCGGCGCTGACCGGGCACCTCGTGTTCACCACGGTCCACGCCAACAACGTGGTGGACGTGCTCGGCCGCTTCCTGAACATGGGCGTGGAGCCCTACCAGTTCGTGTCGGCCCTCAACTGCGTGCTGGCGCAGCGGCTCGTGCGGCTCATCTGCCCGCACTGCAAGCGGACGGTGACGCCCTCCCGCGAACTGCTGATCGAGTCGGGCCTCGACCCCACGCTCGCCGGCACGCAGCGCTTCTGGGAGGGCGCCGGCTGCATCGAGTGCGGCGGCACGGGCTACAAGGGGCGGACCGCGATTTGCGAGCTGCTGGATCTCTCGGACCGGATTCGGGAGATGATTCTCGATCGCCGCCCGAACTCCGAGATCAAGCGGGCGGCCCGCGAGGAGGGCATGCGCTTCCTGCGCGAGTCGGCCGTTGAACGGGTCACGTCCGGCGAGACCACCCTGCGCGAGATCAACAAGGTGACCTTCGTCGAGTGAGGAGTCGCGCCGTGCTGCCACGCTGGCTCTCGTCGCCGTCGCCCACCGTGGGCCTCGAGATCGCGCCGCGGCGGGTCACGGCGGTGTCGGTCGTCCGGGGCCGGGGCGGTGCCAGCGTCACCGCGCACGCGACCGAGCCCCTCCCCGCGGGGGCCATCGCGCCGGTGCTCAACGCCCACAACATCGTCGACC
>Ga0114939_10002263_pt1 | contig 14475 bp, 11 predicted proteins | sample AshMeaCrysSpring_FD_87196 | JGI IMG/M metagenome (GOLD analysis project Ga0114939, IMG submission 87196) | Groundwater microbial communities from Big Spring, Nevada to study Microbial Dark Matter (Phase II) - Ash Meadows Crystal Spring | ecosystem: Environmental > Aquatic > Deep subsurface >... | reverse complement strand
TCATCGCGCATTTCCGTCCAAGTAATGCCGTAATCAGATACCAGAAACCTGATCAAATGGTTCTCACCCAAGCTAACCATAAATGAAGCACTGTTCATCTGGTCTCCACAGGTGTAGCACGACGCTGGATAGCCGCGCCGTTCTAATACGATTGCCAAAGCTTGGAGGTTCATTACCAAGTCTTGGACAAATTGCCGATGTTGCTCTGCTAATCTTAGGAACACGTTTTTCCTCCTAACACCACAGTAATTGTAGGGAATTTTATATTTTCTTTAGATTCTCTCATCAAGTGGTACTGTAAGCTATACTTTACGATTCCAAGCTAATATGTATTTATTAATTCAACAATTGGCTTAGGCTATCGCAGAATAACTTCTATTTACCGTATCAGAACATTCACTTTGGTTTTGTTATTCTCCGGACATTGTAACCAAGGTCAATGTTTCTTCATAATTACAAGTCGTAGCAGATGCAGAGATAAGGTTTTAGCCCCTGAGTCTAGTTAAGTTCACAATATAATAGGAACAGCTTTCCTGAAAAAGCTGTCTCATTTTATACGAATCTCTGCAATTTGACAACTAACTAAACAATTTTTTTATGATTAGTTTTTTAAATGCATTGGTGAAATGCATTTGTCTAAAGCTGCTTAAACAACTTGCCACCAGCCAAAGGCAGGTCCAATAAACCGGATTGTTATCCAAACTGCAATCATTATCCCGATACCAGCCCAAGTACCGCGAGTAGTCCATTTGACAAACTGTTCGGCTTGGGATTTGTTAATCGGAACCCAGGGCAAGATTCTGGAAGTTTCTTGTCCATATTTATCTCCTAATGCTTCTTTACGACGTTTTGCCTCACCCATAATTTTCAAACTGAATACCTGTTATCGCTGATAATAGCTCTTGTCTGTAGGCAATAGCTATATAAATCTATCTGGAGATGTACATTAGGCAGCAAAAGCATTGATGAGGAATGGGTCAGTTGCGAAATTGTCCCCCAATTACCCATTACCCTGTTGATAATCATCATCCGATGGAGAGAACAGATTGGGTTCAAGATAGTTAATCCGTGCCAGAGGGCTGAGAGCAGTTAGAACTTGAGACCCGTAGCTGCGGTTGAGGACACGGCTGTCGAGTAAAGCCACGACCGCTTGACGTTCTCGGAGGGGTGCGATCGCGCGTTGCAGTTCATTTAAAGCCGTCGGTAACAAGTATTTCCGGAACCAATCTTGGTGTGTGCGCTTGTAGTGTGCGACTCTCGCAGCCACCAAGGGATGTTCTAGGGATGGCATGGGTAAGGTAGCAATTACCAACAATCGGGGTGCAGGTAAAACGCTTTGATGCTCGCGCCAAAATTCCCAGCCACTCACCAAAATGCCATTGTCATCCAGACAGGTTTTTTCCACCTGTACCCGCGACCCAAATTCCGATGCCAAAATTGTTCCCGTTTGTGCCTTCAGGGGGACATCTCCCACCAATACCACCGTCAAGCCATTAGTGCTAGCGCTCAAACACAGGAGTGTCCGCAATTGGTGAATAAAGCCAGCTTGAAACTGCGGCGTGTTGGGAAGGGGAAGTTGATAGGGTGTGTATAGTTGAATCGCTTCTGTATGACGGTCAGCAGCAAACTTCAGACAAGTCAGATCGGCGCCCAACTGCCAGCGTTCTCTAAAGATAGGAGCCTCTGCTTCTATTTCCAAGGCACTACCCACTAGTACCACAGGTTGTCGCTGCCAAACTGGGGCGAGGATACTTCCTACTTCTATCGGGGCACAGTGTAAAGAAAATAATCCTTGTCGGCGGGCAATAGTTGTCCACAGTAATGGTGGACTAGTAGGGGTGGGGAAACCCCACCCGTTTAAGCGACCATTCGGGTTTTCTGGGGTGTTAACCACAGGTGTCACATTTTCCTGGTTGTCCTGGTGCCATTGCTGCCAGAATTTTTGCCAATTACCGGGAAGGCTAGCAAACTCCAAACTCCCATACAGACGGTTTAATATATCTATCTCAGCTTCAGAAATCAGATAACATTCGTAGGGATTTGCGGGATGCTGGTAAACCTCTCGCGTCAGTAGCACCCGTGCCGAACGAATTTCCTCCGCCTGCAGCGGACAAGCCAACATTAGTTCATCCCAGTCACTGGGTTGAATACTGAGTGTGAGTTGTTGGCGCACCCAATCCTCTAAATCATCTACTCCATCAATAATCGTAGGAACACCCAGGGGATAATTTTCCCCACCTTTTAATTGAGCAGCTAACCAAGCTCCGGGAGTAGTCAAAAACAAACCCGAAAAATCTCCACCCGGAAAACTATCACCTGTTCTGATGGGTTTGTTAACTTGCAGCCACGGCTTTAATCGGGGAATCTCCACCCGCAGCAGGCGCTGCAGGACTGCTTCTGGTGCAACAATAATCACTGGTTGTTGCCACATCAAAGCTGGAGCAACAAAGCTAGTACGATACTGTCCCTGATAGCCACAGGTAGCCCCGACTTGAATTAAGGCACTACGTTCCAGACGCAGGGCACGGGCTACCAACCTTGCCATTGTCAAATGATGTGGCCAGGAAGGAAAACCAGCCTGCGATCGCAGGAAGTTATGCAGTGACAAATGAACTTCTGCCTCAATCACACAGGTTTACAACTCATAAACACTAATTTTTACTCCCACTAGCCCCCAGTCTTATCTTAACTAGGGAATAGGGAATAGGGCATAGGGCATGGGGCATGGGGCATGGGGCATTGGGCATGGGGAATGGGGAATGGGGCATGGGGCATGGGGTATTGGGCATGGGGCATGGGGCATTGGGCATGGGGCATTGGGCATAGGTAGATAATTACCCATTACCCATACCCCAATTTGCTAGTGAGAATGTCAAGATGGAAAAAAACTTTGGTTGTCAGTTAGGCTGACGAGCGCACCCTGAATTTCTAACTTTATGCCAACTTACACAGGAATTTCTAGCGAAGCCTTTAGGCATCCTCTTGACCGTCAAGCGGAGCAAGCTTTACGCAGTTTACCTGGATTTGATTTAGTTGCTCGTAAGTTCGTGGAATTTATTTATGAGCGACCCCAGCTAGTTTATCTCATAGGTAATAGTATCCAAGTAGGACCGCGGCAGTATTCGACTATTTACCAAATTTTTCGGGAATGCGTGCGGGATTTGGACATTTATCCAGAACCAGCCCTGTTTGTCACCCAAAACCCTCTGGCGAATAGCTATGCTTTGGGACAAGAACATCCTTACATAGTCATCAATACAGGAATCTTAGATTTATTAACCGAAGACGAAATTCGCACAGTAATAGCTCATGAATTAGGACATATAAAATGTGGTCATACCATTTTAATCCAAATGGCAATGTGGGCGATGAGTGCAGCTTCCATTGTCGGTGATTTGACCTTTGGTATCGGTAATTTTGTCAGCAGTGGGTTAATCTATGCCTTTTATGAATGGCGGCGTAAAGCTGAATTATCTGCCGACAGAGCAGCTATGTTAGTCATGGATGATTTAAATCCAGTGATGAATACGATGATGAAAATCGCTGGTGGTAGTAATAAATATGCCCACGAATGCAGCTTAAATGAGTTTATCAAGCAATCAGAAAACTATCAGGCATTGGACGAAGACGGTTTAAACCAGATTTATAAATTCCTGATCTATAACGGCGCTCAAGGTGCTATGCTTAGCCATCCTTTCGGTGTAGAACGGTTGCATTACCTGCGGGAATGGGCTTTAGCAGCAGAATATCAGCAAATTCGTCAAGGAAATTATCAGAAAGCACCTGCATCAGGGGCTGTGGAAGTCGAAGCAAAAACTCCCAACGCCAAAACTCCACAAAATGATGCGGAGAGTTTGCGGCGACAAATTGAAGAATTACAACGGGAAATTAACCGGATAAAAAGGGATAGGCACTAGGGAATGGGTAATAGATAATAGGTAATGGGGGAATAGCAATAGGTAGATAATTCCTCCTTACCCATGAGCCATGAGCCATGACCCATGACCCATGAGCCATGAGCCATGACCCATGACCTAATTTAATTCTGCGGATCGCAGTCAGGGACACCTTCTTTGAAGACTCGGCTAGCAAGAATATCTGCGGCTTCGATGGTAATTAAATCTTGTTTAGTGACACGGTTACTGCCCATCCCCAATAGGCGGTTAGCTTGTCGCAATCTTGCCCTGTCAATAGCATTACGCACGCTGCGAGCATTAGCAAAGTGGGGCATGGTTTTGCGGCGAATCAGATACTCGCGGAAGGCTTGTTCAGCGTCGGGACTGAAGCAATAATGCTGTGATTTGAGAATTGCTTGGGCTATTACCATCAAATCATCGACACCGTAGTCGTTGAATTCAATGTGCAGACCGATGCGGGAATTCATCCCTGGGTTGCTGTGGAAAAATCGCTCCATGTGGTCTTTGTATCCCGCGAGAATGACAACAATGTCATCGCGCTGGTTTTCCATCACCTGCATTAAAATCTCGATGGCTTCCAAGCCGAAATCACCAGGATGCTCGGGACGAAATAAGGTATATGCTTCATCCACCAACAGCACCCCACCCATAGCGCTATTTAAGACTTCTCTGGTTTTGGGTGCAGTTTGACCCATACCTTGTCCGACTAAATCGTCGCGGGTGACTAACATGACATTATTTTTGCGGATGTAACCGAGACGGTGGAGGATTTCCGCCATCCGCATTGCGACTGTGGTTTTACCCATACCTGGGTTCCCCAAAAAGGTCATGTGGAGGCTAGGGGGACCGGCTGTCAAACCGAGACTTTTACGTACTTGGTCAACCAACAATAAGGCTGCCATTTCCTTAATTTTGTTTTTGACTGCCTTCAAGCCGACTAATTCCTGGTCTAGCTGATCCAGGATTTCCTGGACGTGGGATTCACGAAAAGCAGCCTCAAGATCGACGGCGGTATCTTGCGGAACACTGTTGATTGCTTCTGTTTCCAAGGCTGGTTGCATGATGGCTATCACCTTCGGTTTGCGACTGACTTGATGATAACCGTGTTAGGAAAAATATAAAAGAATGTAATTTTAATAAGACTTATATATTTTTTTTTATTATGAATTACTTATATCAGGGTATCGGCTAGATACTAACATTAGTTTTAATTCCCTAGCTTAAGAGAGTATTTATATGTTTTGCGTGGTTTCCGTATTGTTGCTAGTTTACTAAATCACGTACACTACGAAAGGTTGATTTCAGTACAGAAAGTAATTTAAATTACTTTTTTAAAGTTTATTTAATGATATGGCAGAAAAAATTATCTTGTGAGCCGATGATTACTTTCTGCCAATAATCTCGAAGTAAAAAACCAACTAAAAATGTGTTCCCACCAGAATCTTTAATCACAATGAAACTGGAAGAAATAGTAGAATTTGCGGAAAACTCCCCCCCAAGACGCCCCTGCGTTTTACTCTTAGACACATCTGGTTCTATGGGGAGTGATGCCATAAATGCTTTAAATTATGGCTTGTGGCAGTTGAAGCAAGACTTGTTGGCTGATGATTTGGCAAGACAGCAATTAGAATTAGCCATTGTTACTTTTGATAGCCAAGTCAAACTAGTACAAAACTTTGTGACAGCGGATAACTTTTGTCCACCGATTTTGCAAACCCAGGGTCTGAGTCATATAGCTCACGGCATTCACAAAGCTTTAGATATGATACAGTTATGTAAATTTAGATATCGTGAAAAAAGTATTGTCTACTATCGACCTTGGGTATTAATGATTACTGATGGTCATTTCCTCGTCCATTCAGAGGAAATCATGGACTGGGCTGTACGAAGGATTAAAGAGGAAGAAGAAAGGGAGCAAGTAGCTTTTTTTGCCGTAGGTGTAGCAAGAGCAAATATACAGAAACTCCGCGAAATAGCGGTACGTCCGCCTATTTCTCTACCGCTGGACGGATTGAATTTGGGTAAGATGTTCAAGTTTATACAATCAGTCTATTCCTTACCGCCTCACAGACAACTATCCTCTGTGATGGACTGTAGTGTGTCTGACGAGGACATTTATTCAGCACCGAAAGACGAGTTTTGTTGGGGGAGGTACGGGGGAAGTCTGTACGGGGGAAGAAATCAGCAATATACTTCGATGGCGGCTAAAGCCCATTCCCTATTAAAATGAATGGTGCCCAATAATATGGGTGATTCAAGCGTTGATTCTTTCCACTAATCAAAGCAGTTTGAGCTTGCCGCAAACTTTCAGCTTTAGTAAATTTATTGAGTGGCAAAGTAGCGTAAAAAGCATTCATCAGTTCCTGTGTACCACCATCATCGACAACCCACAAGGAAGCAATAGCCGACTTAGCACCAGTTTTTTGGATCTGAAAGCCAAAACCTAAAATTTCTTCACCATTACCTAATTGTCCCCCCAGACCAGTCTCACAAGCACTTAACACAACTAAATCAACGCGGGGTAGGGACCAACTGGATATATCTTCGAGGGTAACGCGATCGCCATTACCAAACAAGATAAAGGAATCTTCTGGTTTCCCGACTACAAATGCCGCGTGGGTAGCAAAATGTACGATAGTATAATCATCTAATTGCGGCACTGTAGAATTGGGACTAAATTCGTCATTTAACAGTTGCTTCGTACCGGGAACAGTAGCAACTAAATTGGCTACTTCTTTTCCAGCAAAGGGGAGACCAGAAAATACAAATTGTCTGGTACCGACATTAAACTGATAACGACCTCTGGTAAAAGCAGCAGCTAAAATCCGAACTTGCTGTTGAGGTTTGTTGTTAAAATCTGTCAAACTAGCGGCGGTAATGTAATTAATATTAAACCGTTGCACTAGCCATTGATTTCCATCATATAAAGCAGCTAGGGGTATGTAGCGCAGTTGGGAATCAGGAGCATAAATTATAGTTTTTGCATTAGCATTGTTTAATTCATTTTCTATGGGTTTAATCAACCAATCATACAACTTGCTTCCTGCTGGTTTGGGATTAAGAGTTGGGTCTTGTAAGACCTCACGAAAAGCCAGAATAGCCTGATTTAGTTCTTCCCGTTTTACAGGTACGCTGCGATGAATTGGAGGAGATTCTGGGGTGACTAATATCAATTCCAAGCTATTGGGTAAAATCAAGGGATAAAGCAGCACAGATTTTTGTGGCATTCGGGACAAATTATCGCGAATACTGTTGAGGCTATCTAAATTGATATTCTGGCGTTTTTCCTGACGGGTTAACTGTTCTACCTGCGTCGCTACTTCTGGACTGTTGATAAAGTTATTAAATTGCTCTAATTGTTGTTCTTGCAATTTTACCAACTCTTGCAGGCGTTGTTGTTGTTGGGGTGTGCGTTTTTCTGGTGATATTTTTCGCAGGGTTGTCAGTTCCTGACCCAAAGCAATTGCACGGTCGAAAATCTTGGACATGGTTTGAAAAATCTGTTGTTCTTCGGGTAATAATTCCACACCTTTAGCTGTATTTTGATTACCACGTACCCCGTCAAAAAACTCGTGCAGTTCTGGTATTTTAATTAAATCTATGATTCTTCCTGCTTCCGCAACACGATTTTCTTTGAGCAAAATTGCAGCCAAGGTTTGATAATTTTCTAAATCAGTATGACTGTAGGGCTGTTCTTCTGCTTTTGATATTTGTGGGTTAGTTATCCTGACTTTTTCTCTGTTACTAACGCATTGCTTAAAAGCAAGAATTGCTAACTCAGGCTTGTTTTGTTTGAGCCATAAATTACCGATATTACTCCAGGTTCTACTAATGGCGAACTGATTCTTGATCTGGCGATTAATAAATAAAGCTTGCTGATAATATCTCAAGGCTTGGGAATACTGACCTTGGCTCTCATAAACTCTACCTTTATTGTTGAGGGTAGCGGCTTCACCGGACTGGTCATTGATGGTAACGTAAATTTCTAAGGCTCGGTCTAAGTTATCTAATGCTTCTTGAAAGCGTTTTTGTTCAGAGAGTTTAATTGCTGCTTCGTTAAGACGAAATGCCTCATTTTTGTTATTTTTAGTAGGGATAACAACCCATTGATTTTCGGAGAGATTAGTTTGAGCAAAGGCGTTTAAAATTACCAGTTTATTGCCATGCAATTGCAGGGGAATTGCTACGGAAATTACTACTGTAGCAGCAATCACGCTGAAATTTGGGCGATGAGATGGCATAATCCAAGCTCTCCCTTTATTAAGACTGTACTTGCTATGCTAGCTAGATATTTCCATCCTGGAGGCTAAATTCTTGATTTCGTAACCCAATTTTCCGATCCACATCAACAGCCTATGCTGGAACTATAAATTAAAATTCAAAATGGATTGTCAATAACTTAATTAAGAAAGTTTGCATCGTGTCTGAAGAAAAATCAACCAAACAACCTATCCCAGCCAACCGAGCTATTGATAGACCTGTGCTGCGAGCTTTTGAGGACTGGTTTGAATACCCAGTCAGAGCGCAACCCCACCACACCGACTATGCAGGTGTTGTTTGGCACGGTTCTTACGTGAATTGGATGGAAGAAGCGCGGGTAGAATGCTTGCGTGCTATTGGGGTAGATTATGAGGATTTAGTGGCTTTAGGCTGCGATTTACAAGTGGTAGAAATGTCCATCCGCTATCACCGTCCTGTTCAGATGGGAATGACAGCGGTGGTGAAAACACGGATGGAAGAAGTAACAGGTGTTCGGATTAATTGGGATTATGCAATTGTTGCACCTGATGGTCAAGATTTGTATGTTTCTGCCAAGGTGACGTTAGTAGCAGTGGATAGAGAAAAAGGAAAAATTATGCGTCAATTACCATCAGCAGTGAAGGATGTGTTTGCTAGGTTGACGGGAGGGAAATAGTTAGGAAACTCTAGGGAAGAGTGTTGTGTTTGTTTCTTCGTGTCTTTGTGGTTTTTTAATAACGAACCACGAAGAAACGAAGAAACGAAGAGAGATCAGATAAAATTTGATGCTATCTAACAGTGATAATCTGGGGTTCCTTTTCTAATTGTTGGCTGGCTGTTAAAACTTCTTGTCTAGCCCATTTGTCGGCTGCTAAAATGTCGTCTAAAGAGGGATTTTGCTGGTTATCTTGTTGATGTTTTTCACACACCGATTCAATGCATCGAGGAATATCTAAAAAGCGAATTTTTTCTTCTAAAAATAGGGCTACTGCTTGTTCATTAGCTGCATTTAATACAGCAGGCATAGAACCACCAGCCCTACCTGCAGTATAGGCTAATTTCATACAAGGATACTTGTGATGGTCGGGTTCGCGGAAGGTTAAATTGCCAGCTTTGACTAAATCCAGGCGTTCCCAGTCTGTATAAATTCGTTCTGGCCACGAGAGAGCATAAAGTAGGGGTAAACGCATATCAGGCCAGCCAAGCTGTGCCAATACGGAAGTATCTTGGACTTCTATTAGGGAGTGAATGATACTTTGGGGATGGATGACAATATCGATGTGGTCGTAGTCTAAACCAAATAGGAAGTGGGCTTCGATGACTTCTAATCCTTTGTTCATCAAGGTTGCCGAGTCTACGGTGATTTTCTTGCCCATCGACCAGTTAGGATGTTTTAGGGCGTCAGCAACGGTAACTTCGGATAATCTGGCTACATCCCAGTCACGAAAAGCACCACCAGAAGCAGTCAGGAGGATACGCCGCAAGCCACCCTGGGGAACGCCTTGCAAGCACTGGAAGATTGCGGAATGTTCGGAGTCTGCCGGTAATAATTTCACACCGTGTTTTTCTACGAGGGGTAAGACCACCGGACCACCAGCAATCAGGGTTTCTTTGTTAGCTAAAGCGATATCTTTTCCCGCTTCAATCGCAGCGATGGTGGGTAATAAACCCGCGCAACCAACAATACCCGTGACGACGCTTTGAGCGTCACCGTAACGAGCTACTTCGATAACTCCGGATTCCCCAGCGAGTAAAATTGGTTGGGGATTGAGGTCTGCGATCGCTTCTTGCAATTGAGGTAACTTATCCGCGTCCCAGATAGCTGCTATACTCGGTCGAAACTGCCGAATCTGAGCAGCAAACAGTTCTACATTCCTTCCAGCAGCTAAACCCACAATCCGAAACTGGTCAGGATACTGAGAAACAATATCTAATGTCTGGGTGCCAATAGAACCTGTGGAACCAAGAAGAGTTATCGCTTTCACAATGATTTAAGAATTAACGCCACCTACACTATAAAATTTTGTGGTTGCTTGTTTGTAGCTTTTTTTGTTCTTGTTTACGTCTTTGCGTCTTTGCGTGAGACTCTCATAGTCTTCTGCACCTCTGGGTATCTTTCTAGAAATTCCGAAAAACAAATAAACTCTCCTTGCTTGTTCAGCCATTTTAGATATTTTTCCATCCGGTGAATCATGATTTTTCCAGAGGGATTTTTAATATAAAATGGCAGTTTAAACCTGCTGATATCTGTAAATTCCCAAGGGTGAAAATAAAGGCTGATATATTTATCATGCTTTAGGGTAATTCGGGAAGCCAATTTATATAACCACAGGGGAAAATTTTTAAAGCTCAACCAAAACAAAGGGAAGCGAATTAAAGGTGTGACAGAAACAGGAATATTGAGCAAATTATTCGAGTAATAGGGAGTTCTAGGTTTAAAGAAATTATTATATCTTCCCGGAATATAGGTGGGATTCAAGGAAGAATTATATTCGTATCCAGCTTTGTATATCTCTTGCTCATAAATTTCTTTTAACCGAGGCATCCTAAAGCCTAGAATTTGCTTACCAGTCAGTTTTTCCAAATATTCTCGTGATTTTTGTAAATCTTCTATCTTCAACCCTGAATGATACAAGCCGTGGGATGCAATTTCATGCTTTTGAGATATTTCTTTGATTAAGTCTTGATAATTAGCAGCAAAATTGGCTGTCACAAAAAAAGTAGCCCTAATCTGGAATTTATCCAGCAGAATCAAAATAGCTTTTAACCCTTGCCGAGATACAGAAAATTTAACTTGCTCATCTACCCTTTGTCCGTATTCTTCGGGAATATCAAACTCTTCAATGTCAAAACTGAGTAAAATGCTTTTAATCATATCTACCCACCAAATCGTAGTAACGTATTTGCCATAAATTGCCAAACATGGTTAGAGAATCTTTCATTAGATTAACTTTCGATTGTTTTTGGCGGTGTTGTTGAGAAACAATTGCCGGAATTTCACCAATTTTATAGCCTTTTTTATAGGCTAAATATATTAATTCTACATTAAACTACATTAAAATAAAAACGATTTAATCCTTGAAGTTGAAATAGTTGTTTTGCGGCTTTTATATGGAATCCCTTAATACCTGCTTGCATGTCAGTAAAGGGTAAATTTAAAATTTCTCTCGAAAGTTTGTTAAATATTTTACCTGCTATTTTTTTTGTAAAATTGAGTCCTTTTAAATTTTTGGCTGCTGCTAGATTTCGACATCCAATTACCATACCAAAGTATTGTAACTTTTCTACTAAAATTTCTAAATGTTCTAAATAATACGCTAAATCACTATCTATAAAACAGACATATTCGCCTTGAGCATATTCAACTCCTGTTTTAACAGCATATCCTTTGCCTTGATTAATTGGATAAGAAATTAATTGGATATTTGTGTTATTTGATACAGCTAATTTAGAGTGTATAATTTGTTTCGTTTTATCTGTCGAGCCATCATTGACAAATATAAAATCATAATCTGGGTGATGTCGAGAGAAATCTAATACTGTATCACAAGTTCTTTCTATATACTTAGCCTCGTTATATATAGGCAGAATCACAGATACTCCTTTCATATTTCTCCCAGACCACACTTTATGTTGTCATCTTAAGGCAAAATCTTCAAGGACGTAAAGTCATTTGCAATACTTCTCGTAAATTTACCCAAGCTGTAATTTTTTGAGGTTGAGAATCAATTTGATTTTGCAGCATAACCAAGCCATCTTGCACATCTAGCAGTCCATATTTTTTATCAGCAATTATTTTGTCAATTAAATCTATATACTCTCGCAATCTACCTCTATCATCCTTAAAAGCTACTTGATATTGTTGCAAATGCCATAGATCAAAAAGAGCGTAATCAATATCAACATCTTTTCCTAAATCATTGCGGATTTGCAAAGCTGGTACGCGAACAATAGCCCTACGATTTGCCATGTGGGGAAGTAAATAAGTAGTAGTAGAAACGCTTGCGTCCCTAGGAATAAATTGCATTAATGACCGGATATGTCCCACATGTTCCCATTGACGGGTAAGGGGAACAAAAACCAAAGGACGGATAGAGTCGGGGACTAAAAAATAAAAAGCTTGATTGGGGCTGGAAAAAATTGAGATGATAATTGACAGCACAATAAATCTCATCCACCAGTTACCCACGCGGGGTGTAAATCTTTGTTGATTGTGAGACCACCACAAAATTGTGCCGTAAAATAAACCCGGTACTACAGTTAAGGCATAGCGTAAACTGATAGTCAGGGCTGATTTACCGGATTGAATAAATAGGACAAATAATGGAGGAGCAGCAATTGTCCAAGCGGCTGGTGATATAGCAGGTACAAAAAATAAAGGTAGAAAATGCCCTAATAAATAGTTCACCCGGCGGTGAAAGGGAGTGAAAATGCTAATTAAAAGTTGCATGGGATTAGTGATAATACCCCACAGCAATTGTAATGTGCTAGGACTATCATTATCTGGTACAAACTGCCTAAAGCGCGTTGTCAAATACAGTCGGGAATTATCATTAGAAAACATGGGCATAATAGCATTGGTCACAAGAGAAACGTAGCTAAAACTAATAACGCATAAAGCTACACCCAAGAGCGGATACCGGCGGCTTAACAATAAATAAAGACCAATACCAAAAACCATTATGCCCGCTTCTTCTCTAATTCCTAGAGTTAAGAAGATAAACAGCCAGAAAAGACCCCATTTACGTTTTTCTAACGCCAGCAGAGAAGAAAAAACAAATAAAGGTATTTGACAATGTTCGTAAAAATTCGCAAAAGTAGGTCCAATTACCGCATTAGATCCATAAAAACCAGCAGTAATTAAAATTGATATTGTCGGTGGTAAATAATGACGGGCTAAAAAGTAAAGAACTATCCCCCCAGCAGTTGTTAAAGCAACTTGTAAAACCACCAGAGTGGCGCCAGTGGGAAATAAAGCATATATCGGTATCCACAACAAAAAATCTATAACAAAATGTTGCCCTAAATGGCAGTAAGATACCGTATGAATTTGATTATCAAACATTACGCTGCTGGATTGACCGGAAGAAAGCGAGCCTTGAAACCACCGACCTTGTATACTATTCCAAAACAACTGGTCAAACAGTGCTTGGTCGTAGGAAGCATAAAAACTGTAGAAGCGATGGAGGGAAAAAACTAAGAGCAAGAAAAAAAATATCCCGGACAATATGAATATTATCCGGAAGCTAGGTTCGTTGCTGATAAATTTTTGACAGCGTTCGTTCAAGCGTTGCAGTACCATGAATAATTTAATTTGTTTACCCTAGGGATATTTAATAGAGCATATTCTAATTGGTTAAATAGTGCCAATAATTATGCAATTATTACTATAAACTCCCAGTTTTCAGCAAGGATATTGGTAATTTCATGTTAGTCAAACAGAAAATAAATCCTCTTGCTTCGATGATTGGTGTCAGCGCTGTGATTTTATTTATCTGTAGCAGCCTACGACACGCTTTGTTTAAATCATCTGCTTATGATTTAGGAATTTTTGACCAAGCGGTATACTTGATTAGCCAAGGAGAAACACCTTTTTCTACAATTAGGGGACTCCATATTTTAGGCGACCATGCAGCCTGGATATTTTATCCCCTAGCTTTGCTATATAAAATACATGCCGATGTTCACTGGTTGTTTGCCGTACAAGCTCTGTCCTTAGCATTAGCAGCTTTACCCATTTGGGGTTTGGCATTACAAGCAGGGTTATCTCAAGCACAAGCTATCACTACGGTATTAGTATACCTCTTGTACCCCTTGGTATTTAATGTTAATTTGTTCGACTTCCACCCAGAAGTGATAGCGGTACCTGCTCTGTTAGCTGCAGTATGGTGTGCTAGAAGTGGTCGGACTGGCTGGTTTAGCTTGAGTATCATTTTGGTTTTAGGGTGTAAGGCTGTTTTATCACTCACCGTGGTAGCTATGGGAGTCTGGCTGTTATTTTGTGAAAAAAAACGCGCGTGTGGTGCTTTTGCTATCTTCGCTGGGATGGCTTGGTTTTTGATTGCTTCCCAAGGAATTATTCCATTGCTTAGTGGTGAGCAACCAGCAGGAGTTGTACTTTATAGCTATTTAGGTAATTCTGTGTCAGAGATTGCTAAAAATTTGCTGTTCAAACCAGGGTTAATCTTAGGAAAGATTTTTTCCCTCGATACCTTGGAATATTTAGCTCTCCTGCTAGCACCAGTAATTTGGGGACTTGCACCACAGCAGCTTTTACCGCTAATTTCTGCGACACCGACGTTAATGTTGAATATTCTTT
>Ga0114939_10002262_pt1 | contig 14475 bp, 8 predicted proteins | sample AshMeaCrysSpring_FD_87196 | JGI IMG/M metagenome (GOLD analysis project Ga0114939, IMG submission 87196) | Groundwater microbial communities from Big Spring, Nevada to study Microbial Dark Matter (Phase II) - Ash Meadows Crystal Spring | ecosystem: Environmental > Aquatic > Deep subsurface >... | reverse complement strand
TCGAGAACCAGAAGCAGATCCAGCTGCAGCTGCAGGGCCCCGATTCACGCGAGCTGACGCGCCTGGCCGAGCTGATGCGGCGCGAGGTGGAACAGGTGCCCGGCGCGGTGGACGTCGGGCTCTCCACGCGAGGCCAGAAGCCGGAAGTCGAGGTGGCCCTCGATCGGGGCCTCGCCGGGTCGGTCGGCGTGACGGTCGGTCAGGCGGCGCAGGCGCTCCGCGTGGCCTTCGCCGGGCTCGACGCCGGCGACTGGGTGGACCCGAGCGGCGAGACGCGTGACGTCTACGTGCGGCTCACTCCCGAGGCGCGGCGCAACCCGGCCGACCTCGCCTTGCTGCCGCTGTTTGTCGGCAACCGCGACGGCAACGCCGTGTCGGTGCCGCTCGACCAGGTGGCCACGGTCCGCAGCGGGCTCGGGCCGGCGCGCATCGATCACCTCGACCGCGAGCGCGTCGTGGCCGTGCAGGCCAACACCGAGGGGCGACCCCTCTCGGAGGTCACGAGCGTGATCAACGAGCGCCTGGCCGGCCGGGTGCAGCTGCCGGCAGGCTACAGCCTCCGGCAGGGCGGGGAGTCGGAGGAGCAGGCCGAGGTGTTCGGTCAGATCTTCGCCGCGCTCGGCCTCGCCGTGCTGCTGATGTACTTCGTGCTCGTCGTGCAGTTCGGGTCGTTCCTCGACCCGCTGGCGATCATGATCTCGCTGCCGCTCTCGCTGATCGGCGTGATGCTGGCGCTGCTCGTCACCGGCTCGACGATCAACATCATGAGCCTCATCGGCGTGATCCTGCTGATGGGCATCGTCGCCAAGAACGCCATCCTGCTCATCGACTTCGCGAAGTGGTCCGAGGAGCAGGGCATGCCGCGCCGGGAGGCCATCATCGAGGCGGGCCGTGTGCGGCTGCGGCCGATCCTCATGACCACCTTCGCGTTGATCGCCGGCATGGTGCCGATCGCGATCGGGGCAGGCGAGGGGGCCGACTTCCGGGCGCCGCTCGGGCAGGCGGTCATCGGCGGCGTGATCACCTCCACGCTGCTGACCCTGCTCGTGATTCCGACGGTCTACGAGATCATGACGGACTGGCGCGATTGGATCGGCAGCCGGGTGTTCGGCCGGCGCGCCGCGCCGCACGGGCGCGAGCCGGAAGGCCGCCTGACGCCCAGCGCCGAGCGCCTCGCGCCGTAGGACAGCGCTTGGCGCCGAGCGCCACGGCGCGGGGGGCATGGCGGCCCTGACGGGCCGCCCCGCCCGCCCCTCCTCCTCGCCGATAATGCGGATCGCGGCATGACCCCCGAGACCATCTCCCACTACCGGCTCGTCGAGGAACTCGGCCGGAGCGGCGAGGCGGTCACCTATCGCGCGGTGGACGTGCGCCTTGGCCGCGACGTGGCGCTCAAGGTCTACGCGGCGCCGCCAGTCGCCGGCCGCGAGGCGGCAGCCCGGCTCGAGCGGAACATCCGCGCCGCCTCGGCGCTAAGCCACCCGAACATCTGCACGGTGCACGACATCACCTCCGCCGATGGCCGCCTCGTCGTGGTGATGGAACTGTGCCGCCGACGCACCCTGCGCCGCATCCTCGAGGACGGACCCCTGCCGCAGCCGCGTGCGATCGACGTCGCCATGCAGGTGGGCGCCGCCCTCGCCGTCGCCCACGACCGCGGCGTCGTGCACGGTGCGCTCGGGCCGGGCAGCCTGATCCTGTCCGACGAGGGACACGTGAAGGTGATCGGTCTCGGCGGCGCCCCGACGACGCCCGCCCCTGAGCCGACCTCGGCACCGCCCTCGGCGCTGGCGGGCCCGGTCGTGCCAGCTGCCGATACCGGCCGCGCCGACGAGCTGGCGTATCGCGCCCCGGAACAACTCGCCGGCTGGCCGGCCGACACCCGGAGCGACCTGTTCGCGCTGGGCGCGCTGCTCTACGAGATGCTCACCGGCGTCCGTGCCTTCCCCGGCACCAATGCGGCCGCCGTGGTCGACGCCGTCCTGCGCCGTGCGGTCGTCCCGGTGCGCCTGCTCGATCCGAGCGTGCCGACCGTGCTCGCGCACGCGACCGAGCGGCTGCTGCACAAGGACCCGGCGGCGCGGTATCAGCACGCCGCCGACTTGCTGCAGGATCTCGACCGCGCCGACCGTCGCCTGGTGGCCCGCGCCGCCGAACGGCACCACCGCCACGCCCCGCCGCACGCGTGGTGGCGGCCTCGCCCCCGGACGCTGGCCGCCGTTGCGGTGCTGCTCGCCGTGGCCGCGGCCGCCGGGGGGTGGGCCTGGCGCCAGCGCCGCCCGGAGGCGACGCAGCTCACCACGCGCGATGCGATCCTGCTCGCGGCGCTCGACAACCGGACGGGGCAGGCCGTGTTCGACGACACGCTGTCGCAGGCCCTCCACGTGCAGCTCACCCAGTCGCCGTTTCTCAACATCGTTGCCGAGGAGCGCGTGCGTGAGACGCTGCGGCAGATGGAGCGCCGGCCGAGCGAGCGCCTCACGGGGGAGGTGGCGCGCGAGGTCTGTCAACGACTCGGGCTGAAGGCGATGGTGCGCGGGTCGATCTCGCGGATCGGCAGCGCCTACGCCGTCCTGGTGGACGCGGAGAACTGCGAAACAGGGTCGGTGATTGCCGGCGAGCAGGCGCAGGCGGCCAGCCAGGAGGCCGTGCTGCACACCGTTGGCCGCGTGGCGTCCGCGCTCCGCGCCCGGCTCGGCGAGTCGGTTCCGTCGATCGAACGCTTCGACGTCCCCGTGGCGCAGGCCACCACCCCCTCGCTCGACGCACTCAGGGCCTACACGCTCGGCCTCGCGCAGCGGGCCCGCGGCGCCGAGGTGGAATCGATCCCGTTCTTCGAGCACGCGCTCGAGCTCGACCCCTCGTTTGCGGCCGCGGCCACCACGCTCTCCACCGTCTACGGGAACCTGGGGGAGCCGGCCCGCAGTGAGGAGTACGCCCGCCGGGCCTTCGAGCACAGCGCCGACGTGAGCGAGCGCGAGCGCCTGTTCATCACCTACCAGTACCACGACCGGGTCACCGGCAATCAGCAGCAGGTCGCCGACACACTCGGCGTGTGGAAGCAGACGTTCCCCAACGACTTCCGTCCGGCCAACGCCCTCGCCGTGCTCTACAGCCGCATCGGCGCCTTCGACCGCGCGGTGGAGGAGGCACAGGAGGCGCTGCGGCGCAGCCCTGGACACCCCTTCCCGCTCTCGAACCTCGCACACGCCTACCGCGGATTGGGGCGGTATCGCGATGCCAGGGGAGTGGCCGACGAGGCGGTGGCGCGCGGCGTCGAGACGGTGCCCACCCGCCGCCTGATCTACCAGCTTGCCGTGCTGGCCGGCGACACGGGGACCGCAGCGTACCAGCTGGCGTGGGCGCGGGGTCGCCCGCGCGAGTTCGACATCATTGCGGCGGAGGCCCAGGTGGCGGCGTACCACGGGCAGCTGCGGGACGCGGGCCGCCTCTACCGGGACGTCGCCACCCTGGCGCGCCGTCGTGACCTGCCCGAGGTGGCGGGATCGTATCTCGCGCACGAGGCGCTGGCCCGCGCCCTCTATGGCGACCGCGAGCGCGCAGCGGCGGCGGCCCGCGAGACGCTCGCCGCACCCGACCGCGACGCGAGCGCCGCGCCCCGATTCCGCGCCGTGACCGCGCTGGCCCTGCTTGGCGATGACGACGCGGTCAGGCGCGCGGAGGAGGCCCTCGCCGAACGGCCGCAGGCGACCTTCACGCTCGGCGTGCTCCTGCCCTCGACGAAGGGCGCCTACGAGCTCTCGGCGGGCCGGCCTCTCGAGGCGATCGCGGCGCTCGGCGCGGCGCAGCCGTACGAGACCGGAACCGTTGCGGCACTCGTCCCGCTCTACCTGCGGGGGGAGGCCTTCCTGGCCGCACAGGACGGCGCCCGCGCGCTCGAACAGTTCGAACGGCTCCTCGCGCACCGCGGCAGCGAGCCGTTCTCGCCCGTCTGCGCCCTCGCGCACCTCGGCCTCGCGCGCGCGCAGCGGCTGCTCGGCAACGACCGCGAGGGCGCCCGCGCGTACGACGAGTTTCTCGCGCTCTGGAGGGACGCCGACGCGGACGTGCCGGTCCTCCAGGCCGCCCGAGCCGAACGGATGCAGGTCAGCGTCGTCAGGTGAAGAGGCGTCAGCCCAGCCCTGAAGGGCCGGGCCGCCACGGCGGCGGCGCTGTGCTTCACCGCGCGGTCTTGATCTCCGTCCACATCCGGTCGAAGGTGACGGTGGCCTCGCCAACGTCCTGCACGGTCTCGAGCCGGTCGAGCACCTCCCGCGGCGGGAACACCGCGGGGTCGCGGCGGAGATCCTCCGGCAGCAGCGGCAGCGCCGCCCGGTTGGGGCTCGAGTAGCGCATCGTGCGGCAGATTTCGGCCGCGATCTCCGGCTCCATCGTGAAGTCGATGAACGCGTGCGCGAGCTCCACCTGTCGCGCGTCGGCGGGGATGGCGAGGTTGTCGATGAACAGCGTGGCACCTTCCCGCGGAATGACGTAGGCGATGTCGGGGTCCTGGTCCATCGCCTTGGCGATCTGCCCGTTCCACGCCTGGGCCAGCCACACGTCGCCCGACAGCAGCACGTCCTCGAAGTTGGTCGAGTTGTACGCGCGTACGAGCGGCTTCTGTGCGATGAGCAGGTCCCGGGCCCTGGCGAGGACGTCCGGGTCGGTGGTGTTGAGGCTGTGCCCCTTCCACTTCAGCGCCGCCATGAACGCCTCGCGCGGGTCGTCGAGCATCAGCACGCGGCCCCGGTAGCGCGGGTCCCACAGGACACCCCACGACTCCACCGGCACGGTCACGCGGCGGCGGTTGTACGCGATCCCCGTGGTGCCCCAGAAGTACGGCATCGAGAACCGATTGCCCGGGTCGAACGGCCGGTCGAGGAACAGTGGATCGATGTTGACGAGGTGCCGCAGCGCCGCCCGATCGAGCGGGCGCAGCAGGCCCTGCGCGATGAGCACCTGCAGGGAGTAGTCCGACGGGCAGATCACGTCGTAGCCCGCGTTCCCCGCCTGCAGTTTGGCGAGCATCGCCTCGTTGGAGTCGTAGAGGTCCACGTTCACGCGCACGCCGTGCCGCTGCTCGAACTTCGCGAGGGTCTCCGGCGCGATGTAGTTCGACCAGATGTAGAGGTTCAGGACCGTCTCGCCGCGGCCGGCCTGCCCGCGCGCGAGGGCGAAGGGCGCCGCGAGCATCGCCAGCCCCAGCACGGCCGGCACGGCCGCCACCCGCAGCGAGCGGCCCTGCTCGAGCAGGAACGTACCCCATAACAGCAACCCGGTGGCCGCGAGCAGCACGCTCGAGACCGCGTTGATCTCGGGCGACACCCCGCTCTTCACCATGGAGTAGATCTGGAGCGGAAGCGTGGTCGCTCCCACCCCGGCCACGAAGGAGGTGACGACGTAGTCGTCGATCGACAGCGCGAAGACGAGCAGCGCGGCAGCCAGCACGGCTGGCGCGATGGCGGGCAGGGTGACTAGGAAGAACGTGCGCAACGGCCCGGCCCCGAGGTCCATGGCCGCCTCCTCGAGGCTGTGATCGAAGCCGGCGATGCGTGCCTTCACCACCACGAACGCGTAGGACACGGTGAAGCCGACGTGGGCGAGCACGATCGTCGCAAAGCCGAGCCGCAGCCCGATCGACGCGAAGAGCAGCAGTAACGACGCCGCCAGCACGATCTCGGGCACGACGGTGGGGAGCATGATGCTCGCCTCCGCCGCGCCGCCACCCCCGCCGCGCTGCCGCCCGAGCGCCGCTGCGGTGCCGATGGCCGTGGCGATGACCGTCACCACGAGGGCCACGAGCAGGCTGTTTCGCAGTGCGGCGAGCACCGCCGGGTTCGTCACCGCCTTGAGGTACCAGGCGAGCGTGAACCCCTCCCACGACCCCGAGAGCCGGCTCGCGTTGAACGACAGCGCGGTCAGCACCGCGATCGGTGCGTAGAGGAACAGGTAGACGAGGACGGCGATCCCGCCGAGGAGCCACGGCGAGTGGCGGGACTGGGTCGTCACGGCGGTCAGAGACTGCCCGCGGCGCGAATGGGGCGCCGGAAGGCAAGCAGGAGCAGGACCACGACCAGCGAGAGCAGGAACGACAGGGCGGCCCCGAAGGGCATGTCACGGGCCGTGGCGAACTGGCTCTGGATCAGGTTCCCGACGTAGGCGGTCTTTCCGCCCCCGAGCAGGTCGGGCGCGAGGTAGGCGCCGAGCGACGGGATGAACACCAGCACGCAGCCCGCGACGATGCCCGGCAGCGTCTGCGGCAAGATCACCTGGGTGAACCGCCGGAGGGGACCGGCGCCGCAGTCGGCCGCGGCCTCGAGCAGGGTGCCGTCAAGTTTCTCGAGCGAGACGTAGAGCGGGATGATCATGAAGGGCAGCTCGCCGTACACCTGCCCGACGAGCACGGCCGCGTCGTTGTAGAGCAGCTCGAGCGCCGGCAGGCCGGCTGCCGCCAGTGCCTGGTTCACCACGCCCTCCGAGCGCAGCAGGACGATCCAGGCGTACATCCGCACGAGGAAGCTCGTCCAGAACGGCAGCACGATGAGGGCGAGGAGCGCGTTGCGCCAGCGCGGCGGAATGATCCGGCCGAGCCAGAAGGCCACCGGGTAAGCGAGCACGAGGCAGGTGACCGTCGTGGCGAGCGCGAGCAGCAGGCTCCGCCACAGGATCCAGGCATAGAGCGGGTCGATCGCCCGCCAGTAGTTGGACGGACTCGTGCCGTAGACGACCGCGCCGTACGCCGAGCGATGCCCCAGCGATACCGCGAACATCAACACTTGCGGCAGATAGACGAGTAGGAGCAGCGCCATGAGGCACGGCACGAGCAGCCACGTGGCGTGACGCCGCGCCGTCATCCGCCGGGCCTCTCGCCGCCGTCGTCGTCGAGCCGCATCACGGCGTCCGGCGGGAAGCAGACCGAGACCACCTCGCCGCGGCGCCGGCTGCGCGCGAGCACGTTGCCCTCGCCCACGCTGAGCACGTCACCGCCTGGTCCCACGCGGACCCGCCAGTCGGTCCAGTCTCCGAGGAAGATCTCGTCGTCGATGACGCCGTCGAGGACGTTTCCGGCGCGGTCCACCAGGCTGATTCGCTCCGAGCGCAGGCCCACCCAGACGGCCCGCCCGAGCTCGTACCCGCCGTCGTCGTCGGCGTCGAACTCGAGCCCCGAGGCCGTGCGGAGGCGGACGCGCCCGTGGTCGCGGGTGTGCGGGGTGACCTCGAGCAGGTTCGACACGCCCAGGAAGTCGGCCACGAAGCGGGTGCGGGGGCGTTCGTACAGCGCTTCGGGGCCATCCACCTGCTCGATGCGGCCGTGGTTCATCACCGCGATCCGATCGGCCATCACGAGCGCTTCGTCCTGGTCGTGGGTGACGAAGACGAACGTCGTGCCGAGCCGCTCCTGGAGGTTCTTGATCTCGATCTGCACCTCCTTGCGGAGCTTGGGATCGAGCGCGGCCAGGGGCTCGTCGAGGACCAGGACGTCGGGTTCGAGAACGAGCGCGCGGGCGAGCGCCACGCGCTGCTTCTGGCCGCCCGACAACTCGGTGACGCGCCGGTTGCCCAGCCCTCCGAGCCGCACGAGGTCGAGCGCCTCGTCCACCTTGCGGGCGATCTCGGCCGGCGGGCGTTTTTCGATTTCGAGCCCGAAGGCGACGTTGCCGCGCACGGTGCGGTGGGGAAAGAGCGCGTAGTGCTGGAACACCGTGTTGACCGGCCGCTTGTGGGCCGGCACGGCGGTCACGTCGTTGCCGGAGACGTGAATGGTGCCCCGGTCGGGCCGCTCGAAGCCCGCGATCAGGCGGAGCAGCGTGGTCTTGCCGCAGCCCGAGGGGCCCAGCAGCGTGAGGAACTCGCCCGGCGCGACGTCGAGCGATACGTCGCACACGGCAACAACGTTGCCGTAGGCGCGGGTGACGCCGCGCACCGAGACAGCACCCTTCATGGGCTGAGCAGGTGCCGGGACCGCGGCTCGGTGGAGTGGACCATGGAAACCAGGGGTCCCGCCGCTCCCGGCGGCGGGACGCCCGAACGGTGGGGACGCCGATCGTGGCTACGACTTCGCCGGCTCGGGCCCGAGACCGACGGCGGACTTGATGTCCTCGATCACGGTGCTGACACTGGCCGGCGGGGCGATGGCGGCCTTCACCTGCTCGATGATCCCGGCGGTCGTGGCCGGCGCCTTCCGCACGGCCCGCTTCACGGCGCGCTTGACGGCGACCTCCTTGACGATGGCTTCCTTGACGGCCTTCTTGACGGCGCGCTTGGCCACGGCCTTCTTCACGACGGCCTTGCGGACGGCCTTCTTGACGGCGCGCGTCCGGGCGGCCTTCTTCGCGGCGACCTTGCGGACGGCCTTCTTGACGGCGCGCGTCCGGGCGGCCTTCTTCGCGGCGACCTTGCGGACGGCCTTCTTCCTGGCGCGGGTAACGGCTGCCTTCTTCGCGGCGGCCTTTCGGGCTGCCTTCTTCGCCATACGGGTCCTCCAATCTGGCCGCGCGGGAGAGTGCCCGGTGCGGGCCGCGACCTTGCGCGTCTTGTTTACCACAAGTGCGTCGTCAGTTGGATGCAAAACTGCACGCGCGAGCGCAAAAACCGCGCGCTCTCGTCGCGCGTGCGCGCCTCTCGCCGACGCCGCGACTCGCGCGGGGCTAGCGCAGGGGCGGCGCAACCCGGCGTCGCGTGCGCTGCTCGAAGGCATAGGCGAGCGCGAGGAGCCGCGGTTCCGCGCAGCGCGCGCCGGTGAAGCTCACGCCGAAGGGGGCCGGCGCGGCATCGAACCTCGCGGGGAAGGGCGGTGTGGGCGCGTTGGGCACGCGTCCGAACGGCACGATGACGGTGGGGTGCCCGGCCTTGGCCGCAATCGAGGCGCCGCTCGAGCCGGGAAACAGCAGCGCGTCGAGCCGGTGGGCCGCAAGGGCCGCGTCGATGCCCTGGGCGCCCGCGAGCGTGACCTCGCGCGCCCGGTCGGCCTCGTAGCGCTCGCGGTCGCGCTCGAGGTCCATCTCGTCGGAGATGTCGAGGTTCGACTGGCCGTACTTGATGGCGCCGCGCGTGGTGTGAGCCTGGTTGAACTCGCGGAGCGCGGTGAGGGTGGGCACGGGCGCCGCCGGGCCGAGCGCGGCGAGCCAGGCGTTGAAGTCCCGTTTCATCCCGTACTTGAACACGACCGAGCACGCCGCGTCGCGGCCGCGGGCGCCGTCGGCACCAGAGCACGTGGGCCACTTGAGGAGATTGACGGCCGGATCGGCGGCCACGACCGACGGGACGTTGGCCGGGTCCACGACCTCCGCACCCGCCGCGCGCAGCACCGCGACCGCCTCGGCCATGACCGCCGCCTGTGCGTCCGTCAGCCCGCCACGCGGCTCGGTGTCGCCCGCCAGTGTGAGCCTCTCGTAGTAGAACGCGCGCGGGAGGCCAATGCGGGCGCCCCGCAGCGCGTTGGCGTCGAGGACGCGCGTGTAGTCGCGGCCCGGCGGGGGCACGCAGGCGCCCGTGGCGGGGTCTCGGGGATCGGGTGCGGCCCCCTCGAGCGCCCCGAGCAGGATGGCGGCGTCGACAACCGATCGCGTCATCGGCCCCGGCGTGTCCTGGTCGGCGGTGATCGGGATCACCCCGTGGCGGCTGACCCGGCCCACCGTCGGCTTGACACCCACGAGCATGGTTGCACTTGCGGGGCTGAGGATGGAGCCCGACGTCTCGGTGCCGACGTTGGCGGCCCAGAAACTGGCGGCGGTGCCGATACCCGAACTCGATCCGCTGACGGCGAGCGCGGGCCGGCCGTCGCCGGTCCGCTCGCGCGGGTCGCGACGCGGATCGTACGGGTTCATGCCGTACCCACCGAGCGCACTGTAGTTGCCCGGCATCGGCGTGGGACCCCCTGCCACCCAGTTGGCGAGCTCGGTGAGCACGGTCTTGGCGAGGATCACCGCGCCGGCCTCACGCAGCAGGCCCGTCAGCGTGGCCTCGTAGGGCGGGACGAGCCCCTCGAAGGCGAGCGCACCTCCCGTCGTCGGCATGTCGGTCGTGTGGATGTTGTCCTTGAGCGCGATCGGGATCCCGTGCAGTGGGCCGCGCACCCGGCCCTGCGCCCGCTCGCGGTCGAGCGCGTCGGCCGCCTCGAGGGCCCGCGGGTTCACGGCCATCACCGCGTTGAGCCGCTCCTCGTAGGTGGCAATACGGACGAGTGACTGCAGCACCAGCTCGCGCGCGGTGGTGCGACCCTCGCGCATCGCCTGCTGCATCTCCGGGATGCTGGCCTCAACGACGGAGAACAGCGAGGCGGTGCCCCGCGTGGTTGCCGCTCGACGCATGTCCGAGCGGCCCGGAGCCTGCGGAGGGGTTGGCGCCGCCTGCGTCAGCAGACCGGCGGAGACCAGAATCGAGGCGATGAACGCAGCGCGCACGGTCCCGGAGCGTAGCGCAGCGCCGCGCCGGGGTCCAGGGCCTGGGAGGTTGGTGTCCTGGGAGGTTGGAGGATGCCGCACCCTCGGTCTCACCGATGCGGAGGACGACGGGTCGGAGCCGAGCCACGGACTCAGTATCCCGGGACCCCCGGTGTGCCTGGCGCGCCCGGAGCCGGCACCGTCCAGAAGTAGACCTGCCGGCCGTCCACCTCGAGCTGCTGCTCGGGCGCCCAGTCGCCCATGTCGAAGGCATGCGACACGATGCGCGTGCCCGGCTTCAGTTCCTTCAGGATCTTCGGGATCAGGCGGCGGTTGAGGCTCGGCAGCAGATAGAGCGTCAGCACGGAGGCGCGGCTGATGTCGGTCTGGAACAGGTCCGCTTCGAGGAAGGTCACCTTGTCGGAAACGCCCGCCGTGACGGCATTCTGGCGCGCCTCCTTGATGCGCGCGGGATCGACGTCGATGCCGACGCCGCGCGCGCCGTATTGGCGGGCCGCCGTGATCACGATGCGGCCATCCCCGCACCCGAGGTCGTACACGACGTCCGATGCGGTCACCTTCGCGAGCTTCAGCATAGCGTCCACAACCGTCTGTGGCGTCGGGACGTAGACCACGTCGGGCGTGCGGACGGGGGCCTCCGGCAATTGCGCGATCGACGCGGCAGGTGCGGCGGCCTGGGCAGACGCGACGGAGGGCAACAGCAGACACAGCGCGGCCGCGGCGAGCGCGTGCGACGACGGGTTGCTCACGATCGGACCTCCGTTCCGGCAGGATAGCAGACGAGCGGCCGAGTCAACATGGCCGTGGTGAACACCAATCGCGGCTCCCGGCCGGGGGCGGGCACGGGGCCCGCCCCACGACGGCCGACGCCAGAACTGACCGGCCGACTGGCGGACCGACCGACCGATTGTCACTGTTTCGTCTTCAGCGGCGCCTCGGCTTCCCGGTAGAACCGGTCCTGCAGCTCGAGCACCCGCGTGTCGGCCTTCACCTGGCGAATCATGGCCGCGAGGTGGCGGGCCTTGGCCGCAAGCACGCGTTCCCCGAGCGCGGCACTCGACGGTGACGCGTCGCCCGCGTAGTGATTGGGGAAGCGCGCGTACCACCAGACGGCGGTGTAGGCGTCGGTGAGGCCGGCCAGACGCGCCTGGTCGGTCCCCGATCCATCGCCCGCTCGCTCGAGTCGCACCAAGTCCGGCCGGTGCCCCATCATCGTCGAGGTCTCCACCTCGCCACCGTGCCAGTCGAGGGGCGTCTTGAGCATGGACTGGATGGAGGGATCCAGCTCGGGATCCTGTGCCGGCTGATACAGGAACACGGCGTACTCCTTCCGCCGCGCAAGCTGCGCCTGGCAGAAGAACGGCAGGAAGCTGTTGTTGCCGCCGTGGCCGTTCACCAGGATGATCTTCCTGATCCCGTTCCGGGCGATCTCGTCCACCGTCTCCTGGAGCAGGTCCCAGATCAGCCGCTCGCTGTAGGCGAGTGTGCCGGGCTGGTGGCGGGCCTCGAAGATCTGCCCCATGTAGTACGGCGGGAACACGATGGTGTACTCCTCGGCTGCCGCTCGCAGCGCGATCGCGCGCACGTTGATCATGTCGGTCCCAAGCGGCAGGTGCGGCCCGTGGCGCTCGACGATGCCGAGGGGGATCAGGGCGGTGCTCGAGGAGCGTTCGACCGCGCGCACGAAGTCGGGGGCTGTCAGATCCTCCCACTGCACGGGCAACTGGAGTGGCGGTACCGGCGCGGCTGGCGCAGCCTGGGCGAGCGTGGGGGCCGAAGCCCCGGGCTGGGCCCGGGCCGTGACGGCCCGGCCAAGGGTGGCGATGGCGAGCGCGGCCGTGACGGCGACGAGCTGGACCGGGCGCGGGTGACGCATGTGGTTTCCTCCTTGGCGACGGCTGGGCGATTATAGGGGTGGGTTCCACCCTCGCGAATTCCGACTCGGCCACCTGAGGTGCCCCTGATGCGCTGCTGCCTCCTCCGCGGTTCCGTGTGCGTGCTGGCGATGCTCACGATGGGCGGCGTGCCGCTCGGAGCACAGACGGCCACGCCGTCGCCCGCCGCCAGCCCTGCGACGGCGCCCCCGCAGCAGGCGGCGCCGCAGGCCCAGCCGTCCTTCCGCACCGAGGTGGACGTCGTCCTTGTGGATGCCACCGTGCTCGATGGGCAGGGGCAGCCGATCACCGGTCTCACCCCCGCCGACTTCGACGTTCGCGTCGACGGCAAGCGCCGTACGACGCTGTCGGCGGACCTGGTCGAGTACACGCGGCAGGCGGTGCCCGACACCCGGGCCGCGTTGGCCGCCGCTGCGGGCTACAGCACCAACGAGGGTGAGATCACCGGGCGCGCGGTGCTGCTCGTGCTGGACATGCTGAGCTTCCCACCCGGGGACGAGCGGCGAGCCATCGTGGCGGCCTCCGAGTTCCTCGATTCGCTCGCGCCGGCCGACCGCGTGGCCGTGGGGACGCTGCCGTTCCCCGACCAGGGCATCGGGTTCACGCGCGACGTGGACAAGGTGCGCGCCCGCATCACGGGGCTCATCGGCATGCGCACCGAAGCGGTGGGCCCGAGCACCCTCGGATTCGCCGAGGTGCTGCGCGCCGACCGCGGCGACACCACCGCGTGGCGCCAGATCGTCCAGCGCGAGTGCCGGATCACCTCCGGCGCGCCGAGCCCGTTCGCCGAGGGGACGACGGCCTGCGACATGCCGGGCTACGAGCCCGACTGTCCCTGCGTGGTGCAGGACCGGCTCCGCAACGAGGTCCGCGCGAAGGTGAACACGATCCGGCAGGACACCAATCGCCAAGTGCGGGCCCTGCTCGACCTGCTCGAGGCCCTGCGGGCCTTCCGGGGCCCGAAAGTCGTGGTGGTGATCTCGCAGGGGGTCGTGATGGACGACATGTCGTTCCCGCGGTCGGCCCTGGGGGCCCTGGCCAGTCTCGCCGACGCGCGCGTGTCGGTGCTCCACGTGGAGGCGGGCACCTACGATGCCAGCAGCAGCCAGCGCCCGCGTGAGCGGCTCGACGACCTGCAGCTGGCGCGCTCCGGGCTCGAGGACATGTCGGCGCTGCTCGGGGGGCGATTGTACAGGGCGATGGGGCAGGTTGGGCCGCAGCTGGACCGCATCTGGCGTGAGACGGCGGCGAGCTGGCGTCTCGCCGTCGAGGCGGAGCGCGGCGACCTCGACGGCAAGCCGCATCGCTTGGAGGTGAACCTCGCGCGCAAGGACGCCGTCGTGCTGACGCGGTCCTACTTCCTGGTGGACCCGGCGACCCGGCAGGGGGACTCGCCCCGACGGCGCCTGCGCGACGCGGTGATGACGGCGATGCCGGCGACGGGTCTGCCCGTCCGGGTGACGCACTTCGCGGGTCCGCCCGGCCCGGGCGGCACCGTCCGGGTGCGGATCGTCGGCGAGGTGGAGCCTGGCACCGGGCCGCGCGAGGCTCCGCAGGTCGTCTTCGTCGTGACCAACGAGAAGAACACGCAGGTGGCGGCCGGGTCCGGCGTGCCCGCCCCGGTGGGCGGGGGCCTGCTTGGGTTCTCGACGAGCGTGGACCTGCCGCCGGGGCGCTACGTCCTGCGCCTCGCGGCCACGAGTGCCGACGGCCGGGTGGGGAGCGTCGAGCGACCGCTCCAGCTCGGCGGGCCGGCTGAGGCCGGGGCGCCGCTGAGGCTGGCGAGCGACCTCCTCGTCGGGGAACAGGCCGATGGCGGCCCATCCCCCAGTGTGTCGGTGCGGCCCACCGTCGGCAACGGCCGCCTGGGGGCGGCCATCGAGATCGAGCGGACCGGTGCGGCGCCGGCCGTGACCTTCGAGGTGGCGCGCTCGCCCGGAGAGACGCCCCTCGCGAGCGCCGCCGCCGAGGTGCAGCCGGTGCCGGGCGGCGACACGGACGTTGCGGTGGCAACGATACCCGTCGATGCGCTCCCCGACGGGTTCTACGTGGCCCGCGGCGTCGTCACGCGCGCGGACGCCCGTCTCGAGAGCGCGTGGCGGCCGTTCCGGGTGCAGGCGGGCGCGGAGACGCCCCGCGTGGCGGCCACCCTCGCTGTCGGGTCGGGCCCCGAGGCG
>Ga0114939_10002261_pt1 | contig 14479 bp, 12 predicted proteins | sample AshMeaCrysSpring_FD_87196 | JGI IMG/M metagenome (GOLD analysis project Ga0114939, IMG submission 87196) | Groundwater microbial communities from Big Spring, Nevada to study Microbial Dark Matter (Phase II) - Ash Meadows Crystal Spring | ecosystem: Environmental > Aquatic > Deep subsurface >... | reverse complement strand
TTGGAATTGCGCGACAGATCGCCGCAGGCACCGACGCGCTCGTGCCCGGGGCCGCGCCAATGCTGGCGGCAGATCTCGAGGCAGGACGGCTGGTGACGCTCGACTACCATCACCCGGAGATGCGTACGAATTACGCCATCACGACGCTGCGAGGACGCACTCCTTCACCGGTGACGTTGGCTTTCATGGAGATACTGAGGGAGGTCGAAGCCGACGTGGCCGCGAGCGAGGCCTCGTCCGAACAGGCCGGCGCGCGCAAGAAGCCGCGACCACGGCGGACGCATCGTCTGGCGGCCACGCCTTCGGCGTAATGAATGATTTGAGCGGCTGATTAGAGTCGAGTCCACGCCGGAAGGCTCGGGAACGCGATCTGACCGCTTCTGGCCGAGGCTGTGAGAAAACCCTGCTCTAGGTTAGCATCGGCTTGCGTTCCAGCGGAGGCCTACATGAGCCGATTCATCGCTGAAGCCGACCGATCCCAGGGCACGTTGCTGCCCGAGTGCATCGACGAATACGTCTCCGAAGAGAACCCCGTGCGAGCGATCGGCGCCTTCGTCGAGGCGCTCGACCTGGCGAGCCTCGGGTTCGACGGGGCCGAGCCCAAGGCGACGGGCCGTCCGGCCTATCACCCGGCGACGATGCTCAAGATCTAACTGTACGGGTACCTCAACCGGATCCAGTCGTCTCGCCGGCTCGAGCAGGAAGCGCGACGCAACCTGGAGCTGATGTGGCTGGTCGGGCGCCTGGCGCCGGACTTCAAGACGCTAGCGGACTTCCGCTCGGCCAACGCGCCGGCGATCAAGAACGTCTGCCGCGAGTTCATCGTGCTGTGCCGGCGGTGGAACCTCTTCACCGAGGCGACGGTCGCCATCGACGGCAGCAAGTTCAAAGCGGTCAACCACCGCGACCGCAACTTCACGAGCGGCAAGATGGCGACGCGGATGGCCCTCGTCGAGCAGAACATCGCCGAGTACCTCGCGCAGCTCGATCGGATGGATCGCCGCGAGACGCCGCGCTCGCCTCGTAAAGCGGCGCGGCTGAAGGAGCGGATCGCGAGCCTCAAAGACGAGATGCGTCGGCTTGAAGGTCTCAAGGCCGTCATGGCGGCCTCGCCCGACGGGCAAGTGTCGCTCACCGATCCCGACTCCCGCTCGATGGCGAGCCAGGGCAAGGGCACCGGCATCGTGGGCTACAACGTGCAAACGGCGGTGGAGACGAAGAACCACCTGATCGTGGCGCACGAGGTGACGAACATCGGCTCCGACCGCCACCAGCTCACTCGCATGGCGCAACAGGCGCGCGAGGCGATCGGTGCGACCGAGATGACCGCCCTTGCGGACCGAGGCTACTACGGTGGCGAGGAGATCAAGGCCTGCACCGACGCCGGCATCACACCGCTGGTGCCCAAGGTCGTCACCTCGCAACACCACGCCGCCGGCCGCTTCGACAAGAGCGACTTCGTCTACGACGCCAAGCGTGACGGGTTCCGCTGCCCGGCCGGTGAGTACGCCATCCGACGCTTCACGACCGTAGAGAACGGCATGACGCTCATCAAGTACTGGGCGTCGGCGTGTCCTCACTGCGCGCTCCGGGACCGTTGCACGACGGGCCCGCAGCGCCGAATCGCCCGCTGGGAGCACGAATCGGTGCTCGACGACATGTAGCGACGGCTCGAGCGCAGGCCGAAGGCCATGCAACTGCGCCGCAGCACCGTGGAGCACCCGTTCGGGACGATCAAATCCTGGATGGGCTCTACCCACTTCTTGTGTCGACGACTACCTCGGGTGAGCGCCGAGATGAGCCTTCACGTACTGGCGTATAACTTGAAGCGAGTGCTGCAGATCATGGGAACCGAGATGTTGATCCGGAGACTGCAGGCCGCATGATGCAGCCCCATTACGTCACTCGATGCTGCGGCTCGGTCGTGCTCGCGTTAGAGTTATCACACGGCCTCGGCCGAAATCTGCCCCATCGCCGCGCTGCAGGACAAGCTCCGCCGCAACGGGGCCGCTTCGTCTCTCCAGCAATCTAGACGCTAATGCGCCGTGCGCATCATCGGGCCGGCTCCATCCCAGCGCGTGGCGCCGAGCGTGAGGCCCGATGATCGCTCAGGCGCCGTCGTGCAGGCCTGCGGTCCGGGGCCTTTCCCGGAGCGCGTGTCTGCCTTTCCAAGCGCAGGGAAAGGCCCCGGACCGCAGGCCAGGAACCATCATGCCGCCACAGCGAACCCTCACCGCTCGATCCGGTACTCGATGTCCGCGCTCTGCTCGATCCCGGCCTCGGCCTTCAGTGACCACCGCTCGTTCAGCGTGTACCGCAGCTTGATCGTGTTGATGGCCTCGGCGATCGAGATGCCGTAGCTCACGAACAGGTCCGGCGACAGCGCCTTGCCGAGCACGACCGACGTGTCGTCCTCTCCTGTGCGCTCGACCGAGACTTCGTCGAGACCCAGCCGCGACCCGAGTTGACCCAGCAGAATTCCGCCGCCGCTCACCGCGAAATTCTCCGCCGCCTGGTTGACGTTCGTCGCTTCGCCCGACTGCAACGTATCGATCGAGCGGCCCGTCAGCAGGTACGAGAGCGCTTCGTTGCTCGGCATCGCCGGCTGCGAGGTGATCGAGATGAACGGTCGATCAATGGTGCCGCGCACGTTCACCGCGACGGTGATGTCGGCGTCCTTGATCTTGCGTTCCGCGACGATGTCGAGGACCGGCTCGCTGAGCGGGGAGTTGTTGAAAGTCAGCGTGCCTTTCGTGATCTTCACGTCCTGGCCGAACGCCCTGTACTGGCCGTCGGCAATCCTGATTACGCCGTTGCCGCGCGCCACGTCGTCCGGCACGGTCGACACGGTCACCTCGCCTTCGAGCCGTGCCTTCAGGCCGTAGGCATCCACCCGCACGGTCTCGCCCATCAGCACCTTGATGCGGCTCGTGAAGCGGTCCGTCGAATCGGGCTCGTCATCCTCGACGTCGGGAAGGCCGACGATCTTTTCGTCCGGTGACGTGGTCACCGACGTCGTCAGCTCCTTCGGGGAGATGCGCGCGTTCGGGATCAGCACCGAGCCCTCCACGTGGTAGCCATCGGGTCCCGCACGCAGCACGATGTCCGGCGAAGCCAGCACGCGCAGCTCCGGCGTATCAGCCACGAGCAGGCTGTCGCCGCGCATGCGCATCGAGCCGGTCATCACGCCCTCGGGCCAGGTGAAGCCGCCGTCGATCGTCAGCTTGCCTCTCGGCGTCTCGCCTGTTGCATCGAACCGCAGCTCATCACCCGTGAAACGGCCGTCGGCCTGCAGGCCGGTCAGCTTCAGGTTCGTGCGGTACAGCTCGATCGTCGCGTCGCGCACCTGGAAGTCGCCGTTGAACGTCGGCTCACCCACGGTGCCGCCGAGCACCACCTTGCCGTCGAGCTTGCCCGCGGCGCGATCAACCTCGGGAATCAGCAGCGGCAGCAACCTGATCGCCTCCGAGCGACCGGTGATCTCGCCGGTCAGCCGCGACTGCAACGAGTCGCCGGCACGACGATCGACCAGTGCCTCTCCCTGCACCTGCGTCGACTCGTCGATGTCGACGTCGAGTCTGGCGGTCACCTCGTCGGGTTCGGCCAGCAGGTCGAAGCGGCCGCTGCCCATGCGCACGCGCTCGACGCGGAACTTGTTGCGTGGCACGTTGATCACGGGCTCGTGCACGAGCAGCGTCGTGCCGCCAACCCACTGCTTGCCCGGCACCTTCTCGGCCCAGCCGCTCGCCTGCAGCCGACCGTCGAACTCGCGCCAGCCAAGGACGGAGCGCAGCAGGCGTTGCAATGGCCAGTCATCGGCGCTGTAGATGACGCGCCAGGCGAGCGGTTGCGTGCGATGCTCGCCTTCGATACAGAGGCGCGCGTCTTCCGCCGTGCGCAGGCACAGCGGCGCGGAACGCTGGAACGCGGGACCCAGCACCAGGGCGGCCGGCTGGATCAGGCGCGCATCGCCATCGGCGAAGGTGACCTGGGCCTGCGAGAGGTCGCCTGTCCATTCCGTGCGGTCCATGTCGAAGCGTCCTTCCGCCACCATCTCGCCGCGGAAGTCCGTGATCCGTCGCTGCGGATTGCCCGGCGAAGCGAACGTGAACGTGATCCGGTGATCGCCCAGCTGACCGTCGAGGTCGCCACGCGCGCTGTCGAACACCAGGCCGCCCGTACTGATGTCACTGGCCGTGAACGATGCCGCCGAGCGACGTTGGTCGCTCGTGTCGACGTCTGCTTCCGCATCCAGCGCCGCGATCGTGACGCCTCCGTACGCCAGCTGGCGCACTTCCGCCGTGCCGACGATCGCAGGCCGTGCCGGCGTGCCTTTGGCCGTGCCGCTGGAGACCAGTCGACCCTTCATGCCGTTCACGGCGATGGCCAGCGAGCGCAGGTCCACGCTCCACCTGAGGTCGAGCGCCTTGGTGCTCACCCGGCCATTGATATCCGCGAACGACTCGCCGTTGGCGAGACGGATGTTCGTGAGATCGAACGCGCCTTCGCGATGGCTGACTTCGCCACTACCCGTCAACGGGCGGCCGAACAGCGTCCCGGACATCGCGGTGAGCCGTGCCGTCCACGGCGCATCCGCGCTCAGGCCCGTGCCGGCGATCGTGCCTTTCGCACTGACGCGGCCTTCGACGCCTGGACGCAGGTCACCGATCGCGAGGCCACGTGCGTCGATGTCGAAGTTCCATGCCTGCGTGCCGGTCCACGCCAGCTTGCCGCGGCCGTCCATGCGGCCACGCAGCGCGTAGCCCTCGAACTTGTCGAGCACGACGCCGTTCTTTTCGATCACGCCGGCCGCGGCGAAGCTCGTCTGCGGGATCGCTTCGCCCGTGATCTCGGCGCGCGTGGTGAATGTGTAGGGTAGTACGCCTTCCAGCGTGTACACGCCCTGCGGACTCTGTACGACAGGCACCTCGTCGCCTGGCTCGGCTGCAACGGGCCACCGCAGCGCCGACCAGTCGCCCTGTAGCGCGAGCCGCGGCAAGGTGCCTTCGGGAGCGTCAGCTTCCGGCAACGTCACGGTGCCGCTCGAAGACAACGACATGCCGATGCGTGGCAACCACACCTGCAGGCTCGCCAGCGAAATCGTGCGGTCCTCCCAGCGGCCGGCGCCCTGCACGCGCAATTGCTGGTCGGGCAACGCGGGTGAGGTGAGCGTGCCGTCGATGCCGAGCGACGATGGTGCGGCGGCCAGCGAGATCGAGCCCGTGAGCTGCGGCAAGCGGCCCGCTGGCACCCACGGCGAGCCGTCGAACTGCGCGAGGCGCAGTGTGCCTTCGGCGCGCGGCTGCTCCGTCAGGGAGAGCAGCGTACCTGCGAATGAGAGCTTCGCGGGCGCATCCAGGTACAGGTCGGCGCCGAGGCGATCGAGATTGCCCCGGGTGACCGCGCGAAAGCGGTACTCGTAAGGGTCGCCTGGTATTTGCCATTCGCCGCGCAGGTCGGTGCGCAAGCCCAGCGGTTCCGCGGCGCGCAGGGTGAGGCTGCCGGCGATGTGGCCGGTCGGTTTGCCGCGCAGGTCGATGGGGTCGGCATCGAGCCGCCAGCGCGTGAGTCGCAGCGAGCCCGTCGCCTTGCGCACCTCGATGCGCCTGCCTTGCTGCAGCGTGACCGTGGTGTCGGTGAGCCGGAATCCCTGCGCCGTGATCTGCAAACCCGCGGGCAGGAAGTGCAGCGGCTTGTCCGGCTGCGGCGGGCGTTCCTTCAGCGTGACCGCGATCTGCGCGACCGTCAGGTCGTTGAGCTCGAGATGGCCGACGAACAGTCCGCTGGCGTCCGGGTCGACGCTGAGCCCGCGGATCACGATGTGCGCGGCTTCGTGATCGACGGTGATCTGGTCGGCGGCCAGCGAGCCCGCGATCGTGCCGCGCGCGCCGCGCACGTCGATCTGCAGCGACGGAATCCGCTGCAGCTGCGCGAGCGCGAATTGCAGGCCCTGCTGCGTGAAGAGCAGCCACGACGTGAACCATGCGATCGCGCCGAGCAGCGCCAGCAGGCTCCCGATGATGACGAGCGAACGGCGGCGCACCTACAGCACCTGCGTGATGTTGAGGTGGAAGCGCGGGTTCTTGCCGGGCTCCGACAGTGCCTGCGCGACGTCGAAGCCGATCATCAGCATGGGCAGCCGGTAGCGCACGCCGAGTCCGACCGAATACTCGAGCGGCGTGCTCCAGTCGTTGAACGCATTGCCTGTGTCGAAGAAGATCGCCCCGCGCAGGTTCATGGCGAAGTCGCGCTCGATTTCCACGCTGCCGACCACCTTGTGCTCGCCGCCGACGCCCTGGCCGGACTTGCTCGAACGCGGCTCGACGCCCTCCCCGGGCGGGCTCAGTTCGTTGAGCGCGAAGCCGCGCACGCTGCGGTCGCCGCCCGCGAAGAAGCGCTGCGAGGCCGGCAATTCGGAAAAGTCGTCGACCCAGCTCGTGCCCAGCTCGGCGCGGCCGCGGAGGTACCACGGCCCGGTGATCTTCCAGACGCGCTCGGCACGTCCATAGAAGCGCAGGTACGAAGCGTCGGAGCCGAGCGTCGCGGGACTGCCGCTCAGCTCGACGTAATACGCGGCATCGCGCACCCACCCGGTGAGGAAGTTGGGCGGCAGGCTGGCGTAGCTGATGCCGGGAATCAGCAGCAACGCCTGGTCCGAGGTGCCGTCCGGGAATGTGGTGCGTTCGTCGTTGAGGCGCAGGAACATCACCTGCTGCCAGCGTCCGAAGACTTGTGTAAGGCCGCCGGTGAGTTCGGTGCGCTGGCTGTCGAGGTCGCCGATTTCCTCGTCGATGTAGCCGAGCGAGAACTCGAGCTTCTCCAGGCTGGGATCGCCGACGGGAATCACGTAGCGGCCGAGCGCTTCCGAGCGTAGCTCCGACGCGGTCAGCTCGACGCGCGATCGGTGTCCGCGCGTGTTGATCAGCCGGTTGTCCCACGCGAACTGGCCGCGCGCGCCCGTGTCGGTCCCGTAGCCCACGTTGACCGAGTAGCGATTGCGCTTGATCGGCTCGACGTGGATCTTCACTGGCACCGTGAGCTTCGCCGGATCGCGCTCGCCCGGCGAAACGACGACCTGCGAGAAGTAGTTGCTGTCTTCCAGTGCGTACTGCGTGCCGTTGAGCTTCTCGGGCGAGTAGGGCTGGCCTTGAGAGAAGCGCAAGTAGGCGCGCAGCAGGTCGTCGTTGATGACGTCCTGGTCGATCTGCAGCTCGCCGAATTCGTAGCGGCCGCCGGTGTCGAGCGTGAGGCGCGCGTCCGCCGTGAGGTCCGTCGGGTTCACGATCAGTTCGCGCCGCGTGAGCGTCGCATCGAGGTAGCCGCGGTCGCGCGCGGTGCGCAGGAGCGACGCCTTCAGTTCCTCGTAGGCCGTGTGATCGAGCCGTGAGCCCGGTTGCAGCGTCGATTCCGCCCGCAGCGTGGCGAAAGGCTTGTCCTGCGCGCCGGCGCCGACGACCTGCACGTCGACGGTGCGCATCGTCACCGGCTGGCCCGGGTCGATGCGCAGGCGCACGATCCAGCGCGGGTCGTCGCGGCTGGTGCGGCTGCGGATGGTCGGCGCGTAATAGCCAAAAGGCCGCAGCGCGTCTGCCGCTTCGTCGACGGCGCGATCGGCGAGCCGCCGCACCTGGGGATCGGTGAGGTCATCGCGGGTGACGTAACGCGACAGCGTCAGGTAGGAGCGAACATTGTCGGCGATCTCGTCCGGCACGCCGTCCACGCGAATGTCGATGCGCGCTTTGCCCTCGCCGTCTCCAACGAGCGGCGCCGCCCCGGCCAGTCCGGGCAGCGCGACCAGCCACGCCAGCGCAACGAGCCGGGTGTGCCGCCAGCGGGCCGTTCGACGATACGCGGGCGCCACTGTCATGCCGGTACCGCCGGATTCGTCGAGGCACGCGTCGGCAGCGCCATGAATTCGATGCGCGACGCGCCGGTCTGCGCACCGTGCGCGTCGAAACGGCGTTCGCACAGCGTGGTGTGCCCGTCGTGCGTGACGAGCAGCACCGTCGAGCAGCGCGTGCCGTAACGCTCGTGGACGACGAATGGCGAGGACAAGGCACGCTCCCAGTCGGCGGGCAGGCCCGTGTCCGGCGTCTCGTCGAGGTCGGCCCGGATGGGGTCGGCGAGCAGCGCGAACAGCATGTGCGGTTCGACGCGATCGGCGGCGAGCAGTTCCGCGAGGCGGTCGCGACTTCGCACCAGCTTCGGCCACGGCGAGTCGAGCGTGTGGTTGCTCAAGCCATACACGCCGCGATCCAGCGTGCGCGGCTCGCTGCCACCGCGATTCGATACGTACCAGAGCGCATTGCCGTCGCCCAGCAGCAGGTTGAACCCCGCGTAGCGTGACGCATCCACGCGCAGAGCATCGAGATAAGCTTCGGCCGACGACGCCTCTGAGCGCAGGTATCCGGCAACCAGGTCGCCGCGGGACGGCGCATCCGCCGGCGCACGCTCGAGCTCGCGGAAATTGGTCACGACCGCGAATCGCCCCGTTCGCGTCACGCCCATCCACGTGCCGGACCCGCGCAGGTCACGGCCCGCGACGATGCACGGATCGTCCGCCCACCAGCTCATGGGAGCCGCGGGCCGCTCGTGGAATTCGTCACGATTCGCGGCGACGATGAGCCGGTACCGCGGATGCGACAGCCATGCGAGCACGAGCAGACACATGGTCGCCGCTCAGTGCTCCCGGGCAGCGCTCACGGTCGAGCGGCGGCCGAACATGAAGCGGCCGGCCTTGCGTACCAGCCAGGTGAGCAACACGACGATCACGATCAGCGCGATGAAGGGCAGTGCGATCGCAAAGATCGACAGGCCGGTGGCGCCGATAGTCTCGGCGGTCGAGACGGCCGGGTTGCCGAGCCCGCCGGTCATCAGCCCGGACTTGGCACGCACCAGCGCCGAGGTGCCCTTGGTCAGGCCCGCGATGCCGCTGCCGCCGATGATGGCCAGCGGCCACACGACGCCGGGCGGCAGGTCCGTCATCACGGCCGCGCTCGCGACGGCGCCTGCCACCAGCGCCGCGGGACTTGCGATCACGTCGAGCAGGTGGTCGAGGCCGGGGATGTAGTAGGCGAGCGTCTCGGTGACGGCTGCGGTGCCGAGCATGATCAGCGCCGGCGTGCTCGCCAGCCACTGGAAATTCTCCGACAGCGGGATGTACCCCATGTGCGCCGCGAGTCCGGCGATCAGCAGCGGCAGGAACACACGAATCCCGGTCGCGGCGGCCAGTCCGATGCCGAGCGCGATGCCGGCGAACATCGTCCATGAGAAATCCATGCTGCGTTTACCTCGGAACCAGACAGCCTGCGGCGGGTCATTCTACTGGCCGTGCGCGGCGCCGTGGCGGCTTACAGGTGCAGCCGCAGGGCGTCCAGGGCCGTCTTCGCGATCAGAGCCCCGACCACCGCCAGGAACACCTTGCGCACCAATGTGCTGCCGCGCCGGATCGCGAGGTGGCTGCCGAACTGCGCGCCCGCGATGTTGCAGACGGCCATGGCCAGCCCGAGCAGCCAGTACAGCTCGCCTGTCAACCCGAACAGGATGATCGCCGCGACGTTGGTGGACGCGTTCACGATCTTGGCGGACGCCGAGGCGTGCAGGAAGTCGAGGCCGAAGAGCCGCACGAACAGGAACACGAGGAAGCTGCCGGTGCCCGGGCCAAAGAAGCCGTCGTAGAGGCCGATCACGCCGGCTGTGCCCGCCGCCAGCCATTGCGCTCGCGCGTCCACGACGCGGGGCTCGTGCAGCTGCCCCAGTTGCCGGTTGAGCAGGGTGTAGACCAGCACGAAGGTCAGCAGCAGTGGGACCAGCGCGCGAAAGCGCTCGGGCGAGATACCCGTCGCGAGCCAGGCCCCGAGCAGGGAGGCGACGAAGGCCCCGGCCGCGGCGGGCACGACCAGGTTCCAGTCGAGACGCACGTGGCGGATGAAGCGCGCGATTGCGCTGCACGTACCGGCGAAACCCGCGAGCTTGCCGGTGCCGAGCAGCGTGGTGTGCGGCGCGTTCGGGAACGTCGCGAACAGGGCAGGCAGCTGGATCAGGCCACCGCCGCCTGCCAGCGCGTCGATGAAACCCGCGCCAAACGCGGCGACGAGGACGAGGAAGATTTCCAGTGACACGTCGGGCTGGATCGCGATCGGCGGCGAGGCGGCCAGCTAGCGCCGCGCGCCCCAGTGCAGCACGCCCGGCACCTGTGCCAGCGGAATGTCGGATCCCGCGTCGAACCAGTGTTCGACCAGGCGGAACGAAACCGACAGCGGTGGCGGCACGCCCACGGCACCGTTCGCGATGTCCTCGCGCGTGAACCAGCGGACGTCCTCGAGTTCCTCGTCCGCGCGCGGCACCGCATCCGCAGCGGCGCGGGCGGTGAAGCCGATCATCAGTGACGACGGAAACGGCCAGGGCTGCGACGAGTGGTACTCGCAGTCGGTCACGTGCACGCCGGTTTCCTCGAGCACTTCGCGCACCACTGCGTCCTCGAGGCTTTCACCCGGCTCGACGAAACCCGCGATGGTCGAATACCGCCCCGCGGGCCACGCCGCCTGGCGCCCGAGCAGGGCGCGCTCGCCGTCGGTGATCAGCACGATGATCGCGGGATCGAGCCGCGGGAAGTGATCGATGCCGCAGGCCGCGCTGGAGCACTTCAGTACGTGGCCTGCGCTGCCGCCGCGCGTGGCGGAGCCACACGCCCCGCAGAACCGGTGGCGGCTGCGCCAGTGGAGCATCGCGCGCGCGTACGCAAGCATGCCGGCCTCGTTCGCCGGCAACACGCCACCCGCGACGCGCAGGTCTTCGAAGTGCAGCGGGCCGTCGTCGATGACGGCCTGCAGCGGACCAGGGTCGGTGAATTCCGCCGCGAAGTACACGCGCTCGTCATCCCGCCCGAGCAGCACCAGCTCTTCCGGCGGCAGCGCGAGCCGTTCGGCGTGCCTCGCTTCGAGAAACACGGGTGACCAGCCCTCGGCCCCGCGACGAAGCAGCAGGCGCGAGTCGTGCACTGCGACGATCCTGGCCTGTTCGCTGCGGGCGGCTGCCTGCACGAACGCGGCGTCCTTGCGCAGGTGCGCGACGCGGTCGACGTACGGTCCGGCAAAGACGTTGGTGGGACGGGGCACGGCAGGCGGCTGGGTCAGGACCCGCAAGTCTAGCGCGCTCCCGGTCCCCGTCGTCTCACGTCTGTGGGCACGCACCGCGCCGGCACGCCGAGCAGTTGTAGGGCAGGAGCTCGAGCGTGTCCTGCACCCAGGCGGAGGCGCAGTCCGGACAGTTCGACAGCACGACCTCGTCGCTGCGGCAGAACACCTGCCACAGGTGCCACGCGTGCTCGAAGCTGATCAGTGGCTGGGGCCACAGGCCGAGGTAGGTCTCATATACGTCGCAGGCGCGGCCGACGGCATCGAGCGGCGGCCGGAAGCCTGCGGGGCAGGGCGACAGCAGTCCGCACATCTGCAGCAGGGCCCCGATGAGCGCGGCCTGCTGTTCGTGCTCGAGCGAGCGACGAAAGAAGGCCAGCTGCCGGGGTGACTTGCCGCGATGGCGGCGTACGCAGTTACCGCCAAGGCTGGCGAAGTAGTCGCGGTACATGCGACGGATACGGTCGTCCGACAGCTGCGTGGCGTGGCGGATGGTTCGAGTGCGCGCCTCCAGTGCGATCATCCGATAGGCGACCGCCAGCCGCAGCCGATCCCGGTCGTACCGGCTGTCCGTGATCCTCATGGCCATCCTCCCGTTTTCGTGGTGTTTACGGCCATATATGGTCTATTAAGACCATATATGACATTCTATACCTATATATGGTCCGTTCAGACCATATATGGAGTTTTAACCATGAGCGACCATAAACTGACAGCCCCCGGCATCGACGGTGCCCGGCAGGGCAATCTGCTCGGCGCAGCCGTTCGCCGGGACATTGCCGACCTCAACCGGCTGTTCCTTTACCATGCACTGGATCCGGTACATCGGGACGACAGCTGGTTCCGCCTGCCAGCGGCGACCATCCAGCAACTCGCGAAGGCCCCGTCCGACGCGCTCGAGCGAGCGGTCGCCGTACCGGTTGCGCTGTTCGAACTGCTGCTGCCCGATCCCGCCGATGTTACTGCCTGGCCCGGAGCCGTCGGCGACGCCGACCAGCCCATGGAACATCGCGCACGCGGCGAGGTGCGGCGATCGTTCGGTCTGGTGGCCCTGGGCGTGGTGCGCCGTCTGGCCGAGGGCGTGCCCTACGCGGCACGCATCGCGTTCGGATTGCCGGCCGCGACCGAGAGCCGCCTGTCCGGGCTCACGCCTTCGGAGACGTATCGCCTGGCGTCCTGGCACGGCCTGGTGCGGCCGCGTTGGCCTGCGCACACGCGGTTCTGGACCACGCTCGCCGGCGCGGCGGTCGGCTCGCGCAACGAGGACCTGCGGTGGGCGTACTCCGCCGGGCTTTGCCTGATGGGCCAGTGCGAACGGCAACCCGCCACGGTGCGCTACAGTGGTGCAGACCGGCGTCCGCGGCCGACGCATCGACGCGTGCGGCGGAAACCGCCGGACGTTCCTTGCTGAGGAGGGTCGCGCACATTACCCTTCGCTCCCCTCCCGTCGGCGTCCGCCACACTCATGCAGGCCCTGTCGTTACGCCAGCTGTGCAAGACCTACAAGAACGGGGTCCAGGCCCTGAAAGGCATCGACCTTGACGTGGAGGAGGGCGACTTTTTCGCCCTGCTCGGCCCAAATGGGGCAGGCAAGTCGACCGCCATCGGCATCGTCTCCTCGCTCGTCAACAAGACGAGTGGCACGGTCGAGGTCTTCGGGCACAGCATCGACACCGACCTCGAAGCGGCGAAGTCGTGCCTCGGCGTCGTGCCACAGGAGATCAACTTCAACCAGTTCGAGAAGGTGTCGACGATCCTGCTGAACCAGGCGGGTTTCTACGGCATCCCGCGCACCATCGCGCGCGAACGCATGGAGTACTGGCTGAACCAGCTGCAGCTGTGGGACAAGCGCGAGGCGATCTCGCGCTCGCTCTCGGGCGGCATGAAGCGCCGGCTGATGATCGCGCGTGCACTGATCCACGAGCCGCAGCTGCTGATCCTCGACGAGCCGACCGCGGGCGTCGACATCGAAGTGCGCCGTTCGATGTGGGAATTCCTGCGCCGGATCAACGACCAGGGCACCACGATCATCCTGACCACGCATTACCTCGAGGAAGCGGAAACGCTCTGCCGGCACATTGCGATCATCGACGAAGGCCGCATCATCGAAAACGACCGCATGTCGACGGTGCTGCGCAAGCTGCATACCGAAACCTTCGTGCTGAACCTGCGAGCGCCGTTGCGGGCGCCGATCTCGCTGCCCGGTTACGGGATGGCGATGGTGGACGACACCACTATCGAGGTCGAGGTGAACAAGGAACAGAACCTCAACGACATCTTCGCCGCACTGTCTTCGGTCGGCGGCGAGGTGGTCAGCATGCGCAACAAGGCGAACCGGCTCGAGGAACTGTTCATGCGGCTCGTCGAAGGCCGTGACGTCGCCAGTGGCCAGCCGGCTGCGGGGCCGTCCGACGCGAAGCCGGCGGCGGCACAGCAGGTGGGCGCATGAACGCCGTACCGCCCGCGCGAACGCGCGGCTCCCACGCCGAAGTCACGACGGCCGACCGCATGCGCAACGCGCGCCGCGTCGGTTTCGCGACGATCGTAATCCGCGAATTCTCGCGCATCATGCGGATCTGGGGCCAGACGCTGGTGCCGCCGGTGATCACGGCCACGCTGTACTTCATCATCTTCGGCAACCTGATCGGCGGCCGCATCGGGCAGATGGGCGGGTACTCCTACCTGCAGTACATCGCGCCGGGCCTGATCATGATGTCCGTGATCACCAACAGCTACGGCAACGTGGTGTCGTCGTTCTTCGGCGCCAAGTTCGGCCGTCACATCGAGGAACTGCTGGTCTCACCGCTGCCCAACTGGCTGATCGTGCTGGGTTACGTCGCGGGTGGCGTGCTGCGCGGCCTGCTCGTCGGGCTGATCGTGACGATCATCGCGCTGTTCTTCACGCACCTGCACGTCGAGCACTGGTTCGTCGTGATCGCCGCGGTGCTGCTCACCTCGGTGGTGTTCTCGCTGGGCGGCTTCGTGAATGCCGTGTTCGCGAAGAACTTCGACCAGATCACCTTCGTGCCGACGTTCATCCTGACGCCGATGACGTACCTGGGCGGCGTGTTCTACTCGATCTCGATGCTGCCCGAGTGGGCGCAGACGGTGTCGAAGGCGAATCCGATCCTGTACATGGTCAACGCCTTCCGTTACGGCTTCCTGGGCCACGCGGACGTCGACGTCGGCTTTTCGTTCACGATCATGGTGGTCTTCGTACTCGCGCTGTTCGCGGCCTGCGTGATGCTGATGAATCGCGGGACGGGGATCAGGGAGTAGGAAGGGCAGGAAGCGCAGGAAGCGCAGGAAGCGCAGGAAGCGCAGGAAGGGGAGGAAGGGGAGGA
>Ga0114939_10002259_pt1 | contig 14486 bp, 10 predicted proteins | sample AshMeaCrysSpring_FD_87196 | JGI IMG/M metagenome (GOLD analysis project Ga0114939, IMG submission 87196) | Groundwater microbial communities from Big Spring, Nevada to study Microbial Dark Matter (Phase II) - Ash Meadows Crystal Spring | ecosystem: Environmental > Aquatic > Deep subsurface >... | reverse complement strand
TGCCACCAGCTCGCCCCATGGAGTGCCGATCTGCTGCTTCAACGCTGCCAGTTGCTGCCGGCTCCAAGCGGCTTCCAGCTGGGGTTGTCGAATCGCGGCCGCGATCCCGCTGCCTAAGTTCTTCACGCGTTCCGGGATCTCGCCCTGCCAGACAACGCGGTACACGCCTCCGGCGGTGCCGCGCCCGCCCGTGCAGAAATACAGGCCGCCGTCGGGGCCGACCGCCAAGTCAGTGACGTTGAGCGGTTGTCCTTGGAGGAAGACTTCCTTGTCCGCCGTGTATCCCGCTCCACTGGGACGAGGATTGACAACCAGGATGCGACCTTCGGACCAGTCGGCCAAGAACAAAGAGCCATGAAACTTGGCTGGAAAAGCAAAGTGTTCGTACACGGTCGCGCCGGTCGGTGAGCCGCGGCCAGTATCCATCAGAGGCGGCAGGCGGTCGAAGTAGTAGTCCGGCCAAGTCGACCAACCGCTGCGCCAACCGTATTCACCGCCCTCGGAGATTTCGAAGACCGCCGTGCTGCGATGCCAAGGCGTGCCGATGTCGGCTTCCATGTCGCTGTCATGCGTGAACAGCCCGCCGTCGGGGAGAAATGCCAGGTCATAGGCATTCCGCAATCCGCCCGCGACCAGTTCCACGTTCTGGCCGTTGGGATCCGTGCGAATCACGATCCCGCCCGGCGCCCTGATGCCGGCGGCGTGACCGCCCGGATCCTCATACCGGGGCTGTACAAGATCGCCTTCGTAGGACTCGCGATAGGGGCTCGAATCGGCATAGCCGTTCGCGACCGCCGCATGATTGCCTACCATGACGTAGATCATGCCGTCAGGGCCGAGCACGATACCGTGAGGCCCATGCTCCTGGTGAGTGCCCTTGAACTTGATCAGCGCCGTCACCTTCTCCAGGGTGCCGTTGCGATCCGTGTCGGCCAGCCGATAGAGAGCCAAGCCACTGGGCCCGTCGCCTGTGACGTATACCTCTCCGTTCAGAGCCAGAATTCCCTGACAGTTGCGGACCTCGGGGCAGTAGTCCCGCACTTCCTCGGGAATGCCGTCTCGATTGCGATCGTAGATCAACAGCAGGCCACCCCCTTCACGGCTGGCGATGATGTGGCCGAACTCATTGAACGTTATCGCAATCAATGAGCCCGTGCGTTGATCGTCGAGAATCCGCTGGACGGCAAATCCTGGCTGAATCTGGAAGCGTTCGCTCCGCTGGTGCTCTTGCGTGGTGACGACGTCCTCACTGCGATCCCAGGGAACGGTATCTCCCAGTCGTCCGAACTCCTGAGCCGCTTCCCAGCGACGGTCGTTGAAAACGATCGTCGTCCACATCGAAGCCTTGGTGGTCGTGGCTCGCCAGCTGCGATCCGTGGAGAGACTGGTCCAATTGCCGTCGGTCGGCAGGACCTGGACGCGGGCGGCCAGAGCAGCGGTGTTGCCGCGCGTGTTGGTGACTGCGATTGCAATCACGTTGCGGCCTTCCACCAATTGCTTTGTGATGTCTTGTTCCGTGAATTGGGATGCTGCCCGTCCTGCGGCGACGCGGCGACCGTTGACGAACAGCTCATAGTCATCGTCGGCGGCAATCGAAATCGTGCCGGACTCTGGCTGTTGAATTTGAAAGCTCTTGCGGAAGTAACAGGTCGTGCCGGGCGGAACCTGTTCTTTGGGCGTCGCAGTGGCCCAAATCCATTGAGCCTCTTGAGCGACCGCCTGGCGGGTCATGGCCACTGTCGCCAGTAGCATTCCCATCGCGAAGGCGGGGCGGCTCAGAACGCTCAGTCGCCGGCCGCGGAGGCGAGGGAAAGAGATCGGTCGATGGAATTGGTTGCAGCCGTGCACTGTGCTGCCGTCCATGGCAGGTCCCCGCGATGAAGGAGTCTGGGGCGGGTAGTGGATTCCGGTGGTTTGGTCGAACCGCGCGCAGCGGCCCGACCTGCGGAAGCACCGTAACGCCTCTCATCGATGCAGGACAAGACCGTTTTTTTGCCCCGATTCCCCCGCCGCCCCCACCCAACACCCCCCAGAAACAGAAAAAGGACAGGCATTTTCCTGGTTCATGTCCCCCAGGCCCCTCAGTCACCCCAGGGTCCTTGGTCCTCGCAAACCTCCCATCCATCGGAGGACGGATTATGCCTGTCCTTTTTTTTGAGGGGGCTTTTTTGGGTGGATTGGGGGTTTGGTGGTGGAGGGATGACCAGAGGCGTCCGTGGGGATGGATAGGACAGGTCCGATCCAAGGGGGAAACCGCCCCGGATCCCGCAGTGACTTGCGGGATTTGCTATCATTTGTACAGTGGACAGACGAATAGATTTCGGCGGGTTGGGCTTGAGCCATGCGGTTGCCAAGAGGGGCGTCAGGCCTGATCGAGGTGCCAGACCAGGGAGTGGCAGTGAGATGGGAGCGATCCGCGAGCGACCGCCTGTCCGATCGAGGCGACCGGCCACGGGCCGGTCTTCGGCTGCCGCGCAGCTCAGTCTGTTTTCGGACCGAGGGCCGGTGGCGTGGCAGGAGCGGAAGGACGATCAAAGATCGTTCAGTCCTACGGCGGTTGTGGAAGTTGGCCGGGTGAAGTCGGGCGAGTGGTATGAGGAGATGTCGGCCGGCGAGTCGGCAGAGAGTGTGGTGAGTGAGGCTGCCGAGCGTGATGTGGTGGCGGATCTCCGAGCGCAGCTCTGGGAGGTCGCCGATGCGCGGCAGGGGCGTGGTGCCCGGCATGTCTGGTCGAGCGGGATTGCAGCGCTTGATGCGTGTTTGCCTGCCGGCGGGTTGCGTGGTGGGAGCTTGGTCGAGTGGTGGGAGCCGGTGAGCGGCAGTGGTGCGGCGCAGTTGAGTTGGTGGACTGCCGCGGCGCTGGCGCGGCAGCGCCGCGGGCGGATCGCCGTGGTTGAGTGTGCGAGTCATTGCCGGCAGGAGGGAAGCGTGTTTTATCCGCCGGCTGCGATCGGCTGGGGAGTTCCGGCCGAGCGGTTGATGGTGGTGCGCGCGGCGCAGACAGCCGATGCCTTATGGGCTTGCGATCAGTTGTTGCGTTGTGAATCGTTGGCGGCGGTGTGGTGGTGCAGCGATCCGTTTGAACGTTGTGACGATCGAGCTGCACGGAGATTGCAGTTGGCCGCTGAAATTGGAGGTGGTCTGGGGCTGATTGTCCGCTCAGCCGCGCAGCGGCGGCAGCCCAGTTGGGCAGAAGTGCAATGGGTAGTGCAGAGTCATGCTGACGAGCGGTTGGATCGTTGGTGGGAAGCCGAACGGTGGTGGGAACTCGAACTGCGGCGGTGTTGGGGCGGGCGAGGTGGCGAACGAATTGGCCTGCGTTGGGATGCGCGGCGCGGTGTCTTTTGCCGCGCGGAAGATCGCATTGCGCCGCGGGCAGTCGTGGCATCCTCTGGGTCGGAACAGAGGCCAGTGCGTTCGCGTGTGGAGGGAACTGCGCCAGAAGTGCGATCGGGTTTGCAGCAGGGAGTCGAACATGGCTCACGAACGACCGCGGCTGCTTTGCATCTGGCTGCCCAATTGGCCCATGCAACGTTGGCGCAGCGAGTGGCTCGGCAGCAGGCTCGCCAGCAGCGCCGAGCCTGAACCGCCGCGCGTGTTATGGCGTCACGATCCGCGCCGTGGGCGGCGTGTGGTGGCGTGCAATCAGGCGGCGGCTGCTCTAGGGGTACGCTTTGATTTACCCGTCGGTGAACTCGCAGCGCTGCTGGCTCCGGCGCCTCGCGCCGAGCAGCAGCGACACGACCCGGTGGTTGATCGGCAAGCCTTGCGCCGTCTCGCAGAAGCTTGTCAGCGGCGGTTCAGTCCGCTCGTAGCGTTCGAGCCGTTGGCGGAGCGGCCTTGGGCTGGACAACGGCTGCCCGAACCAGCGGCGCTGGCTCTGGAAATCAGCGGTATCGGGCCGCTGTTTCACGGAGAAGGCAGCTTGTTGCGCCAGATCGTGCGTTGGTTTGCCAGCCAGGGGCTCCGCACGCATCTCGCATCGGCCAGCAGCTTCGGAGCAGCATGGGCAATCGCGCATTGTGTCGTGGGGCGACGTTCGGTGGGGACGCATTCCGTGGCCACTCGCGCTGTACCGATCGCGGTCCTCGATCACATCAGTCAATCTCAATTCCCTGCGAAGCAGGCCTCGGGCCTCGCCCGATGGCTCGATCCACTCCCGGTCGCTGCCTTGCGACTGCCCGAGGAAGCGTTGCTGCGCTTGCAGCGTTTGGGAATCGATACCATCAGGATGCTCCGTGATCTGCCGCGCGAAGGTTTGACATCGCGTTTCGGACCAGAAGTATTGCAACGCTTGGATCAGGCCTTCGGGAGGCAGGGTGAAACGCTGGAAATGTTGCCGTTACCACCCAGCGATCAAGCTCAGGTAAGGCTGGAATACCCGACCGAGGATCGTCAGATTCTGGCCCATCATCTTCAGCAGCTGCTATGCGAACTGGTGGGTTCCTGGCAGGCGCGTCAGCAAGGCGCCTTGCGACTGATCTGTCGTTGTGACTGTGTGGAACCACCGTGTTGGGAGTGGGTAGTCGGTTTATTTGCACCATCGGCTGATGCAGAGCATCTCGCACGGCTATGTCTGACGGAATTGGAACGCGGGCGCCCGCCGGCGGCGGTGGAGCGAGTTACCGTCACTGCAACGATGCTCGCTCCGCTGGAACAGCGTCAAACACTGCTGTTGCCGGAGCTGTCGTCTGACACGGATGACTCGCTGGCCGAAACACGATTGATCGATACGCTGAGCAACCGTCTAGGAAGGCAACAGGTCGTCGGTGTGGAGATGACACGCGACGTGCAGCCGGAACGCGCGTACGTCTACCGCCCGCTGGCCGGCAATCCACGGCCCTCATCGCGTCCACGAAGGTCGTCGCGAGCCGGCGCGCGGCGGCGTCCGGCACGCTCCTCGCTTTCTGCCTCGGCTGTAGACCAGCCTATTCCTGGTCGCGCCGCGATTCCGGCAAGCCAGCTCCCGGGTGCGGCCGAAGCCACAGAACCAGCGCCCCTGATGGGACCACAAACCAGCGATCCCGGGCGACGGCCATTAACCTTGTTCGAGCCCCCCCAGCCGTTGGAAGTACTGGCTGTCTTTCCCGCCGGATTGCCTCAGCATTTCTGTTGGCGCGGACAACGTTATCGCGTCTTGCATCCCAGTTCAGCGGAGCGGATCGAGACCGGTTGGTGGCGCGGTCCGACAATCCGCCGTGACTATTACCGCGTCCAGACCGAGCACGGCCAACAATTCTGGTTGTTCCGAGATCTGCGCGATCAGCAGTGGTATCTGCACGGACGATTCGATTGAACCTGCTCCACGGAAACCCATTCCAGCGCCATGTTGGAACGGCTCTGCTTGAGCCTCTGCCTGCGGCAATCCTGAAGGCCCTCCTCATTGCCCGCCCCACTGCCGTTGCAACCACATCCAGCCACTGCGGCTAAAGCACGATCCGCTGCACGCGGTGATTCAGCGAGTCGAGCACGCTGAGCCTGCCTCGGCTGTCGCGGACCAGCGACCACGGCTGTTGCAACGCGCCGGGTTCACGGCCAGGTCGTCCGAATGAACCCAGGACTCGACCATCTTCGGTCCATCGCTGAACACGCGCATTTCCCCACTCGCACACATACACCGTCCGATCCGGACCGGCCACAATCCCATAGGGATAACGCAACTGCTGCGGACTCATCCCATGCGTTCCCCAACACCGAACCAGTTCTGCCCGGTTCGGACCGATGGCGAACTGCTGCACGCGGTGGTTACACGCATCCGCCACCCAAAGCATCCCTGCTTCATCCCACGCCAGGCTCTGAGGACGGAGAAACTCGCCGGGGCGATCGCCCTGCCCGCCGAACTGAAATAGATAGTCGCCCTCAGGTGACAGCACTTGAATCCGATCGAAGTCTCCGTATTCACTGATCAGGTAACGACCTTGCGGATCACGGACGACATCCGTCACCAGACCGAACTGGCCAGGCCCCGTGCCGCATTGTCCTCCAAGCTTGCCGCGAAGTTGCCCTGTCAGCGAATAGATCAGAACCTGAAAGTAGTGCGTGTCAGCCACCAGCACGCGATCATCCACCACGGTCATCCCGGTCGGGCGACCGAACTCATGCGTCGGGGTCTGCCATTCACGGAGGAAACTTCCCTCGCGGTCGAAGACCTGAATCCGTGCGGTCATGTCGACGATGTACAACCGATCCTCTCGATCGATCGCGATCGCACGAGGTTTGTGAAAGCGGCCCGGTGTAAGCCCGTGACGCCCCCAGACAAGTTCCAACTCGCCAGACGAAGACGGGGTGCCGCCTGGAACGCAACCGGCCGCCGCCGCCAGGCCCACCAAGAACGAGCGACGCGAGATCGGGCCCCACCCTGCGGGCACTCGTCGACCCATGGCCTTCAATTCCGTTGCCCTGGCGGCCATCAGGTCGTCCTGTTGGCCGTGCCCAAGGCCTGAAGCGAGTAAAAGGGGCGGCAATTCAACTCCCGTGCCGCAATCCCCACGATCTATGGTAAACTGTTTCGTTCTGGCCACTGCCTCGCGCCCTTTGGAAATGCCTTGGCCCGATGGGTATCGTGATCGACCTGCAGCAGGCCGAAGACCCGCGGGACATCGTCCATCGCGCGTTTCAGGCGATCGCCGAAGGCAAACTGGTGATCGTGCCTACGGAGACGATGTATGCCATCGTCTGCAGTGCGTTGCATGCTTCGGCCACCGATCAGTTGGCTCGGCTGTTGGGCCTTGATGGGTCCTCCCTGCAACGGCCATCCTTAGGTCTGAAGAGTGCCGATGAGGCATGGGATTACGCCTGTCATCCGGAACCCTTGGCAGTTCGCTTGGCCCGTCGTTGTTGGCCAGGCCCGATCACGCTTCGCCTGGCCTGTAACGATCCCGATTCATCCATCAGCCGTCTTCCAGAGATCGTGTCATCGTTACTGCGTGACCAGGCTGGCCGAGTGGGGCTCCGCGTCCCGACCCATCGCATCTTCCATCACCTTCAGCAATACACGCCCGGACCAGTGATCATGGCCGATGCGTGGCGGCCGAACGAACCGCCCGCACTCAGCGGCGCGGAAGCCCGCGCCCAGTTCATCGACCACGTCAGCCTGATTCTGGACGATGGACCTTCTCGGTACGGCGGACCGGCAACCGAAGTCGTGGTCGCTCAATCGCAATGCCAGGTTACAAGGCCCGGAGTGGTCGAGAACGCGGCGATCGCCCAGTTTGCTCAGCCCATGATTCTGTTGGTCTGCACCGGAAATACGTGCCGCAGTCCGATGGCCCAGGCACTGCTGGAACATCGGTTGCAACCGTGGGTCGATGAGCAGCATCGGCGACGCGGAGCGTCATCGCCAAGCGGCGCGTCGGTCCGCTGGCTTCCACCGCGCGTGATCAGCGCCGGGTTGGCTGCCGGCCAAGGAATGCCGGCCAGCGCCGAGGCGATCGACACGATGGAGCGTTGGGGGTTGGATTTGAGCCATCATCAGAGCCGACCGGTCAGTGACGCGATGATCCGCAACGCGGATCTGATTCTGACGATGACGCGATCGCATCGCGAAGGTCTGATCAATCGATGGCCGAACGCGGCTGCACGGACGCACGTGCTGCGACTCGATGGGGGAGACATCTCCGACCCGATCGGTTGTCCGGCCAGCATTTATCAGGCATGTGCCGAGCAAATCGACCGCGAACTTGCGGGCTGGGTCGACCGTCTAGGAACAGAACTATGGGCTGAAATTCTCGAGCCAAGCAGCCAATCCGCATGAGCGGCTGGCAAGCCGGCCGGCCCGTCGCTTCAGCCTGTGGTGTCGGGTATGAGATTTAGGACCCGATCAGTGGTAACCTATCTGCATTCATGCCCCGTTCGCTGAGACCTCAACCGTGATGCAGTTACGCGTTTCCATCGGTAGCGACCATCGCGGCGTCGCCTTGAAGGCCCGACTGGTCAAGTCACTGCGCCAAGCTGGCTACGAGGTGTTCGATGCCGGGACAGATCAGATCGAGCCCGTCGACTATCCGGACATCGCCCACCTGGTTGCCTGCGCTGTCCGCGATGGCATGGCCGAACGCGGCATATTGCTCTGCGGCACGGGAATCGGAATGGCGATCGTCGCCAACAAATATCGGGGCGTCCGGGCAGCCGTCTGCCATGATGCGGTCATGGCAGAAATCTCACGCCGCCACAATGACGCGAATGTGCTCTGTCTGCCTGCCGACCTGATCGGGCAACGGCCGATCGAGGATTGGGTCCTGCACTGGCTAGCGACAGACTTCGAAGGCGGAAGACACGAACGACGGGTGCACAAAATCCACGCTCTGGAAGCGGGGCCGGAATCACACACGCTGTGATCGAGGGCCGCTTCAATCGCGCCGTAAATCGTACGGGTATCTGCCAAATCGATCGGCAAAGTAGAGCCGCCAGGCATCCTGGTCGTAACCGCAATCGACGGGTTCATCGAGCGTCGCGACCAAGGCCAGCAGTACATCCGGATTTTCGGCTTCCTTGGTGACCTTTTGCGGTTTTCCTCCCGCCGAGAATCCTCCGTTTCCGCTCGGACTGAACCCGGTGCTGATCCCGGCTGATGGCTGCACGACGAACGTATGCTTCGTGCGAAGCGCGTCGACCAAGGGCAAACGAGTACGCGGATCGGGCAGCAACGCGAGTGCTGCTCCCGCCCGATTCACCACGCTGTTGTCGTTGCTCTTGAGCAATCGCAGCAACGTGTTGACTGCACGTTCCTTGCCAAACTGTTCCAGGTAATCCGCGCAGCGTTCGCGAATCGTCGGATCAGGGTCATCCAACAGAGCCTGTGTCAGACCATCAACGGCAACGATGTTCTGGAAATGGGACAGTCGTTCTGCATACACCGCCCGTACGCTGACATCGTCCTCGCGGCTGGCAAGCAACTGCGACAGGATGGTGCTTGCCCGTGGATCCTCCAACGCTTGTAACTGGGCGAATGCCTCGGCGCCTTTGTCTCCTCCCCGCCGAATCTGCGTGCGAAGTTTGCGAATACTTCGTTCCAACTGCTTCGTCTGAACCTCGTCCTGTTCCGACCATTTCAGCAATTCCGTCTGCTCGGGCAACCGCCACTCGCCCTTGTATCGCACTAACCCGCGCGCCGCCTGCAACTGCTCTTTCAACCACCACTTTCCTTCACTCTTGACATAACCCAAGAGGGCTCGCGACTCGCTGTGCTCCGGGTCGATCGCGATCGACCGCCGTGCATGCAGTTGGGCTTGGGGATAGAGCTTTTGTTCCAGGCACCAGCGAGCCATTTCGTACTGGGCGGCCGCTGTGTCAGCAACGTTTGCGGCACGCTCCTGATATGCCTGCAAGCCTTCGCCTCGATCGATCCGTTCAATGTCGGCGGCCGCGATTGCAACTCGCGCCCCATCGGACAACTTGACAATCAGCGGACCACGCTCGGCGCTGCCAGGCTCTGCGAGTTCGCCGATCAGTCGTCCACCATTTCGCAGGTAGACGACGCTCTCGGCAGCGCCCCCGGACAGCGGCCACAAGCTTGCCAGCAGCACAGGCAAGAGATGACGGGAGGCGACCACGGAACGAACGGTAAGGGACCGACGGTTTGACCGATGTCTCTTCTTTTGGCCCATCGACCGACGCCCTCCTTCACTTTGCGGTTCGGCAGCCGCGCACGCCCCCGCCTTGCCGCACACCATCCATTGATCTTAGATCGGCCGACCCAGGAGCGGCGAGCAAAAAAACGCGGAAGGCTCAGCGAGCTGCCTTGATCCGCCATGCGGCGCGCGATCGCCGGGCAGGGGAAGAGCGGATCGGATCACCCATCCGTCGTGAGAAGTGCGGCCGAGTGGACTCGAACCACCATGCCCTAAACGGGCACCAGGCCCTCAACCTGGCGCGTCTGCCAATTCCGCCACGGCCGCAAAGTTCGGGCTGAGCCTAACCGATCCAACCATCGCGTCAACCGGCCCCATCGGGCGGGTCTCCAAATTGGCCACGCTTCATTCGCCCCCTGAACGCCTGTGGCCCCTGCACGCTCGGGCTATCCCAGGGTGAGGGGGCCACGATGGACTGCTACAAAGCCGAGCCTCACTCGCGCTTGAGGCTGTCGGCAAACAGCTCCTTGAACTTCTGCATCTTGGGGACGATCACGGCCTGGCAATATCCCTGGTAAGGGTTCTTCGCAAAGTAGTCCTGATGGTACTCCTCTGCCGGATAAAAGACGTCGAGCGGTTCAATGTCCGTAACCACCGGAGCCCGGTAGATTTTCGCTTCGTCGAGTTTCTTCTTGTAGTACTCCGCCTTCTCCCGCTGCTGATCAGAGTTGTAGAAAACCACGCTGCGATACTGCGGCCCCTTGTCATTCCCCTGACGGTTCTTGGTCGTCGGGTCATGGGTCTTCCAGAAGATCTCCAGCAACTTCGCGTAGGAAACTACCTCAGGATCGAAATGGATCTGACACACTTCTACATGGCCCGTGCGGCCGGTGCAGACCTGTTCGTATGAGGGATTAGGAATGCGTCCGCCGGTGTATCCGGAGACCACATCGTGTACGCCCTCTACCTTTTCAAACACGGCTTCCACACACCAGAAGCAACCGCCACCGAATGTGGCGACATCCAGTCGGCGTTCTGAGGGCTGGGCACCCCCGGCCGATTCTTCTTGCGGGGACAACAGCTGGGCTCCTTCGAGCGACATGGGAACCGAACAGGCGAGCAGGACGGCGCAAGATTGCACAAGCGACCAAGGCCGTAGGCCAGTGTGGCGAATCATCTCACGATTCCTCTGCACAGATTTCAGAATCCAAATCCTTCGCTCCGATCGACGGGGCCCGACTGTACCGCTCACTTCACGCCGGACGGGCCAGCGCTCAGACGGCATTCTTTTGATCGGAAATCCGAAGCGAAGCAAGGTTTGATCGAACGCACGGATCCGTTTGTTCCCCACAGAGACCGTGGCGACGGTGTTCGCTCACAGACGTTTGGTTTCCCCTGCGGGACTGCCCTATTATTGTAGGCGGGCTAGCGTACGGGCGACTGTCGAAACGGGGATGGAGAACCGGTCGTAGACTTCGGGTTCTTTTTTCCCGAGAGATGGCCCTCCGCCAGCCAATGTTGGATGGAATCGAACGAATCTGAAGCAGCCCTTGCAGATTCCAAGTTTCAGAATTCCATCGAAGCCGACCTATGGGATACGCCGCCGTGTGGCCGCGACGCGACTCGCAGACGACGGTTGCCTTCGCGCCGGTCAAGGACAACGCCTGGCCGCCGGCAAAGGCCTCGCAACCCACAAAGGGAGGTACCAGCCATTGGGCCAAGAAGGTTGACGATGGGACTGATTTTTGGGCTCGAAAGTCCGCCCTGGACCAAGGCCAACTCCAGCCGGTCGGTTGGGTCCCCGTCTATCGGGTCGTCTCGCCGTCGGCCTTGCAAAGCCATTCGGTGTGGGCGGGCTATCTGCTGTGGATCATCGGGTTTACTGGAGCGCATCGGTTTTTTTACGGGCGGCCGCTGACCGGAGCCCTGTGGTTCTTTACGGCCGGATTGTTCCTGGTCGGTTGGATCGTCGATGCCTTCCTGATTCCCAGCATGGCGCGAGATGCTTCGCGTCGATTCCGCCCGGGTCCCTACGATTATCAGGTGGCTTGGATTTTCCATCTGTTGCTGGGCTTGTTCGGCGCGGCCCGCTTCTATCAAGGCAAGTGGATCACCGGGTTGGTCTGGTTCTTCACCGGAGCGTTGCTGGGAATCGGCTGGATCTACGACACGTTCACGCTGAACAGTCAGATCGAAGTGTGCAATGCGGGCGCTTCCGCTTGGTGGGAAGCATGAGATGAGCCGAATCCGGGGCTGAGCGAGCCGCATGGGTTGGCGTGGAGAAGGCAGCCGTTGAAGCTGGCTTACGAGGCCGCGATCAAACTTCCGCGGCGGCTGCCACCGAAACGGGGCTCGTGGCCCGCTTCAACGTGTCTCGCATCAAGGCGACAGGCGGTTCGCGGCCTGTAAACAGTTTGTATTGATACGCGGCCTGGCGGACGAACATCTCGACGCCCGTGATCACTTTGCACCCGGCCTGACGCGCTTGCTTGACCAACAGCGTCTGTTCGGGGTTGTAGACGGTATCAAACACAACCATCCGCGAATCGAGCCGGTTGCCGTCATAGGGAGTGCTGTCGAGATCCGGGTGCATCCCAGAAGGCGTGCAGTTCACCAGCAGGCCGCAAGCAACTTCGTGGCGTTCCTCCCACGGCAGGACGCGTGCCCCCAATTCCATCGCCAATTCGCCGGCCCGTTCCAGCGTGCGATTCGAGAAGATCACATCGGCGCCGCGTTGCTTCAAGCCCCAGCCGATGGCTCGCGCGGCTCCCCCAGCACCAAGGATCTTCACGGTCCGCCCACGGAAGTCCGCCTTGTTCTCGACGCCGGCAAACGCCTCCGTCAAGCAATCCATCGCCGCCCGGTAGTCCGTATTGAAGCCAATCCGCTCTTCACCATCAAAGATGATCGTGTTCGCGGCACCGATTCCGTTGACGGCCGCCTCCGCTTGCGTGAGGTAAGGCAGCACGGCTTCCTTGTGCGGAATCGTCACGCTCAGGCCACGAATCCCCAGTTCGGGGCACGCTTCCAGAAACAGTTCCAACTCGTCGGCCGGTACACGGAAAGGGATGTACCGGCTATCGAGCTGCTGTTGTTCGAACGCCACATTGTGGACGATCGGGCTATGGCTGTGCGCCACAGGGTCTGCGATCACGCCGAACAGCTGCGTCCGCGGCGTGATTTGAGCCACTCGATACAACTGCTGCATCTGCCGCCAAGGCACTTGACCGGGAGCGACAGAGCGATCACCAAAACACGCGTACGTAAACGGCGATCCCCAGCGGACACTGAGCAACCGGCTGAAGACCCCCAGCTCGCCCATGCAAAGACCGATTGTCGGCAGCCGCGCTTTCTCGACCAGCGCCTTCATCCGCAAGACATCCTCGATCGAATTGGCAAGCGTTGCCACTTTGACGATGTCCGCATCCTTCGATGCCAGCTCTTCCCAAATCCGATCCAGCTGAAACGGTGTCTCCTCAAAGTTGTGGTAACTGATGATCCGCTTTGTTCTTCCGAAGCGGCGAATCTCGCCTGCGATATCGCCCTCCAAATCGACATAGTCGACACCGGAAACAATCGCGGTTCGCAGCAGAACCTGGCGATCGGCCTCGCTCCGTTCCCAACGCCCCCCGTCTTGTCGCCGTCGACATGTGGCGACCACCGGGCACGGCCGCTGAGCGAGAATCCGGCTCAGATTCACCGCCCGGCGAATGTAATCCAGCCGCAACTCCACCAGCTCCGCGCCTTGTTCGGCAACATGCAGGTATTCGGCGATCATCTGCCGGTGACGGCCGCGAGCAAGCGTGACACAGATCATTGAACGAAGAATGCTCTGAGGAGGTGAAACGCGACGGTGGCTCGGTCGATTCGATCCGTTGGAAATGGAGCCCTTTCCACCGATCCCAGATCAAGGGAACCTGCAGAGCCAAGTGACTCGGCCGAGCCTCTGGGATCGCGGCTCCCCTATTGTGGTTCGCAAACCGGCTGGCGGCGACTGTCGGTCTTCCGATCAGCCCAGGAACATTCGGCGCCTGAACCGATCCCTTGGGGGACCGCCGTGGACGTGTGGCCATCAGTTCACCCGCGGAAGTAGCCCATCGAAGACGTCTCCCGACAGTTCAACCGGTCAGCCATCGACCGTACGTTCTAACAGCTCATCGATTTTCAGAGCTTGAAGGCGACAGAAAATGTCCACGAGATCGCAAGGGACGGTTTCGAGCCCCTAAGCGGCAGGATCGGTCGCGGCTCTTGCCCCGTGCAAAAGAGGAAATTCGGGTTGCCAAAAACCTTCCCTCAGGCGGCCGGGCAGGGAACCGCTTCCATGGACACTCTGGACACCGATTCCCCGCATCAAGTTCCGCTCCGGTCTCAAGACGCGGCGGCTCGAGGGCCATGCCGGGGGCCGTTCCAGCCTCCACTTGGATCCCTCGAGGCGCTATCGAAGAGGGGTGGCTGGGGCGGTGAGCCACGAGATCCAGAATATGGGCAACGGAGCCAACGGAAGCTCTACAGGCTCGGCCGCTCGGCGTAGACTCAAACCAGACTTGGTGCCGGACCCACGGGGTCGGGAAAGAACCGTCTATCAAGGGACGACTCGATGGTCAGGGCCAAAGCGTTATTCATGATCGGCAGGGGCAACCCACATCGGGCTTGGCCACTGCTCTGGCGATGCGGTCGATCGTTGTGTCGACAAGGCGTTGGACGCCTGTTGGCAGCGGGAATGATCTGGATTCTGCCGCTACTCGCAGTGACGGCTCTTGGCGATTGGCCGCTGGAACGTGGATCCTTGAACGGTTCTGCGGCACGGACGGAGGACCTTCCTGCAGAACTGGATCTGCGTTGGCGATTCCAACAGGAGGGGCGGGCCTTTGAATCGACTCCGGTGGTTGTCGACGGCCAGCTCTTCATCGGCGACAT
>Ga0114939_10002258_pt1 | contig 14489 bp, 14 predicted proteins | sample AshMeaCrysSpring_FD_87196 | JGI IMG/M metagenome (GOLD analysis project Ga0114939, IMG submission 87196) | Groundwater microbial communities from Big Spring, Nevada to study Microbial Dark Matter (Phase II) - Ash Meadows Crystal Spring | ecosystem: Environmental > Aquatic > Deep subsurface >... | reverse complement strand
GCCGCGGCGATCGGCGGCGGCAGCCGCACGTGCTGGCGCCAGTCGACGGCCAGCGGCGTGTCGAGCGCGGCCAGCAGCGCGGCCAGCTCCGCCAGCCGCGGCCCGGCATCGCGCAGCGCTGCCAGCTCGCGCGGCCGCGCGCTGCCGAGCGCGATCCGCGCGGCGATGCGGTCGAGATCCGGCACCTGCTTCAGCGGCGCCTGCACCCGCCCGGCCGCATCGGCGACGAGCAGCGCACCGATGAACGCCTGCCGGCCGCACGCGGTCGCCGCGTCGCGCTGCGGGTGGTGCAGCCAGTGGCGCAGCCGCCGGCTGCCCATGCCGGTGGCGTTGCCGTCGAGGAGCCGGAACAGCGTCGGCCCGCCGTCGCCGCGCAGCGAATCGGTGATCTCCAGGTTGCGCCGGCTGACCGCGTCGAGCGCGACGAACTCGCTCTCGTGCTCGACCACGATGCGCGTGACGTGCGCCAGCGGCGCCTGCTGCGTGCCCTGCGCGTAGGCGAGCAGCGCGCCGGTGGCGGCGAGCATCAGCGGCTCGCCCTCGATGCCGAAGGCGGCGAGCGTGGCCACGCCGAGGCGGTCGCGCAGCAGCCTGGCCCCGCGCTCGGCGTCGAAGTGCCACGGCGGCAGCCGCTGCAGGCGGGCCTCGGTCTCCGGCGCCGGCGCGCGCGGCTCGTCGGCGAGCAGCACCTCCGACGGCGCGATGCGCGCCAGCTCGGAGGCGAGCTGGCCGCGCTTCGCGCGCGTGGCGCGCAGGTCGCCGCTGGCCAGCACCAGCCAGGCGATCGCCACCTCGTCGCCGTCGAAGGCCAGCGCGGCGAGGGCGGCGTCGCTCTTGGCCTCGAGCAGCGACAGCTCCGTCAGCGTGCCCGGCGTCACCACGCGCACCACCTTGCGCTCGACCGGCCCCCTGCTCGTCGCCGGATCGCCGACCTGCTCGCAGATCGCCACGCTCTCGCCGAGCTTGACCAGCCGCGCCAGGTACTGCTCGACGGAGACGACCGGCACGCCGGCCATCGGGATCGGCGCCCCGGCCGAGGCGCCGCGCTGGGTCAGCGTGATGTTCACGAGCTGCGCCGCGCGGCGGGCGTCGTCGTAGAACAGCTCGTAGAAGTCGCCCATCCGGTAGAACAGCAGCACCTTCGGGTGCTGCGCCTTGATGCGCAGGTACTGCTGCATCATCGGCGTGTGGGCGGCGAGCGCCCTTTCACCCGCCGCGCCTGCCTGCGGATCAGCCCTGGGATCCGACATCGGCCGAGGCAATGCGGGCGGCGGCGACGGCCTCAGGCGGCGCCGGGCGCGCCGCGACGATGGACGTCCTGCACGAGCGCCAGCAGCTGCTCGTGGATCTTCGGCGTGCCGCAGACGATGTTGCCGGCGAACAGGTACTCGTCGCCGCCGTCGAAGTTGGACACCAGTCCGCCGGCTTCGAGGATGACCAGCGCGCCGGCGGCCATGTCCCAGGGCGACAGGCCGAACTCCCAGAAGCCGTCCAGCCGCCCGGCCGCCACGTACGCCAGGTCGAGCGAGGCGGCGCCGGGGCGGCGGATGCCGGCCGTCTCCTCGGTGATCCGCTTGAACATGCGCACGTACTCGTCGAGGTGATCGAGCTGGCGGAACGGGAAGCCGGTGCCGATCAGCGCCTCGCGCAGCTTGCTTCGGCGGGAGACGCGGATGCGCCGGTCGTTGAGGAAAGCGCCGCGGCCGCGGCTGGCGGTGAACAGTTCGTTGCGCGTCGGGTCGTAGACCACCGCCTGGGTGAGCTGCCCGCGATGGCGCAGGCCGATCGACACCGCGTACTGCGGAAAGCCGTGGATGAAGTTGGTGGTGCCGTCGAGCGGATCGATGATCCAGGTGTACTCGGCCTCGCCCTCCCGGTGGCTGTGGCCGCTCTCCTCGGCGAGGAAGCCGTGCTGCGGATAGGCCGTGGACAGCGTCTCGATGATCGCCGCCTCGGCGGCACGGTCCACTTCGGTGACGAAGTCGCGCTGGCCCTTGGTCGAGACACGGACGAGGTCGAGGTCGAGGCTGGCGCGATTGATGATCGCCGCCGCCTTGCGGGCCGCCTTGACGGCCGTGTTCAGCATCGGGTGCATCGGCAGGCTTCGGTTGTCGAAGGAGCAGGGCAGGCCGCAGCGGCGCGCCGCTAGACTGGCCGCGGATTCTACTGGCGGGACATGAACGCACCGGTTGAACCGATGGGCCGCGTCCGCTTCGTGCTCGTGGCGCCGAGCCATCCGGGCAACATCGGCGCCGCGGCGCGGGCGATCCGTACGATGGGCTTCCGCCGGCTGGCGGTGGTGGCGCCGCGCGAGGCGCAGTTCCGCTCGCACGAGCAGGCGCTGGCCTTCGCCACCCATGCCGCCGACGTGCTGCAGTCGGCGACCGTTCACGACACGCTGGCGCAGGCGCTCGAAGGCGTGCGGCTGTCGTTCGCGATGACCGGCTATGCGCGCGAGTTCGGCCCGCCGCTGGAAGACCTGCGCGGCGCTGCGGCGCGGGCGCAGGCGCATCTCGCGCGCGATCCGGGCGACGTGGCCTTCGTCTTCGGCGCCGAGCGCAACGGCCTGGCGAATGAGGACGTCGAACGCTGCGGCGCCTGCTGCGCCATCGCCGCCGACGCGCAGGCGGCGTCGCTGAACCTGGCGCAGGCGGTGCAGGTCGTCGCCTACGAGTGCCGGCTGGCGATGGCGGGCGGCGTGATCGCCCCGCGCCTGACGCCGTTCGACGACGACGCGCCGGCGAGCCGGGAGCGTGTCGAAGGCATGTTCGCGCACCTGGAGCGGGCACTGGTCGGCCTCGGCTACCTGGACCCGGCGCAGCCGAAGCGGCTGATGTCGCGGCTGCGGCGGCTGCTGGCGCGCGCGCGGCCGAGCGATGCCGAGGTCGACATCCTGCGCGGCATCGCCGCCGCGATCATCGAGCGGCGCGCCGATCGCGTCGGCCGCAAGGGCGGCCGATAGAATCGGCGCGGATTTCCGGACCCCACCGCCCCGACACATGTTCGACCGGCTGCGCGAAGACATCCGCTGCGTGCTGGAGCGCGATCCGGCCGCGCGCTCGGCCTTCGAGGTGCTGACCTGCTACCCCGGGGTGCATGCGCTGTGGATGCACCGGCTGGCGCACGCCTGCTGGCGCGGCGGCCTGCGCTGGCTGGCGCGCTTCGTCTCGCACCTGGCGCGCTGGACCACCGGCATCGAGATCCACCCGGGCGCCGTTGTCGGCCGCCGCGTGTTCATCGACCACGGCATGGGCGTCGTCGTCGGCGAAACGGCCGAGATCGGCGACGGATGCACGATCTACCAGGGCGTCACGCTCGGCGGCACGTCGCTGTACCGAGGCGCCAAGCGCCATCCGACCCTCGGCCGCGGCGTGGTGATCGGCGCGGGGGCCAAGGTGCTCGGCGGCTTCACCGTCGGCGACGGCGCCAAGGTCGGCTCCAACGCGGTGGTGGTGAAGCCCGTGCCGCCCGGTGCCACCGCCACCGGCATCCCGGCGCGCATCATCGAACCAGGCCCCGCCGGCGATGCCGCCCAGTCCGCCGCGCCGGCAGGGTTTTCTGCGTACGGACTGACGCCGAGCGCCGACGATCCGCTGTCGATCGCCCTGCACCGGCTGATCAACGAGGCGGCGGACCAGGCCCAATTGCTCGATGCGATCGTCGCGGCCCTGCGCGCCCAGGGCATCGTCGTGCAGTGGCCGAGCGCGGAGCACGAGACGTTCGATCCCGGCCGGCTGAACAAGCTCGTCGAATAGCGCCGGCGCCGCCCGGAGCGCCGCCGCCCGGCCTACGGTCTTCCCCACCACGCATAATGCATGGGTGGAGGCGCTTGTTGCGGGCCACGTGGCCCGGCATGAAGAGGAGCGGTCGACGACATGAGGCGGGTGCTGATTCCGGTCGATGGATCGGACTGTTCGATGCGCGCGGTCGACTACCTGATCGGCGAGCGCGCGCCAGGGCCCGCCGGCCGTGGCGTCGAAGTCCACCTGCTCAACGTCCAGGTCGCGCTGCGCGGCGATATCGCGCAGTTCGTCGGTCGTGACGAGATCTCCGGCTACCAGCGCGAGGAGAGCGACAAGGCGTTACGTCCGGCGCGCGAGAAGCTCGCGGCGGCAGGGATCGAGGCGGTCACGCATGTCGGCATCGGTCACGTCGCCGAGGTCGTCGCCCGTGTCGCCGGCGAGCTCGGCTGCGACCATATCGTGATGGGCACGCACGGCCGCGGCGCGCTCGGCGACCTGCTGCGCGGGTCGACCTCGATCCGCGTCGTGCATCTGGCCAGCGTGCCGGTGGTACTGGTCAAGTGACCGGCCGCGGGAACAACGTGGCCGACCGGCTGCTGCCGGCCCCGCCGCCCGGGCGGCAGCCATGACCGTGACGGCGTGGATCGCGCTGGCGATCTTCCTGGTGACGATCGTCGCCGTGATCGTCAATGTCGTCGACAGCGCCGTGGCGGCGCTGCTCGGCGTGGTGGCGATGGTCGTGGCCGGCGTGATGACCGAGGTCGATGCCTTCCAGCTCGTCGACTGGAACGTGATGGCGATCCTGGTCGGCGTGTGGATCATCGCCGGCTACTTCGGCAAGACGGGGGTGCCGAGCTGGCTGTCGGTGCAGGCGCTGCGGCTGTCGGGCGGGCGCGCCGGGCTGCTGGTGATGATCCTGTCGCTGCTCGCCGGCGTGATCTCGATGTTCGTCGACAACGTCGTCGTCATCCTGATGATGGCGCCGGTGGCGCTGCCGCTGGCGCGCGCGCTGAAGCTGCCGATCACGCCGGTGGTGCTGATGATCGGCTTCTCGGCCAACTTCATGGGCACCGCGCTGCTGCTCGGCGACCTGCCGCCGCAGATGCTGCACAGCGTCTCCGGCGCCGAGTTCATGGACTTCATCTGGCAGCACGGCCGGCCGTCCTCGTTCCCGATCCTGATGGTGACGTTCGCGATCACGCTGGCGGCGATGTACGCCTACGGCTTCCGCGCCGGCGGGCGGCGGCCGGTCGACGTCGAGAAGCTCGGCATCGAGACGCACGTCCCCAACAAGCTGTTCGCCGGCGTGGTGGTCGGCTGGTTCCTGCTCACCGTGCTCGGCATGGCGCTGCGGCAGGTGCTCGGCTTCAAGCTCGGCTTCATCGCGCTGACCGGCGCGGTCACGCTGGTGCTGCTGCTGGAGATCCTGGGCAAGCGGGTCGACGCGCCGGATTTCGAGGAGATCCTCGGTGAACTGGACTGGCGCGCGATCCTGTTCTACATGGCGCTGTTCGCGCTGGTCGGCGCACTGGAGAAGGCGCACATTCTCGACGCGCTGGCGGTGGCGCTGAAGCCGCTGTTCGTCGACAGCCTGGCGCTCGGCGCCACGCTGCTGTTCTGGATCACGGTCCCGATCGTCGGCATCGTCGAGCACGATGCCTACATCCTGACCTTCCTGTACACGATCAAGGACCTGCAGGCTGCCGGCGTGAACCCGTGGCCGCTGTGGTGGATCCTGGTGTGGGCCGGCACGCTCGGCAGCAACCTCACGGTGGCCGGCGCGCCGGCGCTGTTCGCGGCGCTGAACATCTGCGAGCGCGAGGAAAAGCGCAAGATCTCGCTGCGCGAATTCCTCTCCTGGAGCGTGCCGTTCACGCTGGTGGCCTGCGCGGTCTGCTACCTTTTCGCCATGCTGATCTGGGTGCTGCCGCAGGCGAAGTGAGCCGCACAAGGAGTGGCGCGATGTTCAGGCATATCCTCGTTCCCACCGACGGCTCCGACCTGTCGAAGCGCGCGGCCGCCGCCGCCATCGCCGAGGCCAGGGCGGTCGGCGCCAGGCTGACCGTGCTGCACGCGATGCCGGCGGCCACGCCGCTCGTGTTCGGCCCGCTGCTGCCGGTGGCCTACATGCCGCCCGAGGAACACGAGAAGCTGGTCAGCAAGGCGGCCGACATCTATTTGGCCGACATCAAGGCGCTGGCCGAGCAGGCCGGCGTCGATTGCCGCACCGTGAAGGTGACCAGCGAGTTCCCGGCGCAGGCGATCATCGACACCGCCAGGCAGCGCCACTGCGACCTGATCTGGATGGCCTCGCACGGGCGCCGCGGCATGGCCGCGGTACTGCTCGGCAGCGAGACGCAGAAGGTGCTCGCCCACGCCGGCCTGCCGGTGCTCGTCTATCGCTGATGGCGGCCCGCGTGCAGGCCGCGCGTCAGGGCGCGAGAGCGACGACCTGCCAGGGGTCCGCGCCGCCGGCCAGGTAGCCGCCGCGGCGGCGGCGCGGCTCCGGATCGTCGAAATCCCAGTCCGGCAGCACCCAGCGCTCGGCCGGCGCGCCGTCGAGCGTGAACCGGTGCACGGCTGGGCGATGCGTGTGGCCGTGCACCAGCACGCGCCGGCCGCAGGCGCGCAGCGCCTCGTCGACCGCGGCCGGGGTCACGTCCATGATCTCCATCGCCTTGGCCTGCTTGCCGGCTTCGCTGCGCGCGCGCGCCGCGCCCATGAAAGCCAGGCGCGCCTCGCGCGGGCTGGCGAGGAACTGCCGCTGCGTCGCCTCGGCGCGCACCGTGGCGCGGAAGCGCATGTACTCGGGATCCTGCGTGCACCACGCATCGCCGTGGGCCAGCATCGCCTGCCGGCCACCGATCGCGACGAGGCAAGGATCGGCCAGCAGCTGCGCGCCGGTCTCGCGCAGGAAGCGGCCGCCGAGCAGCAGGTCGCGGTTGCCGTGCATCACGTACACGCGCACGCCACGGTCGGCCAGCGCGCGCAGGGCGGCGGCGACCGCGCGTGAGACGGCGTCCATGGCGTCGTCGAGCGTGTCGTCGCCGATCCAGTACTCGAACAGGTCGCCGAGGATCGCCAGCTCCGCGTGCGCGGCGGCCTGCTCGGCGCAGAAGCGCAGGAAGCGCGCCAGCGTCGCCGGCGAGGCGGCGTTCAGGTGCAGGTCGGAGACGAGCAGCGGATCGCGCAGCTCGACCTGCGCCAGCCCGGCGAGCAGCACCGGGGGCGGGTCGGTCGGCGCGGCGCCGCGCATCGGCCAGCGACGGGACTACTCGGACAGCACTTCGGCGCGCTCGATCACCACGTCGTCCTGCGGCACGTCGGAGTGCATGCCGCTGCGGCCGGTGGCCACCGCCTTGATGCGGTCGACCACGTCCATGCCCGCGGTCACCTTGCCGAACACGCAGTAGCCCCAGCCCTGGGCGGTCGGCGCCGAGTGATTGAGGAAGGCGTTGTCGGCGACGTTGATGAAGAACTGCGCGGTGGCCGAGTGCGGGTCGGAGGTGCGCGCCATGGCGATCGTGTACTTGTCGTTGCGCAGGCCGTTGTCGGCCTCGTTGTGCACCGGCTTGCCGGTGGGCTTCTGCTTCATGCCGGGGGCGAAGCCGCCGCCCTGGATCATGAAGCCGTTGATCACGCGGTGGAAGATCGTGCCGTCGTAGTGGCCGCCTTTCACGTAGTCGAGAAAGTTGGCGACCGTCTGCGGCGCCTTCTCGGCGTCGAGGGCGATCGTGATCGGGCCGAAGCTGGTGTGCAGGCGAACCATGGCTGCTCCTGAAGACGCGGGTTACTTGACGAGGCTGGCGGACTTGATCAGCACCGGCTTGACCGGCACGTTCTGGTGCCCGCCGGCGCTGGCCGTTTCCACGGCGCGGATCCTGTCGACGACATCCATGCCGGCGACCACCTTGCCGAACACCGCGTAGCCGTTGCCGTCGCGCGCGATGGCCTGGTCGAGGAAGGCGTTGTCGACGACGTTGATGAAGAACTGCGCCGTGGCCGAGTCCGGCACCGACGTGCGCGCCATCGCCACCGTGCCGCGCTCGTTCGTCAGGCCGTTCTTCGACTCGAGCGGGATCGGCGCCCTGGTCGGCTTCTGCGTCATGTCGGGCGTGAAGCCGCCGCCCTGGATCATGAAGCCGCCGATCACGCGGTGGAAGATCGTGCCGTCGTAGTGGCCGGCCTTCACGTACTCGAGAAAGTTGGCGACCGTCTTCGGCGCGCGCTCGGGCTCCAGCTGCAGCGTGATGTCGCCCAAACCGGTGGCGAGCAGGACGCGCGGCGGCGCGGCCTTGTCCTGCGCGGCGGCAGTGGCCGCGAACGCGGCGAGCAGCCCGGCAGCCATCAGCGGGCGGAGGATTCGATACAGCAGTCGAGGCATGGCGGTCTTCCTTCGTCGAACATGGGGTGGATCGTTCAGCGCGCGGCGCGGATGCGCGCGTTCATCTCGCGGGCCAGCTCCAGCTTGGCCTTGACCACGCGGTTGCCGGCGTCGAGCCCCGCGGCCCTGCCGTAGGCCGCCTCGGCCATCGACAGGTGCAGGTCGCCGAGGTTCTCGTGGGCGGTGACGTAGCTCGGCTGCGCCGCCAGCGCCTGCTGCAGCAGCCGCCACGCGCTGTCGTAACGGCCCTGCGCCGCCTGCAGTACGGCGAGGTTGTTGTACGGCTCCGGCAGTTCCGGGAACTCCTGCGTCAGCGCCTCGAACACGGCGGTGGCCTCGACCGGCTTGCCCTGCTCGGTGAGGATCACGCCGCGCATGAAGCGCACCTGCGCGTCGCGCGGGTTGTCCTGCAGCCGCGCCTCGGCGCGGGCCAGCGCCTCGCCGAGATTGCCGGCCTTCATCAGGGCGGCGATCTCGGTGGCCGCGCTCGGCGACGGCGGCGGCCGCGTCTGCGCGATGGCCGTCGACGCCGCGGCGAGGGTGGCGCAGGCGAGCAAGGCGAGGAGCGGCTTCACGAAGCGTGGCGGGGCGGGCGGATATACTGCGGGCGCATCTTATCAACGCCTCTCGCGCCGCCTGCTCCGCACGATGTTCGTCCGCCGCTGTTGACGCCGCCCGTCACGCTGCGCCTTTCCGGCCGCCGGGCCCGACTTGCCCGCGGCCTTCCCTGACGAACGCGGAGTCTTTCGCCATGACGATCACCGTCTACAACTCGCTGACGCGCACGCGCGAGGCGCTGGCGCCGATCGAGCCCGGCCACGTGCGCATGTACGTCTGCGGCGTCACCGTCTACGACTTCTGCCACATGGGCAACGGCCGCACGCTGGTGGCCTTCGACGTGATCGTGCGCTGGCTGCGCGCGCGCGGGCTGCGCGTGACCTACGTGCGCAACGTCACCGACGTCGACGACAAGATCATCAAGCGCGCCGCCGAGCGCGGCATCGCGCCGTCGGAACTCGCCGCCGAGTTCACGCGCCACATGCAGGACGACCTGGCGGCGCTGGGCTGCCTGACGCCGGATTACGAGCCGCGCGCCACCGATTTCATTCCGCAGATGCTCGGCATCATCGAACTGCTCGAACGCAGGGACCTCGCCTACCAGGCCGACGACGGCGACGTCGACTTCGCCGTGCGCAGCTTCCCGCGCTACGGCCGGCTGTCGGGCAAGGCGCTCGACGAGCTGCGCGCCGGCGGGCGCGTGGCCGTGGATGGCAGCAAGCGCGACCCGCTCGACTTCGTGCTGTGGAAGCGGGCCAGGCCCGACGAGCCGCAGTGGCCGTCGAAATGGGGTCCGGGCCGGCCCGGCTGGCACATCGAGTGCTCGGCGATGGCGAGCGAACTGCTCGGCCGGCACTTCGACATCCACGGCGGCGGGCCGGACCTCGTCTTCCCGCACCACGAGAACGAGATCGCGCAGAGCGAGGGCGCCTTCGACGAGCCGTTCGCCAACGTGTGGATGCACTGCGGCGCGCTGCGCGTGGGCGACGAGAAGATGTCCAAGTCGCTCGGCAACTTCTGGACCATCCGCGACGCGCGGGCCAGGTACGACGGCGAGGCGCTGCGTTTCTTCCTCGTGCGCTCGCACTACCGCAGCCAGGTGTCGTTCTCGGAGGAGCAGGTGGGCGAGGCGCGGGCCGCGCTGGCGCGCCTGTACACCGCGCTGCGCGACACGCCGCCGGCCGCGGGCGAAGTCGACTGGAACGAGCCGCACGCCCATCGCTTTGGCAGCGCGATGGACGACGACTTCAACACCGCCGAGGCGGTGGGGGTGCTGTTCGCGCTGGCCAACGAGGTGAACCGGAGGAAGTCGGCCGAACTGGCGCGGCAAATGAAGGGGCTGGGTGGGGTGCTCGGGCTGTTGCAGCGACCTCCGCTCGAGTTTCTCCAGGGCGCGGTGGTGCCCGCAACGCGCCCTGGTGTCGCCATCGCGAGCGGTGTGCCGGCGGCGATATTGCCCGGTGGCGAAGTAGACCTGCTCATCGCCCAGCGCGCCGCCGCAAAGAAAGCGAAGAACTTCGCCGAGGCCGACCGTATCCGCGCCGAACTCGCGGCGCAGGGCATCGTGCTCGAGGACTCCGCGTCGGGCACCACCTGGCGGCGGCAGTAGCGTGCGGGCGCCGCGGCCGTGACCCGCCCGCACTACTGGCCGCGCGCGCGGCGGGCGCTGATGGCGGCCGACCCGGTGCTGGCGCGGATCATCCGCCGCCACCCGCGCGTCGCGCTCGCCTCGCGCGGCGATCCGTTCTCCACGCTGGCGCGCTCGATCGTCGGCCAGCAGATCTCGGTCAAGGCGGCCGACGCGGTGTGGCGTCGTTTCTCCGCCGCCTGCCCGTCGCTGACGCCGGCGGCGGTGCTGCGCCGGCGCGCGAGCACGCTGCGCGGTTGCGGCCTGTCGGAGCGCAAGGTCGAGTACCTGCGCGACCTGGCCGCGCACTTCGCCGACGGCCGCGTCGAGCCGGCGTCGTTCGCCGCGATGGACGACGAAGCGATCATCGCGCGGCTGACCGACATCCGCGGCATCGGCCGCTGGACGGCGGAGATGTTCTTGATCTTTAACCTGTTGCGGCCTAATGTGCTGCCGCTCGACGACCTCGGGCTGCTGAAGGCGGTCAGCCTGCACTACCTCGATGGCGTGCCGACGCGCGAACTGCTGGCGCGCCAAGGCCGGGAGCGGGTCCGATCGCTGGCGGCGGCGTGGCAGCCGTGGTCGAGCGTGGCGACCTGGTACCTGTGGCGCAGCCTCGACCCGGTGCCGGTCGAATACTGACAACACCATGGCGAAGACGACTTTCCTGGATTTCGAGCAGCCGATCGCCGAACTCGAAGCGAAGATCGAGGAGCTGCGCTTCGTGCAGGACGACTCCGCGGTCGACATCTCCGAGGAGATCGAGCGGCTGCAGAAGAAGAGCCAGGCGCTGCTGAAGGACGTGTACGCCAAGCTGACGCCGTGGCAGGTGGCGCAGCTGGCGCGGCACCCGCAGCGGCCGTACACGCTCGATTACGTCGAGGACATCTTCACCGACTTCCACGAGCTGCACGGCGACCGGGCGTTTGCGGACGACGCCTCGATCGTCGGCGGCCTGGCCCGTTTCAACGGGCTGCCGGTGATGGTACTCGGCCACCAGAAGGGCCGCGACACCAAGGAGCGCACGGCGCGCAACTTCGGCATGAGCAAGCCGGAGGGCTACCGCAAGGCGCTGCGGCTGATGAAGCTGGCGGAGAAGTTCGGCCTGCCGCTGTTCACCTTCGTCGACACGCCCGGCGCCTATCCCGGGGTGGACGCCGAGGAACGCAACCAGTCGGAGGCGATCGGCCGCAACCTCGCCGAGATGTCACACCTGAAGGTGCCGATCGTCGCCACCATCATCGGCGAGGGCGGCTCCGGCGGCGCGCTGGCCATCGCCGTGGCCGACCACGTGCTGATGCTGCAGTACGCGACCTACTCGGTGATCTCGCCCGAGGGCTGCGCCTCGATCCTGTGGAAGAGCGCGGAGAAGGCGCCGGAAGCCGCCGAGGCGCTGGGCCTGACCGCGCACCGGCTGAAGGCGCTCGGGCTGATCGACCGCATCGTCGCCGAGCCGCTCGGCGGCGCGCATCGCGACCCGAAGCAGATGGCAGCGCTGCTCAAGCGCGCGCTGGCCGACAGCCTGCGCCAGTTCCAGTCGATGAAGCCGAAGGAACTGCTCGCCGCGCGCCACGCGCGCCTGCTCGGCCATGGCAAGTTCAAGGAAACGACTCCCGAAGCCTGATCCGGTCGAGCTGCGCCTGATTACGGCGCTGCGCGAGGCGGTGGCCGGCCTGCCGCCGCGCGCCGCCGACCAAGCCCCGGCAGGGCCCGCCGGCGCGCCGCTGCTGTTCGCCTTCAGCGGTGGCCGCGACTCGACGGCGCTGCTCGACGCCGCCTGCCGGCTGCGTGCCGAACGCACCGCCGGCTTCGCGCACCTGGCGGCGGTGCACGTGCACCACGGGCTGCTCGGCGAGGCCGATCGGTGGGCCGAGCACTGCGAGCAGTTCTGCGCCCGGCACGAGGTGCCGTTGCAGGTGGCACGAGTGAAGGTCGAGGCCGGCGGCCGCGGCATCGAGGAGGCGGCGCGGCGCGCCCGCTACGCGGCGCTCGCCGCGGCGGCCTCCGAACTCGGCGCGGTGGCGGTGCTGATCGCGCATCACCTCGACGATCGGATCGAGACGTTCCTGATGCAGTGGATGCGCGGCGCCGGCATCGACGGGCTGGCCGGCTTCGTCGCCGCGCGCGAATTCACCGCGGGCGCGGCGCTGCTGCGGCCGTGGCTGAGCCTGCCGCGCGCCGACATCGATCACTACGTGCAACGTCGCGAGCTCGCCTATGTCGACGACCCGAGCAACCTCGAGCCGAGGCTGCTCAGAAGCGCGCTGCGCGCGCGCGTGCTGCCGGCGCTCAGGGCCGTGCGTCCCGGTTTCCTGCGCGGGGCGGCGCGGTCGATCGAACTGCTCGCCGAATCCGCCGAGGCGCTCGGCGAGCTCGCCGCCGCAGATTTCGCGAGCTGCACCGAGGACGCGCCGGCCGGCATGCTCTGGCTGGAACGCCTGGCGGCCTTGCCGCCGGGGCGGCGCGCGGTTGCGGTGCGCGCCTGGCTGGCGGCCAACGGCGTGGAGCCGCCGTCGCGCGCGCGGCTGGCGCAGGTGCTGGCACAGGCGCTGGGCAGCCGCGCCGATTCGAGGATGAAGGTGCGCCTGGGCAGCCACGAAGTGCGGCGCCATCGAGGCCTGCTGCTGCTTCGCGGCGCACGGGTCGAGCACCATGACGAGGTCACGGTGCGCTGGCAGGGCGAGCGCGAGATCGCCGTGCCGGCCTGGGGCGGCGTACTGCGCTTCGAGCCGAGCGAAGGCGAAGGCTTCGACTCCGACTGGCTGCGCGAGGAGCCGCTGCAACTGCGCGGCCGCAGCGGCGGCGAGCGTTTCAAGCCGCATCCGCTGCGGCCGTCGAAGACGCTGAAGCGGCTGTTCCAGGACGCCGGCATCGCCGAGTTCGAGCGCGCCGCCCTGCCGCTCGTCTGGCGCGGCGAGCGGCTGATCTACGTCGCCGGCCTCGGCGCCGACGCCCGGCTGGTGGACTCCGGCGGCGAACGCATCGGCCTCGAATGGAAGGCCGATGCGGCGCTGATCGACGACTGACGCAGCGGCTGGCCGGAAGCTGGCGAAACGGCCCTGGACCCTTCGAGACCTCAGGGTGATCGGGGGGTGAGCCTGCTCCGAAGCCCGTTCGGGCTGAGGGATCGAAGCCCGACCGCCCGATCTCGAAGCCCGCTTCCGCCTCCCTATAATCCGCCCCTTTGCTGTCTCAGACCCGGCAGGAGCGGACGCCGTTCATGGCACTGATCGTTCACAAATACGGCGGCACGTCGGTCGGCAACGTCGAGCGGATCAGGAACGTCGCCCGCCGGCTGGCCAAGTGGCACCGCGCCGGCCATCAACTGGTGGTCGTGGTCTCGGCGATGAGCGGCGAGACCAACCGCCTGATCGCGCTGGCCAAGGAGATCCAGGCCAGCCCCGACCCGCGCGAACTCGATGTCGTCGCCTCCACCGGCGAGCAGGTCACCATCGGCCTGCTGGCGATGGCGCTGAAGGATCTGGGGCTCAAGGCGAAGAGCTACACCGGCTGGCAGGTGCACGTGCTCACGGACAGCGCCTTCACCAAGGCGCGCATTCTCGAGATCGACGAGAAGAAGATCCGCGCCGACCTTGCCGAGGGGACGATCGTCGTCGTCGCCGGCTTCCAGGGCGCCGACGAGTTCGGCAACGTGACCACGCTCGGGCGCGGCGGCTCCGACACCTCGGCGGTGGCGCTGGCTGCGGCCTTGCGCGCCGAAGAGTGCCTGATCTACACGGACGTGGACGGCGTCTACACCACCGACCCGCGCATCGTGCCCGAGGCGCGCCGGCTGGACACGGTCACCTTCGAGGAGATGCTGGAGATGGCCAGCCTCGGCTCCAAGGTGCTGCAGATCCGCTCGGTGGAGTTCGCCGGCAAGTACAAGGTCAAGCTGCGCGTGCTCTCGAGCCTCACCGACGCCGAGGCGCCGCTCGCGGAAGAAGCCAGCTCCGGCACGCTGATCACGTTCGAGGAAGACAAGCTCATGGAAAAGGCCGTCATCTCCGGCATCGCCTTCACCCGCGACGAAGCGAAGATCACGCTCACCCGCGTGCCCGACCGCCCGGGCATCGCCTACCAGATCCTCGGCGCGATCGCCGAGGCCAACATCGACGTCGACATGATCGTGCAGAACATCAGCGTCGACGGCATGACCGATTTCTCCTTCACCGTC
>Ga0114939_10002257_pt1 | contig 14497 bp, 11 predicted proteins | sample AshMeaCrysSpring_FD_87196 | JGI IMG/M metagenome (GOLD analysis project Ga0114939, IMG submission 87196) | Groundwater microbial communities from Big Spring, Nevada to study Microbial Dark Matter (Phase II) - Ash Meadows Crystal Spring | ecosystem: Environmental > Aquatic > Deep subsurface >... | reverse complement strand
GCCTTTCAAAATGGCATGGATGGTTGTTGAAAATTTTCCCGGACGGAGGCATGGAGCCCATCGCCGCGGGCTTGCGTTCACCCGCGGGCTTCACCGTCAACAGCGCCAACGAAGTGCTATATGCGGAGAACCAGGGAGACTGGGTGGGCAGCGGAAGGGTGACGCATTTGGAGAAGGGCGATTTTGCCGGAAATGCAGGCAGCCTCAACTGGAGCGGAGAACCGGAATCACCGCTGAAGCTTACCAAAGCACAACTGCGCACGGTGGACAATGGACAGCCCATGCACGAAGCGGCAAAGAAAATTCCATCGATCAAATTACCCGCGGTCTGGTTCCCGCATACACTCATGGGGATTTCCACTGCCGATGTTTTGGAGGATGTCACAGGAGGTGCGTTCGGGCCTTTTGCAGGACAATATTTTGTGGCAGATCAGGGACATTCTAAGATCATGCGCATGTCCCTGGAAAAAATAAATGGCAGATACCAGGGCGCCTGTTATCCCTTCAGGGAGGGATTTGCATCGGGCCTGCTGAGGCTGCGTTGGGGGATCGATGGATCCATCTTTGGAGGCATGACATCGCGCGGTTGGGCAAGTACGGGCAAGGCTGAGTATGCCTTGCAGCAGCTTTACTGGAACGGCAAAATGCCTTTTGAGATCAAGGAGGTGAAGGCGATGCCCGATGGATTGCAAATTTATTTCACCGAGCCTGCGAACATGAAAACCCTGGAGCAGGCATCAAACTATGAACTGAATAGTTTCACTTATCAGTACCATCATCATTATGGAAGTCCGATTATTGGAGCCCGGACAAGGGCATTGAAAGGAATCATTCCTTCAGCAGATGGTTTGAGTGTGCGGCTGGTGTTGGATTCGTTGGTGGAAGGATATATCCACGAAGTCAAGCTGTTCAATATCACCGGCAATGAAGGCAAATCCCTTTTGCATAATGTGGCCTATTATACCATGAACAGCATTCCTGAGGGTACCAAAGCGGTGCTGACCCCTGCGCAGACCGTGACCGCGCATATGCACCAGGGCATGGCTGCAAATGCAGCCAAAGTGTCCGGAAAGCCAGCGCCGACGGGTGCAAAGCAGGGTGGATCAACAGCCAAAGCAGGTGCGGCAAAGCGCGTGACGCGGATGCCGGCGGGATGGAGTGCGCCGGACCAGGTCCTGAGGCTTGGAACAAAGCCCGGGTTGAAATTCGACAAGAACTTTTTCCAGGTCAAAGCCGGATCAAGGCTGCGGATCATTTTCAATAACAACGATGACATGACGCATAACCTCGTGATCACCATACCCGGAGCCGCCGATGAAGTGGGAGATCTTGCGTTGAAACTTGGATTGAAAGGAACGGAACTGAATTATGTGCCCAACAGCGTTAAAGTGCTGTATCATACTGCACTGCTGCAGCCAGGTAGCTCTGAATCCATTTATTTCACGGCGCCGGATAAGCCCGGTGATTACATGTTTGTCTGTACGTATCCCGGACATGCATCCGTGATGCGCGGGATTATCCGGGTGGTGCCTTGAGTGGGCAGGTGAAAGTTCCTGCCGCTAAAATTGTATTTCCGTTAAGGCGGATCAGTACCGGCCAGCGGTTTATTTCTTCTTCGCCACACCCACCGCGCTGTAGCCCTTGGGGCCGCGTTCCACGGTAAACTGAACCGTGTCTCCTTCCTTGATGTTTTCGGTGACCTGGTTGATGTGAAAGAATACGCGTTCCCCGTTTTTCTGTATGATGAATCCAAATCCTTTGGCCAGGTTGAAAAAATCCACCCTTCCCTCGCGGATTGCGTCTTCGGGTTCATCGATGTGTTTGGGGACGCCAAGTTCAATATCCTCTGCGTTGATTTCGAATTTCTTGGTGGGATCCGGTGGTGTGGACGAAATATTTCCGTTTTCATCGATGTAGGCCATCATGTCCTCGAGGCTCTTTCCCTTGCCCTGGCTCGCTTTGCGTTCCTCCATTTTCTCCCGCTTCTTCTGCTTTTCTTTCTCCCGCTGCTTTTCCTTCTCGCGCTTCTGAAATGATTCTTTTGATTTTGCCATAATGTTTCTTTTGATCTCCGGGACCCGCTTTTAAGCCGTTGACGGCGGTTGGTCCACCTCCCGCAATACCCGGTTCCGGATGCTTAGTCCGGGGATTAAGCGTGTAAAAGAAACGAATATTTTCTAAAGGAGGAGCCCCAAAAATCGTTATCTTTACAATAAGAGCCGAATATCTTTTCTGGGGCCGCAGTACCGCCGTGCTGCGTTGTTTTTATTCCCTTAACAGCCCAGGATGGCTGGTTCCCAGGACCATCCGCGGATCGGCAGAAACCATTTTAACATATGAATGCAGAGCAAATTAAAGGTTATCTCACTAAGAATGTGTCTGATAAGGCCCAGTGCATCAAGATATCTTTTCAGAAGAGGGATCCGGTTTACGGACTTTTCCTCACCGAGGAGAAAGATTCTGAGGGCCTGAGTGCCAAGAACTTCTGGCGGATCGTGACCCAGAAAAACCTGGAAGCCTACAAGAAAACAGGAGATGTCAACCTGTCCCGCATCTTCAGCGGTTCAGATATGACCCGTCTTTCGCTGGTGGCGGAATAAAAAAAGCGGCTTGTAAGGCCGCTTTATGAGATGAAGTCCGCAGGGGTAAAGGATCCCTGACCTTCCTGGTTTGCGTTATTTTTCCCTGAGTGCATGCTCATAGACCCAATCGCCCAGGCTGTATCCCGATTTTTGTCCCTCATCAACCGCTTTGCGGAAATGGAATCCGATGTAAATACGGGAAAGCGAATTATCCCGGATGGCAGAGCGCATGTCCTGGTAGGATCGGAAAGTGCTGGGTAGGTAGCCACTGCTGGTGGTGAAGGGCAGTTTGCTGTTTCCGAATAGACGGATGAGCACTTCACCGGCTGCTGCTCCGCTCATGGCATGCGCTGAAGGGTATTCGCCCACGGCAGGTGTGTTGAGTTCGGGCTTCCAGTTGACATCTCCCACTGTTTGGTCATTGCCGTCCGTGTCTGCAAGGGTGATGGCTGAAATGGGGCGCCAGTAATTGTAGAACACTTTGCCGTCAAAGACCGCAATGTATGCGTCCGCCAATGCAATATGCATCAGGGCCAGCACCCGGGCCGTTTTCCAGGCATCCATGCTGCGTCCGGGCCTGCTCCGGATGATATCAAGCGCAATCGCGTTCCAACCCCTTGAACTGTTTTCTGCCCAGAAGACGCCGATTTCTGTTTGTTCCTTGCTGCGATCCGTGGAGTTAAATCGGCCCAATGATTTGACTTCGTCGAAGTCCGCCGTGTAGGCGGGGGAGTTGATGACATATGGCGCCGGTGACCTGAACTGGCTATTGCTGCTGATGGCCCAGGTTTGCTGGAGATGGAAACGGGGCAATGCATAGTTTAAGGGCGGCAGATACCGGTATTCGCCGGGTTGTGTGCCATTGGCCGGCGCATGGGCGGGATCAACCAGGGCCAGGAAGGGTAGGTCCGGGTTGCGTTTAGCGAGGATAGCAGCTGCCACTTTCTTTCCCAAATCAATGCCTCTTTGTTTGGCTTCTCCATCCGGAATTCCTGCCAGTACGGATGTCAGGAGCGCGCTGTACCCCGCTTTACTGACGATTGGGGCTGGGTCTGTTGCGATGTTGCCAAGACCCAAAGCTGTTTCATAGGCAGCTTGAGCCACCGCGGCACCGGCATCGGCCCGATGATCCTCTTCATGATAGGCATAGGTTTCAAATTTGGATTTAACACAGTTCAGCGCATCATGCATGGCTACATGGATCATGGCAAAGGGTCGGGTGATGGTGGGCGGCGGCGCCTGGGGTCCCGGCACCGCCCGGGGATCCGGGTAGGTATAGGCTTTTTGCAGGGCTTCACTGAATGCCATGACCACATCCGGTGATTTCCATCCATTGTTGCCAACTGATTTAGCGTCTTCCACAACGGTTAGGTTGCCTGACTGCTGGTGTGTTTTCTGGCATGCTGACAACCAGGCCAACATGACCAACGCAAGGCCAAGACGCATCATTTTTTTAAGGAACATAAGTTGAGTAGTTACGGTGAATGAAGAACATGAAGCTATCGCGAACCGATGCGCTTTTACCGGATCGTAGACGAAAGCATCGCTGCGGTGGACGGAACCATGATTTGAGGCGATTGGCAGGAGGATATGCTGCGTATGCAGATCCAATGGTCTGTCCTCATAACAAGGGAAATTTGTTATTTTGGACGAGGGCAATCCATCGCCCCCCTCCCTTTTACGCGTCTGACATGCATGGTCCCTATACCGTTGTCCCGGGATACCGCGTAGAGCCGGGCACAGAACAACCGGAGGGCGTTTCCGCGGTGGAAGTGGAAGGAGGTCCGGCCGTGGTTTATAATTCGGTCAATGCAGAGCCGCAAATGGTGGTGGAGACCTGGATGAAAATCTGGATCGCGGGCCTGGATCGTGCATACCGTGCGGATTACGATCAGTATTGTTTGGATGGAACAGTGAAGACTTTTATTTTCCAATCAACAAGCAGTGCAACATATGAAAGGGGTCGTTTTGAAAGTGCATCCGGCGGACAATGTGATCGTGGCGCTGGCCGATCTGCAGCGGGGATCAGTTGTTTCCCTGGATGGGAAAACCTACCAGTTGACAGATGATGTGCCGGCCAAACATAAATTCTTCACCCAGGATTTGAAAAAAGGGGACGAAGTCATCATGTATGGGGTGCTGGTTGGAAAAGCCCAGGTGGACATCCCCGCAGGTGCCCGTATGACTACGGAAAATGTGCGCCATGCAGCGGGCGCCTATGCCTATCGGGCGCACCAGTATGTATGGACGCCGCCGGACGTTGCGCGTTTTGCGGGCCGGACCTTCATGGGCTATCATCGTCAGGACGGGAGCGTGGGAACTGCCAACTACTGGCTGTTCATCCCCACCGTCTTTTGTGAAAACCGCAACCTGGACGTCCTGAAAGAAGCCCTGCACCAGGAGCTTGGATACGCGGTGTCCGGCAGGTACCGGAACTTTGCCCGGCAACTCAGGGAGGCCCATGAGCAGGATCTGCAACTGGAAGAAATCCGGTTTGAATATAACGGCAACGCGCAAACGAAAAGATATTTTCAGCAGGTGGACGGGATCAAGTTCCTGAACCACCAGGGCGGCTGCGGCGGAACGCGGCAGGATGCCGCAACCCTGGGAAAATTGCTGGCTTCCTATGCCAATCATCCCAATGTAGGCGGTGTGACGGTCCTCAGCCTCGGCTGTCAGCATCTTCAGGTGCGGGATTTTTTAGGGGAGCTAAAGCAGCGGAGTCCTGCTTTCAGCAAGCCGCTTTATGTTTTTGAACAACAGCAAAGCCAGAGCGAACCCCGGTTCATTGCGGAAGCCATGCGGAAATCTTTTGCGGGCATGGCCGAGATCAATCAACTGAAACGGGCACCTGCCCCGCTCAGTGAACTGTGTATTGGGGTCAAGTGTGGTGGCAGCGATGGATTCAGCGGCATCTCGGCAAACCCCGCCGTAGGGCATTGCGCGGATATGCTGGTGGCGCTGGGGGGCAGGGTCCTGCTCTCCGAGTTTCCGGAGCTCTGTGGGATTGAGCAAGAGCTGGTGGACCGTTGCACGGAGCGCGCAGATGCCGAGAAATTCATTCAACTGATGCAAGGCTATGGCGCCGAAGCGGAACGGGCGGGGTCCGGCTTCCATATGAACCCATCGCCCGGAAATATCAGGGACGGGCTGATCACGGATGCCATCAAGAGCGCGGGCGCGGCTAAAAAGGCGGGGACGGCGCCGGTTTCCTACGTGCTCGACTACACGGAGCCGGCTAACCGAAAAGGGCTTGGACTGGTCTGTACGCCTGGCAATGACGTGGAGTCCACCACGGGCATGGCGTCCAGCGGAGCCACCCTCATCCTCTTCACCACGGGCCTGGGAACACCCACCGGTAACCCGGTTTGTCCCACCATCAAAGTGTCTACCAACACGGCGCTGGCAAAACGGATGGCCGATATCATTGACATTGATACCGGTCCTGTGATTGAAGGAGAGAAATCGATTGAGGAGATGGGCGAAGAGATCCTGGAGTATTGCATTCGCGCGGCCAGCGGCGAAGTGACGCCCAAGGCGGTGCTCTTGAACCAGGACGATTTTATCCCCTGGAAGCGGGGTGTATCCCTTTAACCTGTTTGAATGAGAACTTTTCTGGACGAGCATTTTCTCCTTCACGGCTCGGTGGCCGAAGAGCTTTATCATGGGCATGCGGCCCGCATGCCCATCATTGATTACCATAATCATCTTTCGCCTCAGCTGATTGCAGAAAATCATCGCTTCGAAAATATCACGCGTGCGTGGCTTGAAGGAGATCACTACAAATGGAGGGCGATGCGTGCGCATGGTGTGGAGGAGTCTTTTTGTACGGGCGGTGCGGACGACTGGCAGAAATTTCTGCACTGGGCGCAGACGGTTCCTTATACGTTGAGAAATCCTCTTTATCACTGGACCCACCTGGAATTGCAGCGCTATTTTGGCATCCGGGAACTGCTTTCCCCGGAAACGGCAAGGTCCATCTGGCATCGCTGCAATGAGCAGTTGCAGCAGGAGGGTCACCGCGTGCGCGGGTTGCTGGAAGGCATGCAGGTGGAGCTGCTCTGCACCACGGATGATCCATCGGATGACTTGCAGTTTCACGCGCGAATCCGCGCTGAAGACTGGGCTGTGAAAGTGTTGCCGGCATTCCGACCAGACAAGGTATTGCAGGTGGCAGATCCCGCTGTTTTCAACGCTTACCTGGACAAGCTTGGACGCTCCGGCGATGTCTCCGTACATCAATTCCACGACCTGCTCGATCTGCTGAAGAAGCGCCACGATTTTTTTGCTTCGATGGGCTGCACGGTGAGCGATCATGGCATGGAGTGCCTGGTATCTGTTCCCTGCACGGAAGCCGAGGCTTCGCGGATATTCGATCAGATCCGGATGGGCAAACCCTTAAGCATACCCGAAGCGGAGAAGTATCAGGGTTTCATGCTTCGTTTTCTCGCTGAACTGCACTGGGAAAAAGGCTGGGTGCAGCAGTTTCACCTGGGCGCATTCCGGAATAACCTTACGCGGATGATGCAAACCCTGGGTCCGGATACGGGATGGGACAGCATCGGAGATGCCCGGCAGGGACCAGGTTTGAGGGCTTTCCTGGACGATATGGATCGGGTAGGGAAACTGGCGAAGACAATTTTATACAACCTGAATCCTGCCGACAATGCCCTCTTTGCCACCATGGCGGGAAATTATAATGATGGTACGCTAGCGGGGAAAATGCAATGGGGTTCAGCCTGGTGGTTCCTGGACCAGCAGGATGGCATGCGGGAACAGATGCAGCTGTTGTCGCGCATGGGCTTGATTGCCCATTTCGTGGGCATGTTGACGGATTCCCGCAGTTTTCTGTCCTTTCCCAGGCATGAATATTTCCGCAGGATTCTCTGCCAGTTGTTAGCAACGGATATTGGGAACGGTGAGCTACCCAATGATATTCCATGGATCGGGAAGATCGTGGAAGACATCTGCTATCACAACGCAAAGCGTTATTTCGGATGGTGATGCTCCGCAGGAGGAACCTTCGTCGCATTTGGAATCGGGTATCCGTCCGTGATGGGTAGGCTGCTTTTAGATCAACCCCGGTCCCTTGTATCCAGACCCTTTAGTATTGAAAGGTTTTGGCCTTTGCTTCCGGGCACCCACGCACGCCATGGGCCCATCGCCCCCAAAAAGTAAGCCCCGGCTCTTTGCCGGGGCTTGGGGTATGAGGAAACTAAAGGGGACGCTTAGTTTTTGAGGATTACGAATTCCACGCGGCGGTTGATCTGCCTGTGTTCGTCCGTGTCGTTGTCCACCTGCGGTTTGGATTCACCATAGCCTTTGCTGGTCACGCGATCAGCGGCGATGCCTTTGCTGACCAGGTATTCGCGACAAGAAGCGGCACGGTTGTCAGAGAGTTTGAGGTTGTACTCGTCAGATCCCTTGCTGTCTGTGTGCGCGCTGATTTCAATGCTGATGGTTGGGTGTTCATTCAGGAAGTCCACTACGCGGTTGAGTTCCACGAAGGACTCTTCCCGAAGACTGAATTTGTCAAAGTCGAAGTACACATTATTGAGTCGGAATATCTGTCCCACTTCAATGGGCACGAGGTAGAGGTCTTTATGAATTTCTTTGTATCCTTTTTTCACCAGGGAGTCCAGGTTCAGGTTTTCAGACACGGCAAAGAAATGATCTGCACTGGCGCGGATGCTGTAGTTTTTATCGAATGGCAGTACGATTTTGAACGCACCGTCGCCAGGTGAAGAGACACCATTGCCGGCTGTCTTTCCATCGGGCAGGGTTTCATACACCAGGCTAGCCTGCAGGGGTTCCTTGGTTTTGGCGTTGTACACATTGCCCGTTACGAGTACCACGGGGTCAGGCCTTTCGCGTTCCAACAACTTGACCCGCACAATATCACTTTCGCCCAGGGATTCTGCGCTGCTTGTGAGGTATGCATATTCTCCACCGGCATCCATGGTGAAGAAGGCGTCCCAGTTGGACGTGTTGATGGGCGATCCCAGGTTCACCGGTTCCGTCCATTTGGCCCAGGTGTCATCCAGCCTGCGGGTCATCCAGATATCGTTATCGCCCATACCGCCTGGCCGGTTGCAACTGAAGTAGAGCGTAATGCCATCCGGTGCGATGTAGGGGGTCATCTGGTTGAAGCCAGGCAGGTTGATTTTTTTTCCCAGGCTTTTGGGTTCGGTCCATGTGCCATCGTCTTCGGCGAAAGAGACATAGATGTCGTTGTCCAGTCCGCCAACCTTCGGGCACATGTACATGATCAGGGTGCGACCGTCATGGCCCAGTACGGCGCCGGATTGTTTGCCGCGGTCGTAGTTGCCATAGTTTTTAATCCTGAGCATTTCAGGTCTGCTCCAATTGCCTTCCTCGGTCATATAGGAGAGGCTCACACCGTCGCCGGCATATTCACCATTGACAAAAGCACCGCGGATCAGGATCCTGTTATTGTCCGGAGATATCCAGTAGACTGCATTGTAATGGGTGGTATTGAGCGGATAGTCCAGGTGGATGGCGTTCTGCCATTTTCCTGAACTGTCTCTTTCAGAGTACCAGATGTCCTGGGAGTTGGGAATGTTTTTGTATTTGGTATTCATCGGGTGGTTTTCCACGATGAAGAACAAGCGATTGCCGTCTGCGGAAATCGTGGGGCGGAGTTCCGGAAGTTCCGAGTTCACCCGGAAACCAAGGTTTTCCACTTTGATGACGGTGGTGGCTTTGATCACGTTTTCCTTCTGCGCGATGAGATCGCCCGTGGTGTCAGCCATGGGCTGTGCCTTGGTGAGCTGAAGGACGCTCAGCGTAAGGAATGAAAGGATAAGTTTTTTCACGGGTTGGATATTTACTACAAATAAACCCGTAAAAAACCGCAACACATAGCTTACGCGCCTCATTCAAGGCCCGATTTGGGGGATTTTCGATGAAGGGACGGAAAAGGGCGATGAATTTCCGGGCAGGTGACCCAAGGCGGGTCACCCTCCCCGAATTCATTGCAGGTGACCCAAGGCGGGTCACCCTCCTCTAAATAGTTCCTTTAGAGACCGGAATGCCTTTTTTCACGGTGCCGCGCGCTGTTCCGTGAGTAGTGCGGACAATGGAATCCTGAGATTGGCCATGAAAAGCGAGGAAGAGACGAAAAACCCTCGGCAATATTTCATGGCCTAGAGTTTGAAGATTTTCTCCACGGCCAGGTTGACCACTTCCACGAGAATGAGGATGATGATGATCCATTCCAGGGCCGTGCTTTTCCGGTGTTGCATCAGGTCTTTGAAAAGATCCAGGTTTTCTTTAACGATTTCCAGTCCGTCATGTACGGTCCGGAAACGGTCCTGTAGATCGAAGGTGTTTTTGAGACCCAGGTCTACTTTGTTCAGGTTTTCATTTTCCCAGGTCACGTCCGGTGAGTCAAAGATGTAGAGGTTTTCCGCGATCTTGTTTTTCAGGTTCAATGTCCTGCCGATATACTTCTTCAGGCTGATGCCACTCATGCCCAGCTTGCCGGTCTTTTCGAGGTTCTGGGTGTGGTGGTTGGTTTCTTCGAGCAGCGTGGTGGTTTGGCTGGAATAATAATCCAGGGCAACCGACTGCGATACATTGAGCATAATGATGCGGAAGGTTTCCAGGTCGCCGGTGAGGATGTCTATCTTATCGAATCCAAACCTGAACTCCTTTGCACCGGTTTCCACCACCAGTTCCTCCTGCAGTTTGACTTCTATCTGGTTCCTGCAGAAGGGTGCAATGAACTGGTTGAATTCAGCAATCTTTATCTCATCAAAATTAAGAAAACAGACCACGCCATATTTAAACACATATATATAGCGGTCGTCCTGCAGGGTGTAGAAAATCTCGTCTTTATCGAAGGTATGCGCCGGTTCCGGGAAGGCGGCCCGGAAGGTTTTCAGGTCGATGCTATCCGCTACCTGGTATGCCACTGCTCGGTACAACATGGTTCTAAGATAAGAACAGTATGCTGAACCCGGAAATCAGCTCAGAACATCGCAAAAAAGAAATTTGGTGGTTTTTCATATTCATCGTAATATTGCGATATATGGGTGCTACGAAGACGGAGAATTTTACGGAAAAGCAGAACCGGCTGGCGTTGATGATGAAGGCCCTGGCGCATCCGGCCAGGATTGCCATTTTGCAGGAACTGATTCGGACCAATGCCTGTGTTTGCGGGGAATTGGTGAACGATCTCGGGCTCGCGCAGGCCACCATTTCCCAGCACCTCAAGGAATTGAAAGCAGCCGGTTTGATCAAGGGAAGCATTGAAGGGACGAGGGTTTGCTATTGCATCAACCCCAAGATCTGGAAGCAGTATATGCGGGACCTCGATCAGTTTTTTGGGTCTTACAACCCCGCCGAAGAGTGCTGTTAGTTTTTTTTGACATCAACCATCGTAATATTACAATCTTTAAAATCTGACATATGGCTACGGAACAGGAACTTAAGGAAATCGTGCGCAAAAAGTACAGTGAAATTGCTTTGCAGGATAAGGACAGCAATGCCGCCTCCTGTTGTGGAGCGGGTGGCTGCAGCACCGAGGTATACAATATCATGACCGATGACTACACGGGTATGTCCGGCTACAATCCGGAAGCAGATCTTGGCCTGGGTTGCGGTTTGCCCACCCAGTTTGCCCGGATCCGGAAAGGGGATACGGTGATCGACCTTGGTTCCGGTGCGGGAAACGACTGTTTCATCGCGCGTGCAGAAACCGGGGAATCCGGAAAAGTCATTGGAATCGATTTCACTCCTGCCATGATCGAGAAGGCCCGGATCAATGCGGACAAACTCGGGTACAACAATGTGGAATTTCGCCAGGGCGACATCGAGCAGATGCCTGTTGCCGGCAATACCGCCGATGTGATGGTCAGCAATTGCGTACTCAACCTCGTCCCCAACAAGGACGGCGTTTTCAGGGAGATATTTCGCGTCCTCAAGCCGGGTGGTCATTTCAGTATCTCCGATGTGGTCCTGGTGGGTGCCTTGCCGGATGGACTGCGCAAGGATGCGGAGATGTATGCAGGTTGCGTGGCTGGTGCGATCCAGAAAGAAGTTTACCTGGAGCTGATTCGGGTCAATGGATTCCAGGAGATCACGATTCAGAAAGAGAAACCCATCGTGATTCCGGATGATATCCTGCGCAATTACCTGGATGAGCGGGAACTCGAAGCGTTTAAATCCGGGGATACCGGTATTTTCAGCATCACCGTTTTTGCGCGCAAGCCCAAAGAGCAGGCGGCCTGTGCCCCCGGCTCGGGATGTTGTTGATCAGACGCAAATGCCGCTGGTGATGGGCAAGCTCCCACGAATAGTCTTGCGACCAACGACTATCGACCCTCGACTGCATTCTCCGGCCTCATCATGGGGAAGAGCAGCACATCCTGGATGGAAGGTTGTCCGGTCATGAGCATGCAGATGCGGTCGATCCCGAAGCCGATGCCCGCGGTGGGCGGCATGCCGTATTCCAGCGCGCGCAGGAAATCGTAATCGATGAACATCGCTTCGTCATCGCCCCTTTCCATCAACTTGACCTGTTCTTCGAAACGGTCGCGCTGATCAATGGGATCATTCAGTTCAGAGTATGCATTGGCGATTTCCTTTCCGTTGACCATGAGTTCAAAGCGTTCCACCAATCCCGCTTTGCTGCGGTGTTTTTTGGTGAGCGGGCTCATTTCAACGGGGTAGTCGATGATAAAAGTGGGCTGCACAAAATGCTGCTCGCATTTTTCGCTGAAGATCTCATCCACGAGTTTGCCCTTGCCCATGGTTTTGTCCACGGGAATATGCAGTTGTTTGCAGAGTTCGCGCAATTGGTCTTCATCCAAATGGCTGATGTCCACACCCGTGTGTTCGAGGATGGCGTCATACATGGTCACCCTCTTATAGGGTGCTTTGAAGTTGATCTTTCTGCCATCCACTTCCACTTCGGTGGTTCCGTTGACGGCGACGGCGGCTTTTTCCAGCATTTGTTCCGTAGTGTCCATCATCCAGAGATAGTCCTTGTAGGCAACGTAAAATTCCAGGACGGTGAACTCCGGGTTATGGGTCCGGTCCATGCCTTCGTTGCGGAAGTTGCGGGAAAATTCATATACCCAGTCGAATCCCCCCACGATCAATCGCTTCAGGTAAAGTTCATTGGCGATCCGCATATACATGGGGATATCCAGCGCGTTGTGGTGGGTGGTGAAGGGACGGGCGGTAGCTCCGCCTGGAATGCTTTGCAGGACAGGCGTGTCCACTTCCACGGCACCCCTTTCATTGAGGAATGCGCGGATGGCGTTGATCAGGGCTGTCCTTTTCAGGAAGGTTTCCTTGACATGCGGATTGATGATGAGGTCCGCATAACGCTGGCGATATCGGAACTCCGGATCCGTGACGGCATCGAAGGTTTCTCCTTCTTTTTCTTTAACAACGGGCAAGGGCTTGAGGGCCTTGGTGAGCATGGTCAACTCACGGACATGGATAGATGTTTCACCGGTCTTGGTGGTGAATACATATCCTTTGACGCCATAGATATCGCCGATGTCGGTCAGGTGTTTCCAGACTTTGTCGTAGATTGTCTTATCCTCCCCCGGGCAGATCTCGTCCCTTTTCACATAGAGCTGGATTTTACCGGAGGCGTCCTGGAGCACGGCAAAGCTGGCCTTACCCATATCGCGCACGCCCATGATGCGCCCCGCAAGGCAGACATCCTGAAATGCATCCTTATTTTCATCGCCCTTATAATTCAACCGGATCGCTGCTGCGTTTGTATTGACCGGGTACAAAGGAGCGGGGTATGGGTCGATGCCCAGGCCCTGCAATTCGGTCAGTTTTTCCCTTCGGATGATTTCCTGTTCTGATAAATGGGGCAGCTGCATGCTTAAGTTGAAATTTCGGCAAAGGTAAGGCATGCGAGAACGGCGTCCAAAGCGGACACTCTGGGGACGTTGGTCCTTAGTGGATTGCCTGCTTAGTTGCGCCCTCCGATTTTGAAGGCCACTTTAAGGTCAAGGAAAGGTTCGTAATACCCAACCAATCCACTGTAGTATCCAATCGTCCATTGGGTTTTCCGGAGATTCAGCCCTACATGTGGATGGTAAATGAAGCCGCCATCGTAGCCGAAGTTTTTCGTGAGGTAGAAAGCATAGCCTGCGCCAATGCCGGCAAAAAAGTTTGGGCTGACATAATACCTGGGACCTGCCATCAGGCCCAGGGTTCCAACCTCCATTCCGTAGCCCACTATGTGCTGGTATTGTAGTGGAAAATACAGGGAGAAGCGTTCCGATAGCCGGTATTCCCCCTGGCCCCCGATCCCAACTAAAAAATAGCCTTGATCACCGAGGGGTATTCCGATTCCCGTCAGGATGGAAAACGTGAATTTCTTTTCGGGATTCTCCTGAGAAAAGGTGTCGTTGGCCAGGAGCAGGCATAGCGATCCAATGATGAGTATTTTCATGGTGTTATCTTTTAATCAGCGAAACCGGAGTCGGTATTGGAGTGAGAGCCGGAAATACAGATTGTCCCGATCACTTACCAGGTATTCGTTGTCTCGACCGCCCTTGCTTTGCAGGCCGGTGGAAATTCGCCTCAGGATGGTATGACCGATTTCCGCATTGAGGACGATTTTCTCGGTCAGGTATCCGTCGATATATAAACCCAGTTGGTTGTCCTGCACCCGCAGGTAATCCTGGGCGAGTGCATTGGTTTTTAATTGGAGTTTGTAGGAGCTGGTAAAAGTTCTGAAAGCGGCTCCCCATGCCAGGCGTTTATGCATGCGGTGTTCGTAGGTCAGGTAGCCGGGCAGGATACCGAAAAGGTTCATCCGGTCATTGATTTTCCAATCAATTCCCAGCAAGGGCATGAAGAAATTGCCAAACAGTTCTTTATTGTAATAAAGCCCAAACTGGTATTTCAGGCCGGGC
>Ga0114939_10002256_pt1 | contig 14499 bp, 11 predicted proteins | sample AshMeaCrysSpring_FD_87196 | JGI IMG/M metagenome (GOLD analysis project Ga0114939, IMG submission 87196) | Groundwater microbial communities from Big Spring, Nevada to study Microbial Dark Matter (Phase II) - Ash Meadows Crystal Spring | ecosystem: Environmental > Aquatic > Deep subsurface >... | reverse complement strand
GCCGCCGCCAATCCGCCCACCGCGGCGCCGAGCGCCATCATGGCGAGCCCACCGATGCGCTTCGTGAGGAGCGACGCCGGGAGGATGAGCAGGTTGAAGCCGATCCAGAAGACCGGCATCAGGTTCTCGAGATCGGCGGGCGTGGCGAAGCGCAGGAAGTTCGGCGCCGCATTGAGCGCGAAATGGATCTGGAAGCCCAGCCCGAGCAGCGCAACCGCGAACAGGAACGGCGCCACCGGCCGGCCGGAAAACGGGCTCGTGTTCAAGCCTTGGGGCGGCGGCGCAGGAGAGGGATTCGCCCGGATGGCGCGCGTCATCGCCATCGCCGCCACCGCCAGCGCGATCGCGGAGAGCGCGAAAGGCAAGCGCGGGTCGGCATTGCGCAGGTGCACGGTGAGGTAGGGCGCGATCGCCCCGGCGATTCCCATTCCCAGCATGAACAGGCCCGCCGCCCAGGGCTGCGAAGGGCCGGGCACGTGGCGCCCGATCAGCACCAAGGGCGGCGCGCGCAGGGCCGAAGAGGTGGCCGACCAGATGACCGTGACGACAATCAACAGGACGGGCGAGCCCATCGGCGCCACGAGAGGCAGCAGGAGGAACGCGCCGCAGGACATGAGCGTCACGAGGGCAATGGCATTGGCGAGCCGTGCCATCGCGCCAGCCATGCGGTCGGCCATGGTGCCAAGCGTCCAGTCCATGGCCGCGAAGATGGCCTGATCCATCAGCAGCAGCCAGGGCACCCACTCCTTCGCGATCCCCGCCTGCGCGGCGAGCTTCGGCAGGAAGATGACGTACACCGTCCAGCCGAGCGCGAGGAAGAGCTGGACCCAGAGGCTGGCGAAGGCCATGGCGTTTCGGGGCTAGCGATGCAGCCAGGGCTTCGCCCAGCCGAGCCCTGCCGAGGTGCCGGTCCGCGGGCGGTATTCGCAGCCGATCCAGCCGTCGTAGCCCAGCTCGTCGATCAACCCGAAGAGGTACGGGTAGTTCACCTCGCCCGCGTCCGGCTCGTGGCGGTCCGGCACGCCGGCGATCTGGATGTGACCGATCCCGTCAATGTACCGGCGGATCTTCATCGCGAGGTCGCCCTCCACGATCTGGCAATGGTAGAGGTCCATCTGCACGCGCAGGTTTGGCGCGCCCACCTCCGCGCACACGGCGTGCGCCTCGTCCTGCCGGTTGAGGAAGAAGCCCGGGATGTCGCGCGTGTTGATCGGCTCGATGACCACGGTGATCCTGAGCGGCGCGGCCTGTGCCGCGGCCCATTCGAGGTTGCGCACGTAGGTTTCGCGACGGGGCGCCCGGTCCGCGCCCTCCGGCAAGAGGCCCGCCATCACGTGCAGCCGCGTGTTTCCCAGCACCCGCGCGTAGTCGAGCGCGAGTTCGATCGAGCGCCGGAATTCATCCTCGCGTCCGGGAAGCGAGGCGAGGCCGCGCTCGCCCTTCGCCGCGTCGCCGGGCGGGGCGTTGAAGAGCGCCAGCGTGAGGCCGTTGTCCGCAAGGCGTGCCTCCAGGTCGGCGGACGAATGGTCGTAGGGAGACATGAACTCGACGCCGCGGAATCCGTCGTGCGCGGCGGCGGCGAAGCGGTCGAGGAAGGCATGCTCCGTGTACATCATCGAGACGTTCGCGGCGAAGCGGGGCATCGGCCTCTCCCGGTTAGCAGCGGGCCAAGCGGCCCGCACGGTTTCGATGGATTCCTCGGCAAGGGGTGCCGCGGGATGGCCCGACAGCAGCCAGGGCCGCGCAGCCCCCTCGATCTCCTCCAGCACGGCCTCGGCGGCCGAGGCTGTTCGCGAGGTCCGTCGCGCCGGTGATGTTGTCGGCGATGGCGCCGAGAAGGAGATTGGCCATGGGATAGAATCCGCCGAACTGTCCCGTCGCCGCCCGAAAGGGCGTACGTCCGTCTCGGGATTGTAGACGGGCGCGCCGCCGGGCATCAGGGCCCAGGCCCGCCCCTCCTCGCAAGTGGCTCTGCCCGCTTGCCGACAAGGGAGCGAAATCCCCCGTGGAAACCGAACTCAACCGCATTGCACGCGGAGGCAACGACATGAATGACGAGAAGGGACCCGACAACGGCAGCCGCCGCGATTTCCTGAAGAGCGCCGGGCTAGGCGCGATGGCGATCAGCCTGGCGCCGCCCGCGGTTGCCGCGACTGCCGCCACCGCAGCGCCCCCCCGGCCGGCAGGCGGCGCGCCGGGCGGCCCGTACAACATCCTCTTCTTCCTCGTGGACCAGGAGCGCCGGTTCCGCCCGGGCGAGCTGCCCGTGGGCTTCTCCCTGCCGGCGCGCGAGCGGCTGGCGCGGCAGGGCACGACGTTCGTGAACCACCGCATCAACTCCTGCGTGTGCACGCCCTCGCGCTCCGTGATCTACACCGGGCAGCACATCCAGCACACGAAGATGTTCGACAACACGAACTTCCCGTGGATCACGAGCCTCTCGCCGGAGGTGCCGACGGTCGGCCACATGCTGCGCGAACTCGGCTACTACACGGCCTACAAGGGCAAGTGGCACCTCACCAAGGAGTTCGAGACCGTCAACAAGCTCGGCACGCCGACGAAGATCTTCACGCAGGAAATGGAGGCCTACGGCTTCTCCGACTACATGGGCATCGGCGACATCATCGCCCACGAGCGCGGCGGCTACCTGCACGACGGGATCACCGCCGCCATGGGCGTGAGCTGGCTGCGCGGCAAGGGGCGCGAGCTTGCCGCGCAGGGCAAGCCCTGGTTCCTCGCGGTGAACCTGGTCAATCCGCACGACGTGATGTTCTACGACACGGACGCGCCGGGAACGCCGGTGCAGGGCGGCAAGGGGCTCACGCCCCTGGCACGCGACCCGGCCGACCCGCTCTACGCGAAGCAGTGGCGCTTCGACCTGCCCGTGAGCCACGCGCAGCCGCTGGACGCGCCGGGCAGGCCATCGGCGCACCGCGAGTTCCTGCGTTCCCACGACGCGCTGGTCGGTCCGATCCCGAACGAGGAGGTGCGCTGGCGGCGGCGCCACAACTACTACCTCAACTGCATGCGCGACGTCGACCGCAGCATGGCGGCGGTGCTGGCGGAGCTGGATGCCTCGGGGCTCGCGGGCCGCACGATCGTGATCTTCACCTCCGACCACGGCGACATGGACGGCGCCCACCAGCTGCACGCGAAGGGCGCGGTCGCCTACCGCGAGCAGAACAACGTCCCGCTGGTGGTCGTCCACCCGGCCCACGCCGGGGGGCGCCAGTGCCAGGCGGTCACCTCGCACCTCGACCTCGCGCCGACGCTGCTCGCCCTTGCACAGGCGGCCCCGGACAGGAAGGCGGCGCTGGCGAAGAAGCTGCCCGGCAAGGACTTCTCGGCCCTGCTCGCGAAGCCGCAGGGCGCCGCCCCGGACGCGGTGCGCGACGGGATGCTCTTCTGCTACAACATGTTCGCCTACCTCGACGGCGAGTTCCTCGAGAAGGGCGTGGCCCACCTGAGAAAGGGCGGCAATCCCAAGGAGCTCGCCGCTTCAGGCGTGCGGCCGGACATGATGAAGCGCGGCGCGGTGCGCTCGGTCTTCGACGGCCGCTACACCTTCTCGCGCTACCACGCCAACAAGCAGCACAACCGGCCCACGACCCTCGAGGAGCTCTACCGGCTGAACGACGTCGAGCTCTTCGACGCGAAGGCCGACCCGCACGAGATGACCAACCTCGCGCAGGGCGACCGGCACCGCGAGCTGGTGATGGCGATGAACGAGAAGCTCAACCGCCTGGTAGACGCGGAGGTGGGCGAGGACCGCGGGCAGATGCTGCCCGGGGGCATCGAGGCCGGCTGGGAGGTCACCCCGGAAACCATGGCCGGCGCCTGAGCCGGCGGGCCGTCAGCCGGGGGTGCGGCGCCGGAATCGGAAGACGCCCAGGCTGCCGAAGAGGTTGGGCAGCGTCTCGATCACCCGCCCTTCGTGCAGCACGCGCTCGTCGAGAATCTGCGCGCCCACCGTGGCGCACAGCGCCTCGAAGTCCTTCACCGTGCACAGGTGGATGTTGGGCGTGTCGTACCACGCGTAGGGCAGCGACTCTGACACCGGCATCCGCCCGCGCAGGATCGACAGGCGGTGCTTCCAGTAGCCGAAGTTGGGGAAGGTGACGATGCCCTCGTTGCCGACGCGCAGCATCTCCGCCAGGATCAGGTCGGAGCGGCGCATGGCCTGCAGCGTCTGCGACAGGATAACGAAGTCGAAGGCGTCGTCCTCGAACATCGAGAGGCCGCTCTCGAGGTCCATCTGGATCACGTTCACGCCGCGGCCCACGGCGGCCAGCACCCGGCCGGGGTCGATCTCGACGCCGTAGCCCTTCACGCGGCGCAAGGCCGCGAGGCGCGCGAGCAGCTCGCCGTCGCCGCAGCCGAGATCCAGCACGCGGGCCCCCTCGGGAATCCACGAGGCGATGAGGTCGTAGTCGAAGCGGGGCGTCATCGCGCGTCCGCCTTTCCCGACTTGCCCGCGTAGCCCTTCATCTCCTCCAGCTCCGTGCCGCCGACGATCACCGGGCCGGCGCGCGGCCCGGCGCCAATCTCCGAGGCCACGTTGTCCATGTAGGCGGCGACCACGCGGTGATACTGGGCGTCGTCCAGCAGGAAGGCGTCGTGGCCGTGCGGCGCGTCGATCTCGGCATAGGTCACCTTCTTGCCGCCCTTCACCAGCGCCTGCACGATCTCGCGCGAGCGCTCCGGCGGGAAGCGCCAGTCGCTCGAGAAGGAGGCCACCAGGAATTCGGCCTTCGCCGGCGCCACGGCCTTGGCGAAGTCCCCGCCCGCCTCCCGCGCCGGGTCGAAGTAGTCCAGCGCCTTGGTCATAATGAGGTAGGTGTTGGCGTCGAAGACCTGCGCGAACTTGTCGCCCTGGTAGCGCAGGTAGGACTCGATCTCGAATTCCACCTCGTAGTGGAAGCCGTAGTCGTCGCCCTTGATCTCGCGGCCGAACTTCTCGCCGAGCAGGTCCTCCGACAGGTAGGTGATGTGCCCCAGCATGCGAGCGAGCTTCAGGCCGCGGGCCGGGAAGGTCTTCATCGCGTAGAAGTTGCCGCCGTGGAAGTCGGGGTCCGACACGATGGCCTGCCGCGCCACGTCGTTGAAGGCGATGTTCTGCGTGGAAAGCTTGGGCGCCGCCGCAATCACGATGGCATGGGCGATGCGGTCGGGGTACGAGAGCGTCCACTGCAGCGCCTGCATTCCGCCGAGAGAGCCGCCCATGGCCGCGGCCAGCCGCCGGATCCCCAGCCGGTCCATCAGGCGCGCCTGCGAGGCGACCCAGTCCTCGACGGTCACCAGGGGGAAGCCTGCGCCATAGGGCTGGCCGGTGGACCGGTCGATGGATGCCGGCCCCGTGGAACCGTGGCATCCGCCGAGGTTGTTCACGCCGATCACGAAGAAGCGGTTCGTGTCGATGGCCTTGCCAGGGCCCACCATGTTGTCCCACCAGCCGAGCTTCTTCGGGGCGTCGGCGTGCCAACCGGCCACGTGGTGGTTGCCGGAAAGGGCGTGGCAGACGAGGACCGCATTGGAGCGGTCGGCGTTCAGCGCGCCATAGGTCTCGTAGACGAGCTCGTAGGCGGCGAGCGTCTTGCCGCCCTTGAGGATGAGGGGCTCGAGGAAGCCGGCGCGCTGCGGCGCGACCTCGCCCACGGAGCCCGGCGGTAAAGCGTTCATCTCGATATCCGTCCGACAGTAAGACCCGACGCCGGTCCCCATCTCGATGGGGCCGGCCGAAATCGACCAAGCGGGGGAGGGTTCCTTCGGAGGCCTGCCTCTCGCTTTAGCCGGATTTATTTCGCGCCCGCAAGCTGAGCCTCAAATTCGGCGCGTGGGCGGATTATACTGACATCGGCCGCCCCGGCATCTCCGGCATCTCCCGTGGCGCCCGACGCGGCTCTTCCCGAAGGGTTTCCCATGAATCCCAGCTCGTCCAAGCCGTCCAGCGGCATGGACCTGCTCCACAACCCGCCCGACTTTTCGCTGGTCCTGGGCGGACCGCTCTTCCAGCTGCTGCGCCGCGCGCACCTGGCCGACGACGCGTTGCACCTGCTGCGGCAGCGCGTCATCGTCATTTCCCTGCTCGCCTGGTTGCCATTGCTCGTGCTCTCGATGGTCGAGGGGCACGTGCAGGAGGGCACGGCCACCGTCCCTTTCCTCTTCGACATCGAAGCCCATGTCCGCTTCCTGGTCGCGCTGCCCCTGCTGGTCATCGCGGAGTTGGTGGTGCACCAACGCATGCGGCCGCTGCTGAAGCAGTTCCTGGAGCGCAACCTCATTCCCGAAAACGAAATGGCGGCGTTCGAGGACGCCGTGGAATCGTCTTTCCGGCTGCGCAACTCGATGGTCGCCGAGGTTGCGCTGATTGCGCTCGTGTACGGGTTCGGCATCCTGTTCCTCTGGCGGAACTACATCGCCCTGGACGCGGCCACCTGGTACGCGACGCGGACGCCCGACGGCCTGCAGCTTTCACTGGCCGGCAAGTGGTACGCCTGCGTGAGCCTGCCCTTCTTCCAGTTCCTGCTCTGCCGCTGGTACTTCCGCCTGTTCGTGTGGGCGCGCTTTCTCTGGAAGGTCTCGCGCATCCCGCTCGACCTCGTTCCGACGCATCCGGACCGGGTGGGTGGCTTGGGATTCCTGGCGGACACGGCCTACGCCATCGCCGTGCTGGCCACGGCCCATGGCGCCCTCCTCGCGGGCCAGCTGGCCAACCGTATCCTCTTCCTGGGCGCGGAGCTGCCGCAATACCGGGGCCAGGTCGCGCTTCTCGTGGTCGTGATGCTCTGCGTGATCCTGGGGCCGCTGCTGGTGTTTGCGCCGCAGCTGGCGCAGGCCAAGCGGCAGGGCCTTCGCGAGTACGGGACGCTGGCCGAGCGCTACGTGCGGGAATTCGACGCCAAGTGGCAGCGCGGCGGCGCACCCGCCGGCGAGCCGCTCGTGGGCAGCGCCGACATCCAGTCCCTCGCGGACCTCGGGAACAGCTACGAGGTCGTGAAGGAGATGCGCCTGGCGCCCATCACCTACAACGCCGTCATCGGCGTCGTGGCGGCAACACTGGTGCCGCTGTCGCCGCTGCTGCTCACGATGATGCCGCTGGATGCCTTGCTGAAGGTCCTGCTCGGATTGCTGTTCTAGGGCCGCCGCCGAAACCGCCGAATTCCTGAAAGGAGCTGGACGACCATGGCCGAAATCAAACCCCGCTGGGAATGGCGTTCCTTTGGAAGGCGTTTCGGGGAGGCGGAGGCGCACCTCGCGAAGCTCACCCCCGGCGGCGTGCAGGAAAGCGACGAGCTCTACCTGCTGTCGGGCGCGGGCGACAACGTGAAGGTTCGCGACGCCCTCATGGACATCAAGGTGCTGAAGGAGGTCAACGCGGACGGCCTCGAGCAGTGGACGCCGGTGATGAAGGCCGGCTTCCCGCTTCCGGCCGCCGAGGTGCGGAAGGTGCTGGATGCGTTGCGCCTGCCGGTGCCGCCGCTTTCCCGGGAGAGCTACACGCTGGACGCCTTCGTCGAGGCGTTCGCCGCGCCGGGCGGAGCGATCCGCGCGGTGAAGGTCCACAAGCGCCGCGTCCGCTACACGATCGGCGGGTGCACGGGCGAGCTCTCCGACGTGACTGCCGACGGAAAGCCCACGCGCACGCTCGCGATCGAGTCCGAGGACGCGGCGGGCGTCATTCGCGCCGTCAGGAGCATCGGACTGGGGGGCTACACGAACGAGAGCTACCCCGTGGCACTCCCGGCCCTTCTCGACGGCCGTCCGGAGCGCTACGCCGTGATCGACGCCGGCACCAACTCGATCAAGTTCCACATCGGCGAGCGCGGTGCCGACGGCCGTTGGCGCACCGTCGTCGACCGCGCCGAGATGACCCGCCTCGGCGAGGGGCTCGCCCACGGGGGCGCGATCATCGACGTGGCCCGCGAGCGGACGGTCACGGCCATCGCGGGCATGGTCGAGGAGGCGAAGCGCCACGGCGTGCGCGCGATCGCGGCCGTCGGCACGGCGGGGCTGCGGATCGCCGCCAACGCGGCCGACGTGCTCGCCGGCATCGAGGCCCGCACCGGCGCGCACATCGAGGTGATCTCGGGCGACGACGAGGCGCGTCTCGCCTACCTCGGCGCCCAGGCCGGCCTCGGATTCGGCAAGGGTGCGGTGGTCGTGTTCGACACCGGGGGCGGCAGCTCGCAGTTCTCGTTCGGGCGCGACGGGCGGGTGGAGGAGCGCTTCAGCGTCGATGTCGGCGCCGTGCGCTACACGGAACGCTTTGCGCTCGACAGGGTCGTATCACCCGATGTCTTGCGCGACGCCCTTGCGGCGATCGCGGCGGACCTCGAGCGTGTCGGGGGCCGGCCGGCGCCCGATGCGCTCGTGGGGATGGGCGGCGTCGTGACCAACATCACGGCCGTCCGGCACCAGCTGGCGGACTACGACCCGGTGTTCGTGCAAGGGGACATCCTCGACCGTGCCGAGATCGACCGGCAGATCGAGCTCTACCGCGTGCGCGATGCCGACGCGAGGCGTAGCATCGTCGGCCTCCAGCCCAAGCGGGCGGAAGTGATCCTCGCCGGCGCGTGCATCGTGCGGACGGTCATGGAAAAGCTGGGCAGGGATAGCTTCACCGTGAGCGACCGCGGCCTGCGCCACGGCGTGCTGGCGGAACGGTTCGGCGGCTGAAGGGCGCGCGGGGTTTCCCGTAGAAACCCCGAGGACAGGGCGATTGCCCGCGAAACGACTTGATGAAAGGGATGCAGATCATGGTTGCCTCGAAAGCCTCGAAGGTCAAGAAGACGGCGAAGCGGGCGACGTCCGCACGCCCCGCCAAGGCGGTGAAGGCGGCGCCCGTCGCCCCCCCCGCGCCGGCGCAAACGCTTTCGGGCGAGGCCCTGGCCGACCTGCTCAAGCTCATCAAGAGCGCGAGCAGCGTCGAGATGAAGCTGTCCGTGCCCCTCACCAGCCAGCGCGCGACGATCAAGAGCATCGGCCTCGACCCGGTGGAGGCGCAGCCGCGGCAGGCCTTCTTCTTCGACACGCCAGACCTCGCGCTGAACAAGGCCGGCGTGGTCGTAAGGGCGCGGCGGATCCAGGGCGGCAAGGCCGACACCGTCGTCAAGCTTCGCCCCGTGGACCCCTCCACGATCGATGCGGATCTTCGCCGTTCGGCGGCCTTCAAGACCGAGGTGGACGTGATGCCGGGCGGGTACGTGTGCTCGGGCTCGTTCAAGGGCGTGTGCACCGGCAAGGAGGTACTCGACGTGAGCGCGGGCAAGATCCCGCTCAAGAGCCTCCTTTCCAAGGAGCAGCGCGCGTTCTTCGACGCGAACGCGCCGCAGGGCATCACGTTGGACAAGCTGGTCATCCTGGGCCCCACGTTCCTCCTCAAGGCCAAGCACCAGCCCAAGGACTACGACCGCCCGATCACGCTGGAATTGTGGCTCTATCCGGACGGCTCGCGCATCCTCGAGATCTCCACCAAGTGCCTGCCGGAGCAGGCATTCCAGGTGGCCGCGGAGTTCAAGGCCTATCTGGCCGGCTGCGGCATCGCGATTACCGCGGGCCAGGAGACGAAGACCAAGTCTGCGCTGGAGTTCTTCAGCGCGCGGCTGCGCGAAGGCGCTGCGGCGGGCTGAAGGGGCAGGCGGTGCGCAGCGCGTTGCAGATCGCGGCGGTTGCGGCGCTGGTTTTCATGGGAGCGCTTGACGGGCTGGCGCAGGTGGCGCCGAAGCCCGCCGCCATGCCGCGCGCGCTGCCCACCGAAGCCGAGGTCAGGAGAGGCGATTTCGACGCCATGGTGGAGCGTCGCGTCGTCCGCGTCGTCGTCCCGTACAGCCGGACCCTGTACTACAACGACAAGGGGCGCGAGCGCGGCATCACCGCCGGCAACCTGACCGCGACCGACGAGCGCCGGAAGTTCGTCGACTTCGTCGCGCTCAACGCCACCCTGAAGGGCGCCGGAAAGCCAGGGGCGAACCTGGTCGTCGTCCCGGATGCGCTCGAGGACGAGGACATGATGGAAATGCTCAATGCCGGGCTCTTCGAGGCCATCGTCGTGACGACTGGAAAGGCCGGATCTGGGCCCAGGTGCTGCCAAAGCTCAGGTTGAACGAAGGGGCGGTCGTGCGCCCGGGCGGACGGGGTCGGCGCCCCCGGAAGGGGAGCGCCGGCCACTTCATTGTTTTGGGTGGGAAGCGGTTGCCGGGTCAGTACCGCTCCCTCACGTACTCCACGACATGCTTCGGCTCTTTGTAGCCGGGGTCCTTCTGCCGCTTGGGCAGGCGGATCTTCTCGCGCGGCGCCTCCTTGTAGGGCACCCGCGACAGGAGGTCGCGGATGATGTTGAGGCGTGCCTTCTTCTTGTCGTCGGAATTGGCGACGATCCAGGGCGCCCACGCGGTGTGGGTGTACTTGAACATGTCGTCGCGGGCGCGCGAGTAGTCGTACCACTTCGAGTAGGACTTGAGGTCCATGGGCGAGAGCTTCCAGGTCTTGCGCCCGTCGTCGATGCGCGCCGAGAGCCGCTTCGTCTGCTCATCCGGGCTCACTTCCAGCCAGTACTTGATGAGGATGATGCCCGAGTCGACCATGGACTTCTCGACCTTCGGCACGTCCTCGAGGAACTTCATCACGACCTTCTCTTCCGTGAAGCCCATGACGCGCTCGACGCCCGTCCGGTTGTACCAGCTGCGATCGAAGATCACGACCTCGCCCGCGGCCGGCAGGTGCGGCAGGTAGCGCTGTACGTACATCTGCGTCTTTTCCCGGTCCGAGGGGGCGGGCAGGGCGATGACGCGGAAGGTGCGCGGGCTCACGCGCTCCGTGATGGCCTTGATGGTGCCGCCCTTGCCGGCCGTGTCGCGGCCCTCGAAGACGATGCAGACCTTCAGTCCGGCGTGCTTGATCCACTCCTGCATCTTCACCAGCTCGACGTGCAGCTTCTTGAGCTCTCTGGCGTACTCCTTGTTGCTCAACCCGCCGGCTTCCGCCGCGGGCTTCGATGAAGCCTTGGCCGGCTGCGCCTCCGCTGCCGGCTTCGCCGCCTTCGCGTTCTTCGCCGGCTTTGTTGCCTTCGCTGCCTTCTCCCCCTTGGCAGCCTCCTTGCCTTGCTTCCTGTCTTCCTTCGCCATGCTCGGTCTCCGTGTTTTCTTCCGGTCTCTCGGCCGGACATCGCAATAAACCCCTACCTTGGCACAAATATTCGCGTTATGACTGCCGGCGCTGGACCATTCCGGACAGAAGCGGGACTATTTTCCCCCCGTCATCCGGAGCTCCGACCCTTGCGGCTTGCGGCGATCCGGCCGCCTGGGAACGGGGCGATATGCGACTCGGCGTGGTCCCGGCCAGCGTGTAACATTTCCGCTAAAATTTCCGCCACGAACATTCCCCGGATGGAGCGCACGATGGACTTTCGATCCAGAAAGCTGGCGGTGGCCCTGCTGGTGGCCTTTGCGCCGATGGCGGCGCAGCCGCAGGCACCGGCCGCACCCGCGACGGCCGCGGCACCGGCCGGCGCCAAGACCTTCTCGCAGCAGGAGCTGGACGAGCTCCTGGCGCCCATCGCCCTGTATCCCGACGCCCTGCTCGCGCAGGTGCTCATGGCGTCCACCTATCCGCTGGAAGTGGTGGAGGCGGCGCGCTGGGTGAAGGCCAACCCAGGCCTCAAGGACAAGGCCCTCGAGGACGCGATGCAGCAGCAGACCTGGGACCCGGCGGTGAAGTCGCTCACGACGCTGCCGCAGGTCCTCGCGATGATGAACGAGAAGCTCGACTGGACGCAGAAGCTGGGCGATGCGTTCCTCGCCCAGCAGGCCGACGTCATGAAGACGGCCCAGAACCTGCGCGCCAAGGCCAGTGCCGCGGGCAACCTCAAGTCCACGCCGGAACAGACGGTGAAGACGGAGAAGGAGGGCGACAAGACCGTCTACATCATCGAGTCGTCGAAGCCCGAGGTCGTGTACGTGCCGACCTACAACCCGGCCACCATCTACGGCACCTGGTGGTACCCCTATCCGCCGCCGTACTACTACTACCCGCCCGGATACGCGTATGGCGCCGGCCTCGCCTTCGCGACCGGGGTCGTGGTCGGCGCGGCGATCTGGGGCGGCTGCGGCTGGGGCAACAACGAGATCAACATCAACCGCACCAACTACAACAATTTCAACCGCACCAACATTTCCAACGACAGGTTCCAGCACAACGTGGACCACCGCAAGGGCGTCTCTTACCGCGACAACGCGACGGCGCAGAAGTACAACCGAGGCGCCGACGCGAAGGCGGCGCAGTCCCGCGAGCAGTTCCGCGGCCACGCCGAACAGGGGCGACAGCAGATGCAAGGCATGGACCGCAGCCAGCTGCAGGGCCAGGTGAGCGCGGCCGACCGTGCCAGCGGTCAGGCACGGGATCGAGCGGGCGGCGGCGACATGGGCGGGCGCCCCAGCGCGGGATCTCGCGATGCCGGCTCGGGCTCTCGTGGCGGCGCCGGTGCCTCGACGCGCACCGCCGGCTCCCACGGCGGAGGATTCTCCGGCGCCAGCTCGGGTGCCTCGACACGCGCGGCGAGCAGCCGAGGCAGTTCCAGCCGTTCCTCGATGAGCGGCGGGGGCGGCGCGCGCGGCGGTGGTGGCGGGCGGGGCGGCGGTGGCCGCCGCTAGGCCTGACCCAAACCCCATACGGAGACCGAACCGATGAAGACCCGCATGAACCCGATCCTGGCCGCGCTCGCCGCGGCATTTGCACTGACGCTTCCCATCGCGGCGTTCGCGCAGGGGGCCGGCGAGGCCAAGCCTGCCGCCAAGCCCGCGGCCGCGGCGCCCAAGGCCCCCGCCCAGCGCACGTACGCCACCCCGGAGGAGGCCGCGAAGGCCCTCGCCGAGGCGGTGAAGGCCGCCGACGCCAAGGCCCTCGTCGAGATCGTCGGGCCGCAATCGAAGTCGTGGCTCTTCACGGGCGACAAGGTGAGCGACGCCGAGGACTGGAAGCGCTTCGCCGCCGCCTACGACGAGAAGAACTCGTTCGTGAAGCAGGGGGACAAGGCCACCCTGGTGGTCGGGAAGGACGACTTTCCCTTCCCGGCGCCACTCGTCAAGCGCGGCGACAGGTGGGCCTTCGATGCCGAGGCCGGCCGCGAGGAGGTCACCAACCGTCGCGTCGGCCGCAACGAGCTGGACACGATCCAGACGCTGCTCGCCATTTCGGACGCCCAGCGCGACTACGCCTCGGCGGACGCCGACGGCAACGGCCTGCACGACTACGCGGCGCGTTTCATCTCCTCGCCGGGCAAGAGGGACGGGCTCTATTGGCCGACGAAGGCGGGCGAGCCCCAGAGTCCGCTGGGCCCGCTGGTGGTGCGCGCGGTGAGCGAGGGCTACGGCAAGGAGGTCAAGGCCGGCAAGCCGCAGCCGTACAACGGCTACTTCTTCCGGATGCTCACGAGGCAGGGCAAGGACGCCCCGGGCGGCGCCTACGACTACGTCGTCAACGGCAAGCTGTTCGGCGGCTTCGCGGCCATGGCCTACCCGGCGAAGTATGGCGTCTCCGGCGTGATGACCTTCATCGTCAACCACGACGGCGTCGTCTACGAGAAGGACCTGGGCCCGGGCACTCCAGCGGAGGCCGTGAACGTGAAGGCGTTCAACCCGGACAAGACCTGGAAGAAGGCGTCGTAGGCGCTGCCGGCGTAGCTCGCGCAGGCGTGAACCGCCAACACCTCCCCCCGCGGGCGGGAGCGGCGGCTTGGATCTGCCCTTGAGCTCGTCGCTGTCGTCGTTCGGCCGCTTCGCGACGCTGAGGCGATGCGCATGATGTCGATCGGGACCGCAAGGACCCGATGCGAGTCCTACTGCACCGGAAGCCCCAGGACCTCGAACGACCGCTCGAGCTGGCGGCTCATGGGCAGCCCCAGCCGCACGCCCGACGGCAGGGGACGCAGGAACCACTTGTCGTAGATCCACCGGATCTCGCGCGTTGCGGCGAGGCGGCGGAAGGCGGCAGCCACGGCCTCGGCAAGGGGCGCGTCGCCCCTGGCGAGCAGGATCCCGTAGGGTTCGTAGGAGAGCAACTCGCCCACCAGGGCGTAGGTGCCGCGCGGGTCCTTGTCCGCGAGGAAGCCTGCGATGAGGATGTCGTCCGCGGCGAGCGCGTCCGCGGCGCCGGTGGCGACCTTCTCGAAGGCATGCGCGAAATCCTCCGCCACCAGCAGGTCGAATGCACGCCCCTGCCGCGCCGCCAGGTTCCTCATGGCCGACTCGTTGGTGGTGCCGCGGGCGACCACGACTCTCCGGCCGGGCAGGTCCCGCTCCGATCGGATCGCGCCTCCCCGCTTCACGAGCAGCCGCGTTCCAGCCACGAAGATCAGGGGCGAAAATGCGACGCGCGCCCTTCGCTCCGCCGTATTCGTCGTGGCGCCGCACTCGAAGTCGATGCGGCCATCGACGACCTGGTCGATCCGGTCGATGACGGTCACGCGCCGGTACTCGACGCGGAGCGATGCGACGCCGACGGCTT
>Ga0114939_10002255_pt1 | contig 14502 bp, 11 predicted proteins | sample AshMeaCrysSpring_FD_87196 | JGI IMG/M metagenome (GOLD analysis project Ga0114939, IMG submission 87196) | Groundwater microbial communities from Big Spring, Nevada to study Microbial Dark Matter (Phase II) - Ash Meadows Crystal Spring | ecosystem: Environmental > Aquatic > Deep subsurface >... | reverse complement strand
CGCTGCCGGTTTCGACAACGGACACGAAACCTTCAGCGCCCTCCCCTTCGCGCCTTCGTGGCGGCAAAGCGATCGCCGCGAATGAGCGTCCTCGTGACGACCGCCCGGAGGGACACTTGCGCAACGCCGGCACGAGGCTCGCTACAGCCGCCGCAGCACCGCGACCAGCGCGTGGAAGGCGCTGCCGTAGGGCGGCCACAGCAACCCCGCCGGCGTGAAGCGGGACTGGTGGAACACCGCCTTCTCGTTGCTGAAGGTGAGGAACGAGCGCTCGCCGTGGTAGGCGCCGATGCCCGAGTCGCCGACGCCGCCGAACGGCAGGTCCTCGTGCGCGAAGTGCCACAGCGTGTCGTTGATCGTGATGCCGCCGGCGATCGCCTCGCGGATCACCTGCTGCTCGCGCTTCGCGTCCTCGCCGAAGAAGTACAGCGCGAGCGGCCGCGGACGCGCGTCGATGCGGGCGATCGCTGCGTCGAGCGACTGGTACGTCTCGATCGGCAGCACCGGCCCGAAGATCTCCTCCTGCATCACCGCCATGTCGTCGGTGACGCCCACGAGCAGCGTCGGCGCGATCTTGCGCTTCGACGGCGCGAACTTCTCGCTCGCCGGGTTCAACTCGATCACCTTCGCGCCCTTGCGTTTCGCGTCGGCGACGAGGCCGGTGATGCGCTTGTAGTGCCGCTCGTTGATGATCGCCGTGTAGTCGGGGTTCGCCGCGAGCGTCGGATAGAAGCGCGCGACGGTCTCGGAGAGCTTCTCGACGAAGGCGTCGAGCCGCTTCGCGGGAACGACCGCGTAGTCCGGGGCGATGCAGGTCTGGCCGGCGTTGAACAGCTTGCCCGCGACGAGCCGCGGCACGACGAGGTCCCAGTCGGCGCTGTCGTCGAAGAGCGCCGGGCTCTTGCCGCCCAGCTCCAGCGTCACCGGCACCAGGTTTTCCGCGGCGGCCCTCGCGACCAGCCGGCCCACCGGCGTCGAGCCGGTGAAGAACAGGTGGTCGAAGCGCGTCGAGGCGAACGCGCGGCCCACGTCGGCGTCGCCGGTGATCACGGCGAACTCGTCCTCGGCGAAGTGCTTCGCGACGAGCCGCGCCATCAGCTCGGACGTGCGCGGCGTGTGCTCCGAGGGCTTGAGCAGCACGCGGTTGCCGGCGGCCAGCGCCCCGGTCACCGGCACGATCGCAAGCTGGAACGGGTAGTTCCACGGGCTGATGATGCCGACCACGCCGAGCGGCTGCGGGATCACCTCGCCCCAGCCGGGGAGCATCGTCAGCGGCGTGGGCACGCGCCGCGGCTTCATCCACCGCGCAACGTCGCGCAGCGCGTCGCGCACGCCGTTGGCCGTGACGACGATCTCGCCGAGAAGCGTCTCGTGCGCCGACCGCGAGCCGAAGTCCTCGCAGATCGCAGCCACCACGGCCTCCTCGTTCTCGACCACGAGCTTGCGAAGGCGCTCGAGCCGGTCGCGCCGGACCTCGAGCGACGGGTAGCGCTCGCGCGCGAAAGCCTCGCGCTGCTTGTGGACCAGCCGGATCAGCTTGCCGATCGCGGGGGCGACGTGGGACTCGGGAGCGTTCATGGGCGTCGGGGCGGAGTCCTCGAAGAATGTCAGTATATCGGCGGCGTTTAGACTTTCCCCTCCAATCGGGCGGCGCGCGCCGCCCCTCCCGGGAGCGCGCGGACGTCCCGGGGGCAGCCCACATGGCGAGCGTTTGGGCCGTCGACTCTCAGCGGGCCCGCGACTCGAGCTCGAGCAGCGCCCGCTTGCGCTCGAGGCCCCCCGAGTAGCCGGTGAGCGTGCGGTCGGCGCCGATCACCCGGTGACACGGAACGATGATCGCGATCGGATTGCGCGCGTTGGCCGCGCCGACCGCGCGGACCGCGCGCGGCCGGCCGATGCGCCGCGCGATCTCCCCGTAGCTCGCCGTCGCGCCGTAGGGAATGTCGCGCAGCGCTTTCCACACGGCCTGCTGGAACGCGGTACCCGCGGGCGCGAGCGGGATGTCGAAGTGCGCTCCGCGCCCGGCAAAGTAGTCGTCGAGCGCCGCGCACAATGCGGCCATGCTTGCCGGTGCGTCGCCGGACCGGCTGTCGGGGATCGTCCCCGGCGCGTCGACGAACACGAGCGAGGTGAGCGCGGGACCGCTGAAAGTCGCCGCCATCGTGCCGAGCGGCGTGGCGATCGTGGCGTGGATGCGTGTGGGGTCGTTCACGATGTCGTCCTCGCAAGGCGGCGCCAGAGGTGAAACGCCGCGTAGCCCCGCCACGGCCGCCAGGCTTCGGCCCGTGCGAGCACGCTCGCCGGCCGGGATTCGCCCAGCGCCTTCATCAGGCCGAGGTCGGTGTGGGGAAAGGCGTCGGGCAGGCCGAGCGCGCGCAGCGCCACGTACTGCACGGTCCACGCGCCGACGCCGGGGATCGCGGCGAGGCGCGCGAGCGTTGGCGCCGGTGGCGCTGCCGGCGAGAGGTCGAGTCCGCCTGCCACCGCGGCGGCGAGCGCGACGACGCTGCGTGCACGCGCGGGCAGCAGGCCGGTTGCGGCAAGCGCGGACGGGGGGAGCGCCGCGACCGCCCCGGCCGGGGGAAACGCGAAGCGGAGCGCTTCGGGCCCATCCGGGAGCGGCGTGCCGAAGCGCTCCGCGATGCGGCCGAGGATCGTCCGCGCGGCAGCGACCGAGACCTGCTGCCCGACGACCGCGCGCACCGCCAGCTCGAAACCGTCGAATCCACCGGGAATGCGCAGGCCCGGCACGCCCTCGGCGAGCGGCCCCAGCGCCTGCGCGACCGCGTCCACGTCCGCGCGGAGGTCGAACGCGTGGCGCACCCGGGCGAGCACCTGCGGGACGACGCGGGACAGCGAAGCCGAGACGTCGACCCGGAGGAGCGGCTTGCGCGGCGCGATCGATGCCTCGATCCAGCCCGCGTGCACGGCGCCGCGGTGCGCGATCGCCAGCGTCCGCCGGTACCGCCCCCCCTCGACGCTCTCGATGCCGTGAATCGCCCGCGGCGCGAGGTAGTCGAGCATCGACTCCCACGCGTACGGCGGCCTGAACGCGAGCGCGAAGGCGAGCGTGCCGGCAGCGTCACCGACCCGGCGCTCGCGCAGACGGGACGGCGGCATCCGGTAGCGCGTCCGGAACAGCGCGTTCATGCGTCGCACGCTCGCGAATCCGGCGGCGAACGCGACGTCGGTCACCGGCAGCGCGGTGTCGGTGAGCAGCCGCTTGGCGAGCAGCAGCCGCTGCGTCTGCGCGTAGGCGACCGGAGACACGCCCAGCTCCGTTTCGAACACGCGGCGCAGGTGGCGGGCGGAGACGCCCACGCGCGCCGCGAGGTCCTCGACGCCGCGCTCCTCGAGGTATCCGCTCTCGATCAGCCCGATCGCCGCCTGCGCGATGCGCGCCGACGCGTCGACCGCGGCGAACCCGGGGGCAAGCTCCGGCCGGCAGCGCAGGCAGGGCCGGAAGCCCGCGGCCTCCGCCGCCGCGGCGCTCGGATAGAAACCGCAGTTCTCCCGGCGCGGCGGGCGCACGGTGCACACGGGCCGGCAGTAGACGCCGGTCGAGCGCACGCCGACGAAGAACCTGCCGTCGAAGCGGGCATCGTGCGCCGCGAGCGCGCGGTAGCAGGCGTCGGGGTCGAGCGTCATGCCGCCATTATCGGCGCCGCGTCCTTCCGGTACTCGCCGTTTCCGGACATCGAATTCCGTGGCGCGGCGGCGTCCAGCCGCCACGCGCCGCGAATGCTTGCATAATGAGCGCGCGCACCTACGAGAGCACGCATGTCCACCCGCCTTGCCGTCACCCGCTTCCTCTGCCTCGCCGCGGCCCTCTTCGCACTGCCGGGCGCCGCCCGCGCGCAGGACCGCATCGTGTTCGCCACCGACTGGCTCGCGCAGGCCGAGCACGGCGGCTTCTACCAGGCGATCGCCGAGGGCGCCTACCGCAAGCACGGCCTCGACGTGACGATCCGCATGGGCGGCCCGCAGGTCAACGGACTGCAGCTCCTCGCGGCGGGGCAGGTCGACGTCGCGATGGGCGACGGCCTGCAGGCGCTCTCCGCGATCGAGCAGAACATCCCGCTCGTCGCGATCGCCGCCACGTTCCAGAAGAATCCCACGGTGATCATCGCGCATCCCGGCGTGTCGAGGCTCGACGAGTTGAAGGGACGCCCGATCGCGATCGGCGCAGCGAGCAACACCACGTTCTGGCCCTGGCTCAAGCAGCGCTACGGGTTCACCGACGACCAGAAGCGCCCGTACGCGTTCTCGGTGCAGCCGTTCCTCGCCGACCCGAAGCTCGCACAGCAGGGCTTCGCGACTTCGGAGCCGTTCTCGATCGAGAAGGCCGGCGTGAAGCCCGCCGTGTTCCTGCTCGCCAATCTCGGCTACCCGCCCTACTCGCAGGCGCTGATCGTCACGCGCGGCAGCCTCGAGAAGCGGCGCGACGTGCTGACGCGCTTCGTGCGGGCCTCGGCCGAGGGCTGGAAGAGCTACCTCGCCAATCCGGCGCCCGGGAACGCGCTCATCCGCCGGGACAACCCGCAGATGGGCGACGAGCTCCTCGCCTACGGATGGCGCAAGATGAAGGACTACGCGCTGGTCGACGCCGGCGACGCGATGAAATCGGGGCTCCTCACGATGACCGAGGCCCGCTGGGACGCGACCGTGGCCTTCCTCAGGGACGCCGGCCTCGCCAAGACCGCCACCGACTACTCGCGCGCGTGGACGCTGGACCTCGTCAAGGACGTTCGCGTGCTGCCCTAGGGCCCGCTCGAACCCTGCCTGGGCATGTGAGCAAGACCTAGCGTGACGCCGCCCGTCGTCCACGCCCGCGGCGTCGCGAAGCGCTTCCGCGACGGCACCGAGGCGCTCGCGCCCGTCGACCTCGCCGTGCACGAGGGCGAGTTCGTCGCGGTGGTGGGGCCCTCCGGCTGCGGCAAGACGACGCTCCTCAACCTGCTCGCGGGCCTCGCCAGGCCCACCGCAGGCACGCTGCTCTGGTGGGGCGCGCCGCGCCCCGACGCGGACCGCTCGCGCCGTTTCGGCTACGTGTTCCAGTCGCCGACGCTGATGCCGTGGGCGGACATCGCCACGAACGTGCTTCTGCCCCTCGACCTCTCCGGCGCGCCCCGCGCGGAAGCCGAACGCGCGGTCGCCGAGGCGCTCGCGCTGGTGGCGCTCGACGGCTTCGCGGGGCACCTGCCGCGGGAGCTCTCCGGGGGCATGCAGATGCGCGCCTCGATCGCCCGGGCGCTCGTCACCCGTCCGGCGCTGCTCTTGATGGACGAGCCCTTCGCCGCGCTCGACGACTTCACGCGGCAGCGGCTCGACGACGAGCTCCTCGCCGTCTGGCGGGCACGCCGCTTCGCGGTCGTGTTCGTGACCCACAACGTCGCCGAGGCGGTGTACCTGTCGACGCGTGTCCTGGTGATGGGGCCGCGCCCGGGACGCTTCGTCGACGAGGTCGCGGTCGACGCGCCGTGGCCGCGCGGCGACGACTTCCGCACCACCACGGCCTTTGCCGCGCTCGCCCGGCGCGTAACCCGGGCGGTGGCCGCCGCCGCGGCAGGCGATGCGCACTGACGCCCCGCGGGCGCTGCGCTACGCCGCCCCGCTCGCGGTTGCCGCGGTCGTGCTGGGCCTGTGGGAGGCTGCCGTGCGGCTGAACGACGTGCCGACGTGGCTCGTTCCCGCGCCGTCCCGGATCGTCGCAACGCTTTTCGAGGACCGCGCGCTCCTCCTCGACTCGCTCGCCGTGACCCTCGGCATCGCGCTGGCGGCGCTCGCGCTCGCCGTCGTCCTCGGCGTGACGGCCGCGCTCCTCTTCGTGCAGAGCCGCTGGCTCGAGGTGAGCCTCTTTCCCTACGCGGTCCTCCTGCAGGTGACGCCGATCGTCGCGATCGCGCCGCTCATCATCATCTGGGTGAAGGACACCCGCGTCGCGCTGGTGATGTGCGCGACCGTGGTGGCGATCTTCCCGATCATCTCCAACACGACGCTCGGCCTGCGCAGCGTCGACCCCGGGCTCGCGGCGCTGTTCCGCATGAATCGCGCATCGCGCTGGCAGGTGCTCGCGCGACTGCGCATCCCGTCGGCGCTGCCCTACTTCTTCGGCGGCCTGCGGATCGCGAGCGGGCTCGCGCTGATCGGCGCGGTCGTCGCCGAGTTCGTCGCCGGCACCGGCGGCGCCGGCGCCGGCCTCGCCTACCAGATCCTGCTCGCGGGCATCCAGCTCAACGTGCCGCGGCTGTTTGCGGCCCTGGTGCTGATCGCCGCCGCCGGCGTCGCCCTGTTCGGCGCGTCGGTGCTCGCCGCGCGGCTCGCGCTCGGGCGCTGGCACGAAAGCGAGCTCGCGCCGCCGGATTGATGCGGCGCGAGGGCAGCACGGGCGCCTTTCTGGCACGATGACGGTAGTGCGAACGCCTTCCCGCCGCCTCGTGCCCGAACCTCCCCTGAGGCTCCTCGCCCTCGCCCTCTTCGCGATCGCCTCGATCGCCGTCCACGGCGCCATGCCGGACGCTCCGGCGCCGCAGGCCGCGGCACGCGAGCCGGGCTCCGGCACCGATCACGCCGGCGGCGCGCCGGCGAGCTATCGCGAGGCGCTCGCGGCGTGGCGCAGCGCCGAGGACGTCAACGCCTGGATCGCCGCGAACTTCCGCTACGACACGGCGCGAGCGCTGCAATTGTCGGAGTCGTGGCGGCAGCGCAATCCCGGCCTGCCGATCCATGCGCCGGAGGTCTTCTTCGCCGATCCGCACGGCGTGTGCGTCGACCTCGCGCGCTTCGCGGTCGAGACGCTGCGCACGATCGATCCCGCGTCGAAGCCCGCCTACCTGATGATCGAGTTCGACGCCGCAATGGTCGAGGGCGAGACCTTGCGCCGGCACTGGATCGCGACGTTCGAACGCGACGGGCAACGCCACTTCTTCGCCGACAGCCGCCGCCCGGGCCATCTCGCCGGCCCGTACCCGAGCACCGAGGCGTTCGTCGCCGATTACGCGGCGTTTCGCGGGCGGCGGGTCGTCGCGTACCGCGAGGCGGACGACCACGCCCGCCGGGCACGAGCGACGGCCGCAAGGAGGCTTCCCGAGTCCGCACCACCCCACTGAGCCACGTCCGCGGGCCGTCCAACAGGAACCCGCATCGAGGGATCCGCATGAACGCACCCACCTCTGCGCCCCGCTCCGTCCCATTCTTCGCCGAGACGCACGAGGTCGACAACGTTGGCCGCGAGCTCGCCGACTACAACTCCTACCTCGCCGACGCGGCGCTCGTGGAGGCGGTCGGCCGCGAAGGCGCGGCGCACGCCCACGAGGGACTCGCCGCGTTCGGCAACCTCGTCGGCAGCGCCGGCCACATCGAGCAGGGGGTCGCCGCGAACCGCTACCCGCCGGAGCTCGACACGCACGACCGCTTCGGCCATCGCGTCGACCTCGTGCGCTTCCACCCCGCCTACCACGCGCTGATGCGGACCTCGATCGAGCAGGGGCTGCACGCGTCGCCATGGATCGAGCCGTGTCCCGGCGCGCACGTCGCCCGCGCCGCGCGGTGCTACCTTCACACGCAGGTCGAGGCCGGCCACGGCTGCCCGATCACGATGACCTTCGCCGCCGTGCCCACGCTGCGCGCGACGCCCGCGCTGGCGCAGGCCTGGGAGCCGAAGGTCACCGCACGCGTCTACGACCCGCGCAACGTTCCCGATGCCGCCAAGGCCGGCGTGACCATCGGCATGGCGATGACCGAGAAGCAGGGCGGCTCCGACGTGCGCGGCAACACGACGCGCGCCCTCCCGATCGGCAGCGGCGGCCCGGGCAGCCCGTACGAGCTCGTCGGCCACAAGTACTTCGTCTCCGCGCCGATGTCCGACGCGTTCCTCGTGCTCGCCCAGGCCCCGGGCGGGCTTTCGTGCTTCCTGCTGCCGCGCTGGCGCCCCGACGGCACCAAGAACGCGCTCCACCTGATCCGCCTGAAGCGCAAGATGGGCAACGTCTCGAACGCGTCGGCGGAGACCGAACTCCGCGGGGCGCTCGCGTGGATGGTCGGCGAGGAAGGCCGCGGCGTTCGCACGATCATCGAGATGGTCGCGATGACGCGCTTCGACTGCATCGTCGGCTCCGCCGCGGGACAGCGCGCCGCGGTGGCGCAGGCGCTGCACCACTGCGCGCTGCGCACCGCCTTCGGCAGGAAGCTCGTCGACCAGCCGCTGATGGCCAACGTGCTCGCGGACCTGGCACTCGAGCAGGAAGCCTCGCTCGCGCTGGCGATGCGGCTCGCCCGCGCGCTCGACCGGCGCGCCGATCCGCACGAGGACCTCGTCGTGCGGCTGCTGGTCCCCGCGGGCAAGTACTGGGTCTGCAAGCGCACGCCCGCGCTCACGTACGAGGCGATGGAATGCGTCGGCGGCAGCGGCGTCATGGAGGACGGGCCGTTCCCGCGGCTGTTCCGCGAGTCGCCGGTGAACGCGATCTGGGAAGGCAGCGGCAACATCCAGTGCCTCGACGTGCTGCGCGCGATGCAGCGAACCCCCGACGTCGCCCACGCCCTGTTCGCCGAGCTCGACGCGGCGAAGGGCGCGAACGCGGCGCTCGATCGCGCCACGGCGGCGCTGCGCGAAGCTCTGTCGGACGCGGCGGAGCTCGAGCATCGCGCGCGGGGCGTCGTCGACCGCATCGCGCTCGCGTTCCAGGCGAGCCTGCTCGTCCGCCACGCGCCGGCGTTCGTGGCCGACGCGTATTGCGCGTCGCGCCTCGCCGGCGCGGCGGACCGCAACTTCGGCACGCTGCCGCGCGGCATCGACTGCGCGGCGATCGTCCGCCGGGCGACGCCGCACACATGACGCGAACGCCACGTCTCGCTTTCCCGGCGGACCGGTCCACGGTATAGTTCTCGACGAGAGCCTCTCGAAGAGGGCTCCGCCGTCGCGCGGCACACGCTGCGATCGATCCGATCGCGCCGACGTCACGGCACCCGAACGCGGCATCGCCCACGGCGCTGCCGGACCTCGGGTCGCGCCCGCAGGGTGCGGCCTCCATGCAGCACACGGAGACTGCCGCGCATGCGCCTTTCGCTTCGCTTCCTGGTCCCGCTGCTGCTCGCGCTCGGCGTGTTCGCCTGGGCCGCGGTGCCGCTGGTCGACGCGCTGATGCTGCGCTGGTTCGTTCGCGACCTCGACATCCGCGCGAGCCTCATCGCCAACACGGTGCGCGAGCCCCTGGGCGCGCTGATCGCCGACGGCTCGACCGTCAATCTCAAGACCTTCTTCGACCGACTGACCCAGGACGAGCGCATCTACGCGGTGGGCCTGTGCCTGCCGGGCCTGCCGTTGCCGGTCGCGACTCCGGAGTTCCCCGGCGAGATCCGCTGCGACGCGATGTCCCGGTACGAGACGCCTGGCCCGCAGCACGTCCTCGCCGCGCCGAGCGGCCCGCTGCACGTCGCCGCGCGCCCGGTCGAGGTGGAGGGCGGGCTGACGGCCCACCTCGTGCTGGTCCACGACATGCGCTTCGTGGAGGGCCGCAGCGACGAGACCCGACGCTACCTCTTCTACTTCTTCGTCGCACTGGGCGCGATCGTCGCACTGATCACCGTCGTCATCGCCCAGCTCTCGTGGCGCGGCTGGGTGCACGGCCTGCGTGCGCTTCTGCGCGGCGAGGGATTGCTGCGGCCTGCCAGCGGGTTCGCGGCGCACGAGCTGCGCCCGATCGCGCGCGACGTGCGCGACCTGGTGCGCGAGCTCGAGGCGCGCTACCGGCCGCGCGACGACGCCCAGATTGCGTGGAACGCGCAGACGCTGCGGTCGGTACTGGAGGGCGAGCTCAAGGGCCACGAGGTGATCGTCGTCTCCAACCGCGAGCCCTACATCCACGTCCGCGACGGGAGCGCGGTGCGCGTGCAGCGGCCGGCGAGCGGACTCGTGACCGCGCTCGAGCCGGTGATGCGCGCGTGCTCCGGCACCTGGATCGCGCACGGCAGCGGCAGCGCGGACCGCGACGTCGTCGACGCGCACGACCGCATCGCGGTGCCCCCCGGCGCGCCGGCCTACCGGCTGCGACGCATCTGGCTCACGCCGGAGGAGGAGGAAGGCTATTACAGCGGCTTCGCCAACGAGGGCCTGTGGCCGCTGTGCCACATCGCCCACGTGCGGCCGACGTTCCGCTCGTCCGACTTCGAGGCCTACCGGCGGGTCAACGCCCGCTTCGCCGACGCCGTCGTCGCCGAGGCGCGCTCGAAGGACCCGATCGTCCTCGTGCAGGACTACCACTTCGCCCTGCTGCCCCGGATGATCCGGGAGCGCCTGCCCCGCGCGACGATCATCGCGTTCTGGCACATCCCGTGGCCGAACCCGGAGGCCTTCGCGATCTGCCCCTGGCGCGACGAGCTCCTCGACGGCATGCTGGGCAGCAGCATCCTCGGGTTCCACACCCAGTTCCACTGCAACAACTTCCTCGACACCGTCGACCGCCTGCTCGAGGCGCGCGTCGACCGCGAGGCCTTCACGGTGCGCCTGCGTGGCCACACCGCGGCGGTCAATCGCTACCCGATCTCGATCGAGTGGCCGCCCAAGGCGCTCGAGGGGCAGAAGGACGTCGCCGCGGCGCGCCGCGACGTGCGCGCACGGCTCGAGCTGCCGCCCGACCACGCGCTCGGCATCGGCATCGAGCGGCTCGACTACACGAAGGGCATCCTCGAGCGCTTCCGGGCCGTCGGGCGCCTGCTCGCGCTGCAGCCCCAGTGGATCGGGAAGTTCACGTTCGTGCAGATCGCCGCACCCACCCGCGGGATGATCGGCGACTACCGCGACTACGCCGAGCGGGTCCGCGCGGTCGCCGACGAGGTCAATGCGCGCTTCGCCCGCGCCGCCCACCCGCCGATCGTGCTTCTGGTCGAGCACCACGAGCCGGACTCGGTGTACGAGCACTTCCGAGCCGCCGACCTCTGCTTCGTCTCGAGCCTCCACGACGGCATGAACCTCGTCGCCAAGGAGTTCGTGGCCGCCCGCGACGACGAGCGGGGCGTGCTGGTGCTGTCGCAGTTCGCCGGCGCGTCGCGGGAGCTGCCCGAGGCGCTGGTGGTCAACCCCTACGACGCCGACCAGTGCGCGGCGGCGCTGCACTTCGCGCTGACGATGCCCGAGGCCGAGCAGCGGGCGCGCATGCGGCTGATGCGCGGGCTGGTGCGCGAGTTCAACGTCTACCGCTGGGCCGGCCGCATGCTGATCGACGCCGCTGCGATGCGCGAGCGCTCGGCGCTCTCCCGCTTCGCTCGCGAGCGCGAGCCGCTGGAGTCCGCGTGAGCGTGCCGCAGCGCCTGCTGGCGAGGGCGCTTGCCGCGGGCACCCGGCTCGCGCGCGGTCGGCGGCCTCCGCCGGCGCTGTCGCCGCACTGCGCGCTGTTCCTCGACATCGACGGCACGCTGCTCGAGCTCGCCGAGCGGCCCGACGCGGTGCGGGCCGACGGGGCGGTGAGCGCGCTGCTGCCGGCGCTCTCTCGCGCGCTCGGCGGCGCGCTGGCGCTCGTCACCGGCCGCGGCATCTCGGACGTCGACCGTCTCTTCCCGGGTCTCGGGATGCCGGTGGCCGGACAGCACGGCGCCGAGCGGCGCGACGCGACCGGCAAGGTGCACCTGCACGCGCCGTCCCCGGCGACGCTCGCCCGCCTGCGCGAGCTCTTCACCGCGTTCGCGAACGCCCGGCCCGGCCTGCTGCTCGAGGACAAGGGACACTCGCTCGCGATCCACTTCCGCCAGGCGCCGGAACTCGGGGCGCTCGTGCGCCGAACGGTCGAGGAAGGCGTCGCGGCGACCGGAACGACCGGGTACGCGCTGCAGCCCGGCAAGTGCCTGGTCGAGTTGCGGCCCGAGGGTCGCGACAAGGGCGCGGCGATCCACGACTTCATGGACGAGCGGCCCTTCCGCGGCCGCTTCCCGGTCTTCGTCGGCGACGACCGCGGCGACGAGCACGGCTTCGCGATGGTCGACGCGCTGGGAGGCTGGTCGGTGAAGGTGGGCCCCGGCAGCACGCGCGCACGCTTCCGGCACGAGGACGTCGCGGCGGTTCGGCAGTGGCTCGCCGAGTCGCTGGCCGACATCGACGACGGCACGGAGCCTTCCGCATGAGGACGCTCGACCTCGCCCTGATCGGCAACGGCCGCATCGGCCTTCTCGTCGACGGCACGGGCACGGTGGTGTGGGGCTGCTTCCCTGCGTTCGACGGCGACCCGATGTTCTGCGCGCTGCTCGACACGGCGCCCGCCGCCGACGCTCGCGGCGTCTTCGCCGTGGACGTGGCCGACGCGGTCGGCTATGCGCAGGCGTACGTCGACAACACGGCCGTGCTGGTGACGACGGTCACCGATGCCGCCGGCGGCGCGGTCGAGATCACCGACTGCGTGCCCCGCTTCCGGCAGTTCGGGCGCATCTTCCAGCCGGTCGCGCTGGTCCGCCGCATCCGCCGCATCGCGGGAAGCCCGCGGGTGACGATACGCATGCGCCCGTCGACCGGCCTCGGGGGCGAGGCGCCCGGCATCACGGTCGGCAGCCACCACCTCCGCTACGTCGGCACTACGCACACGCTGCGGCTCACCACCAACGCATCGGTGACCGCGATCCATGGCGAGCGGCCGTTCTTCGTCGAGGACACGGTGACGATCCTCGTCGGCCCGGACGAGCCGGTGAGCGACGCGGTCGCCGAGGTCGGCCGGCACTTCGTCGACGAGACGATCGCGTGGTGGCGCGAGTGGGTGCGGCGGCTCGCGATCCCGTTCGAGTGGCAACGCGAGGTCATCCGCGCGGCGATCGTGCTGCAGCAGAACCAGTTCGACGACACCGGCGCGATCGTCGCCGCGATGACCACGTCGATCCCCGAATCCGCCGGCTCCCGCCGCAACTGGGACTACCGCTACTGCTGGCTGCGCGACGCCTACTTCGTCGTCGACGCGTTGAACCGCCTCAACGCCACGGAGACGATGGAGGGCTACCTGCGCTACGTGGTCAACGCGACCGCGGGGACCGCCGACGGCTCGTTGCAGCCGGTGTACGCGATCGACGGCCGCGGCGCCCTCACCGAACGCGACGTGCCCACGCTCCCCGGCTATCGCGGGATGGGCCCCGTGCGCGTGGGCAATGACGCGTGGCGGCAGGTGCAGCACGACGTCTACGGCTCGGCGGTGCTGGCCGCGACGCACGTGTTCTTCGACGCGCGCCTCGCCCGGCACGGCGATGCCGCGCTGTTCGAGCGGCTGGAGCGCTTCGGGCGACGCGCGGTGGCGCTGGCCGACCGGCCCGACGCCGGGCTGTGGGAGCTACGCGGGAGCGCGCGCGTGCACACCTTCTCGTCGGTGATGTGCTGGTGCGCGTGCGACCGCCTCGCGCGCATCGCCGAGCGCCTCGGCATGCCCGCGCGCGCCGTCGCCTGGCGCGACGAGGCCGCGCGCATCGCGGCCTTCGTCCACGCGAACTGCGTCGACCCCGCGCGCGGCCACTTCGTCGCGGCCGCCGGCGGCCGCGAGCTCGACGCGAGCCTGCTGCTGCTCGCGGAACTCAACTTCGTGGCGCCCGACGACCCGCGCTTCGACGCCACGGTGCGCGCGATCGAGCGCGAGCTGATCCGCGGCGGCTACGTGTTCCGCTACGTCGGCAGCGACGACTTCGGCGTCCCGGAGAACGCCTTCCTCGTGTGCACGTTCTGGTACGTGAACGCGCTCGCGGCGACCGGCCGCCGCGACGAGGCGCGCGAGGTGTTCGAGCGGCTGCTCGCGCGGCGCACCCGCCACGGGCTCTACGCCGAGCACCTCGATCCGGCGACCGGCGAGCCGTGGGGCAACTTCGTGCAGACCTACAGCATGGTCGGGCTGATCACCGCGGCCATCCGGCTGTCGAAGCCCTGGAACGAGGCGTTCTAGACGCGGTGACCGCGGCTCGGTGGCCACTGCAGCGGCGTGCGGGGAAGCTCCCGCACGCGCGTCAGCCGCGGGTCCGGGCGATCGCCTCGCGTATCGCCTGCGGCGGCTGCGCTCCCGAGAGGGCCACGGCGCCGCCGAAGATGAAGAACGGCACCCCGGTCACGCCGAGCGTGCGAAGGCGCGACTGCGCCGCCGAGACCGCGTCGCCTCCCTGTCCCGACACGAGCCACGCGCGCGCGGCGACCGCGTCGTGCCCTGCGTCGGCGGCAAGGGCGACGAGCGTGTCCCGGTCGCCGACGAAGCGTCCCTCGAGGAAGTACGCGCGGAACAGACGCTCGACGAGCGGACCCGCATCACCCTTCGCCTGCGCCCATGCGACCAGCCGGTGCGCGTCGCGCGTGTTCGGCTGGCGGGCGATCGCGTCGAAGTCGAAGACGATCCCGGCGCGGCGCCCCGCCTCGCGCACCCGCGCGTAGATCTCGGCCGCCCGCGCGGGGCCGCCGAACTTGGCCTCGAGATAACCCCGGCGATCGACACCCTTGACCGGCAGGTCGGGATTGAGTTCGAACGGATGCCAGCGCACGATCGCCCCGGCGGCGTCCGG
>Ga0114939_10002254_pt1 | contig 14504 bp, 14 predicted proteins | sample AshMeaCrysSpring_FD_87196 | JGI IMG/M metagenome (GOLD analysis project Ga0114939, IMG submission 87196) | Groundwater microbial communities from Big Spring, Nevada to study Microbial Dark Matter (Phase II) - Ash Meadows Crystal Spring | ecosystem: Environmental > Aquatic > Deep subsurface >... | reverse complement strand
TGCTGTTGTCAATAGCTCAGCCGGTTATTTAAACAAACATGGTCTCGGCCAATGCCAGCTTTTCCATGGTGCCAATATCAATAAGTCGCGATTGGCTGTGGTCGTAGCTCAAAATAGGGTAGGAGGGCGCCAGGTGCAGGTAGGCATCAATCATCGAAAACTTGCCGGTAAAGGGAATGAGGTTAAAAATAGCGCTGTTAAGCACCTGTATGCCGCTGAATGCTCTGGGTGTGCCGGGCTGTCCTTTCTTTTCGCCTGTTTTTTCATTCCTCCATCCGGTAAGTCTGTTGCTTTCATTAAACAGCAGGTAGCGGCTGGTAGTGCGACTGGTAGTGGCAAGGGTTGCAAGTGGTTGGTGTTGCACATGAAAGTCAATCATGTCAGCTAATGGCATATCGGTAAGTATGTCGGCATTCATCACCACGCAGCAGTCGGCCTGGCTTAAAAAGGGTGCTGCTTTCATGATACCGCCGCCCGTTTCAAGCAGTTCGCCCCTTTCGTCGCTTATGGTTATCCGGCTGCCCCAACCATTGTTATCTTCTATCGTTTCAATAATCTGATCGGCAAAATGATGCACATTCACAATCACTTCGTCAATGCCTGCCCGTTGCAGGTACTCGATATTTCGCTGCAAAACTGTCTTGCCATTTACAACCGCCAATGCTTTGGGGTGACTGTCGGTAAAAGGCTTGAGCCGGGTACCCAGGCCGGCTGCCAGTATCATGCCGCGTGTTTGTTGTGTCATTCTTGTACCCAGTTTGCTTGGTTCAAATGTTGTACGGCAGGTTTCAGCCGGTATTTGTTGCGCAGGTGGCGGGCTGTTTGCTCGGCGGCATACACGCTTCGGTGCTGACCACCCGTACACCCGAAGTTGATCATCAGTTTTTCAAAGCCCCGCTTCATGTAGTCTTCTACCGTAATGTCTACCAGGTCCAGTACACTATTCATAAAGTCGGGCATGCGGGTTTGCTGTTCCAGGTAGTCTATCACTTCCTTGTCTTTGCCGGTGAGTACCTTGTATTGTTCAATACGGCCCGGGTTCAGAATGCCGCGCATATCAAACACAAAGCCGCCCCCGTTACCGCTGTCATCCTGCGGGTACCCGTTTTTCTTATACGAAAAACTGTTGATGTAAATCTTCAGCGGCGTATGTTCATCTGCTTTTGGCGGGTCAAACCGGCTAATGCATGCTTCAGTGGTCATGTAGGTGAGCATGCGCATAAACTCGGGCACGTGTATGGGCAGGCTGCGGTTTTCAATAAACCATTTCAAGTTGCGCAGGCCCATCGGTATGCTGCTCAAAAAATGTGCTTTACGCTCAAACAGCCCGCGAAATCCATATGCGCCAAGCACCTGCAGCAGCCGGATGAGCACATAGCCGTAGTACTGGCTGGCAAACACGGCGCGGTCTACCTTTTTGCCCAGTTGTTCCTCCAGCGCATCCATGTAGTAATGCAGCAGATCCTGCTTCCAGGCATCGCTCAGGTTGGCACGAGCCTGCCATATCATACTGGCTACATCGTACTGAGGCGCGCCTTTCATGCCACCCTGGTAGTCAATAAACCAGGGCTCGCCATTGTTAATAATAATGTTACGGCTTTGAAAGTCGCGGAACATGAAGAACTTATACTCGGTGCGGGTAAGGTAATTGGCCAGGGCTTCAAAATCATCAAGCATGGCCTGCTTGTCGTAGGGTTGCTTCAGGGTATCGAGCAGGTAGTATTTAAAATACAGCAGGTCGCTCATAATGGCTTCGCGGCCAAACTCCTTTGCGGTCAGGCATTTGCTGTAGTCGAGCCCGCTATCGCCCACCACCTGCAGCCGGGCCAGTTGGTACAGGCTCTTCTTAAACAGTTCCAGCACTTCGTGCGTTTCACCGCCCTGCTCCAGGCAGTCTATCAAGCTGGTTTGACCCAGGTCGGTTTGCAGGTAGCATCTTCCATCTTCCGAAACGCCCAGAATTTCCGGCACCCGCAAATCGCTGGCCCTGAAGTGGCGGCTGAAATAAATGAAGGTCTCGTTTTCCCTGATGTTGAGGTTGTAGGTGCCAATAAATGAACCATGGGTGGTTAGTATGCGGAAATAACGCCTGTCGCTGCCACTTTGTGGCAACAGGCTTATTTGCGTAACCGTTAGGCCCATTTTTCCTGCAAGTACCTCCTGGGCAAGCCCGGTCATCGCCTGTAATGCTTCCTGCATAGTGTTTTGTTGAAGGTGCCAAAATTAGCTGAAAGCAAATTTGGCGGTTTGACAAGTCGGCTTAATTTTGCACAGCAAATGAAAAATCGCGTTCATAATCATCATCGTCATACTTGCCACTCGTGGTAAGCCGGTGAGGTTGTGTACCTGACATATCTTAAAAGAGGCTTACCGCAGGGTAGGCCTTTTTTGTTTTACCAACAGAAACAAACAAATTGAACATGAACCTGAGAATTGCCATCCAAAAAAGCGGCAGGCTGCACGAAGAGAGCATGAAACTGCTGAAAGAATGTGGCATAGGCCTGAAGAATGGCGTAAATAAGCTGAAGACGGAAGCCGAGGACTTTCCACTGGAGATATTCTTTTTGCGCGACGATGATATACCGCAGTATGTAGAAGATGCCGTAGCCGACATTGGAATTGTAGGCGAAAATGTGCTGTACGAAAAGCAGAAGAATGTACCTATTGTAGAAAAGCTGGGTTTTGGCAAATGCCGGCTTTCCATAGCGGTGCGCAAAGGCGAAACCTATACCGGTCCGGATTTTCTGCAAGGAAAAAGCATTGCTACAAGCTACCCGGTACTGGTGCGCCGTTTTTTGAACGAGCACAACATTACCGCCGAAATACATGAGATCAGCGGCAGTGTGGAAATAGCCCCCGGCATTGGCCTTGCCGACAGCATCGTCGACCTGGTAAGCAGTGGCAGCACCCTGTTTATGAACGGCCTTAAAGAAGCCGAAGTGATCTTGAAGAGCGAAGCAGTAATGGTGCGAAACAATAAGCTGAATGATGAACACCTTTCCCTGCTGGAGAAACTCCTTTTCAGGGTGCGGGCGGTAAAAAAGGCCAAGAACAACAAATATGTGCTGCTGAATGCGCCCAACAACAACCTGGAACAGATCATCAAACTGCTGCCAGGCATGAAAAGCCCCACCGTGCTGCCCCTGGCCGAACCGGGCTGGAGTAGCGTGCACAGCGTACTCAGCGAGAAAGATTTCTGGGAAATCATCGAGCAATTGAAGGCGGCCGGCGCCCAGGGCATACTGGTAGTGCCCATCGAAAAAATGATTATTTAATTAATGGGTACATAGACAATGAAGCTATATGTAAATCCTGCGCATGAAGCCTGGCCCGATATAGTGGCCCGCCCGGTACTGGACCTTTCGGCCATTAGCGAACAGGTGAAGCCGGTGCTGCAGGCCGTAAGGCAGGAAGGCGACGAAGCCCTGAAACGCTATACCCGGCAGTTTGATGGCGTGGAACTTAATGACTTGTTGGTAACGGATGCCGAAATGGATATGGCCGAAAAGCTGGTGCCGCCCTCGCTAAAAGCGGCTATGCAGCAGGCCATGCAAAACATTGAAGCTTTTCACCGTACGCAGTTGTTGGAAGAAAAGCGGGTGGAAACCATGCCCGGCGTAAGTTGCTGGCGCCGCAGCGTGGGTATCCAAAAGGTTGGGTTGTACATACCCGGTGGCTCAGCCCCCCTGTTTTCTACTTTGCTTATGCTTGCAGTGCCGGCAAAACTGGCGGGCTGCAACGAGATTGTGCTGTGTACGCCACCCCGCAAAGATGGCTCGGTTCACGAAGCGATTTTGCATGCTGCAGCGTTAACAGGTGTTTCCAAAATAGTGAAAGCGGGTGGCGCACAGGCCATTGCTGCCTTGGCGTATGGTACGGCCACCGTGCCGCGGGTGTACAAAATCTTCGGGCCGGGCAACCAGTACGTTACCGCCGCCAAGCAACTGGTGCAGTTAGATGGCACCGCCATTGATATGCCCGCCGGCCCCAGCGAAGTTTGCGTGATGGCAGATGACAGCGCCGTGCCTGCTTTTGTTGCTGCCGACCTGCTGAGCCAGGCCGAACATGGACCCGACTCGCAGGTGCTGCTCGTGTGTAGCAGCCAGGCAATTGCCGATGCGGTACGTCAAGAAGTAGACCGTCAGGTGATAATGCTGCCCCGTGCAGCCACCGCAGTACAAGCCCTTGAAAACAGCAGGCTAGTGGTGATGGAAGACTTTGAGCAGGCTGTGGAACTGGTGAACGCCTATGCTGCGGAGCACCTGATATTGAGTTGCCACTATGCTGAAGCTGTGGCGGAGCAAATTGTAAACGCCGGCTCCATCTTCCTGGGCAATTACTCGCCCGAAAGCGTGGGCGACTATGCCAGTGGCACCAACCACACCCTGCCCACCAATGCCTATGCCCGCATGTACAGCGGAGTAAGCATAGATAGTTTTGTAAAAAAGATTACTGTGCAGCAACTTACGCCGGAAGGCCTGCAGCGTATAGCCGGCACCGTGGTAGCTATGGCCGAAGCGGAAGGACTGCAGGCACATGCCGTAGCAGTTAAAGTCAGGTTGCAATAAAATGAAAATGAAGTAAGTATAATATGTTCGATATAAACAAACTGGTAAGAGAAAACGTAAAAAAACTAATGCCCTATTCATCGGCCCGAGATGAGTTTAAGGGCGAAGCATCGGTGTATTTGGATGCCAATGAAAACAGCCTGGGCTCGCCGCTGATGCGCTGGTACAATCGCTACCCCGATCCGCTGCAGTGGAAAGTAAAAGAGAAATTGTCGGCCATTAAAGGCGTGGAGCCCACGGGTATGTTTATTGGCAATGGCAGCGATGAATGTATTGATCTGCTGTACCGCGCCTTCTGCGAACCGCGCACCGACAACGTCATCATTTGCCCACCTACCTATGGCATGTACGAAGTGAGCGCCAACATTAACGATGTGGAAGTGCGTAAGGCTCCGTTGCTGGACGATTATCAACTAAACCTGGCCCATGTAGAGCAACTGGCCGATGCGCATACCAAAATCATCTGGATATGCTCGCCCAATAATCCCACGGCCAATGTAATGCACAAGCAGGACGTGGAAACGGCACTCAATAACTTCGACGGGCTGGTGGTGGTAGATGAAGCGTATATCAACTTTGCCGCTCAGCAGTCTTTTACAAGCATGCTGGCTGATTACCCTAACCTGGTGGTGCTGCAAACGTTCAGCAAAGCATGGGGGCTTGCCGGACTGCGGGTGGGTATGATGTTTGCTTCTGAAGAAATGATACAGGTAATTAATAAAATAAAACCGCCTTACAACGTAGGGCAGCATACGCAGGAGCTGATACTGGAAGCGCTGGACCGCACCGATGAGATAAATGAAATGATACGCCTGATTGTGGACATGCGCGATGCATTGGCAGAAGTGCTGCTGCAAATGCCTATTGTACAAACGGTGTACCCAAGCGATGCCAACTTTTTGCTGGTGAAAATACTTGAGCCGCGCAGGGTGTACCATTACCTGCTGGATAAAGGCATTGTAGTGCGCGACCGCAGCAATGTAACCCTGTGCGAAGGCTGCTTGCGCATAACCATTGGCACTGAAGCCGAAAATACCCAATTGGTAGATGCGCTCATCAGCTATATGGACGAACTGGAAGCCGAACTGGCAACACAAAACGAAACAGAGCAATAATGAAACAGATATTGTTTATTGACCGCGATGGCACACTGATCAAAGAAGCACCGCCTACTTACCAGATCGACAGTTTCGAAAAGCTTGAGTTTTTTCCTGATATGTTTGCGTATATGCGCCGCATAGCAGAGGAGCTTGATTTTGAATTGGTGATGGTAAGCAACCAGGACGGCCTTGGAACAGAGTCCTATCCGGCGCATACTTTCTGGCCCGTACAGAATTTTATAATGAAAGCACTGGAAAACGAAGGGGTCCGATTCAGTGCGGTGCTTATTGATGACAGTTTTCCGCAGCACAACAAGCCAACGCGTAAGCCTGGAATTGGAATGCTTACCGGCTATCTCAACAATCCGGAGTATGATGTAAGCAACTCTTATGTGATTGGCGACAGGATTACCGACGTGCAGTTGGCTGCCAACCTGGGTTGTAAAGCCATTTGGATAAATCTGGACGAAGACCTTGGCGCAGGAGATACAAATATGGATATTGCTGCCTTACGACAAAATGTGGTTGCGCTGGAAACCAGGCAATGGAAAGACATATACTCTTTTCTCAAACTTGGCCTGCGGCAGGTGCAGCACGCAAGAAATACCAACGAAACAAAAATTGCTGTTAGCCTGAATGTAGATGGTACTGGGAAGGCCAATGTATACACGGGGCTGGGTTTTTTTGATCACATGCTCGAGCAGATTGCCCGCCATGGAAGTATGGACCTTGAGATACAGGTGCAAGGCGATTTGCATATTGACGAGCATCATACCATAGAAGATACCGGCATTGCGTTGGGTGAGGCATTTTCCAAAGCCCTGGCTGATAAGCGGGGCATGGAGCGCTACGGCTTTTGCCTGCCCATGGACGACTGCCTGGCGCAAGTGGCAATCGACTTTGGTGGCCGCAACTGGCTTGTGTGGGATGCAAGCTTTAAGCGCGAAAAAATTGGTGAAATGCCTACCGAAATGTTCTTTCACTTCTTTAAGTCGTTTAGCGATGCAGCCAAATGCAACCTTAATATTAAGGCTGAAGGAGATAATGAACACCACAAGATTGAAGCTATCTTTAAGGCATTTGCCAAGGCAATAAAAATGGCGGTGAAGCGCGACCCTGCCAGGTTGATATTGCCCAGTACAAAAGGCGTATTGTAAGCTGTAACACAGGCTAAACAGGAACACGATGAGCAAACGGATAGCGATTATCAAGTACAACGCAGGTAACATTCGATCAGTACTGTTTGCCATGGAGCGGCTGGGTTACACCGGCGTGGTTACTGATGATCATAAAGCCATTCGCGGCGCCACCCATGTAATATTTCCCGGTGTAGGGGCGGCCAACAGCGCCATGCCCTATTTGCGCCAGCGCGGTCTGGATGAACTCATCATGTCGTTGAAGCAGCCATTCCTCGGCATTTGCCTGGGCATGCAACTTATGTGCGCCCACAGCGACGAAGGCGATACACAATGCCTGGGTCTCTTCGATATACCAGTGCGCAAATTTCCCGAAACCGACGCGCAAGGTCGCACTGTAAAAATTCCTCATATGGGCTGGAACAACCTGCAACAATTGGCATCACCCATTATGCAGGGGCTGGATGAAGGCGCTTATGCCTATTTTGTACACAGCTACTACGCAGCCCTCAGTGCTGATGCAGCGGCCGTTACCAACTATTGTGTACCATTTACCAGCGCCCTGGCAAAGGACAATTTTTTCGGGGTGCAGTTTCATGCCGAAAAGAGTGCCGCGGTGGGCGAAACCATTCTTAAAAACTTCCTGAATCTGTAATATGCAGCAAGCGTTTGAAATAATACCCGCCATAGACCTGATAGATGGTAAATGCGTAAGGCTTACCAAAGGCGATTACAGCAAGAAGACGGTGTATAACGATAATCCCCTTGACGTAGCCAAACAGTTTGAAGATGCAGGCATTAACCGCTTGCACCTGGTAGACCTGGATGGCGCCAAAGCGGGCAAGGTGCAAAACTGGAAGGTGCTGGAAGCTATTACCGGGGGTACAAAGCTTTCCATTGATTTTGGCGGCGGTATTAAAACTGCCGCTTACGTACAACAAGTGCTTGATAGCGGCGCCAACTGGATTGTAATTGGCAGCCTGGCCGTAAAACAGCCGCAGGTATTTGCCGACCTCACCAGGCAGTTTGGCCCGCATAAATTCTTTTTGGGCGCTGATGTAAAGGGTAGCAACCTGGCAGTACACGGCTGGCAGGAAGAATCCAATATTGAAATAACTTCCTTTTTAAAAGTGCAGATAGCCGAAGGGGTGAACTACTGCTTTTGCACCGATATAGCCCGCGATGGCATGCTGCAGGGGCCGGCATTTGACTTGTACAAGCGCCTGCTTTCCATGCTGCCGGGTATAGAACTGGTGGCTAGTGGTGGCGTAAGCGGCATTGATGATGTGGAAGAACTGGCGGCCATGGGCATGCGCGGCGTTATTATAGGCAAAGCCCTTTACGAAGGCAGGGTAACCCTGGAAGCATTGACTGCACTCAACAAAAAACTACAGTAAGCCCGTACTATGCTAACCAAACGCATTATACCATGCCTCGATATTAAGGACGGCCGCACTGTAAAGGGCGTCAGCTTTGTGCAGATACGAGATGCCGGCGACCCGGTGGAACTGGCACAGCGCTATGTGAATGAGGGAGCCGACGAACTGGTTTTTCTGGATATTACCGCCACCAACGAAGGCCGCAAAACCTTTGCCGCCCTGGTGCTGGATATTGCCCGGCACATCAATATTCCGTTTACCGTAGGCGGGGGCATTAGCAGTATTGACGATGCCCGCGTATTGCTGGAAGCCGGGGCCGATAAAGTATCCATCAATTCGAGTGCCGTGCGCAGGCCCCAATTGATTGATGAATTGGCTACCGAGTTTGGCAGTCAGTTTGTAGTAGTGGCTATTGACACCAAAGAAATTGCCAATAGCAGTGGTGTAATAAATGATACTGTTGTAACCCATGGTGGTACAAAGCCCACCGATAAGATTACAGTGCCCTGGGCAAAAGAGGCTTACAGCCGTGGCGCCGGCGAAATATTGCTAACCAGCATGAATACAGATGGCGCCAAAACGGGTTTTGCCGTGCGTATCATCAAAGCAGTAGTAGATGGGGTTGGTATTCCGGTGATAGCCTCGGGCGGGGCAGGGGCCATGCAGCATTTTGCCGATGTTTTTACTCAAACAGGTTGCGATGCCGGGCTGGCAGCCAGTATTTTCCATTTTGGTGAAATACCTATACCCAAATTGAAACAATATTTGCATGAACAACAAATACCGGTAAGGCTATGATTTGGGCTATTCTGATTGCATCCATTTCGCTGGGGCTCGCGGTTATTCGCTATACCTATGCCCTGCAGCGCAAAAAGCTTGATAAAGAACGCGAAGAACTCAGGCGTGGCTTGGACGAATTTGTGGAGCAACTAAACAAGTACAAAAATGAACATTGATTTTGCCAAATACCCCGATGGCCTTGTGCCTGCCATTGTGCAAGATTCCCAAACGCACATGGTGCTTATGCTTGGATTCATGAACCGTGAAGCATTGGATAAAACCATAGCTGATGGCCGCGTTACCTTCTATAGCCGTAGCAAGCAAAGGCTTTGGACCAAAGGCGAAACTTCAGGTCATTTTTTGCTGGTAAAAGAAGTGTTGGGCGATTGCGACAATGATACTCTGCTCATTAAGGCAGAGCCGGTAGGCCCTACCTGCCATACAGGATCTTATACTTGCTTCAACGAGGTAAAACCTGCCGGAGAAGGCCTTCAGTTTTTGCCCAAACTGGAAGATGTGATCACCCAACGCCGCCTGCAGCCCAACGAAAGTTCGTACACTTCAAAACTGTTTGCCCGTGGCATCAATAAAGTGGCGCAAAAAGTAGGCGAAGAGGCCGTGGAATTGGTAATAGAAGCCAAGGATGGCAATGACGATCTGTTTTTGAACGAGGCTGCCGACCTGCTGTTTCACTACCTCATTCTGCTGCAGGCCAAGGAATATTCCCTAAAAGATGTGGTTGAGGTGTTGGAGGCAAGGCATAAATAGTTGATAGAGTCATTACATCGCCTCTATCACCACCGAGCTTGCGCCGCCACCACCATTGCAAATGCCGGCACAGCCGTAGCGGGCTCCGCGGTCTTTCAATATATTGAGGAGAGTAACGATTACACGTGCCCCGCTGCAGCCCAGCGGGTGGCCCAGGCTTACGGCGCCGCCATGCACGTTTACCGTGGCCGGGTCAAGGCCCAAGCGCCGCATGTTTTCTACGGCTACTACGCTAAAGGCTTCGTTTATTTCCCAGTAGGCAATATCGCTCATCAGCAGGCCGGCTTTGTGAATCGCTTTGGGCATCGCCAGCGAGGGGGAAACGGTAAACCACTCGGGTGTTTGCTCGGCATCTGCCCAACTGAGGATGCGGGCCAGGGGTTTGAGGCCAAGTTCCAGGGCCTTTTCGCCGCTCATAATTACTAAGGCAGCAGCGCCATCGTTCATGGTGCTGGCATTGGCTGCCGTTATTGTGCCTTCTTTGGTAAAAGCGGGGGCCAGCGTGGGTATTTTGTCAAATTTTACATTAAAGGGTTCTTCGTCTTTGCTTACTACCACGGGGTCGCCTTTGCGCTGTGGTATGGTTACCGGCACCACTTCGGCAGTAAACTTACCATCGTTCCATGCCTGCTGGCTGCGTTGGTAGCTTTCAATGGCAAAGGCGTCCTGATCGGCACGGCTTACCTTGCAGGTGCTGGCACACAGTTCGGCTGCCATGCCCATTGCCTGGCCATCGTACACATCGGTAAGGCCATCCCTGGCCAGGCCATCTATAAGACTACTATTGCCGTATTTGTTGCCCCAGCGCATGCTTTCTACATAAAAGGGCACGTTGCTCATGCTTTCCATGCCGCCGGCTACCACCACGGTAGCATCGCCAAGGGCTATGGCCTGTGCCGCCTGCGCTACGGCCTTCATACCACTGGCGCATACCTTGTTTACGGTGGTGCACACGGTATGGTCGGGCAGGCCGGCATATTTTGCTACCTGCCTGGCTGGCGACTGCCCCATGTTGGCCTGTATCACACAGCCCATCAGCAGTTCTTCTACCAATGTTTTATCTATGCCTGAGCGGCTTACCGCAGCCTCTACGGCTATGGCGCCAAGCCGGGTGGCCGGTTCATTTTTCAAACTGCCTCCAAAACTACCTATAGGGGTACGAACCGCCGATACAATCACTACTTCTTTCATACAGCAAGCATATTTTTTATGGCGTGGCAAAGATAGTGAGCAGGTAGTGCAACCTGTTGCTTCAGGCGCAATATCATTTGCACAAAACAACGAACCTCACTGAAAGCGAATGGGATTTAATGAGTGCGACTAAGAAAGGAACACTACGGGCCAAAATCATGGCTACCTTCGATAGGCCAAACAATAAAAAATTGCCATGCGCTACCTGAATATTTCTGCCAGCATAGTTCTGGTATTGGTTTTGACCGCGGCTAAAGGTCAAAATTCGGTGTTGGTTAATTTTGGCAGCACCACCTGTGCCAACCCCAACGCTCCCATGTTTTCCCTCATCAAAAACCCGCTGAGTGCCAATCCCGTAGCCCTGGTAAACTGCGATATGAGCCCCCGACTGCCGAACTTCTTCAGTGTGTTTGTGGCCTACAATCCCAAAGACAACAAAATTTACATTGCCGATACCCGCACGTTTACCAGTTCGCGCATATGGCGCCTCGATGTGGGCCTGCCCGGGGTAATAGCCTGCCCCTCGTCTATACCCGAAACGCCCACCTATACGCACTCGTACGTAAGCAATAATTTTGAGTTCGACAACAGCGGCGACCTGTGGTCGCTTTCCGATTACAATGCAAGTACCGGACAATGCCGCATGGATAAATTTGACCTCACCACCGGTCAGGTTATCAACACCCGCATCCTGCAGTTTCCGCAGGGCAACTTTCCCACCACCATCTTCAGCGGCGACCTGTGCATTTTGCCCAACGGCCGCATGTTTGCCACCCTGGGAGATAACCCGAGCCGCCTGTACGAAATACTCAACTACAGCAGCACCACGGGCAATGCTAGTGCTGTTCATCTACTTACCCTGCCGCTCAACTGTTACGGCATAGCCTACCTGAACGGGCAACTGGAAGTAACCGGCACCAACCTCAGCAACAGTTGTTACTACTATCGCTATGCCATTGCCGACAAAACGCTGAGTGCTGAAATACCCTTTCAAAACATGCAGGCGCCCATAGACAATACCAGTTTTACCCCTGCGCTAGGCGTAACCAAGCAATTGCTGAGTGCTGTACTGATAAACCCTACCACCGTGGACCTCACGTACGAAATTTATGTAAGGAATATGGGCAATGTGGTGCTGAACGATATTAATGTAACAGAAGACCTGGCAAAGACATTTGGCGCGGCGAACGTGAGCAACGTGCAGGTAAGCTTTGCAGCCGGTGGCAACGCAGCCGGCTTGACGCTCAATCCTTCTTACAATGGCACCACCAACACCACCATGCTCAACGCCGGGCAAAACCTGCCCAACTGGACAGGGAGCAACAACAATTATTTTTTTACCATGGTACTCAAATGCCGGGCAACTAATCTGAATGCGCAAACCACCTATCTCAACTCGGCCATTGGCAATGCCACCATAAACAGTGCAGTAGACAGAATCATTATTTCCGACTCATCGAACCACGGGCCCATAAGTGTGGTGGATCCCAACTACGATGGTAATGCCAGTGGTCCCGGCGAAAATGTGCCCACGCCTTTTAACTACAATCTACTGCCGGTGAAGTTCCTGAGCATGCAGGCTGCGGTTACGACCACGGGCAACGCGCTGGTGCAATGGCGGGTGGCTACCCCGGTGGCCAACGCCCGCGATTTTGAAATACAGTTTAGCCGCGATGGCACCAACTGGACATTGCTTGGCCAATTGCCCATAACCGACAATAAGCGGGAGGCCTACAGCTTCATGCACACCAACGTACCGCAGGGTAAACTCTTTTACCGCATTAAGCAAACCGACCTGGATGGTTTATTTGTGTACAGCCGTACCGTATTGCTGCTAAACCAAAAGGGTGGGGGCCGTGCGGTAGTGTTGTCCAACCCGGCAAACGATTACCTGCAGGTGGCATTGCCCGCAAATGGTGGCATTACTACCGTGCTGAAACTACTGGACACGACCGGCAAACTAGTGTATACCGATAAGGTAGCTGGCTCAACATCTGTTTCCGTTGCGCATTTGCCACCAGGAGTTTATTATTTACAACTTAGCAACAGCAATTCATCCGAAGTGCATAAAGTGGTTATACAGCATTAAGAGCACATTGGTAAGCAATTGACAATTACCTTGCAGCAACGCTAAAAGGCCTCCGTACCTTTAGGGTTAAATATTGTTTTTATGATACGTTCTTTCTTGTTTTTCATAGGAGCATTGCTGATTACCACCGGATGTTCCAAAAAGATTATTGCACCCACCACTGCCAACTCCACCACTGTCGATGAAGCCAAACAGGTAACTGTTGTGCGCTACCTTACTGGCGATGGGGCCGATGTAAGCCGCACCGCCACTGCCGGCCTGTTGCTCATGGGCGGCAGTACAGATGTGGACGCGGCAATACAATGGTTTTTGCAGAGCGGCGGCGGGGGCGATGTGGTGGTTATTCGCAGTTCGGGAGCCGACGGATACAACACCTATATGTATAACATGGTGCCGGTTAACTCGGTGGAAACACTCATAATTGACAGCAGGGAAAAGGCGGGGCTTGCCAGTGTGGCTACCACCATCCGCAATGCAGAAGCCCTTTTTATAGCCGGCGGCGATCAGTGGAACTATGTAAACTACTGGAAAGACACACCGGTGGAGGACGCCATCAACTATTTGCTCAATACAAAGAAGGTGCCGGTTGGCGGCACAAGCGCAGGCATGGCTATTTTGAGTGGCACTTATTTCAGTGCACAAAATGGTTCAGTCACCTCTACACAGGCCTTGAGTGATCCATATAACAGGTATATGACCCTTGGTAATGCTGACTTTGTAGCTGCCCCTTTTATGCAAAATACCATTACCGATACCCATTATTCGCAACGCGACCGGCAAGGACGGCATATTACCTTTTTGGCACGCATGATGAAAGACTGGAGCTTAACCAACGTACGTGGCATTGGCGCCGATGAGCAAACGGCCGTATGTGTAGACGGTGCTGGCATGGCCAAAGTGTATGGCACCAATGATGCCTATTTCCTGCAAAACAGCGGCACCGGCCCCGAAACCTGCGTTGCCAAAAAAAACCTAACCTGGAATCGCAACGGGCAGGCCGTGCAGGCTTACAAAGTACGCGGCAGTGCCACCGGCAACGGCAGCATCAATCTTTCTACCTGGTCGGGCTTTAGTGGTGGCACGGCTTATTACTACTACGTAAATAATGGGACGCTGATGCAGCAGTAAGTTGTGGGAGATTGGTTGCACACTTGACTCTTATTACGGATATTACGCAGAAGTCAACGGGTTGCTTCCTGGCAGCAAAGAGTCCAAATTGTTCTTTGCAGATAGAACCATGCAAAAAGGTAATGTAGTGGCACCGCTTTCCAACTGGTTGCTGAAGGGGCATGCTTTGCGACACAGTCGCCTAAGAACATAAAATTCCCAAGTTGCAAACTTGGGACAGCACTTGATATGCCGCTCATTGATGAGTGCCGTCCCAAGATTTCAGGTGCTCCCAAAAAGCCCGAGGGGCATTCCCTTTGTGCCATTACTCAACTTAAAAAGAAATCTTCGTGTGTCTTCGCGTCTTGGATCTTCATGGTTCAACT
>Ga0114939_10002253_pt1 | contig 14510 bp, 15 predicted proteins | sample AshMeaCrysSpring_FD_87196 | JGI IMG/M metagenome (GOLD analysis project Ga0114939, IMG submission 87196) | Groundwater microbial communities from Big Spring, Nevada to study Microbial Dark Matter (Phase II) - Ash Meadows Crystal Spring | ecosystem: Environmental > Aquatic > Deep subsurface >... | reverse complement strand
GAAGTGGGGGAGGGGCGGGCAGGATGGGGGGATGTGCGGGAGGTACGCCGCGGCGCGCGATGTGGCCGGGCTGGTCGAGGAGTTCGAGGTCGAGCAGGTCGCGCTGCCCGAGACGGCCGGGGGCACCCGGCTGGAGCCCGACTTCAACGTCGCCCCGACCAAGCAGGTGCCGGCGATCCTGACCCGCGCCCCCCATGACACGTCTCGGGGATCGGACCCGGCGGAGCCGGTCCGCCAGCTGCGGCTGCTGAAGTGGGGACTCGTGCCGGCCTGGGCGAAGGACCCGGCCATCGGCGGCCGGATGATCAACGCCCGCGCCGAGACGGCCACCGCCAAGCCGGCCTACCGGCAGGCGGTCGCCAAGCGCCGCTGCCTGCTGCCGGCCGACGGCTACTACGAGTGGTACGCCGAGACCGGTCGGCTCACCGCGGCCGGGCGGCCGCGCAAGCAGCCGTTCTACATCCACCGCCGCGACGGGCGCCCGCTGGCGATGGCCGGGTTGTACGAGTTCTGGCGAGACCCCGAGCGGCCGGCGGACGACCCGGACGCGTGGCTGACGACCTGCACCGTGCTCACAACCGAGGCGGTCGAGCCCCTGGCCCGCATCCACGACCGGATGCCGCTGCTCGTGCCGCGCGCGTCCTGGGGGCGGTGGCTCGACCCCGGCCTCGTCGACGGCGCCGCCGCCCTGGCGCTGGTGGGCCCGGTGGGGGCCGGCGACCTCGAGGCGTACCCGGTCTCCGAGCGCGTCAACAACGTGCGCAACAACGGCCCCGAGCTGCTGGCGCCCCTGCCACCGGAGGAGCCCGACCCCGAGGCGGAATAGCGCCGGGCCGCCGCCGCGTTGGAGCCGACATGCTCGTGGTGCCGCAGGTCCGAGCCGAGGACGCCCCCCTCACCTGGCCGGAGGGGCCGCTACCCTCGACGCAGCCGGCAACCGCCGCCACCGCCCTGCTGGAGGAGCTGAGCACCGTCGACCCGCGGCCTGAGGAGACCCCCGAGGAGCGCCACGCGCGCTTCGAGCGGGACGCCCTGCCGTACCTCGACCAGCTGTACTCCGCCGCCCTGCGGATGACCCGCAACCCCTCCGACGCCGAGGACCTCGTCCAGGAGACCTACGTCAAGGCGTTCGCGGCCTTCCACCAGTTCACCGAGGGCACCAACCTCAAGGCCTGGCTCTACCGCATCCTCACCAACACGTTCATCAACACCTACCGCAAGAAGCAGCGGGAGCCGCTGCAGTCCGGCGAGGAGCCCGAGGACTGGCAGCTGGCCAAGGCCGCCGACCACACCTCGATCGGCCTGCCCTCGGCGGAGGCCGAGGCGCTCGACCGGCTGCCCGACTCCGACATCAAGGAGGCGCTGGCCGCGCTCCCCGAGGACTTCCGGATGGCGGTCTACCTCGCCGACGTGGAGGGCTTCGCGTACAAGGAGATCGCCGAGATCATGGGTACGCCGATCGGCACCGTGATGTCGCGCCTGCACCGCGGCCGCAAGCAGCTGCGGGTGCTGCTCGAGGACTACGCCGTCGACCGGGGCCTGGTCGGCGCTCCAGGCGGGGGGGCGTGATGCAGAACGGCAGGGATGACGAGCTCCGCGGCGACCCGTGCGCCGACCCGGCCCACGGCGACTGCACCGAGGTGCTCGACCAGGTCTACGTCTACCTCGACGGCGAGATCGACGCCGAGGCGATGACGCAGATCCGCCACCACCTCGACGAATGCTCGCCCTGCCTGCGGCAGTACGGCCTCGAACAGGAGGTCAAGGCGCTGATCGCGCGCGCCTGCGGGTGCGAGCACGCCCCCGACGCCATGCGCGAGCGGCTGCTGGCACGCCTCCACGAGGTGCGGGTCGAGATCTCCCGGGTCGAGATCACCCAGGTCGAGTACACCCGGGTCGAGTACCGCACCGACTGAGCCCGCCCACACGAAAGGCCCGAGTCCGCAGCGGACTCGGGCCTTTGGCTCTTCGCTCAGGCGTTGGGGCGGTTTCCGTGGTTGGCGCCGCTCTTCTTGCGGCTACGGCGCTTGCGGGCGCGCTTGCTCATGGGGTGCTCCTGGGTGCTGGGGGAGGTGCGTGACGCGAACGTGTGGGGCGAGTGTCCCACGCCGCGGGGGTCTGCGGAAAACCGAGGTCAGCCGCTGAGCTGGCGGTTGAGCGCATCGAGCACCGAGCGGGCGATGGCGTCGGCCTCGTCGCCACGCACCATGGCGCTGCCGCTGACCACGCGCTCGCCAGCGCGGGGGATCATCACCGTCAACACGCTCACGGCGACCTCCCGTGAGCCCAGGGCCGCGATCGTGGCGCTCTCGACCTCGGCGGTGGCGCCCAGCAGGTCGTCGAGGGCCTTCAGGGTGGCCTGCGCGACCAGGCGGGGGCGGTGGCTCGCCGCGCCGGGGCCGGAGACGCGGCCTTCGAAGACCATCCCGCCCGCCGACAGCGTGACCACGGCCTCGGCGTCGGTGCCGCCGCTGCGCACCATGATCGAGGAGATCGCTGGACGGGGCGCGGCTTCGTCTTTGTCATCGGCGTCGGCGTCTTCGCCGAGGCCGCCGCCGGATAGCGCGCGCAGGTCCACGACCGGGGCCTCGTCGGCGTCGAGCTGCACGACGCTGACGATGCGGTGGTCGAGGTCGAGGTCGTACTGCGCCAAGGCCAGCGACTGGACATCGCGGACGATCTGCTTGGCGGGCTTGCCGGGAGCGGCGAGCACGTGGACCTCGGTGGGAGACGCGTCGGGGCCGGTGACCACGCTGGCCGCCCGGATCCCCGGGATGCGGCGCAGTGCGTCTTCGAGGTCGGGGCGCAGGCGCAGGGCCGTCATGGGGTCCCGCCTGTCATTGGATTACAGCCGTCATGGGGTCACTCCGAGGATGCGGCGCGGTCGGGGGCGTCGGGGTCGTCGAGCGGGTTCAGCCCCGCGACCAGCAGCCGGCGAGGCGTGCTCGGCCCGGTGTACGGGGGCGACGGCGGCACGGTGAGCGAGGGGGCGACGGATTCCGGCGGGGCGGGCGGCTGCTCGGCTCGGTCCCAGGATCGGCCGGCCTCGTCGGCGTCACGGGCGCTCGCGACGGCCGAGCGCTCCATCGCGAGCAGCGCCGCGGGCAGGGTGGCCTTGGCGTGGGCGACGAGGGCCCGCTGCGCCTCGCGCTGCCACCAGCGCACGACGCGGGCTGTGCGCGGATCGATCCGGCCGTCGGCCTCGGCGGCGGCGAGCTCGGCGTCGAAGCGCTCGGTGGCCGGGTCGCGCCGCGCATCGAGCAGCCCGCCGACGAGCTCGGCCAACGCCGCCTCGCGATCCCGCCCGCTCACCTCGGCTCCTCCCGTCGCGCGCCCGATGGCGCTGCGCTGAGGCTAGGCCATTCGGGGGATCGGCGCGGGCCGCCCCGCCGGACCCGCGTCGCCCGTCGCCCGATGGGGTGAACGGGCTCGAGCCGCGCGCCCTGCCCGCCGATCCCAAATCGTCACGCAAAGTATCGGCTCGAACACTTGACGCGCACGGGCGCGGGGGCCTTCACTGTCCTACGGTCGGATCGGACAGATCGGACTTCTGTCCCGTGGGTCTCGGGGGACCCGTCCGTGACAGGGGCACCATCTGCACCAGGGGGGTCTTCTCGGCCCTCCCGGCGCAGCGACAACTGCACAGGGTGAGGGTGGGATCGGCAGCGTCTGCTGGACAGCATCGAGTGTCTTGGCAGCACGAGTCCCGGGCCGTCGCGATTGCGGCGGCGCCGAGACATGCACCACATGTGTTCGACCCCAGCGGAGCGGATCATGCACGGGCGAGTCAGCGGCGCCCGTGACACTAATCCTGGGGAGATGCCCGCATGCAGAAGATCACGGCGGCCGTCGAAAATTTCCTCTCGACCGGCGCCGGCTGGGCCTGGATCTGACCTGACCGGCGCTGCCGGTCCCACCCTCCCCCTGCGCTCCCTCAGCACACCTCAACGTGCGCTTCCCCAGCGTGGAGGGTGATCGTGCGGGATTACCCGCTGCCGGCCCGCCTCTACATCGAGGTGGTGCTGCTCGCCGCCGCCATCGCGGTGGCGCTGTCGGTGCTCTCGGTCACCGCGTGGGGTCCCACCGCGCTGCTGCTGGCGCTGATGGTCGTGCTCGAGCGCACCCGATTCGACCTGGTCGCACAAGGCGATGTCGCAGCCAGCGTGGGCACCGTGATGACCCTGCCGGTGGCCACCGCCGCGTACATCATCGACGGGCCGGCCGCCGCCACCCTGGTCGGGGCCAGCGCCCTGGCGGTGGCCGGACGCACGGGCTGGGTCAAGCGGGTGTTCAACGCCGCGCAGTTCGCGCTGGCGGCCGGGGCCGCGGGCCTCGTCTACGTCTGGCTCGGCGGGCCGACGCACGCCCTGGCCAACTCCGACTTCCCGGGCGTCCTGCTGCCGATCCTGGCGGCCAACCTCGCCTACTGCGTCATCAACGCCGTGCTCCTGGCCGGCGTCCTCTGGTTCGCCCAGGGGGCGCCGCCGCTCATCGTGCTGCGCGGCACGATCCTGCAGTCCGCGCCCTCGTACCTGGGCTACGGCCTGTTCGGGCTGATGATCGCCGTGCTGTGGGTCGGGGTCGGCATCGGCCCGCTGTCGGCCGTCCTCGTCATGCTGCCGCTCTTCGTGGCCCGCTGGGCGATCGCGCAGTACGCCCTGGAGCGCTCGGCGTACGAGGCGACGATCCGCACCCTGGTGCGCGCCGTGGAGACCAAGGACCACTACACCCGGGGCCACTCGGAGCGGGTGTCGCACGCGTCGGTGATGATCGCCAAGGTCCTCGGCATGGGCGACGACCGGCTGCACGCGCTGCGCTACGCGGGGATTCTGCACGACGTCGGCAAGCTCGGGGTGCCCACGAAGATCCTGCAGAAGACCGGCCGGCTGACCGACGCCGAGTTCCAGGCGATCGCCCTGCACCCGGTGCGGGGCCGCGAGATGGTCGAGGGCATCGAGTTCCTCGGCGAGGCCTTCGAGGGGATCCTGCACCACCACGAGCGGCTCGACGGCCGCGGCTACCCGATGGGCCTCACCGGCGAGGAGATCCCTGAGTTCGCCCGGGTGATCGCCGTGGCCGACGCCTTCGACTCGATGACCTCGACGCGCTCGTACCGCGGCGCGCGGACGGTCCAGGAGGCCGTCGACGAGCTGATCGCCAACCGGGGCACGCAGTTCGACCCGCGGATGGTCGACGCGATGATCGCCGCGCTCGAGCGCGAGCCGTGGCAGCACCGACCGGCCGAGCAGCTCACGCCCGAGGATGGCGAGTTCCTCCCGGTCGCGGTCGACCACGACGACCCGGCGTTCCAGCCAGTCGTGCTCGGCGAGCGCCGGTCGCCGAGGCCGCCGCGATGAGCCCGCAGCGCGCCGGCGCGCGAGCCCCGCAGCGCCAACGCTTCATCGACGAGGTCAGGGGCACCGGCCTCATCGTCGTGGCGGCCCTGCTGCTCCTGGTCTTCGCGGTGGTGCAGACCGCGCTGTATGGCTTCCCCGAAGGCCAGGTCGGCATCGCGATCGCCTTCTGCGGCTTGATCGCGATCGGCGAGATGGTGCGGATCAGCCTGCCCGGAGACCGCGAGGCCGCCCCGCTCGGCGCGGCGGGCGCCCTGGCGTACGCGCTGCTGGGACCGGTCGGCGAGGTCAACACCTCGCACGACCTCTGGCAGGTGATCACCGTTGCCGGCGTGGGCACGTTCATCGGAGCGCTGCCACACGTCGCGGCCGGCCGAGCGCCCCGGTCCGACCAGATCGCGCGGCGCATCCTGGTCACAGCCTTCGCGGCGGCGATGTTCCGCCCGCTCTACGTGCTCGGCGGCTTCGCCGACGACAGCCGCTGGGACGACGCGGTCGAGTTGGTGCTCATCGCCGCGCTCGCCGTCCTGGTCGACGCCGTGCTGGCCGCCCTGGTGCGCGCCGACCGCGAACGGGCGCCCTTCACCCGGGCGCTGGCCGACGAGATCCGCGCTGGGCTGGGACTCAGCTCGGCGGTGGCCGCGACCGGCGTGCTCATCGCCCTGGCGGCCTCGACGATGGGGCTGTGGGCCATCCCGGTCTTCTGCCTGCCGCTGCTGCTCGTGCAGTTCTCCTTCCGGCGCTACGCCGCGATCCGGGAGACCTACCTGCAGACCATCCGCTCGCTGTCGCGGGTGACCGAGGTGGGCGGCTACACCGAGACCGGCCACGTCGGCCGGGTCGCCAACCTGTCCCGAAGCGTCGGCCTTGAGCTCGGCCTGTCCGACTCAGACCTGCGCGACCTGGAGTACGCCGCCCTCATGCACGACCTCGGGCAGCTGTCCCTCCTGGAGCCGATCCCCGGCGGCGCGACGGTCTTCGCCAATGTCGCCGACCAGCACCGCATCGCCGACGGCGGGGCCGAGGTGATCCGCCAGACCGGCGTGCTCGACCAGGTGGCCACGATCGTGGAGCGGCAGGCCGACCCGTACCGCCGCCCGCACGAGCAGGTCGACCGGTCGCTGCCGATGGCCAGCCGGATCATCAAGGCCGCCAACGCCTACGACGACCTAGTAGGCGGCTCGCTGGAGTCCGACCGGCGGCTGGAGGCCCTGGAGCGGCTCCGCCTCGGCATGGCGTACGACTTCGACCCGCGCGTCGTCGAGACCCTCGCGCGCGTGGTGGGGCGCGGCGCGCGGGTGTAGCCGCCCCGTAGGGTCGGAGGCGTGTTCGACTCGCTGCTCGTGGCCAACCGGGGCGAGATCGCCCGCCGGGTCCTGCGCACCGCCCGCGGCATGGGCCTGCGCACCATTGCGGTCTACTCCGAGGCCGACGCCGGACTGCCCCACGTACGGGAGGCCGACGAGGCCGTGCTGCTCGGCCCGCCGCCCCCCGCGCAGTCGTACCTGGATGTCGGGGCGGTGCTGCGCGCCGTGCGTGACACCGGGGCCACCGCGGTTCACCCCGGATACGGCTTCTTGTCGGAGAGCGCCGAGTTCGCCCGGGCCGTCGCCGGCGCCGGGGCGGTGTGGGTGGGGCCGCCGCCGGAGGCGATCGAGGCCATGGGCGACAAGATCAGCGCCCGCAACCGGATGGAGGCGGCGGGGGTCCCGGTGATGGCGGGCACCCGCGAGCCCGCCCACGAGATCGAGCAGGCCGTGGCGGAGGCGGCCGCGCTCGGCTACCCGCTGATGGTCAAGGCCTCGGCCGGCGGCGGCGGCATCGGCATGGCGGTGGCCCACGACGAGGACGGCCTGCGCGCGGCGTTCGAGACCGCCCGATCGCGGGCCGAGCGCTTCTTCGGCGACCCGGCCATCCTGCTGGAGCGCTACCTGCCGCACGCCCGGCACGTGGAGGTCCAGATCCTCGGGCTGGCCGACGGCCGCGTGCTCGCGCTCGGCGAGCGCGACTGCTCGGTGCAGCGCCGCCACCAGAAGGTGGTCGAGGAGACGCCCTCGCCGGGGGTCGGCCCCGAACTGCGCGGGCGGCTGCTCGCCGCCGCGGTGCGCGCCGGCGAGGCGGTCGGCTACCGCAACGCCGGCACCGTCGAGTGCCTGGTCGAGGTGGACACGGACGGGCAGGGCGTCGACTTCGCGTTCCTGGAGATGAACACCCGCCTGCAGGTCGAGCACCCGGTGACCGAGGCGGTCACCGGTATCGACCTCGTCGAGCAGCAGCTGCTGATCGCCGCCGGCGAGCCGCCGTCCTTCGACCCGGACGCGGCAGCGCCCACCGGCCACTCCATCGAATTGAGGGTCTACGCCGAGGACCCGGTGCGCTTCCTGCCCGGCCCGGGGGAAATCACCGCGTGGCGCGAGCCGACCGGTCCCGGCGTGCGGGTCGACTCCGGGTACGCGCACGGGGACACCGTCACCCCCTACTACGACCCGCTGCTGGCCAAGCTGGTCGTGCACGGGCCGGACCGGCCCACCGCGCTGAGCCGGGCCGCCGAGGCCGTCGGCGGGTTCACCGTCGAGGGGCCCAAGTGCAACCTGCCGTTCCTCGCCGAGGTGCTCGCGGACGAGGGGTTCGCGGCGGGCCACTACGACACCGGGCTGGTCGGACGCCTGCGCGCCCGCTGACCCCAGCCTCGCTAGGCTGCCGACGACCGCGCCGCACCAGGGGGCCCGGCCGACCGAGGGAGCCGCAGGTGGCCGAGGAACTCCGCGCCGAGATGGTCGCCAACGTGTGGAAGGTCGTGGCCGCCGTCGGCGATCAGGTCTTCGCGGGTGACACCGTGGTGATCCTGGAGTCGATGAAGATGGAGATCCCGGTCGTCGCCGAGTCGGGCGGCACGGTCCTGTCCATCCACGTGGCCGAGGGCGACGTGGTCCAGGAGGGCGACCCGATCGCCGTGCTCGGCTGATCCAGATCACGGCTCAAGCAACCCCCGGCGCGCGCCGATGACACCCCCGTGAGCGCTGAGCCGACCATCGCCCCGTTCTTGCGGGCGTTGCTGGATGCAGGGGGATCCGACCTTCACTGCAAGGTGGGCTCGCCTCCTCGCGTGCGCATCGACGGCCGGCTGCGCAAGCTGCAGAGCGCGGCCCTGACCCCGGACGACACCGAGGTTATGGTCTCCGAGGTGCTCCGCCCCGACCTGGTCGAGCAGTTCAACCGGACGAACGAGGCCGACTTCGCGTACTCGCTGCCCGGCGTCGGCCGGTTCCGGGTCAACGCCTTCCGATCGCGCGGCTCGTGCGGCCTGGTCATGCGCCGCGTCAGCGTGGGCGCCATCCCGCTGGAGGACCTCGGCCTGCCGCCGGTGATCTCGGCGCTGTCGATGGAGCCGCGCGGGCTCGTCCTCGTGACCGGCCCCACCGGCTCGGGCAAGACCACAACGCTGGCCGGGATGATCGACCACGTCAACGAGAACCGCGAGGTCCACGTCGTCACGATCGAGGACCCGATCGAGATCCTGCACTTCGACAAGCTCGCGATGATCAACCAGCGCGAGGTCCGGGTGGACACCGAGGACTTCAACACCGCGCTGCGCGCGGCGATGCGCCAGGACCCCGACGTGATCCTGGTCGGCGAGATGCGCGACATGGAGACCGTCAAGGCGGCGCTGGCCGCCTCCGAGACCGGCCACTTCGTGATGTCGACGCTGCACACGACCGACGCGACCGAGACGATCAACCGCGTGATCGACTTCTTCCCGCCGCACGAGCAGAAGCAGGTCCGGCTCTCCCTGGCCGGCGCGCTGCGCGGGATCGTCTGCCAGCGTCTCGTGCCCCGCGCCGACGGCTACGGCCGCTGCGTGGCGATGGAGGTCTGCATCAACACCGGCCGCATCGCCGACGCGATCATCGACCCCGAGAAGACCTCCTCGATCCACCAGATGATCTCCGAGGGCGGCTTCTACGGGATGCAGACCTTCGACCACCACCTCGTCGCGTTGCTGCGCGACGGCGTGATCTCGCTGGAGTCGGCGATGGCCGCCTCGACGAGCCCGCACGACCTCACCGTCGAGCTCCGCCGGCTCGGCCTCGTCGCCTGACGTCCCCTCAGGCCCGCGGGGAGCCCTCTGCCAGCACGCCGTGCTCGGAGCAGCGCGCCGTCCAGCCGCGCGGCAGCACCTGCACGACCATCCGGCGCCGGCAGCGGGCGCAGTAGCGCGGCGGCTCAAGCTCGGCGAAGGCCCGGCAGGGCTCGTGCCCTCCTGCGGACTGCGGCTGGCCACAGCGCCCGCAGTACGGGTCGCGGGGCGGTCCGGCGGCGTCGCTCACAGGGCCCTAACCTAGTCGGCATGTCGATCATCCCGGGCCTGGTGGCCCTGCACGAGCACACCGTCGCCGACGCCGACACGGCCATCGCCCTCGGCTCCGGCGACGTGCCCGTGCTCGCGACCCCCCGCATCGTCGCGTGGGCCGAGGCCGCCTGCGTGGCCGCCCTGGCCGACTCGGCGACCGACGCGGAGACCACGACCGTCGGCACCTCGGTGCACCTCGACCACGTGGGCGCCTGCGGGGTCGGCTCGGCGGTGCGGGTGCGCGCCGAGCTCGCCGCCCATGAGGGTCGGGTGCTGCATTTCGCCGTGACTGTGGACGACGCGTCCGGCCGGGTGCTGGCCAAGGGCGAGCTCACCCGGGTGATCGTCTACCGCGGCCGGTTCCTCGGAGCCCTGCCGAGCGCTTAGGCCCTCGATCAGCCGACCGGCAGGGTGTAGACCTCCAGGCTCACGCCTGGGACCGGGGTCCAGTCGCGGTCGGGCGCGCGGGTGAATCCCAGCCGGCGGTAGAGCCGGTGCGCGCGGGAGTTGTGGTCGACCACCGAGATTGCCACCGTGTGGGCGCCATCCGCGCGGCCCTGCTCGACGCACGCGGCCACCAGGGCCTCGGCGACCCCACCCGGCCCGCCGCCCATGGCAGCGGGGGCCACGGCGAGCATCCGGAACTCCGACTCGCCCGGTCGGGCCACCTCGGACCACTCGGTGCCGTACGGGGTCACGCACGCGGTGCCCACCACCGCGCCGTCGCGCTCGGCGACCAAGACATGGGCGCCCGAGGCCGCCCGGTCGGCCACCCGGCGCAGCGACTCCTGGTAGTCGTCGTCGGGGTCGAGCGCCTCGGCGACGACGTACGACTCCACGATGAGCTCGCCCAGCGCGGCGTACTCGTCGGCGCGGGCCGGCCGCACGCGCAGGTCAGACACCGGTCGTGGTCCGCGGGTAGGCGACGTCGGGGTCGGTGAGGACGTTGACGAGGTAGGGCACGCCGGACGCGAACGCGCGGCCCAACGCGGCGGCGAGGTCGGCTGGGCGCTCGACGGTCTCCCCGGCCCCGCCCAAGGCGCGGACCACCTCGTCGTAGCGGCTGGCCTGGCGCAGATCGGCGGCGACGTCGTAGCCGTACAGGAAGCGCATCGGGTGCTTCTCAAGCCCCCAGATCCCGTTGTTGCCGACGATCATCACCACCGGCAGGTCGTGGCGGACGAGGGTGTCGGCGTCCATCAGCGAGAAGCCCGCCGCACCGTCGCCCAGGAGCAGCGCGATGGGCGCCGACGGGTGCGCGACCCGGGCGGCGGCGGCGTAGCCGAGGCCGGTGCCCAGGCACCCGTACGGGCCCGGGTCCAGCCACCGACCGGGCCGGCGCGGCTCGACGAAGCGGCCGGCGAATGACACGAAGTCGCCGCCGTCGCCGATCACCACGGTGTCGTCATCGAGCAGGCGGTTGAGCTCGCCGTAGATCCGGGCCGGGTGGATGCGGTCGCCGTCGGCGGTGAGCATCGGCTGGTCGGCGGCGATCGCGGTGGCTGCGCCCGCCCGCAGCAGGTCGAGCCACGGGGTCCACACCGGCCGGCGCACCAATTGGTCGAACGCCGCCAGCAGCCCCTCGAAGACCGTGCGCAGGCAGCCCGCGGCCGAGGCGGCCAGGTCGACATGTCCGGCGACCTGGGCGGGGGAGTCGGCCAGGTGCACGACCCGTGCGGCGGGTGCGCCGTCCCTGCCGCCGAAGGCGCCGTACCCCAGCCGGAAGTCCAGCGGGGCGCCGGCGACGAGCACCAGGTCGGCCTGGCCGAAGGCCAGCGCGCGGGCCCGGGTGACGAGCAGCGGGTGTCCGGCCGGGAGGATGCCGCGGCCCATGCCGGTGGTGATGACCGCCAGCCCGGCGGCCTCGGCGAAGGCGAGGGCGACCCCGTCGGCGCCGTCCATCCAGACATCCGAGCTGAGCACGAGGACCGGGCGCTCGGCGGCGCCGAGCAACTCGGCGATCTCGTCGAGGTCGCCGGGCTCAGGCTTCAGCCGGCGGGCGTCCGGGCCGGTGGGGGCCGGTGACTCCGCGTGGGAGTACAGCTGGTCCACCGGCATGTCGAGGAACACCGGTCCGCGGTGCGGCTGCGCGGCCAGGCGCAGCGCCTCGTCCACGTGGCCGGCGATGTCGGCGGCCGCCGCGATCGTCCCCGCGTGCTTCGTGATCGGCGCGACGATCGGGGGGTGGTCGAGCTCCTGCAGGGCGCCGGTCCCCCAGCGGAAGGTGGGGGCGCGGCCGCCGAGCACGAGCAGCGGGGAGCCGTTGAGGTGGGCCGAGGCGATCGCCGAGACGCCGTTGGTGATGCCGGGGCCGGCCGTGAGCACCGCCAGTCCGGGGGCGCGGGTCAGCTTGGCGGTGGCCTCGGCGGCGAAGACGGCGGTCTGCTCGTGGCGCACGTCGACGAGGCGCAGCGGGGGCTCGCCACCCGGGCCCGGCTTGACGGCGGCGTCGTACAGGGGGAAGACGTGCGCGCCGGACAGCGTCCACATCGTCTCCACGCCGTGGGCCCGCAGCGCCGCGGCGGCGAGCTGCCCGCCGTGGCCGGAGATCGGCTCGGCGGGGTCGGTGAGGGGGTCGCTCGCAGCCTCGCTCATAGCAGCACCCTACGAAACCCCGAGGAACCCCTACACAGGGCTGCCCGTCCCATCGGTATGGCGCACCGGATGGCCCTGCTGCTCGTCCCCGCCCTCCTCACCGCCGCCTGCGGAGGGGGTACGGTGACCGCGGGCGAAGGCGCACCTGAGGTCGACGGCCGCTCGTACCTCTCCACTGGCGTGACGTTGGACGGACTCGATCGGCCGCTGGTCCCGGGCACCGTCGTGCGGCTCGGCTTCGGCGACGGGGCGATCTCAGCCAGCGCCGGCTGCAACACCATGGGCGGCAGGGTCACCTTCGACGGCGCCCGGATGGCGATCGCCGGCGGCCTCGCGAGCACCGAGATGGCGTGCCCCGAGGAGCTGATGGCCCAAGACGCGTGGCTGGCCGCTGTCCTCATGGCCGGGGCCGACATCACCGTCCGCGATGACCGGCTGACCCTGGTGAGCGCCGGGACGGAGATCGCGATGCAGGACGTCCAGACGGCCGTGCCCGACGCGCCCCTCGTGATGACCGAGTGGGTCCTGGACACGGTGGTGGAGGGCGACGTGGCAAGCAGCGTCCCGGCGGGCTTGACCGCAACCCTGGCTTTCGGATCCGGCGTGCCCAAGGCGTTTGTCGAGACCGGCTGCAACACCGGCTCGGGAGTCGTCGACTACGACGCCACGACCATGACCTTCGGTCCGCTGGCCCTGACCCGGCGCGCGTGCGCCGATGCCTCTGCTGCCGCCGTGGAGGCCGCTGTGACAGCCGTGCTGCAGGGCGAGGTGGCGTACGCGCTGCAGGGCCGCCGGCTCACCGTGACCAAGGGCGACGAGGCGCTCGTTTACCGCGCCCCCTAACCGTGTCGCGGGGCCAGAAGCCCTACAGTGTCGCGGAGAGCGCCTTGACCGGCATGGCCAGGTCGTCGAGCAGCGCGAGGTCCTGCGCCGGCTCGCGGCCGAGCGTCGTGAGGTAGTTGCCGACGATCACCGCGTTGATGCCGCCGAGCAGCCCCTCGCGCGTGCCGAGGTCGCCGAGGGTGATCTCGCGGCCGCCCGCGAAGCGCAGGATCGCCCGCGGGAGCGCGAGCCGGAACGCCGCGATGGTGCGCAGCGCGTCACGCGCCTCCATCACGGGCTGGTCGCCAAAGGGGGTGCCGGGGCGGGGGTTGAGGAAGTTCAGCGGAACCTCGTGCGGCTCCACCGCGGCGAGCTGGGCGGCGAACTCGGCCCGCTGCTCGACCGTCTCGCCCATCCCGACGATTCCCCCGCAGCAGACCTCCATCCCTGAGTCGCGCACCCGGGTGAGCGTCTGGTGGCGCTCCTCCCAGGTGTGGGTCGTCACGACGTTCGGGAAGAACGAGGCGGCGGTCTCAAGGTTGTGGTTGTAGCGGTGGATGCCCATCGCGACGAGCTCGTCGACCTGCTGCTGGGTGAGGATGCCGAGCGACGCGGCGATGTTGATGTCGACGGCCGCCTTGATGGCGGCGACGCCTTCGCGCATCTGGGCCATCAACCGCTGGTCGGGGCCGCGCACGGCGGCGACGATGCAAAACTCCGTGGCCCCGGTCGCGGCGGTCTGCTCGGCGGCCTGGACCAGCGACGGGATGTCGAGCCAGGCCGAGCGCACCGGCGATTCGAACAGGCCGGACTGCGAGCAGAAGTGGCAGTCCTCGGGGCAGCCGCCGGTCTTCAGCGACACGATCCCCTCGACCTCGACCTCGGGCCCGCACCAGCGCATGCGCACCTCGTGGGCCAGCGCCAGCAGCTCCTCAAGGCGGTCATCCGGCAGGTGGAGGACCGCCAGGATCTGCTGCTCGTCCAGGCCGCTGCCCTCGTCGAGCACCTGGGCGCGGGCGAGGGCGAGGATGTCGGTCACAGGGCGGTGCCTTTCGCAGGGGGGAGGGGGGCCGGTCAACGGCCCCAGCGCGCCCTGAAGTCTGCCGCATCGAAGCCGCCGCCGAACTCGGGGGCCAGCCCGGCTCGGGCGGCCAGCAGGAACTCGGCGGGGTCCAGGCCGCCCGCGCCGACCTGCACGGCCCCCGAGAGCGGCCGGGCGGCCAGCGTCTCGAGGTCGCGGACGTTGCAGCGGCAGGCGAGGTCGGGGTCGTCCGGCCACGAGCCGAGCACGACCCCGGCCAGCCGCAGCCCTCGGTGAGCGAGCGCCTCAAGGGTGAGCGCCGTGTGGTTGAGGGTCCCCAGCGCCGGGTCGGCGACGACCACGACCT
>Ga0114939_10002251_pt1 | contig 14518 bp, 8 predicted proteins | sample AshMeaCrysSpring_FD_87196 | JGI IMG/M metagenome (GOLD analysis project Ga0114939, IMG submission 87196) | Groundwater microbial communities from Big Spring, Nevada to study Microbial Dark Matter (Phase II) - Ash Meadows Crystal Spring | ecosystem: Environmental > Aquatic > Deep subsurface >... | reverse complement strand
CCCAGGCGACCTCGCGCTGGGGCGGGGGCAAGGACTCGAGCAGGTGCGCGATCTCTGCCGGCTCGAGCGCATTGAGCATGCGCGCCGCCCGCTGCACCGACCCGGTCTCGATGGCCTCGTGGAGGTCGGTGAGACGCTGCTCCTCGGGCGGGATGGCGGGGTTTGGGGTCATCGGCGAATCTCGCGGGTCGAGGGGCCGGACACCGCCGCGGCGGCAGATGAGGTGCGCCGGGGGTGTGCGATGGGGTGCGCGTTGAGGCAGTCGCAGGGGGCCAGTCTAGCAAGTCGGCGCTTGGCCCGCGCAGCCGATTGCCCCTGGCCGGACGGCGTGCAGCACGATGGGGCCCAGCGCTAGGGCAGGGCTAGGGCAGGGCTTGCTCCCTACCCCCCCCCGCTTACGATACCCACGTTGGTCATGTGCCAAATGATCTAACCCGGCTTAACCGGACAAGAGGTGCAAGCTCGGACAGATCGGCGCTCAGAAAATCCGGCACAAGGTGCTGATCGAATTGCACAAAATCGCACCCCCAGGAACTTCGCCAGGGTTTCTAAGACCGCAGGAGTAAGGGACTAACCGTTGCCACGCGTTCGGCGTTTTTTGCGCCCGCCCGCATGGAGTGAAGATGCCCTTGTTGCAGCCCGGAGCGTCGGTACGGAACACCTACGAGGTCGAGCGCCTCTTGGGGGCGGGTGGCTTTGCCGAGGTCTATCGCGTCCGGCACCGCTTCATGGGCCGTCAGGCCATGAAGGTCTTCAAGGCCCCGGGGGCCACCATCGACGACATCGAGAAGGACCTCAAGGAGGCCATCCTCCTCTCCGCCCTGCGCCACCGCAACATCATCGAGGTCTACGACGCCAATGTCCTGACCACCCCCGTCGGGGACTTCGGCTACTTCACCATGACCTACGTCTCCGGCGGGTCGCTGGAGCAGTACTGGAAGTCGTTCGGGGCAGCTCTGATGCCGATCGACCAGGCGGTGGAGATCGTCCGCCAGACGTGCCAGGCCGTCGCCATCGCCCACTCCGCCCGGCCGCCGATCATCCATCGTGACATCAAGCCGGCCAACATCCTCGTTGGCTTTGACCCGCAGGGCTTGCACGTCCGGTTGTCCGATTTTGGCCTCGCCAAAGCCGTCAACCCGCTGACCCACTTGGCTACGGCCCGCGGCACCCTCCCGTTCAAGCCCCCCGAGGCCCTCAAGAATCTCGACTCCTGCACCGCCGACGTCTGGGGGCTGGGGGCCACTCTCCACCTCCTGCTCACGGACCGCCTGCCCTACCCCTGTCTCAGCGAGCGCGACGCGGAGAACCCCGGTCGTTATCAGCGACCCGTTCGCCTGCTGAGTACCTACAACATCAACGTCGATCCCGGCCTCGAGGCCATCGTCCTGCGCTGCCTGGCGGTCAACCCGGGGGACCGTTACCCCAACGCCATGGCCCTGTTGGAGGACTTGGACCTCTGGGAACCGGGCCACGCCGACGTGCGGCTCGCCACCGAGTCCCCCAAGACCTCCAAGGAGGCCCTCCCGGGCTTCACCGGCCGCGACCTGCGCCAGGAGGCGACCGCCGCCCTACGCGCCGCCTTCGACCAGGCCAAGGACCCCTTGAACCTCATGACCGCCGCCGACCTCCTCCAAGAGGCGATGGGCAAGGACCCGGGCCTGCGCGAGCGCTACGCCCCCCAACTGGACCTTTGGCGCAAGGGGATCATGCACTGCCCTGCCGACACCCTCACCCGACGGCCGGGGAGGAGGGGCGCATGAGGCGCCCCGGCTCCAGGTGACCGGCCCCGGCCAGGAGCCCGAGGCGGCGCCGTGCCCAGCGTCCGCCAGGGCGAAGTTTTTCCGGCACCGCGCAACATCGGCCATCGCGCTGCGTAGTAAGGGGTGAGGATCGCGGGAGGGCGCAAGGGCGCCGTCCGATTCGGGCACAGGGCGACGGGCTATCCCTTTCCACCTTAGCGGGGAGCATGCCGAACATGACAACCAAAACGTGGGCGACTGGGGTCGCGCGGCTTCGGCTTGGTGCCCGCGATCTATTGTGCGACCTGCGCCAGCGGCAATACCCGCACGAATTCCGGATCGCCAGGCCGTCGGCGCCGAAGGTGGCGACCCTAGCGCCGGAACCAGTCGCGCCCACCGTTGCGGCAGCCCCCACCGAGGACCCCGCCGCCCGCGAGCAGGCGGCCCGGCTCGACCGCGCCATCGCCAAGGTGGCCGTTTGCCTTTGGGACATCCGCCGCAAGCTCGAGGGGAGCGAGGCGGTGGGCCAGGACCGCAAGCTGCGGCTGCTTCCCCGGCAGGCCGAGGCGGCGGTCACGGCCCTGGAGGACCTCGGGGTGGAGATCGACGACCCCATCGGGCGGCCCTACCCTCCAGGGAGCGGGGGGTCGATGAACCCGAACTTCCTACCGACCCCCGGGGCCACGGAGGAGCGCGTCGTCGAGACCATCGCCCCCATCGTTTACCGCGACGACCGGCTCATCGGCCGGGGCGATGTCTTCGTGGCCGTCCCCGCACCCATCGAATCCGAGCCCGGACCTGGGACGATGGCGGACGGCGATACCCCCGCTCCGACCGCAGTCTCGCGGCCCGCGGCGGCTGGCGACCTACCAATGCCGGCCGGCGAGCAACCCAGCGGCCCCAACCCACCCGACGGGCCCGTGGCGGGCGCCCCGAACCAGGCCCCCGACCCAGACCCCACGAACAACGAAGGACTTTGAGAGGACGCAGACATGGCAACCAGAACCACCATCGACTTCGGCATCGACCTCGGCACCACCAACAGCACCATCGCCGTCATCGACGGCATCGACGCCAAGGTGATCCCGAACAAACTCGGCTCCACCGTCACCCCCTCCGCGGTCTATATCAATCCCCGCGGCGGCCTGCAGGTCGGCAAGGAGGCCAAGGAGCGGACCCTGACCGCCGACTGGGAGAACGGCGACCTCGAGTTTAAGCTGCGCATGGGCAGGGGCGAGGAGGTGAAGAAGGTCTTCGCCCGCAGCGGGCGGGAGATGCGACCGGAGGACCTCTCCGCCGAGGTCCTGAAGTCCTTGAAGACCGATGTCCGCTCTTCCATGGGTGAGGAGGTGGTTGCGGCCGTCATCACGGTCCCTGCCGCCTTCGAGCTACCCCAAACCAACGCGACCGGCCAGGCGGCGCGCCTGGCCGGTTTCGCCTCCGCCCCACTGCTTCCGGAGCCCGTGGCCGCGTCGCTCGCCTATGGGTTTCAGAGCGAGGACGAGAACGCCTACTGGTTCGTCTACGACTTCGGCGGCGGGACCTTCGACGCGGCCCTGATGCGGGTGCGCGACGGGCTGATCCAGGTGGTGAACCACAACGGCGACAATCACCTCGGGGGCAAGTTGATCGACTGGGACCTGGTGGACAAGTACCTGGTCCCGGCCTTGGCCGGGAGGTTCAAGCTGCCAGGGTTTGGGCGCGCCAACGGTCGCTGGAAGGGGGCGATGGGGCGGCTCAAATACTGGGTCGAGGAGGCCAAGATCGAGGTCTGCCGCACCGGGCAGGAGGTCGAGGTCTACATCGAGCACCTGTGCGACGACGCCGCCGGCAAGCCGGTCGAGGTCGTCTACACCCTGACCCCGCAGGCCGTCGAGGCGGTCAGCCGGCCCTACATCGAGCGCTCCCTGGGTCTGTGCCGGCGCACCCTGGAGGAGAAGGGGCTCAAGGGATCGAGCCTGGACCGGGTGCTCATGGTCGGCGGCTCGACCCTGAGCCCCTGGGTGCGCGAGGCTGTGGCGGCGGACCTGGGGGCGCCCCTGGAATTCGGGATCGACCCGGTGACGGTGGTCGCCCGTGGGGCGGCGATCTTCGCCAGCACCCAGCCGGCGCCAATCGACCCGACGGTTGCCGTCCCCCTGGGCGCCTGGCGCGTGGAGGTCCACCTCGCCCCGGTGGGCACCGAGGTCGACCCCGACATCGGCGGTCGCGTCATCCCGGAGGCAGGCGCCTCCACGGCGGGGTGCACCATCGAGCTACGGGACAAGAAGACCCAGTGGTCCTCGGGGCGCATCCCCCTGGACGAGAACGGGGCCTTCATGACCCAGCTCGTGGCCGAGCGCGGGCGCCGCTGCGAGTACGAGATCGTCCTGCTCGACCCCACCGGCCGGCGCATCCGCGCGCAGCCCGAGAGCGTCCCTTATACCCTGGGGCTTTCGACGGACAAGCCCCCTTGCATGCACAGCCTCAGTATCGGGCTCGCGGACGGGACCGTGGAGACGCTCATTCCCAAGGGGAAGCCCCTGCCGGCAAGAGGGCAGACCGATCGGCGCACGACCGTCCCCCTGCGGGCGGGACACCCGGAGGACCGGGTCCGCATCCCGGTGGTGGAGGGCGAGAACCTGCGGGTCGAGCGCAATCATCTGAGCGGCGACCTGATCATCACAGGCACGGAGATTCAACGCGACCTGCCCATGGGCAGCGCGGTGGAGATCGCCATGACCATGGACGCCTCGATGCATGTCAAGGTCACGGCCTACGTACAGCATCTGGATCAGGACTTCGAGGTCGAGTTCGACGTCAAGATGGGCAGCAGGGACCCGCAGACCCTGCGCCAGGACTTGGATGCCCAAAAGGCGCGTCTGGCCACCGTCGCGCGGGACGCGGGCCCCGCCAACCCCGATGCCGCCCAGGCCCTGGACCGGATCGCCCGCGAGGGGATGGTGGCCGAGGCGGAGTCCCTGGCGCAGGCGGCCACCCAGGACCAGGACGCCCTGACCCAGCTCGACCGGCGCCTCCTGGATCTCGCCGCCGCCATCGACAGCGCCGAGGACGCCACCGCCTGGCCCAAGGTCTTGGCCGAGGCCGAGGAGACCCGCGACCTCCTAAGCAAGGTGATCCGCACCATCGACAAGGTAACCGCCGTGGATCGCTCCACCCACCAGGCCCTGGAGGCGGAGATGGCCCGGGCCATCGCCAGCCGCGACGAGCCCCAAGTGCGGCGCTGCATCGGGGACATGGACGGCCTGCGCATTGAGATCTTGAGGCGCGAGCCCGGGTGGTGGCTGGCCCGCCTGGAGTATGCCGAGCAGCACCTGAACGACATGACCGACCGCGCCCAGGCGCAACGCCTGATCGCCCAGGGCAACAGGGCCGTGGCCAACAACGACCTCGACGGGGTCAAGGCGGCCGTCCAGCAGCTCTGGTCCCTCTTCCGGCGAGACGGCGGCCCGGGCCCTCTCCCTGGCGGGGTCCACATCATTTGATCCGGGCAACGCCGGCAGGGCGGGCTTGGGCGCGGCCCCGTACCCGTCGCTTTGCGGAAGAGGAGATAGAACAACATGCGGCACGCGACCTCGGAACCAAGACCCAACCCCTTGGGGCGAGGGTCCGGATCGGTTGGCGACGGTTCCCGGACCTTGCTCTACCAGGCGGCCCTGGAGGCCAGGGCCGGGCGCCACGAGGCTGCTCTGTCCTTGCTCGATCGCCTTGGACTAGCCGGCAACCCCCCCAACCCGGGGGCCCTGGACCTGATGGCCCGGATCTACGCCCAACTCGGGCTTTCCCTGGAGGCGGAGCGCCTTTGGTCTGCGGCGGCCCAGGCGGACCCGGGCAACCCCCTGTACCCCCTGGCCCTGGCCCGGCTCCGGGAGGCCCGACGGCCTGGGCCCAGCCTGGGGGCCTTCGTCGCGACCCTGGGAGCCGGCGCCCTCCTTCTATGGATCTTGGGACAGGGGCTGCAGATCGCCACGGCCGTCAGCGACTTGAGGGCACAGTTGGCGGCCACCGCCGCCTCCGCCCAGGTTGCAATGGGTGAGGCGCGCCAAGACAGTGCGGACCTAAGGGGCGACCTGCGCCAAGCCTTCGGCGAAGTCCGCGCGGCCGTCGGCGAAACGCAGGCGCGGTTGACCGCCAGCGACGAGTCGACCCAGGGCGAGATCGGTGCGGTACGCCAGGGCATCGAGGCGCTTCAGGCCGACACGGATCAAGCCCTGCGCGGGGTCCAGGCTACCATTCGCGATCTGAGCGAGCGGATGGCCGCCAGAGCGGACTTGGCCGAGGGTGGGCTGAATGCGGTACGCCGGGACATGGAATCCGCTCGGAGCGAGACACACGAAGCCCTGGGCGAGGTCCGTACCGCCATCGTTGGCGTCGTCAACCAGCTCGCTGCCAACCCCGTGCAACACGCCGCCCAGTCCGGATCGGCGGCCCCGGCCCCGACCCAGCCCCAAGAAACCGAGACCCAAGTTGCCGACCCCGATGCCCTCTCGACGCCCGCCGGGGACCCGCCGGAGGGGACGCAGCCATGACCGCGCCGGGACCCTTTCAGCCGCTCCTCGACCTGGCGACCCCGGATCTCTACCGGCGCAACCCCTTCCGCATCCTGCACCTTCCGCCTCGGGCCACGGCCGGCGACGCGAAACGCGCCCTGAAGCGCAGGGAGATGAAGGACAAGCTCGGCCTTGCCGCATCGACCTTCGCTGGCAGCCAGAGCGCGGCGCCCGCGGCCGAGGATGACCTTCAAACGGCCATGGACCGCCTCACCGGCGACCCGGTGGTCAGGCTCTTGGAGGAGATATTCTGGTTCTGGCCGATGCCCGGCGGGGCGGCCGCCCCCGCCATCGACGCCTGGAGCCAAGGCAACGCCGAGGCGGCGAGGGCCCTGTGGCAGGGGCAGGCGAAGGACGCACACCTGGGGCCCATCGCGGTCCACAACCTCGCGGTGCTCGATCACTCGGCGGCCCTGGATGCCGAGGCGGTCCTGGCATCCGCCACTGGCGCTCAGCCTGCCCAGGGGAAGGGACTGGGCGCCCTGTGGTCGCGCGTGACCGCACCCAAGCCCGCCCAGGGGGTCGACGGCGCCCTGTGGACCAGGGTCTTCTCTCAATGGCGCCAGGTCTTGGAGGCCCAGGGGTTCTGGGATGCCGTGACCGATCGCATCCGCGAGACCAAGGATGGCCGACTGACCCTCGACATGGTCCGCCCCATCCGCGACACCCTGCCCCAGGCCCTCCTTGCCATCAACGCCAGGCTCGCCTATGCGGCCGCCGAGCGGGGCGACACCGCCGGGGCCAAGCGCCAGTCGGAGTTGATGGCCAAGGCCGGTCTGGGGGAGCAGGCGGTCCAGGGTGCGATGGCAGAGGTCATCAAGCCCCTCCGCGCCCGCATCCATACCCTGGTGGATCAGGCCAAGGCCCGCTGGGGGGAGACGCCGCAGCACGGCAACCGCATCGTCCGCGACCTCCACGCTCAGGTCAAACCCCTCCTGGGGATCGCCGATTGCCTGCTCCCGGAGATCGACTTTGCCCGCACCGGACTTCACGACCTGGTTGCCCAGGCGATCATCGACGGCGAGACCGCATACTCCATCAAGACCAATGATTGGCGGGAGGGTTGCGCCCTGCTCGGCCTGGCCGAGGGGGTCGCGGTCGCCGAGACCGTCCGCGCCAAGATCGCCGAGAACATCCAGATCAATAACAAGAACGCCGAGTCTGGAAATGACTGGTGTAGTCCGGGTTACTGGGACCTCCCGGCGGCGACCATCGAGGCATTGGAGGCGGCGCGCAAGAAGTACAAGGCGGGCGACTTGGACGGGGCCATCGCCGACCTAGTCGCGATGGACGCGGCCATCGGCACCCCGCTGCGGCGGGCCTTCGCCTGCGCCATGAGCATCAAGGGTATCCGGATCTCAAATGCCGCCCACGACGACTTCAACGCCGAATCCGGCGTTATCAAAGACATCATGGATCGGGTCCGCGGGATGTCCTCGTACTCGGCCGCCATGATGCTGGCCAATAGGCCGGACCCTAATAGCCCTTCCTACCTCAATCCACCCTGTCCCTGCTGCGGGAGTCAGTACTATACGAGGTGGGTGAATTTCACTTACCGCGATCTCCCGCTGTTCATGTGCAGCGACTGTAGCGAGCGGGACGATCGCGAGGTCGCGGCGCGCAAGGAGCGCCTGCGCGGCGAGCTCCGCACCGCCTTGGAGTGCCTGCTCCTGGCCGCCGAGATCGACGCGCAGGATCCGGGGGTCGCCAGAAATCTCAAGGTCATCAAAGAACTCGCAGGCGACATCGGCTGCCGTGTCCCGGGCACCAGTGAGATCCGCAAGCGGATCGCCCCCAGGTCCGATGGCCTGCGGGGCGTGGCCATGGCCGCGGACCTGCCGGCGCCGGGGACCCCTTGCCACTTCTGCCAACAGGCCCCCTGGGTCCCCGTCCATGGGCGCGGGATCTCCGTGCGGATGTCCGGGGACACCCGCACGGTCGCCCTGCTCTTCGGGTCCAACAGCCAGTTCAGCTATCTCGACGTGACTGTCCCTCGGTGTCAGCGGTGCCGTGACGCCCATGCGCACCTCCCGCAGCGGGTGAACGAGTGGACGCAGGCAGGTGAGGCGGCAGGGGCGGATCGCCGGTTCCCTGAACTCCTTGCCGAACTGACCGCTGCCAGGGCCGCCTGCACGGCATCCGATGGCCGGGCCGAGGCGGCCCGCAAGGCGATCGCTCAGATCACGGCCGCGCAGACGCAGGCGCTGAAGGCGGCACAGGCAAGTCTCGCCGAGGCAGAGCGGCGGGCACGGGACGAGACCGACGCGGCGGCGGCGGGGGCAAAGATCCTTGCCCAGGCACAGGCGAAGGCCAGAGCATCCCTGGCCGAGGCGGAGGCCATCGGGACGCGCTGCGACCGGTGCCACTCCGACCAGGGTTGGCAGGACCACCTTTGTACCCGATGCGACCGCGGACTCTTCCGACTCGGCTGGCTCGGGCGGGGCGCGGTCGCCCTCGTCGCCGTCCTGGCGTTTGGGGCCGCGGTCGCGGGCCTGCGCCTGGTCCCGGAGGCGGTCGCCTTCGGGGGCCTGCACATCGAGGGGCTCTCCGGCTGGAACGCAGACGAGGCGGCGGCCTGGTGGCCCATCGCCGCCGGCGTCGCGCCGGTGCTCGCCCTCGCCTGGGGTGCCGTCGGCGGCCTGAGGCGCGCCGGGGAAGGCCGGCGTCGGCAGATCCGACGGCGGCGGGCCGAGGAGACGGCGGCGCGCCGACAGGCGGCCATAGCGGCGGCCGAGGCGGAAATCGCACGGACCAGCGCTACCATTGCCGAGCACGACGCCCAGGAGGTTCAGGCGCAAGCCGCCAGGGACCAGGCCGTTGCGCAGGCACGGGCCCACCTGGATGGCGTGCAGGCGGCAGCCGGGAGTCCCGAGGCCAAGGCCCGCCTGGCCAAGGCCAACGAGGCCCTGGAAGCGGCCACCGGCGAAGGAGAGTCCCTGGCCAAGGCCCTCAAGGCCGTGGAGGCGCGCCTCGCCGCCGCCAAGGCCGCGGCAATCGCCGCCTATCGCTCGACGCACCCCAAGCCCGAGCTCCCCGCGGGGGTGGCGCCCGAGGATTCCTATGCAACCTATCCGGGCATTTCGGATCGGCAGGCGGCCGGCTGGGCCATCGGGATGATCGAGAGCGCCGGGGGGGCCAACCACCGGGTGTCCCGGACCGCGGCGCACGTCAAGGGGCTGGTCGGTGGCTAGGCAGTGTCGGATATCCGATCCATGCAAGTGGGGTGAGCCATGGAGTTTGTCGATCTGAAGTCCGGGGCCCTGTTCCCCCTACCACTCCGGTCATGGAGTCGGGCCGGGGCATTGCCGGGGGCGGGTTCAGCCCCTTGCCCCGTCGCGGCGACCAGGAACCCTGGACCCTCGCCCGGCTGGCGCCCCGGTCGGCCGGGCGCGGTGCCGGTCGGTACCCTAACCCTCGCCGCCCTCCTCGCCTGGACCCCTTGCGGTGGGACGGATATCGTCGATGAGACCCGCGCACGGGCGACCCACGAGGTCCCCGGGCTGAAGCAGGTAGGGGAGGCCATCAACCGGGTCCAGGCAGAGGTCGAGCGGGGAGCCAAGGCGATCGCGGCGAAGGCGCGCGGCGGCACGACCACACCGCCACCACCCGCCGCCGGGAGGGCTGCCGCATCCGGGGCGGGGGCAGCGGGAGGGCCGGTCAAGCCGATTGCCCCGACCCAGCCGACCGCTGATCGGGACACTGCCTCGGCCAACAAGGGTCCAGCGGGCAAAGAGGATGCGCGGCGGCCCAAGACGAAGGGCCGCCCCGAGAAGTCTCCGCCGGGCGCCGCCCTGCCAGCGAAGCCACCGGCAAAAGGGGCGAAGGCAGGGGCGAAGACGCCCGGGTCGAGCGCTGGGCCCGCCTCGGCCGCACCCGTAGCGCCACAGGATGGCCGGGCGCCACCCACGGCCGCACCGCCTGCGCCCTCGACAACCGACGGCCCCGCGGCCCCCATCCCCGCGTTGGCTCCAGCCGCGGCGGGCGTTGCCGCCGCTGCGACCGCTGCCGCAAGCGACCCACACCCGCCGCCCCCAGGCCCCACCCAAGGGGGCGACGCCGCCCCCCTGGCTGCACCTGGTGCGGCCCCCGAGCCGGCGACAGCGAAGGAGCCAAGGCTGCACGACGCCATGGTCGATGGGCTGGCGACCCCCGTGCCGGTCGCGACCGACGTGCGCCCCCAACCGCCTGCCGAGGGCGAGGCGGGGCCCGGGGTCTCCGCGCCCGACCCGGGGCCGGCCCTCCCCCCGGAGCCGGCGCCGGAGGCCGGCCGTGTCCCCGACCCGGGGCCCACGCCCGTCCCGGAGGCGCCGGTATCGGACCGCGAGCCCGCACCGCCCCCGCCCCTCACCGGCCTGGTCTTCCGGGATTGCGACGACTGCCCCGAGTACGTCCCCATCCTGGGCACGGATGGAGAGCCGGGCGGTGCCCCAAGCTCGGTCAGTCCAGGCGCCAACCGTCCCGGTGCGAGTCTTGCCGCCTTCGGCATGACCCGGTACGAGATCACCTTCGCCCAGTATGATCGGTTCTGCAAAGAGAAAGCCTGGCCTTGCCCGGGGGACCAGGGGTGGGGGCGGGGCGAGCGCCCGGCGATCAACCTCACCCACGACGACGCGGTCCTGTATGCCGCCTGGCTCTCGAAGAAGACCGGGCACCACTACCGCCTCCCCACGGAGGCCGAATGGGAACTGGCCGCCCGGGCCGGAACCGCGACGCGCTATTGGTGGGGCGAGGCCATGGAGCCGGGCCGGGCCAACTGCACCGGTTGCGGTGGGGCCGGGGACGGCCGCCAGACGGCCCCCGTCGGCTCCTTCGCGGCCAATCCCTGGGGTCTGTACGATACCGTCGGAAACGTCTGGGAGTGGACCTCCAGCGCCCCGTTCGACGGGTCCTTGCCCGTGTCGCTGCGCGTGATCAAGGGCGGGGCCTGGAGCCGCGACGGGTCGGCCGCCGCCGTCGGCCACCGCGTCTTCAACTCCCAGGGCTTTCGCAGCCCGAACCTCGGCTTTCGCCTGGTTCGGGAGGGTCCGCCACCCGGGGGGTTTCGGGTGACCGTCTCGACCGCGGCGCGGATCTTTGTCGACGAGCGACCCCAGGGCGAGGCCGGGCCAGACCGGCCGCTGGTCCTGTCCAATCTCGCCCCGGGGGAGCATCGCATCGAGGCGGTGGCGAGCGGGTTTAGTCCGGCGGTGGCAAGCCATCGGGTGATCCCCAATGCGGTGACGGAGGTCTCGATGGCGCTGGAGTCCAACGAGGAGGTCGCCTGGCGGAAGTGCGCCGGCGCTCCGGCGATGATCCCTTGTCAGGAATACGTCAGCGCCTATCCGGAGGGGGGGCACGTCGCGGCCGCCAAGGAGGTGATGGAGCGGCTGGCCTGGGAGGCGTGCGCCAAGGCGACCGACGTCGAGACCTGTCAGGGATATCTCAAGGACTATCCGGGGGGCAGGCACGCCAAGGATGCCGCGGGGCGGATCGATAAGGCCGCGGAGGAGGCGAAGGCCGCAGCAAAGGCCAAGGCGGAGGAGGTCCGCCACGCCATCGCCAAGGGCATGGTGGGGATCCCCGGAGGGAGCTTCCAAATGGGGTGCAGCCGCGGCGACGGGCAGTGCGTCGGCGACGAGAGACCGCCGCACAAGGTGAAAGTGTCGGGTTTTAAGTTAGGCAAGACGGAGGTGACCCAGGCCCAGTGGGAGGAGATCATGGGGGCCAACCCGTCGCGGTTCAAGGGCGACGAGCGCCCCGTGGAGAACGTCTCCTGGGACGATGCCAAGGAGTTTCTCGGGCGCCTGAACGCCGCCAACCCCGGCAAACCCTACCGCTTACCTACCGAAGCCGAGTGGGAATATGCCGCCCGTGGCGGGAACCAGGATGCCTACTGGTGGGGCAAGGACATTGGCAATGGCAATGCCAACTGCAGCGGCTGCGGCAGCCAGTGGGACGGCAAGGAGACAGCCCCGGTGGGGTCCTTCGCGGCCAACCCCTTTGGGCTCCAGGACACCGCGGGGAACGTCTGGGAGTGGGTCCAGGACTGCTGGCACCACGACTATCAAGGCGCCCCGGCTAACGGGTCCGGTTGGCACAAGCACTGCCAGCGCGCTTCCCGGGTGGTGCGCGGCGGGTCCTGGGACAGCACCCCAAGGAGGGTGCGCGTGTCGAACCGCTCCGGGGGCGTGCCGGGCTACCGTGACGACTTGCTCGGTCTGCGTCTCGCCCAGGACCTTTGACCTTTGTCCTCGATGACTCTTACCCTTTTCCCCTCTGGCCATGGTTCCGCCGCTGGTTCCGACCCCCTCTGGCTTCTAGGCTCCAGCGTGGGGGCAGGCCCCGACGCCCCGGCGTTACGAGGGATACGGATCGTCAGGGTGGTCAGGACTCGGTTCCAACGCCGGAGGGCTCGACCGAGATTGGGCTCCGACGCATCTGGCGTCTCTGGCTTTCATGGAGGGGTGCCGCTGATGTCAGCGATGGCCCAGGCATACAGGGGCCGCCCCCGGGGCCGTCGGTCCCCATTGGCCCGCTGATGGCCAAGCGAACGTCCCCCTTTCCGGAGACCCGCTGGTCCCTCCTAGGGCGCGCCGCTGCCTCGGACGATGCCGTCCGTCGCCGGGCTCTGGGGGAATTCATCGAGTTGTACCTCGCCGCGCTACACAGGTTCCTGGTACGCGGGATGCAGATCGACCGGACCCAGGCGGACGACCTCTTGCAGGAGTTCATGGTCTCCAAGGTGATTGCCGGCGGTCTGTTGTCCGCCGCCGATCCGGCGCGCGGCAAGTTTCGCAATTTCCTAGTCAAGGCCCTCCGCAACCATACCATGTCCGAACTGCGGCGCACTAAAGGTTATGCGGAATTGATGGAAAGTACCGAGGACCTTTCCGTGTTCCCTTCGGGACGGGTTAGTCTGGACGACCTGCTCCAATGCCTTTGGGCCCAACAGGTCCTTTGCGCCGCGGTAGCCGCGTTGGAGCAGGAGTGCAAGGAGCGCGGGCGGGCCGACATTTGGCAGATCTTCCATCTGCGGTTGGCAGAGCCGGCATTGCACGGAGCTGAGCCGACCAGCTATGACGATTTGGTCAAAGAATTGCACCTCGAGTCCCCGCGCAAGGCAATCAACTTGCTGACAACCGGGAGTCGGATGTTCAAGAGGCACCTGGACAGCATTGTGGCCTCTTACTCCGCGATGGGAGCGGACCTAGAGGTTGAACTGCGGGATCTCCGGCAAATCATTACCGGAGATGGCATGAACCTGGTTTGGGGCATACCGGACGACGAGTGAGGGCGAGCCATGCGCGAACCGAGGCACCTGGGAACCGCCGAGCGGCTAAAGATACTGTCATCATTGCTGAACGGGGAAGATAGATCGGTCAGCCCATTCGCCGATGCCGAGTTGGGCGCCTTGCTGGTGCATCAGATGCGCTCCAGCGTCGCGGCGGCTTTGCGCGAGGACGCCCCCGAGTCGGACAAAGCGCTTTCTGAGATCGACGTTGCACTCTCGAGCCAAGGCATTGCTACCTTCGCCGAACTGTTTGAGCATCCGTCGCCACCTAAAGAGGTATTGGGAGAAGTGCGGCGCTACGCAAAGCATCTTATGGAAGGAGGGCCCGGGATGTTTCCGACCGACTTGGCGCGAGTTATCTACGCTCTGAGCGAGCTTTGCGCAGCCAAGGCCGGAAAGGGGTCCTTGCCATCCCGTCAGGGAGCAACAGCCACCCACTTCGGGCGGTGGTGTCTGGCACAAGGCTGGTTGGATGACAGGACGCGAACAATCGTACGACAGCTTTTGGACTGACCGCATATCATGGCCACTACCATCCTGCTGGACTGCTCTAGCCCGGATGTTCCATGACCCCCCGTAGCCGGCGATGCCCCAGCCGATTCGCCCCCGATATGGCCGCGGCTGGGTGCGGCGCGGGAGCGCAGACGGGGTTGGATGGTGGAAGAATCCTACCGTAGGGGGCTCGACCAATAGGGCGCTGATTCGCTTGGCGCCCGACGGCCGTTGTGGCACCTGCCCGAGGCGAGCATCGGCGTCACCCGCTTGGTGAACTAGACCCAAGGTAAGCCCAGATCAGGTGTCACAAATTTTCTCGTGCCCAAACACGCTTTTTGTCCTGCCACGTCGTCCTGATCCGTCCCGGGGCGCGCGGTCGGTTCTCTCTGCAACGGCGCCGAATCACTCCGGTCCGCACCAGTCAACCTTCTCGATCAAGGCGGTGGGGCCATGCCGGTGGG
>Ga0114939_10002250_pt1 | contig 14519 bp, 14 predicted proteins | sample AshMeaCrysSpring_FD_87196 | JGI IMG/M metagenome (GOLD analysis project Ga0114939, IMG submission 87196) | Groundwater microbial communities from Big Spring, Nevada to study Microbial Dark Matter (Phase II) - Ash Meadows Crystal Spring | ecosystem: Environmental > Aquatic > Deep subsurface >... | reverse complement strand
TGGTGTTCGTTCCTTCAGCGGTCGTCGTCGAGGGCCTGGAGGTCGGCGACGATGCGCCGGCTCTCCATGCGCCGCGCGTCGAGATAGTGGTCGAGTACGTCGCGCATCAGGCGCTTGGCCTCGGCCGCAGTTTCGGCGTCGGGGTAGCGGGACTGCGCGAGCGCGATCAGCGTCGCGCCCCGCACGACCGGCCAGCGCGCCGCGGGCTCGGCGGCACACGGCCGCGCCCCCTGGTCGAACGCGTAATGGTACCGCGCGTCCGGGTCGATCGCGCCGCCGCCGCCAGCCTCGCGCGTCAGCGGCAGCGCGTAGCCCAGCGCCGCGAGCAGCGCGACCTCGAAGCGCCGCAGCACCGCGGCCTGCGCGGCCGGCGACGTCGTTGCCGCGAGCGCACCGAGCGAAGCCTCGTACTCGTCCCACAGCGCGGGGTGCGCGTCCTCGCGCGGCAGGAGCTTCAGCAGAAGCTCGTTCAGGTAGAAGCCGGACAGGAGCGCGTTGCCGGCCGGCGGCGGCACGCCGCCGCGCCACTCGGCCTTGACCAGCGTCTTCAGTTCCGCCGCGCCGGCGTAGGAGACCGTGATCGGCTGGAACGCCTGGAGCAGTCCCCGCCACTCGGAGCGCGGGCGTTTCGCGCCGCGGGCGACGAGGCCCACGCGGCCGTGCTCGCGGGTGAAGGCCTCGACGATCAGGCTCGTCTCCTTGTAGGCGTAGGCGTGGAGCACGAACGCGGGCTCGTCGTCCCGACGCTCGACCGGCGCGCGGGCGCGCATCGGCGGCCCCTACAGCCCGAGCCGGCGCAACGCCGCCTCGTCGTCCGCCCAGCCCTTCTTCACGCGCACCCACAGCTCGAGGTAGACCGGGCCGCCGAAGAGCGCCTCGAGGTCGTGCCGCGCCTTCCTGCCGATCTCGCGGATGCGCTCCCCCTTCGCGCCGAGGAGGATCGCGCGCTGCGAGGCCTTCTCGACGTAGATGCTCGCGAAGATGCGGCGCAGGGAGCCCTCCTGCTCGAAGCGGTCGATGCACACCGCGGTCGAATAGGGGACCTCGTCCCCCAGCAGCCTGAAGACCTTCTCGCGCACGAACTCGGCCGCGAGGAAGCGCTCGTCGCGGTCGGTGATCTCGTCCTCGCCGTAGATCGCCGGGCCCTCGGGCAGGAGCTTCGCGATCTCATCCTTGAGGGCATCGACCTGCGTGCCCTTCTCCGCCGACACCGGCACGATCGCCGCGAACGGGCGCAGCTCCGCGATCCCGGCGATCAGCGGCAGCAGCGCCTTCTTGTCGGCGAGCGCGTCGACCTTGTTCACCGCCACGACGACCGGCAGCCCTGCGGGCAGCAACGCCGCGACGTTGCGGTCGGCCTGCGTGAGCCTTGCGCCCTCGACGACCAGCACGGCGACGTCGACGCCCGCGAGGCTGTCGACCACGGTCCGGTTCATGCGGTCGTTCAGGCGCGAGCGGTGCAGCGTCTGGAACCCGGGCGTGTCGACGAAGACGAACTGCCGGCCCGGCTCGGTGAGGATGCCCGCGATGCGGTGGCGCGTCGTCTGCGGCTTGCTCGAGGTGATCGCGAGCTTCTGGCCGACCAGCCGGTTCACCAGCGTCGACTTGCCGACGCTCGGGCGGCCGACGACCGCCACGTGGCCGCAGCGGTGCGGCGACGCGCTATCGTGGCTCGACGGACTGCCGTCCGCGCCAACGCGCGCCGGGACTGATTCCCATTCGGGGCGGCCCGTCGGGCTTGGTGGACTACCCTCCGCGCTGACGCGCTTCGGGTCGGATTCGCCCTCGGGGCGGCCCGTCGGGCTTGGTGGACTACCCTCCGCGCTGACGCGCTTCGGGTCGGATTCGCCCTCGGGGCGGCCCGTCGGGCTCATCGCGAGGTCGTCTGGACGGTCACGGCACGCCAGGCGGCCTCCGCGGCGGACTGCTCGGCCGCGCGCCGGCTCGCGCCGTGCCCCTGCGTGACGATCGCGAGCGGCGCGATGGCGCACTCGACGGTGAACGTCTGCGCATGCGCCTCGCCTTCGACGCCCACAACGCGATAATCCGGCACGGGCAGCCGCCGGCCCTGCAGCCACTCCTGCAGGCGGGTCTTCGCGTCCTTGCCGAGCACCCCGGGATCGGCCTCCGCCAGCACGGCGCCGAAGGTCCGGTCGATCGCCGCGCGCGCCGATTCGAAGCCGCCATCGAGAAACACCGCGCCGTAGAGCGCCTCGAGCGCGTCGGCGAGGATCGACGGCCGCTCTGCGCCGCCGCTGCGCTTTTCCCCCTCGCCCAGGCGGATGGCGCCGGACAGTCCGAGCCGGCGCGCGACGTCGGCCAGCGTGTCGCGATTGACGAGGGCCGCGCGCACGCGCGACAGGTCGCCCTCGGGAAGCCCGGGGAAGCGCTCGTAGAGGGTCCTCGCGACGACGCAGTTCAGCACCGCGTCGCCGACGAACTCGAGGCGCTCGTTGTGCGAGGCGCCGTGGCTGCGGTGGGTCAGGGCCTGGTCGAGGAGCCCGGGCCGGCGGAACGCGTGACCGAGCCGCCCTGCGAGGTCATCGGCCATCCGGGGGCATCAGCGGGACGACGTCGCCTCGAACTCGAGCAGGATGTACATGTTGCCGACGAGGTGCAGGCGCCGCTCCCACGCCATCTCGGCGACGACCTGCGTGCCCTGGCGCGTGAGGATGGCGTCGGTCGCCTTGACCTCCTCGACGTAGCTCGTCTGCAGGCGCCGGGCGAGCTCGCTGCGGAACGCGGCCGGGTTGTTCGGGTCGGCCGTCCCCCCCCGCATCGTGTCCTCGAGCGCCCGCTTCACCGAGAAGTACTCGATGTACGACGGCACGACGCGGAACCCGACCATGGCGAAGATCACGACTACCGCGGCGACCAGCATGAAACCGAGGATCGTGAGCCCGCGCTGCCGTCGCGGAAGTCCGGCCGCGAGTCCGGTCCCTGCACCGATGTCCATCTCGCTCTCCCTCAGCGGATGCTGCTGCCCACGCGGTCGAACGCGAGGCTCGCGATGTCGTCCCAGTTGAACCAGATGAAGAACGCGCGGCCGCGGATGTGGTCGTCCGGCACGAAGCCCCAGTAGCGGCTGTCGTCGCTCGCGTCCCGGTTGTCGCCCATCATGAAATAGTGTCCCGCCGGGACCTTGCAGCGGAAACCTCGATCATTGTATTCGCAATTGTCGCGGCCGGGAAACGGCCGCACACCGCCCGGCTGGACGGTCGGCGCCTGCGGATTGACGGCGATCGCGTAGCGCCGTGGGTCGCCGCCGCGGGCCTCCTCGGTGCGCCGCTCGGTGGTCTCGAAGCGCAAGCCCTCGAGGTAGCTGTAGCTGCCGTCGGACTGCTGCGCAAGCGCCTGGCCGTTGACCGTCAGTACCTTGTCGCGGTATTCGACGACGTCGCCGCCGACGCCCACCACCCGCTTGATGAAGTCCTGCGACGGGTTCACCGGGTAGCGGAACACGACCACGTCGCCCCGCTGGGGGTCGCCGACCGGGACGATCTTGCGCTCGACGATCGGCAGCCGGATCCCGTAGGTGTACTTGTTGACCAGGATGTAGTCGCCGACGACCAGCGTGGGGCGCATCGACGACGAAGGGATGCGGAACGGCTCGGCCACGAACGAGCGCAGCAGGAACACGACCAGCAGCACCGGGAAGAAGCTCTTCGGGTACTCGATCCACCACGGCTCGGGCTCGCCCTCGGGGCGGCGCTTCGCGAAGTGGACCCGGTCGGCGAGCCAGACGACGCCGGTGGCGACGGTGAGGAGGAACAGGATCAGCGCGAAGTTCATCGGCAGGCTCACGTCCCGCTGCGGGAGGCGGGACTCACGAAGCGGCCGGTCGGGCCGCGGCGCGGATTGTCCCACGACCGCGGGAGCCGCGGCCGGCGGCTCGTCCGGCCGTCGCCGCAGCCGGTCGCGAATGTCCCGCCGAGCGTCACTTCTCGCCGACCTGCAGGATGGCGAGGAAGGCCTCCTGCGGGATCTCGACGCTGCCCACCGACTTCATGCGCTTCTTGCCGGCCTTCTGCTTCTCGAGGAGCTTGCGCTTGCGCGTGATGTCGCCGCCGTAGCACTTCGCCAGCACGTCCTTGCGCATCGCCTTGACCGACTCGCGGGCGATGATCTGCGCCCCGATCGCCGCCTGGATGGCGACGTCGAACATCTGCCGCGGGATGAGCCCGCGCATCTTGTGCACCACCTCGCGGCCCCGGAACTGCGCCACCGACCGGTGCACCATGACCGACAGCGCGTCCACGCGCTCCCCGTTGATCAGGATGTCGAGCTTCACCACATCGGCCGCGCGGAACTCGAGGAACTCGTAGTCCATCGACGCGTAGCCGCGCGATACGCTCTTCAGCCGGTCGAAGAAGTCCATCACGACCTCGGCGAGCGGCAGCTCGTAGTGGATCACCACCTGCCGGCCACGGTACTGCATGTCGCGTTGCACACCGCGCTTTTCGGTGCACAGCGTGAGCACCGGCCCGACGTAGTCCTGCGGCACGAGGATCGTAACCGTGATCACCGGCTCGCGGATCTCCTCGACGCGCGAGAGGTCGGGGAGCTTCGACGGGTTGTCGATCTCGGTCACCGTGCCGTCGCGCTGCAGCACCTGGTAGACGACGGACGGCGCCGTCGTGATCAGGTCCATGTCGTACTCGCGCTCGAGCCGCTCCTGCACGATGTCCATGTGCAGCAGGCCGAGGAAGCCGCAGCGGAACCCGAAGCCCAGCGCCTGCGAGACCTCGGGCTCGAAGTGCAGCGACGCGTCGTTTAGCTTGAGCTTGGTGAGCGCCTCGCGCAGCGCCTCGTACTGGTTCGACTCGACCGGGAAAAGGCCGGCGAACACCTGCGGCTTCACTTCCTTGAAGCCGGGGAGCGCCGCGGCCGCCCCCTTCTGGGCGTGCGTGATCGTGTCGCCAACCTTCGCCTCCGCGAGCTCCTTCACCCCGGAGATGACGAAGCCCACCTCGCCCGCCGCCAGTTGCTCGCGCGCGACGGACTTGGGCGTGAACACGCCGAGCTGCTCGCACTGGTGGACCGCGCCCGTGGCCATCAGCAGCACCTTGTCGCGCGGCTTCAGGGTCCCGTTGACCACGCGCACGAGCATGACGACGCCGACGTAGTTGTCGAACCACGCGTCGATCACCAGCGCCTGCAGCGGCGCGTCCGGGTCGCCGGAGGGCGGCGGCACGCGGGCGATCACCGCCTCGAGGATGTCGTCGATGCCCTCGCCGGTCTTGGCGCTCGCGCGGATCGCCTCGTGCGCCGGGATGCCGACGATGTCCTCGATCTCCTCGATCACCCGCTCGGGCTCCGCGGAGGGCAAGTCGATCTTGTTAAGCACCGGCACGACCTCGACGCCGAGGTCGATCGCCGTGTAGCAGTTGGCGACGGTCTGCGCTTCCACGCCCTGCGAGGCGTCAACCACGAGCAGCGCGCCCTCGCACGCGGAGAGCGAGCGCGACACCTCGTACGCGAAGTCGACGTGCCCCGGCGTGTCGATCAGGTTGAGCCGGTAGTCCTGCCCGTCGCGCGCCCTGTACGACAACGCCGCCGTCTGCGCCTTGATCGTGATGCCGCGCTCGCGCTCGAGGTCCATCGAGTCGAGCACCTGCTCGCTCATCTCCCGGTCGGCGAGGCCCCCGCAGCGCTGGATGAAGCGGTCGGCGAGCGTCGACTTGCCGTGGTCGATGTGGGCGATGATCGAGAAGTTGCGGATGTGGCGCACGGGCCTCGGGTCCGGGAAGACGGCGAGCGGTCGCGCCCCCGCCGGCGCACGAAGGCCGTCGGGACGCGCGACGCAAAACGTTGAATTCTAGCGGATTTCGCCTGAGGAGGCGAGCGCGGCCGAGACCCGCGCGGGGTCAAGCCGGTAGCGGCACAGTTCGTTCGCCGGCGACGGTGCTCCGGCGAAGAGCACCGGCACCGCGTCGCCCCAGGACGCCTCGAGCGCGGCGTGCGCGGGCGCGTCGACGTCGATCACGTCGACCGGCGTGGCGGTCGCCACGGCCGCGAGCGCCTCCTGCATCTCGTCGCAGAGGTGGCAGTAGGCGCGGACGAGCAGCGTCAGGCGCACAGGCACGGCACCCGCGTCCCGCGCCGGAGCACGCGGATCGTCCCGCTGGCGCGCCCGCCCGGGCACCGGCGGCACGAGGCGGCGCGCACGTTCACTCGCCGTTCTGCAGCCGTACCGTCGAGAAGAACGTCTGGTCGCCGCGCTTCAGCCGCAGCGTCACGGACTCGCCCTTTTCGAGCTTGCCGAGCAGCTCGTTCACCTGCGCGGCGCTGCGCGCGTCGGTGGTGACGCCGCGATTGCTCACCGACAGGATGATGTCGCCGGGTTGCACGTTGCCGCGGACGCCGCCCGGGATGTCCTCGACCAGCACGCCGGCCTTGACGTCCGCCTCCTTGCGCTGCTCCGGCGTGAGGTCGGAGAGCACGAGCCCCATGCGATTGGGCTTGGCCTTCTCCTTGGGCGGAGGCGTGCCGCGGCGCTGCGCCGCCGGCGCCTCCTCCTTCATCTCCGCGACCGTCACCGCGATGTCGCGCTGCGCGCCGTTGCGCCAGACGGTGAGCGTGACCTTCGTGCCCGGCCGGACCTGCGTGACGATCCGCGGCAGCGTATTGCTGTTTGACACGTCCCGACCGTCGACCTTGAGGATGATGTCGCCGGGCTCGACCCCGGCCTTCTCCGCCGGGCCGCCCTTCTCGACCGAGTTGACCAGCGCGCCCGTCGCGGCCTTCAGCCCGAACGAGTCGGCGGCTTCCTTGGTGACCTCCTGGATCTGCACGCCGATGCGGCCGCGCGTGACGCGGCCCTTGTCGCGCAGCTGGCTCACCGTGTTCATCGCAACGTCGATCGGGATCGCGAACGCGAGGCCCATGTACCCGCCGGAACGCGAGTAGATGAGCGAGTTGATGCCGACCACCTCGCCCTTCAGGTTGAACAGCGGCCCGCCCGAGTTGCCGGGGTTGATCGCCACGTCGGTCTGGATGAACGGGACCAGGTTCTCCTGCGGCAGGTCGCGGCCCTTGGCGCTCACGATGCCCGCGGTCATCGTGTTCTCGAGCCCGAACGGCTTGCCGATCGCCACCACCCACTCCCCGACCTTGAGCTTCTCCGGGTCGCCGACCGTCACCTTCGGCAGGTCCCGGGCGTCGATCTTGATGACCGCGACGTCGGTCCGCTTGTCGGTGCCGACGACCTTGGCGATGAACTCGCGGCGATCCGTCAGCCGCACCTTGACCTCGTCGGCGGAGTCGACGACGTGCGCGTTGGTGACGATGTAGCCGTCGGAGGAGACGATGAAGCCGGAACCGGCGCTCTGCGCCTCGAATTCCCGCGGCGGGCCGCCGCGCGGGACCGGACCGAAGCGCCGGAAGAACTCGTAGAACGGGTCGTCCTCGGAGAGCTCGGGCGCGCGCTGATTGCGGCGCACGCGCTGCACCACGTCGATCGACACCACGGCCGGGCCCTGCCTTTCGTAGAGCTCGGTGAAGTCGGGCAGCAGCCCGTTGACGCGCGTCTGCGCGTGCGCGGGCGGGGCGCCGAGCGCGAGCGCGGCGGCGATCGCGAAGGGGACGCACGATTGGAACAGGACGCGGGCTGACATCTTCATGGGGACGACTCTCCGGAAACGGAACCGCGCGCGCCTATCGGCGAGCGACGGACAATGCGATCTGCCGCACCGTTGCGGCAGGCGCTTCGCCGAGCACGGTGACGAAGTGCTCGTCGAGCTTGGTGCTGAAGGCGTTCATGCCGCCCTGTCGAACGGTCCCGGGCACCTGGCCCGCCGAGCCGGCACTCGACTCGACGAACACCGAAACCGCGACGAGCCCGTCCGAGAAGACCAGGTGCGCGACCGGGTCGCGCTTTCCGCGCAGCGTCCGTACCCCCTCGGCGACCTTGACGAAGCCCGGGGGCAGGCGCGTCACCACCCAGCCGGTGTTCTGTGCCACCGCGTCGCCGGCGCTGCCCTCCTTGAGCTGCCAGTCGGGCGGCGTGCCCGCCCAGCTCGGCTTCACCTGCTCGCGATCGACGCGAAGCCCGATCGCGATGTCGGTGAAGGCGAACTGCTCGACCACCTCCCCCTTCTCGTTGATGAGGCGGGCCTTGAGCAGGAGCCCCGTGTCGCGGTGGGCCCAGAACTTGTGGCCATAGCGCAGCCCGTCGCGAGGCTCGAAGACGATGGCCTGGGCTTCCTGGCCTGCGATTCGGGCAGGTTCGGCCACCCGGAACTCGTAGTACTGCGTCAGCGCCTGCTGCTGCTGGGGCGAGAGCGAAGGGAATACGTTGCGGATGGTGCGCGGCTCGACGCGGACGATCTTCGCATCGGGATAGTAGCAGCGCACCTCGCCCTGACTGCGGATGACCTCGCGGGCCGGCCCGTCGAGATTGACGAGCTTCTCGAATTCCGCGCCGTTCTCGTAGAGGTGGGTGAGCCGGGAGGTCTCCACCCGCGCGCCGTGCTGGTAGACGATCGTGCCCACGTAGTTGAGCTCGCGCGCGGCCCGAGCGGCCTTGTCGAGCCACGCGGTTGCCTCCTGTGCCCGTGCAGCGGTCAGGGGCGCCAAGACCGCCGCGAGCGCGACGGCCGCGATCCAGCCGAGCCGGCGGGCGCCTGCCGGCGCCGGGGAACGACCGTAGCTCACGGACGCGCGTCGCTTCCCGGTGCGGACACCGCGCGCAGGTACGGCTGCACGCCCTGCCGCGCGGTGGCAGGCGAGTACTCCTGGTGGACCAGCACGTAGTCCTGCGGCAGCCCCTGCGGGCGCACCTGGGCGCTGGTGACTCCGGCCGCCTCGCGGGCCTTGGCCACGGCCGTGCCCGGAGACTCGGTGAGCGAGAGTGCCGTCCAGCCGACCACGCCGACGGCTGCGAGCGTCGCCGCCGCGGCCACCGCCCAGCGCGCCACCGGCCGCTCGCCCTGCGGCTTCGGTCGCGGCGCGAGCACCGTCGGCTCGGCCGCGAGACGCGCGGACACGCGGGCGACGAATCCCGGCGAGCCGTGGGGGCAACCGCGCAAGGCATCGCCGATCGCGTGGTAGCACGCCCAGGTCGCCAGGGACTGCGGACGCCTGAGGTCGGCGGCGACGCGCTCGAGCGCGGCGTCGTCCAGGTCGCCGTCCATCAGGCGGGAAAGTTCCTCGTTCATCACCATCTCCGGTTCTCGTCCGTGTCGAGGAGCGGGCGCAGCTCGGCGGCGATCGCCTCCCGCGCCCGAAAGATGCGCGAGCGCACCGTGCCGATCGGACAGTTCATCACGCCCGCGATCTCCTCGTAGCTCAGACCCTCGATCTCGCGCAAAGTTATCGCGGTGCGCAGGTCCTCTGGCAGCGCTTCCATCGCGCGGTTCACCGTCGTCGCGATCTGCTTGCCGTGCAGCTCGCTCTCAGGCGTCGCGCTGTCGCGCAGGCCCTCGGCCTCCTCGAAGTTCTCGGCGTCCTCGTTATCGAACTCGGTCGTGGTCGGGGCGCGCCGCCCCAGCGCGACCAGGTAGTTCTTGGCGGTGTTGATCGCGATGCGGTAGAGCCAGGTGTAGAACGCGCTCTCCCCGCGGAACGAGGGCAGCGCGCGGTAGGCCTTGATGAAGGCCTCCTGCGTCACGTCCTCGACCTCCGAGGGGTCGCGCACCATCCGCGACAGGAGCCGCCCCAGCTTGCGCTGGTATTTGGCCACCAGCAGCTCGAACGCACGTTTGTCGCCACGCTGCGCACGCTCCACCAGCTGCTGATCGACTTCGCGATCACCCATCCGCGGGTTCTTTACGTCCCTGGTCGTGCGTTGTTGTCTGCCGCCGGTCGGAGGAAGCTTCCCTCCGGGGCACGGCGGGCCGTCCTGTAGCCGACGGCCGGCGGCGCACGCTCGCACCGAAAGACCGCCGTTCGCCGCCGAAGTTCATACAATCTTGGGTTCGACCCCGATTATCGCAAGGTTTCCGGGAAGAAGCCGGCCGGAGCGCCCGGGCAGAGGCCGCGGCGAGGGCGCTTCCAACCCCGGCCCGGGCGGCATCACCGCGGCGCGAGCTCGACCACGGGCTCGATCGTCCCGGTGACGAGTCCCCGATAGTTGGTCACGTCCGGCTGCGCAAGCGGCGCGAGCGCCGCCCGGCGGCCCGCGTCGAGCACGCCGAGCTGATCCAGGACGGCGACCACCGCAGGCAGCAGCGCGCGCTTCGCTCCGTCGGCGACCTTGACCGCGATGCCGATGCCAAGGCTCGCGATGCCGATCGCCTGCACGCCCTCGGCGCCGATCTTGGCAACCCAGTCGCCCCGGCCTGCCGCCATCAACGCCGCATCCGAGCGGCCCGCGCCGGAGACCATCTCGGGCAGCGCGACCATCGCGTCGCGAAGCGTCGCGGGGGCCGCGCCGAAGTCCGGGTCGGCCGCGTCGGCCGCCGCGAGGCGCGCGTAGGCCCGGGCCAGCGCCGCGAGCGGAAGCGCGTAATTCGGCGCCGAGCAGCCGTCGATACCCGACGCGAGGTCGCCTTCGGCAACGCCGCTGAACGTCGCGACTGCCGCCCGGATCTCGCGCTGCAGCGGGTGGCCGGGGTCGAGGTAGTCGCCCGTGCGCCAGCCGTGGAGCGTGCAGCACGCGAGCATCCCCGCGTGCTTGCCCGAGCAGTTGTGCGCGAGCGGCGAATAGGGCGGCGGCGGCGGCACCTCGCCTCTCACCTCGAAATGGCCCGGCACGTGCGTGCCACACTGCAGGTCGTCGGGGCCGTTACCGGCGCGCGCCAGCATGTCGCGCACCGCGTCCACGTGGCGGGCTTCCCCGGAGTGGCTCGCGCACAGCAGCGCGAGCTGTGCGCGGTCGTAGCCGAAGCGGGCCGGGCCGCCGTCGCGGACGAACGGCAGTGCCTGCAGCGGCTTCAGCGCGCTGCGCGTGAACACCACCGCGCCCGGCTCGCCCGCGGCGTGCAGCACCCGCCCGGCGAGGTCGGCGACGGCGACCGAGCCCCAGTGGATGCTCTCGACCCCGCGTCCCCGCGTGGTGACCGCGATCGGAACGTGCCCGGGCGCGCGGAACGGGGTCGCCGGCACCGGGATCAAGCCGCGCCCGACAACGCGTTGCGGATCTGCTCGAGCGCCGCGGGATCCTCGATCGTCGTCAGGTCGCCGGGGTCGCGCCCCTCCGCAAGGGCCTGGATCGACCGCCGCAGGAGCTTGCCCGAGCGAGTCTTCGGCAGCAGCGAGACGAAGTGCACCTGCCCGGGACGAGCGATCGCGCCGAGTTCGCGGTCCACCGTGTCCATCACCTCCTTGCGCAGCGACGTCACGCCGTCGGGCGTGGCCAGTCGCGACGGGTCCTTGACGACGGCGAAGGCGACGGGGATCTGGCCCTTGAGCGGGTCGGCGACGCCGACCACCGCGACCTCGGCGATGCCGCTGTGCGCCTGCACGGCCTCCTCGATCTCGCGCGTGCCGAGCCGGTGCCCGGCGACGTTGATCACGTCGTCGGTGCGGCCGAGCACGAAGTAGTAGCCGTCCGCATCCCGCGTGGCCCAGTCGAACGTCGAGTAGACCTGCTTGTCCCGGAAGGTCGAGAAGTAGGTGCGGACGAAGCGCTCGTCGTCGCCCCAGATCGTGGTCATGCATCCCGGCGGCAGCGGCGGCACGACCGTCAGCACCCCCTTCTCGTTCGCGCCCACCTCGTCGGCGGTCGCCTCGTGCAGCAGCTTCACGTCAAAGCCGAACACCGGGAACGACGGCGAGCCGAACTTGCGCGGCGTCTCCTCCACGCCGAGCTGCGCTGAGAGGATCGGCCAGCCGGTCTCGGTCTGCCAGTAGTTGTCGATGATCGCCACGCCCAGCGAGTCGCTCGCCCAGCGCGCTGTCGGCTCGTCGAGCGGCTCGCCGGCGAGGAAAAGGTACTTGAGCGTGCCAATGTCGTACTTCTTCATGAAGGCCGGGTCCTGCTTCTTCAGCACCCGGATCGCCGTCGGCGAGCTGAACATCGTGCGCACCCTGTTCTCGGCGACGATCTTCCACCAGATCGACGGGTCGGGGCGGATCGGCAGGCCCTCGTACATGATCGTCGTCGAGCCGTTGATCAGCGGGCCGTAAATGATGTAGCTGTGGCCGACCACCCAGCCGATGTCGGACGTGGTGAACATCGTCTCGCCCGGTGCGACGCAGAAGATGTGCCGCATCGACGCGGCAAGCGCGACCGCGTAGCCGCCAGTGTCGCGCTGCACGCCCTTGGGCTTGCCGGTCGTCCCCGACGTGTACAGGATGTACGACGGCTCCGAGGACTCGAGCCACGCGCAGGGCACCTCAGCGTCCATGTGCGCGCGGCGCAACTCCGCGTAGTCGAGGTCGCGCGCGGGGACCCGAGACATCGCGCGGTCGAGGCCGCGGTCGACGATCACGACCTTCGAAGGCGGGCTCTTGGCGAGCCGCAGCGCCTCGTCGACCAAGTGCTTGTACGGCACCGGCTTGCCGCCGCGCATGCCCGCGTCGGAGGTCACCATCACCTTCGGCGTCGCGTCGTCGATGCGCGTCGCGAGGCTCGCCGCGGCGAAGCCGCCGAACACCACCGAGTGGACGGCGCCGATGCGCGCGCAGGCGAGCATCGCGAACGCCGCCTCGGCGATCATCGGCATGTAGATCAGCACGCGGTCGCCGCGGCCGACGCCCTGCGCCTGCAGGATCGCGGCGAAGCGGTTGACCTCGGCGTGGAGCTCGCGGAACGTGTAGCGCTTCTCCTCGCCCGTCTCCGTCGACAGGTAGTGCAGCGCCGTCTGGTCGCCGCGTTTCGCGAGGTGCCGGTCGACGGCGTTGTGGCACAGGTTCGTGCGTCCGCCGACGAACCAGCGCGCGAACGGTGGCTTCGCGTAGTCGAGCACCGCCGTGAACGGCGTCTGCCAGTCGACGAGCGCCGCCTGCTCGCGCCAGAACGCGTCGCGGTCGTCGAGCGAGCGCCGGTGGAACTCCCTGTAGGTCGTGGCCATCGCTTCCCCTCCTCGTTCTTCGTGTTCCGGGTCCGTTCCCGCCGTCCGTCTCGTCGTGCCGTGCAACGGCCCGTCGACTACGGATGGGTGTCGGGGCCGATCCGCACCACGGTCCGGCCGCGCACCATTCCCTTGAGGTACGCGTCGAAGTGGGTCGGCAGCTCGTCGAAGTCGATCGTGCGCACCTGGTCGTGCACGATGTCGGGGCGCCACTCCACGGCGAGCTTGTTCCAGACCTTCTGGCGCATCGCCATCGGCGTGTTCGCGCTGTCGGCGCCGAGCAGGCCCACGCCACGCAGGATGAACGGCGCGACCGACGTGCTGAGCTTCATGTCGGCGGCGAGACCCACCGCGCCGACCATGCCGCCGATCTTCATCGTCGATAGGAGCCACGCGAGGAGATCGCCGCCCAGGTTGTCGACGGCACCGGCCCAGGTCGCCCGGTCGAGCGGCTTGATCTTCGCGAGGTCGATGCCGCGCCGGTCGACGACTTCCTTCGCGCCGAGACCCGTCAGGTAGGCCCTCTCCTCCGGCTTGCCGGTGATCGCCACCACGTGGTAGCCGCTCTTCGCCAGGATCTCGACGGCGACCGACCCCACGCCGCCCGTCGCGCCGGTCACGGCGACCGGGCCGTTCGCGGGCTTCAGGCCGTTGTGCTCCATCAGCATGATCGCGAGCGCCGCCGTGTAGCCGGCCGTGCCCATCGTCATCGCGTCGAACGCCGTCATGCTCTCCGGCCGGCGCACGATCCAGTCGCCCGGAACGCGAACGTACTCGCTGTAGCCGCCGTCGTGCGCGACGCCCATGTCGTAGCCGTGCACGATCACCTTGTCGCCCTTCCTCCAGCGCGGATCCGACGACGACTCGACGGTGCCGGCCATGTCGATGCCGGCGACCGTCGGGTACTTGCGCATGATCCTGCCGGCGCCGTTGTACGAGAGCGCGTCCTTGTAGTTGATCGTCGAGTACTTGGTGCGCACGACGACGGTACCCGGGTCGAGCTCGTCGAGCGCGAGGTCGACGAAGCGGCTCGACACCGCCTTGTTCTCCTCGAACGTCCGGTACGCCTTGAACTTGTGCACGGGGTCTCCTCCTTCGAACGGTATCGGGGGCGTTTCAGGCCGCGCTCACGTGCGCGAGCGCCATGTAGTCGTGCGAGCGCATCTCGACGAGGCGGCTCACGGTGCGCGGGAACTCCTGCGCGTGGGGACCCTCGAGGTAGAGAACCTCCGCCGGCACGGCGGCCGAGAGCACGAGCTTCACGCGATGATCGTACAGGATGTCGACGAGCCAGGTGAACCGCCGGGCCTGGTCGGCCATGCCGCGGTCCATGCGCGGCACGCCCGCGACCAGCATGACGGCGAAGCGGCGGGCGAGCTCGAGATAGTCGCGCTGGGAGCGCGGCCCGGCGCAGAGCGTGGCGAAGTCGAACCAGACCGCGCTCCCGGCCCGCCGCCGCGCGACCAGGACCCGGCCCTCGACGTGCAGCCGCGTGTCCTCGTCGGGACCGCTCGCCAGCGCCGCGAACGTGCGCTCGAGCGCCGCCTCGGCCGCGGCGTCGGC
>Ga0114939_10002249_pt1 | contig 14526 bp, 12 predicted proteins | sample AshMeaCrysSpring_FD_87196 | JGI IMG/M metagenome (GOLD analysis project Ga0114939, IMG submission 87196) | Groundwater microbial communities from Big Spring, Nevada to study Microbial Dark Matter (Phase II) - Ash Meadows Crystal Spring | ecosystem: Environmental > Aquatic > Deep subsurface >... | reverse complement strand
GACGGCGAGCGGGTCGTGGTGGTCACGGCGAAGGCGCGGATGCGCCCGCCCTTGATGTGGCCGATGGAGGAGGGCAGGTTGTCGAAGAGCACGTGCACCTGGCCGCCGATGAGGTCCGTGAGGATGTTGAAGGGCAGGTTCTTGTACAGGGTGTGGTTGATGCCGTTGGCCGGGTTGGTGAGGAAGAGCGTGTAGCCGTCGGCCGGCTGCTTGAGCGCGTAATCGGTCCCGATGTTGTTGCCGCCGCCGGGCTTGTTCTCGACGATGAAGGCCTGGCCCGTCTTGTCGGAGAGCCACTGCGCGATGAGGCGCGCGAGCACGTCCGTGGTCCCGCCCGGCGGGTAGGAGACGATGATCTTCACGGGGCGGGTGGGGTACTGTGCCGAAGCGCTGCCGGCGGCGCCGAGCACGGCGCACAGGGCAATGGCGGCAAGGCGGGCGAATCGGGACACGGTCTTCCTCCTCGTGGGTTGTCGTTCGGCGGGCGCCGGGCGGGGGCGCTTCAGCGCGATGGTAGCCGAACCGGGCGCATGTTCAATGACCCGTGCAGGCCTTCACGCCCGGCGGGCGAGGGCCTCGATGAGGTGCATGCCCGAGCGGATGCCGGCCAGGTAGAGGGACACCTTGGTCGACTCGTTGGGCGCGTGGTTGTTCTCGTCGTAGGGGGCCAGCGGCACCACGATGGAGGGGATGCCGAGGAGCCGCGTGAAGACGTAGTCGGGCGTCGTGCCGCCCAGGCTGGGCACGACCAGCGGCTCGCGGCCGAAGCCCTGGGCCACCGCCGCCTTCACGACGGGCACGAACGGGTCCTCGAGCGAGGTGCGCGAGGCCGGCGTGGACTTGAGCTCGCGGATCTCGATGTTCGCGTAGCCGCGCTCGGCGGCGAAGCGCCGCAGCGCCGCGAGGACCGCCGACGGATCCTGCCCGCCCACGAGGCGGATGTCGGCCTTGGCGAGCGCCTCGCGGAAGATGATGGTCTTGTGGCCCTTGCCGGTGTAGCCCGACGCGAGGCCGGAGACGTTGAACGCCGGCCGCAGCATCAGCCGCTCGTGGAGCTCCGCGTCGGGGACGACGGGCTCGACGCCCATGCTGCCGGCGATGCCCTCGCGGTCGATGGGGAGCGCGCGCGCCGCCGCCAGGTCCGCAGGCGACACCGTGACGTCCGCGTGGCCCGCGCCGGGCACGCGCAGCCGTCCCTCGCGGTCCGCCATTTCCGCGAGCAGGTGGACGAGGTCGAGGGTGGGGTTTGGCGCGATGCCGCCGAAGTTGCCGGAGTGCAGGTTGCGCGCCGCGCCGGTGGCCGCGAACTCCAGCCCCAGCACGCCGCGCACGCCCATCAGCAGCACCGGCTGGTCGTTGGGGAACAGGGGCCCGTCGGCATAGCAGCAGAGGTCAGCCTTCAGGCGGTCGCGGTTCGCCTCGACGAAGGCGGGAAGCGGGCGGCTGCCCGTCTCCTCGTCGCCCTCGAGGATCACCTTGATGCGGATCGGAAGCTCGCCGTGCAGCTCGCGATGGAGGGCGATGGCGTGCAGCAGCGCCAGGTGCTGGCCCTTGTTGTCCCCGGCGCCCCGGCCCCAGATGCGGTCGCCGTCGACGACCGGCTCGAAGGGGCTCGTGCGCCAGCCCTCGGCCTTCGCGTCGGCGGGGTACACGTCGTAGTGGCCGTAGGTGAGCCAGGTGAACGCGGCGTCCTTCGGGCCCATCTCGCCGTAGACGATGGGCTGCGAGTCGGTGCGGTGCACCTCCACGGCGAAGCCCCAGCCGCGCATGCGCGCGACGAGGAAGTCGACCGCCGCCCCGATCCCCTCGCCCGTGAGGCTGACGGAGGGGATGCGGACGGCCTCGAGGAGGGTGGCGACGAAGGCGTCGGCCCGGGCGTCGACGGCGGCGTCGATGGCGGCGTTCATGCGGGTCATCCCTCCCGTCGCTGCCGCGTCAGCTGCCGACGGCGGCGGTGACCTCGACCTCGATGGCGAAGCCGTGGTGCAGCTCGTTCACCGGCACCACGGAGCGCGCCGGCCGGTGCTCGCCGAAGAACTCGGCGTAGACGCGGTTCACCGCGGGCCAGAAGGCGATGTCCGAGACGTAGACCGTGCAGCGCAGCACGCGGTCGCGGCTCGAGCCGCAGGCCTGCAGCACCTGCTCGACGTTTGCGAGCACCTGCCGCGCCTGCTCCTCGATGGTGCCGGGCTTGCGGCCGGGATCGCCGGGCGCGTGCGGCAGCTGTCCCGCGAGGTAGGCGATGCCGTCGTGCACGACGGCATGGGAGTAGTGGCCGGCGGGCGGGGGAAGGCCGGGGGCGATGAAGGTGCGGATGGCGCTCATGCGGGGGGCTCCGCTACCAGCCGTTGAAGCGGGGCCAGTGGTCGATGACCTTCTGGTCCTGGCGGACGACGTGGTAGCTGTCGTGCTGCGCGACGGTGGCGCAGGCGTGGTTGGGAAGGATGCGCAGGCGGGTGCCGAGCGGGTACCGCGTGACGTCGAGGGCGCCGCCGCCGCGGCGGCCCACGATGCCGTGCTCCTGGTTGGCGTCGGCGACGATGAGGTCCTCGACCGGCGTGCCGGACGCGTCGCAGACCACGCCGTAGCCCTGGTCCACGGCCTGCGTTGCGGTGCCGCGGTCGCGCGACATCGCCATCCAGCCGCCGTCGGTGATGATCCAGCCCTTGTCCTTCCGGTGGCCGATCACGGTGGCGAGCACCGACACGGCGATGTCCTCCACGCCGCAGACGCCGAGGCCCGCCATCACGAGGTCCTGGAAGACGAAGACGCCGGCGCGCACCTCGGTCACCCCCTCGAGATTCCGCGCGAAGGTGGCGGTGGGGGTCGAGCCGACGCTCACGACGGGCGCCGCGTGGCCCGCGTCGCGCAGCATCGCGGCGCTCTCGACCACCGCCCGGCGCTCCTGCTCGGCCATGGCGGCGATCGCCTCGGTCGTGCGGCAGTTGTAGGCGTCGCCCGCGTGCGTCATCACGCCGCGCAGGACGGTGCCGCCGGAGAGGGTGGCGGCGATGTCGAGCAGCACCGGGTCCCCGGGCTTCACGCCGGCCCGGTGGCCGTCGCAGTCGATCTCGATGAGGGCGGGGATGTCCGCGCGGCGCGTGGCCACCGCGTGCGCCGCCTCGATGCTGTCCACCACGACGCACAGGTCGGCGCCGCGGCTGCGCAGCGCCACGACGTGGTCGAGCTTGGCCGGCGCGATGCCGACGGCGTAGAGGATGTCGGTCACCCCGTTCTCGAGGAACTGCTCGGCCTCCTTCAGCGTCGAGACGGCGATCGGCCCGGCCGGCGTCTCCATGAGGCGGCGCGCGACCTCGATCGACTTGCAGGTCTTCACGTGCGGGCGCAGCTGCACGCCCAGCCCCGCGAGGTGCCGCTTCATGCGCGAGATGTTCGCCTCCATCTTCGAGGCGTCGAGGACGAGGCGCGGCGTTTCCAGGTCGGCGAGGTTCACTTGAGCTCGAACTCGAACGTGCTGGCGAACGGCTCGGCGATGCTGCGCGCGTTCTTCGTCGCGGCGGCGAGCAGCGCCGGGCGCAGGTCATTGAACCGCGACACGACGAAGCGCGGGTTGGCGCGTCCGGTCTGGTTCTCGCTGTAGAGGATGACGCCGGCCTTGAGCAGTTCCTCGGTGGCGCCGGTGGCGGCGCGCGCGAGATCCACCTTGCCCGAGGTCACCTCGACCGCGGACGTGACCACGTAACGGAAGCGCTCGCCCTGGTCCTGGCCGAAGTCGCGGGCGAGCTTGTCGAGCGTGCGCGTGGGCAGGCGCTCGATCTCCGCCTCGGCGAAGCTCTTGTCCTTCAGGAAGGCGAGCACGGCGTCGCGGTCGGCGGCCACGCGCTGGTGGGCCTCGGCCAGCGTGTCGCTCGCGCGGCGGAAGTTCAGCGCCCACGCCGCCAGGTCGCTCTTGACCTCGCGCTCGACGAGACCCTTCACGGTCACGGTCCGGGTGTCCGACTTGAAGCGGGAGAGGCCCTGGCCGACGAGCCAGCCGCCGGCGGCGATGGCCGCCGCCAGCACGATCGCGGCGGGAAGCACGTTGCGGGATTCCATCGGGGAAGGGGCGGCGGACAGGGGGTGGTCGGACCGAGTTTACCGGCATCCGCCCCCGGAAACGAAAACGGGCGCCGCGAAGGCGCCCGTCCGCGACCGGCGCTGCCGGCTCAGCCCAGCGATCCCGCGAGGGACTCGAAGCGCTGCTTCATCGCCGGCGGCAGCTTCGCGCCCAGCTTGTCGAAGAACTCGCGGTGCAGCGGCAGCTCCTGCCGCCACATCGCCCTGTCGATCGCGGAGATGGCGGCGTAGGTGTCCTCCCTGAACGCGTCGAGGCCCTTCCAGTCGATGTCCTTGTGCCGCGGCACGTAGCCCCAGGGGGTGCGCTCGGCATCGGCGAGGCCCTCGACGCGCTCGACGATCCACTTGAGCACGCGCATGTTCTCGCCGTAGCCCGGCCAGACGAACTTGCCGTCGGCACCCTTGCGGAACCAGTTCACCATGAAGAGCTTGGGCGGGTAGGGCACCTTGCGGCCCATCTCGATCCAGTGCGCGAAGTAGTCGCTGATGTTGTAGCCGCAGAAGGCGAGCATCGCGAACGGGTCGCGGCGCACGACGCCGACCTGTCCCACGATCGCCGCGGTCGTCTCGGAGCCCAGCGTCGCGGCCATGTAGACGCCCTCGTCCCAGGTGGCGGCCTCGGTCACGAGCGGCACCGTCGAGGAGCGGCGGCCGCCGAACACGAACGCCGAGATGGGCACGCCCCTCGGGTCGTCCCAGGCCGGGTCGATGGACGGCGACTGCGCCGCGGCGACGGTGAAGCGCGCATTGGGGTGCGCGGCGGGGCGGCCGCAGCCCGGGGTCCACTCCTTGCCCTGCCAGTCGATGAGCTTCGGGGGCGCCTCCCGGGTCATGCCCTCCCACCACACGTCGCCCTCGGGCGTCAGCGCCACGTTGGTGAAGATGGTGTTCGTCTTGATGGCCTCCATGCAGTTCGGGTTGGTGTCGTAGCCCGTTCCCGGCGCGACGCCGAAGAAGCCGGCCTCCGGGTTGATGGCGTGCAGCCGCCCGTCCTCGCCCGGCTTGATCCAGGCGATGTCGTCGCCGATGGTGGTCACCTTCCAGCCCTTGAAGGCGGGCGGCGGGATCAGCATCGCGAAGTTGGTCTTGCCGCAGGCCGAGGGGAAGGCGGCCGTCACGTAGTGCTTGACGCCCTCGGGCGACTCGACGCCGAGGATCAGCATGTGCTCGGCGAGCCAGCCCTGGTCGCGCCCCATCACCGAGGCGATGCGCAGCGCGAAGCACTTCTTGCCCAGCAGCGCGTTGCCGCCGTAGCCGGAGCCGAAGGACCAGATCTCGCGGTCCTCGGGGAAGTGCACGATGTACTTGTGCTCCTTGTTGCACGGCCAGGTGACGTCCTTCTCCCCGGGCGCGAGCGGCGCGCCGACGGAGTGCACGCAGGGGACGAAGTCGCCGTGGTCGCCGAGGGTGGCGAGCACCGCCTGCCCCATGCGGGTCATCAGCTTCATGTTCACCGCGACGTAGGCGCTGTCGGAGATCTCGACGCCGATGTGCGAGATGTGCGAGCCGATGGGCCCCATGCTGAAGGGCACGACGTACAGGGTGCGGCCGCGCATGCAGCCCCTGAAGAGGCCCGTGAGGGTGGCGCGCATCTCCTCCGGGTTCACCCAGTTGTTGGTGGGGCCGGCCTCCTCCTTCGTCCGCGAGCAGATGAAGGTGCGGTCCTCGACGCGCGCGACGTCGGACGGGTCGGAGAGGGCGAGGTAGGAGTTGGGCCGCAGCTTGTCGTCCAGGCGCTGGAACGTGCCGGCGGCGACGAGTTCGGCGCACAGGCGGTCGTACTCCTCGTCGCTGCCGTCGCACCAGTAGATGCTGTCGGGTTGCGTCAGGGTCGCGATTTCCGAGACCCACTTGAGCAGCTTGGCGTTGCGCGTAGGGGCGGCCCCCGGGGCCGGCGCGGTCTGGGCGTGCATGGTGCTTCCTCCGAGTGAGGTGCCGGCTGTCACGGGCGGTGGCGCCAGCTTGGATTGACAGCGCAATTATCACACGCGGGCCCGGGGCGCCACAGGGACGGCGTCAACACATGCGCCTGTCACCCGGGGCGCGGGCCGTATGTCCGGAACCGCTCCGCGATGCGCGCCATCTCGGCATCGTCGAGGAGGGCCGGCTCGCCTACCTGCAGCGCTTGCCAGTACAGGCGCGCCATGGCCTCCACCTTGTCCGCGAGCCGCAGGGCGTCGTCGAGGTCCGCGCCGAACGCGATGACGCCGTGGTGGGCGAGGAGGCAGGCGCGCCGTCCCTCGAGCGCCGCGAGGGCGGCGTCCGAGAGGCCCTGGGTGCCGAACGTCCGGTAGGGCGCGCAGCGGATGTCCTTGCCGCCGGCGAAGGCCACCTCGTAGTGCACGGCCGGGATGCCCCGGCCCAGGCAGGCCAGCGTCGTCGCGAACGCGGAGTGCGTGTGCACGACTGCGCCTGCCTCGGGGCGTTGCGCGTAGATGTCGTGGTGGAAGCGCCACTCGCTGGAGGGCGCCCGGTGGCCGCTGGCGTGGCCATCTGCCGTCACGTGCGCGAGGTCGGCGGGCTGCAGCTCCTCGTAGGGCAGGCCGGAGGGCGTGACGAGGAACCCACCCTCGACGCGGGCGCTCACGTTTCCCGACTTGCCCTGGTTGATGCCGAGCGCGTTCAGTCGCCGCGCCGTGGCGACGATGCGCTCGCGGAGGGCGTGGTCGGTCATGGCTGGCGCCCGCGTGCCGGATCCAACGCGGATAGGCTCTCCGCGCGCGCCTCGAACACGCCGCGCTCGGTGATGATGCCGGTGACCAGGCGGGCCGGCGTCACGTCGAAGGCCGGGTTGGCCACCGCCGTCGATTCCGGCGCGATGGCGACCGCGGCCGGGCGCCCGGCGTCGTCGAGGCCGCGGACGCGGCGCACCTCGTCGGCGCCCCGCTCCTCGATGGGGATCGCCGCGAGGCCATCTGCGATGTCCCAGTCGATGGTCGGCGTCGGGACGGCGGCGTAGAAGGGGATGCCGCTGTCGCGCGCGGCGAGGGCCTTCAGGTAGGTGCCGATCTTGTTCGCGACGTCGCCGCCGCGCGTCACGCGGTCGGCCCCCACGATGACGAGGTCGACCCGGCCGTGCTGCATGAGGTGGCCGCCGGCATTGTCGGCCACCAGCGTGTGCGGCACGCCGTGGCCGGCGAGCTCCCAGGCGGTGAGGAGGCCCTGGTTGCGCGGGCGCGTCTCGTCCACCCACACGTGCACCGGGATTCCCCGGTCGTGGGCCATGTAGATGGGCGCCAGCGCCGTGCCCCAGTCCACGCAGGCGAGCCAGCCCGCGTTGCAGTGGGTGAGGACGTTGACGGGCCGTTGCCGGTCCTGGTATTCGGCCGCGATCAGCGCAAGCCCGTGCCGGCCGATGGCGGCGTTGATGGCGGCGTCCTCGTCCGCGATGGCATGGGCCTCGCGCCACGCCGCCTCGGCTCTTTCGCCCGGTCCCAGCGGCACCAGCCGGTCGCGCATCCGGTCGAGCGCCCACGCAAGATTGACGGCCGTCGGCCGCGTTGCCGCGAGTCGCGCGGCGTGGTCCGCGAGCGACCCGTCGGAGGCGTCCCGCGACATCGCCAGCGCAAGCCCGAAGGCGGCCGCCACGCCGATCAGCGGCGCCCCGCGCACGCGCATGGTCTCGATCGCTTCCGCGATCGCGCCGGGCGAGTCGAGCACCCGCGTCTCGAAGGCGTGCGGCAGGCGGGTCTGGTCGATGATGTGCACCGGGCCGCCGGGCTGCTCGGTCCAGAGGCTGCGGTAATGGCGGTCGCCGACTTTCATGGGGTGATGAGTGGACGCTACCCTGAGGCAATGGGATCTACAAGAAGTCGCGTGGGTCGTCGAGGGCTGGTGCGATGAACCTACCCGTGCGGCATCTTCTCTGCGCCATCTCCTCTGTGAACCCTCCGTGTCCTCTGTGTTGAACATCTCCCTCACTACATGTCGCGATGCCAAGTGTGGCCGTGCGCAGGCGGAGGTCAGGTACACCACAGAGGACACGGAGGGTTCACCGAGGAGACCCACAGGGGATGGTCCCGGCTCTCTTCGGGGATCGCCCACGCGTTCTCCCGATGAGCAGGGGAAAGGGGCCGGATCTCTTGTTTGCGATTATCCCCGAAGTCGGCGCGCCGCGAATGATGCCGAAAAGGGATCCGACCCCCTTTCCTCAGGGTAGCGTCCCCTCCGGACCGATCTCGTGATTATCCCCGAACGCAAAGTGCGCCGGCTGCGATTGACGTAACATCTGCGTGTACCGACGAATCCGATCCCGATACCGCCCTCCGGATAGCCCATGAAGCGCTCCCCGTTCGCCCCGCTGCTCCCCCTCGTCGCCCTGCTCGCGCTGCCCTTCGCGGCCGATGCCCAGAACCTGCGCATCGCGCTCTCGTCCGAGCCGACGTCCGTGGACCCGCACTACCACGTGCTGGCGCCCAACAACGCGCTCGCCGCCCACATCTACGACTCGCTCGTCGACACGGACGAGGCGCAGCGCCTGATCCCGGGCCTCGCCACCGCGTGGAAGAACGACGGCGGCAACAAGTGGACCTTCACCCTGAGGAAGGGCGTCAAGTTCTCCAACGGCAGGCCCTTCACCGCCGACGACGCGGTCTTCACCTTCTGCCGGGTGGCCAAGAACGAGACCAACATCGCCGGCGGCAACAAGGACCTCATCCGCAACATGAAGGCCGTGGAGGCGCCGGACCCGTTCACCCTGGTGGTGACGACCGCCGAGCCCGAGCCGCTGATGCCGCGGCTGCTCTCCGGCATCTCCATCCTCACGTCGTCGATCGCCGCGCACGGCAGGATCACCTTCAACCTGGACGCGAGCTGCGGCGTCACCGGCCCGTGGCCGAGTGTCAGCCAGTTCAACGAGGGCGCCGTCGCCATCGGCACGGGCCCCTACCGGCTGAAGAGCTACGTGCGCGGCTCTGCCATCGAGCTGGTGCGGCACGACGGCTACTGGGGGACGAAGCCGCACTGGGAGACGGTGAAGATGGTGCCGGTGACCAACGCCGGCCCGCGGCTCGCGGGCCTCATCGCGGGCGACTACGACCTCATCGAGAACCCGGCGACGCGCGACCTCGGGCGACTCAAGGAGGACAAGCGCTTCGCCTACGTGGCCACGCCCTCCTCGCGCGTGATCTTCTTCCAGCTGGACGTGGGCCGCAATCCCAGCCCGCTCGCGAAGGACGACAGGGGCGGCAACCCGCTGCAGGACCTGCGCGTGCGCAAGGCCCTCTCCATGGCCATCGACCGCGACACCATCGCCAGGCGGATCATGGACGGCGGCGCACAGCCGGCGTACCAGTTCCTGCCCACCGGCATGTACGGGACGCTCCCCAACCCGCCGGTGATCAAGTTCGACCCGGCCGCAGCGAGGAAGCTGCTCGCCGAGGCGGGATACCCGAACGGCTTCGAGATGACGCTCTCGGCCACCAACGACCGCTACGTGAACGACGGGCAGATCGCGCAGGCGGTGGCCGGCTACCTGTCGCAGGTCGGCATCCGCACCAAGGTGGACGCGATGACGCGCGCCATCTACTTCCCGCGCCGCTCGAAGAAGGAGTTCAGCTTCGCCATGGGCGGCTGGGGTTCCGCCGAGGCGTCGTCCTTCCTGCGCTACTGGGCCGCCTCGCTCGACGAGAAGAAGACGCGCGGGACCTCCAACTACGGGGGGCTCGCCGACCCGGCGCTCGACGACCTCATCGGCCGTGCGATCGTCACGGTCGACGACGAGAGGCGCGCCGAGCTGCTGCGGCAGTCGCTCACCCGGCTGCTCGACCTGCACGCCTTCATCCCGCTGCACTTCGAGAACACGCTCTGGGCGCACCGTGCGGACATCGCCTACACCGGCCGCGCCGACCAGTACACCTTCGCCATGTCGGCGGTGCCGGCGAAGAAGTAGCGCCGCCGCGCCGGCCATGGCGACCTACGCGCTGCAGAGGCTGATCCAGAGCCTCTTCGTCCTGCTGGCAGCCTCGATCGTCGTCTTCCTCGCCGTCTACGGCATCGGCGACCCGATCGAGCTGCTCGTGCCGCCGCAGGCGAGCGCGATGGAGCGCGAGGAGATGGTGCGCCGCCTGGGCCTCGACCTGCCGCTGTGGCGGCAGTACCTCGCCTTCGCCTGGAACGCGATGCACGGCGACCTGGGCCGCTCCTTCGTGCACGGCGTGCCGGCGATCGAACTGATCCTCTCGCGCCTGCCCGCGACCCTGGAGCTCGTGACCCTGGCGATGGCCATCGCGCTCGCCATCGGCATCCCGCTCGGGCTGGTGGCGGGCCTCGACCGCGACACCCCGCTTTCGCGGATCATCATGGGCGGCACCGTGCTCGGCTATTCGCTGCCCAACTTCTGGAAGGGGATGATGCTGATCCTCGTCTTCGCCGTGCTGCTGGGCTGGCTGCCCTCCTCGGGCCGCGGCGAGACGGCGGTGATCCTGGGCGTCAAGTCGAGCCTCTTCACCGCCGACGGCCTGCGCCACCTGATCCTTCCCGCGCTCAACCTCGCCATCCCCAACATGGCGCTCATGATCCGCCTGGTGGCGGCGGGCGCCACCGAGGCGAAGGCGCAGGACTACGTGAAGTACGCGCGCGCCAAGGGCGTGCGCCCGGGGCGCATCGTCCGCCGGCACATCCTGAGGAACATCCTCATCCCCGTGGTGACCGTGGCGGGCATCGAGTTCGGCAGCCTGGTCGCCTTCTCGACCATCACCGAGACCGTGTTCGCCTGGCCCGGGATGGGCAAGCTCCTCATCGACAGCATCTACCAGCTGGACCGGCCGCTGGTCGTCGCCTACATCATGCTGGCGACCTTCCTCTTCGTGTCCGTGAACCTCCTGGTGGACCTGCTCTACGCCGGCCTCGACCCGCGCGTGCGGCTCATGGGGGAGGCGGCTTGAGCGCGACTCCCGCGGTCCCGCGGGCCGACACGGCCCTGCGCCGGAAGGTCCTCGAGCGCCTGCGCAACCAGCCGACGGCCCGCGGCGCCCTGGTGATCCTCGCGCTCATCGTGGCGGCGGCGCTCCTCGCGCCCTTCATCGCCCCGCAGAACCCCTACGACCTCACGGCGCTCAACGTGATGGACAACCGCCTGCCGCCCGGCGAGAAGGGCATGGCGGGGTTAACGTTCTGGCTGGGCTCCGACGCGCAGGGGCGCGACATGCTGAGCGCCATCCTGTTCGGGCTGCGCACGAGCCTGCTGGTCGGTGTGGCCGCCACCGCCGCCGCGCTGTCCGTCGGCGTCGCCGTGGGCCTCGCCGCCGCCCAGTTCGGCGGGCGCATCGACGCGCTGCTGATGCGCGTCGTCGATTTCATCCTCGGCTTCCCGTCGATCCTCGTGGCCCTCGTGCTGCTCGCGGCGATCGGGCGGGGCGTGGACAAGGTCATCCTCGCCATCGTGGTCGTGCAGTGGGCCAACTACGCGCGGCTGATGCGCGCCTCGGCGCTGGTCGAGCGGCGCAAGGAGTACATCGAGGCGGCGGTCAACCAGGGACTGCCGACCCTCTACATCATGCGCGCGCACCTGCTGCCCAACAGCATCGGCTCGGTGCTGGTGGTGGCCACGGTGAGCATCGCGGGGGCCATCACCCTGGAGGCGACGCTCTCCTTCCTCGGCGTGGGCGTCCCGGTCACCGAGCCCTCGCTGGGGCTGCTCATCGCCAACGGCTTCGAGTTCCTGCTCTCGGGCGAGTACTGGATCTCGCTCTTCCCGGGCCTCGCGCTCCTCGGGCTCATCCTCTCCATCAACGTCGTCGGGGAGCGGCTGCGCCGCAGCTTCGACGCGCACCGGCATTGAGCGCGCCGCTGCTCAAGGTGCGCGGCCTGCGCACGGTCTTCCACATGGCCGACGGCTCGTGGCCCGCGGTGGATGGCGTCGACCTGGAGGTCCGCCGCGGCGAGGTGCTGGGGCTGGTGGGCGAGTCGGGCTCCGGCAAGACGGTGACGGGATTTTCGATCGTGGGGCTGGTGGACCCGCCCGGGGAGGTGATCGGCGGGGAGGTCCTGTTCCAGGGCGAGGACCTGCGCAACGCCAGGGAGGCGCGGCTGCGCGCGCTGCGCGGCGACCGCATCGCGATGATCTTCCAGGACCCGCTGATGACGCTCAATCCCGTGCTGACGGTGGGCGAGCAGATGGCCGAGGCGGTGCTGGAGCACCACGCGGTGGGTGCCGCCGCCGCGCTCGCCCGCGCCGAGGAGACGCTCGAGCGCGTCGGGATCTCGTCGGCCCGGGCGCGCCTCGCGCAGTATCCGCACGAGTTCTCCGGCGGCATGCGCCAGCGCGTGGCCATCGCGACGGCGCTCCTCAACAAGCCGGACCTGATCATCGCCGACGAGCCCACGACGGCGCTCGACGTGACCATCCAGAGCCAGATCCTGTTCGAGATGCAGAAGCTCGCGCGCGAAAGCGGCACGGCGCTCATCTGGATCACGCACGACCTCACCGTGGTCGCCGAGCTCGCCGACCGCGTCGCCGTCATGTACGCGGGCCGCATCGTGGAGTCGGGCGCCCTCGCCACGGTGCTCGACCACCCGCGCCACCCCTACACGCGCGGGCTCCTCGATTCCGTGCCGGACGTCGCCGCCCGGGGTTCGCGCCTGCCGCAGATCTTCGGCATGGCGCCGCGGCTCGACACGCGTCCCGCGGGCTGTGCCTTCTCGCCGCGCTGCACGCGCGCGAACGACCGCTGCAAGCATGACGACCCGCCGGAAACGATGGTCGAGGGCCGCCTGCTGCGCTGCCACCACCCGCTCTACCACGGGAAGTTCGGATGAGCGCCCCCCTCATCGAGGTCCGCGGGGCCGTCCGGCACTTCACGCGAAGGCCGACGGCGGCCGAGCGCATCCTCATGGCGGTGGGCCGGGCGCCCCCGCCGCCGGTGGTGCGGGCCGTCGAGGACGTCGACCTCGCGATCTTCAAGGGCGAGGTGATGGGGCTGGTGGGCGAGTCGGGCTGCGGCAAGTCGACGCTCGCGCGCCTCATGACCGGCATCCTCGAGCCGACCGCGGGCGAGGTGCTGTTCGAGGGCCGCCCGGTGCGGGGGCTGGGCCGGCGCGAGCGGCTCAAGTACCTGCTCGCGGTGCAGATGATCTTCCAGGACCCGTTCGCGAGCCTGGACCCGCGCATGAAGGTGCGCCGCATCGTGGGCGAGGCGATGGCCGTGCACCGGCTGGTGCCGCGCCGGGACATCGGCGGCGCGGTGGACCGCGTGCTGGCCGACGTGGGGCTCGACCCCGCCTACCGCGACCGCTACCCGCACCAGTTCTCGGGCGGCCAGCGGCAGCGCATCGGCATCGCTCGCGCGCTGGCGGTGAAGCCGCGCGTGCTCGTCTGCGACGAGCCGGTGGCGGCGCTGGACGTGTCCATCCAGGCGCAGGTCATCAACCTGTTCATGGACCTGCGCGAGCGCCACGCGCTCACCTACCTCTTCGTGAGCCACAACCTCGGGCTCGTGAAGTACCTCTGCGACCGCGTGGCGATCATGTACCTCGGCCGCATCGTCGAGACCGGCCCGGTCGAGCAGATCTTCGAGGACGCCGCGCACCCGTACACGCAGGCGCTGCTCGAGTCGCTGCCGCGCCTGCACCGCCGCAAGCGCATCTTCGAGCCCGTGAAGGGCGAGCTGCCCTCCGCCATCGCGCCGCCGCCCGGGTGCGCCTTCCATCCCCGCTGCCCTTCGGCCCTGCCCGATTGCCGCCAGACGAGGCCGGAACTGCGCGAAATCGCGGCCGACCGCACCGCCGCCTGCCATCTGCTGACCCGCCTGTGAGCTGACATGACCACAACCGCCCTGCAACCGGCCGTCGGCCGGGACGCCCTGCCGTACGTCGACCCGCTGCACCCCGCGCGGCCGCTGACGATCCACACCTACCGCCCCGCGGCGCACACGCCCGACGACCCGGTGGTGCTCGTGCAGCACGGGGTGAAGCGCAACGGCGACGAGTACCGCGACTTCTGGATCGACGCGGCCGAGAAGCATCGCCTGCTGATCGTGGCGACGACCTTCTCGGACGCGGCGTGGCCGAAGCCCGAGAGCTACAACAACGGCCTCGCGGTCGACGCCGACGGCGCCGTCCGCCCGCGCGAGGCGTTCGCCTACGCGATCCTGCCGCGCGTGTTCCATGCCTTGCGCGCCGGGGGCGTCACGCGGCGGCCGAAGGCGCACCTCTTCGGGCACTCCGCCGGCGGGCAGTTCGTGCACCGCCTGCTCGCCACGCAGGACCCCGCGCCCTACGAGGCGGTGGCGATCGGCAATCCCGGCTGGTACACGCTGCCGGCCCTCGACCGCCTGTTCCCCGTGGCGCTGGGCGGGCTCGGCTACGAGGCGAAGGACATCGCCCGCTGGTTCGCGTACCCGATGACGATCCTCGCGGGCGACCGGCACACCGACACCGCGGATCCGCACCTGCCCGGCAACCCCGAGGCGCTCGCGCAGGGGCCGACGCGCTTCGACCGCGCGCGCTTCT
>Ga0114939_10002248_pt1 | contig 14527 bp, 12 predicted proteins | sample AshMeaCrysSpring_FD_87196 | JGI IMG/M metagenome (GOLD analysis project Ga0114939, IMG submission 87196) | Groundwater microbial communities from Big Spring, Nevada to study Microbial Dark Matter (Phase II) - Ash Meadows Crystal Spring | ecosystem: Environmental > Aquatic > Deep subsurface >... | reverse complement strand
TTCCTCGCGCGGCGCTCGATCCGCGGCGTGGAGGACGTGCGGGACGCGGCCTACCTGCGTACGGTGGCACTGCCGGCGTCGCCCGATCGCGGGCACGAGCGCGGCGACCCGAAGACCGGCTGGATCGAGGTCACGCACGCGCCCGCGCGCTCGACGCTGCGGGTCGCCGTCTCGTCCGCGCTCGCCGGCATGCTGCCCGCGGTCGCGGCGCGCGTGCGGCGGCTCTTCGATCTCGCTGCAGAGCCGGCCGAGATCGCTGCCCGGCTCGGGCCGCTCGCGGTCGCCTCGCCGGGCTTGCGCGTCCCGGGTGCGTTCGACGGCTTCGAAGTGGCGGTGCGCGCCATCCTCGGGCAGCAGGTCACCGTGGCGGCGGCGACGACGCTCGCCGGCCGCTTCGCGTCCGCATTCGGCACGCCGGTCGTGACTTCACATGCGGCGCTGACGCATGCGTTCCCGTCCGCAGCGCGGGTCGCCGCCGCCGACTGGCAGGAGATCGCCGCGCTCGGCATCGTCGGCGCACGCGCGAAGGCGCTCGTCGCGCTTGCGCGCGCAGTCGCCTCCGGCAGCCTCGCTCTCGAGCCGGCGGGCGACGTTGCCGCGACCGTCGCGGCGCTCGAGTCGCTGCCCGGACTCGGGCCGTGGACGGCGCAATACATCGCCATGCGCGCACTCGGTTGGCCGGACGCGTTTCCGGAAAGCGATCTCGGCATCCTCAAGGCGCTCGGGGTCGCGAGCCCCCGCGCAGCCCGGGAGCGGGCCGAGGGCTGGCGGCCGTGGCGCGCCTACGCGGTGATGCATCTGTGGCTTTCCCGCGAAGGCCCGAGTACGGCGAAGCCGGACGTCACGGCAACCAAAGCGCGGCGTGCGAAGGGCGTCGCGTGGCACCCGGACAAAGGAGCGACGCGATGACATGGGCATGCACCGACCTCGAAACCCCGCTCGGCACGATGCTCGCCGCGAGCGACGGCCAGACGCTCACCGGGCTCTGGTTCCACGGGCAACGCCACTTCCCAACAGCGGCCGGGGCGTGCGCACGCCGCGACGACCTCGAGCTGTTCGCGGCGTTGCGCGGCTTGCTCTCGCGCTACTTCGCCGGCGCGCCGGTCGGTGCGGCGCCGTTCGCGCTCGCGCCCGCCGGCACCGTGTTCCAGCGGCGCGTCTGGGAGACGCTATGCGACATCCCGCGCGGCGCGACCGTCACCTACGGCGAGGTCGCGCGCCGCGTCGGCGCACCGGGTGCCGTGCGCGCGACGGGCGCAGCGATCGGGCGCAACCCGATCTCCATCCTCATCCCCTGTCATCGCGTCGTCGGCGCGGCTGGCGGGCTCACCGGCTATGCCGGCGGGCTGGAGCGCAAGCGGGCCTTGCTCGCGCTCGAGGGTGCGCTGGCGGAGGCGACGGCGGTCGGAGAAGCGCGGCCGGCCGTTTCCCGCGTGTGCACGTCGGCCCGGGCGGCCGCGACGCGATGAGGTCACGCGACGCGGTCGACCTGCTCCTGCTCGGGGCGCTGTGGGGCGCCTCGTTCCTCTTCATCCGCGTCGCCGTCCCGCACTTCGGGCCGCTCGCGCTGATCGAGCTTCGCGTCGCCATCGCGGCGCTTGCGCTGCTGCCGTTGGTTGCCTGGCGAGGCGGGCTCGGCGCGCTCGCGAGTCGCGCCTGGCCGGTCTGCGTCGTCGGGCTGGTGAACTCGGCGATCCCCTTCGTGCTCCTCGCCTATGCGACGCTCACGTTCACGGCCGGCGCGATGTCGATCCTCAATTCGACCGCACCGCTCTTCGGCGCGATCGTGGCGCACGTCTGGCTCAAGGAACGCCTCACGCCGGCGCGGATCGGCGGCCTCGCGCTGGGGCTCGCCGGCGTCGCAGTGCTCGCGGGCGACCGCGTCGCGGCGACGGGTCCACGGGTCGCCCTCGCGCTCGTGGCGGCGCTCGGCGCCGGGCTCTTCTACGGCATCGGCGCCAGCTACGCGAAGAAGCGGCTCGCGGGGGTCTCGCCGCTCGCCGTCGCAGGCGGCAGCCAGGCCGCGGCCGCGGTGGCGCTGCTGCCGTTCGCGCTCGCCGCCTGGCCGGCGGCGCCGGTGCCGCTCCGCGCATGGGGCGCGGTCGTGCTGCTCGCGGTGGCGAGCACCGCCGTCGCCTACGTCCTGTACTTCCGCCTGATCGCGAGCGTCGGCCCGACGCGCGCGATCGCCGTGACGTTCCTGATCCCGGCGTTCGGCGTGTTCTGGGGGCGCGTGGTGCTCGGCGAGCCGGTCACGCCGCAAATGATCTCGGGCGCGGCGCTCGTGCTCGGCGGAACGGCGCTGAGCATCGGCCTCGCGCCACGACTTGGCGCACCGGCGGCGGGGGCATTACCCCTGGCATTACCCCGCCGCTGAAACGTAAACCGGCCACCGCCGACGGGGGTATGCAGTCCGCCGGCACCGCGTCGGACGCCGTGGGCGAGATCCGGGTCGCAGGCGCCCATCGCTGGCGCTGCCGGCGTGTCCTTTGCGTGTCCTTCTTGAGGATTCCGGTGGGGAGTCTCCGCGCGCTGCGGGAACCTGCGACCGCCGGCTGGGCGCATCAACGCGACGCGGCCTTCGTCCGCACCGCGCGCCACGGCCCGCCCGCGCCGCCGGCGCCGCTCCAGGTGCCGCTCATGACATTGCCATCGACGGAACCCACGTACTCGCCGGCGGCCGGCGACGAAGCGGGCACCGTGAAGCGCACCTCGCGACCGCGGACGGGCCGGAAGGCCACCTCGGTCGCCTCGGCGGCGCCTACGATGCTGCCCTCCGCGTTCTGGTAGAGCTGCTCGATGGCGAGAGGGAACGTGACGCTCTCCCGCTCGACCCGCCACTCGCCGCCCACTTTCGCGGGCACGATCCAGAGATACACGCCGCGCGTGCGGCTCCAGCCGGTCCACTCCTCGTTGCCCGCCGCAACCTCCTGGTAGTCGGGCGGCCAGTCGCCGACGACGAACTCCTGGGCCACGACGCGCGTGCCGGGCTGCATCTCGGCCATGATCTTCGGCAGCAGCTTGCGGTTCATCTCCGGCAGCAGGTAAAGCGTGAGCACGGTGACGTCGCGAAGCGGCGTCTGGTACAGGTCCTGCACCGCGAACTTCGCACGGTCGGCGACGCCCGCGGCTTCGGCCGCCTGCTGCGCCTTGCGCACCAGGCCGCGGTCGATCTCGACGCCGAGGCCGCGCGCGCCGTACTTGGTCGCGGCCGTGAGCACGATGCGACCGTCGCCCGATCCGAGGTCGACGACGTAGTCGTCCGGCTTCACCTTCGCGAGCTCGAGCATGCGATCGACGATCGCTTGCGGTGTGGGTCGATAGGGCGCCTGCTCGTTGTCCTGGGCATGACCGGCGAGCGCGACGACGCCGAGCAGGAGCGCGAGGACGAATGGGCGCAGTCGCAGAAGGAAAGCCGCGGGCCGTTCTCCGAACATCGGGGTGAGCGAGGGAACCCGCCCCCGCGCACGCTGCACAGGCGGCTTCGACCGCGGCCGTCCTTCGTGCGCGCGGCGCGCGAGCTCGCCGCGCGCCAATCCGAGCCACGCGGCGAAACGCTTCGTCGCCTGCATCACCGTCGCCCGCCCTTCGCGGTTGCACGCTTGGCGCCGCCGCGACCTGCCCGCGGACGCGCAGGCGCGCGCTGCGCACCGACGCGACGACCGCGCTTCAGCTCCTCGCCTTCCGGGATCGGCCGCCCCGAGTCGCGCCACTCCACCGCCGCGTGAAAACCGTGCTGCTCGGTGTACTGCTTGAACCACACGCCCTCGGGGGAATGGCGCGCGATGCCGTCGAAGAGCGTCGCGAGCATCTGCGTGCTCGCGAGCCCCATGTTCTCGTACGCCTGGTTGATCATCACCTTCTGCATCATGAGCTGATTCTTCGGCACGCCGGCCATGCGCTGCGCGAGCGCATCGACGGCGGCGTCGAGGTCGGCGTCCGGGACCGCGTCGTACACCAGGCCCCACTGCTTCGCGGTGCGCCCGTCGATCGTGTCGCCCGTAAGGAGCATCCGCTTCGCCTTCTCCGCGCCGAGGCGATACACCCACATCGCGGTGGTCGGGCAGCCCCAGACGCGCGCCGGCATGTAGCCGATGCGCGCATCCTCCGCCATGACGACGAGGTCGGCGCACAGCGCGATGTCGGAGCCGCCGGCCACCGCGTAACCGTGCACCTTGCAGATCGTCGGCTTGTCGCTCCGCCAGAGGCTGAAGAAGTCGTCGGTGGCGCGCTTCATCCAGCGGAAGTCGCGCATCGGGTCCCAGGGCATCGACTGCACGCCGGGGTTCTCGCCTCGGCGCTCGGCGAACGTCTTGAGATCGTAGCCCGCGCAGAAGGCGCGCCCAGCGCCGGCGAGCACGATGACGTGCACGGCCTCGTCCGCGTTCGCGCGCTCGACCGCCGCCCGGATCTCGCCGGGCATGCCGGCATCGATCGCGTTGAGCCGGTCGGGCCGGTCGAGCGTGATGCGGGCGATGCGGCCTTCGACGGCGTAGCGAAGCGTGGCGAAGCGCCGCCCGCCGTTCATTGGCGCGCGCGCGCGAGCACCTGCCGCGCGGCGGCCACGACCGGGCCTTCGACCATCTCGCCGTCGAGCTCGCAGACATTGCCGCCGGCGGCCTCGAGCGCGGCGATGATGCGCTTCGCGCGTTGGACCCCCGCCTCACTCGGGGCGAATGCCTCCTGGATCGCCGGCACCTGCCGCGGATGCACGGCAAGCTTCCCGGTGAAGCCGAGCGCCTGCGAGCGCCTCGCCTCCTCCGCGAGGCCGGCGACGTCGTCGAGCGCGAAGAACGGCGAGTCGATCAGCCCGAGATGCGCCGCCCCCGCGACCTGTGCGAGCCGCGAGCGTGCCGCGAGCAGCGGCTCCCAGGTCGGCCGCACGCGCTGGTCGAGCGAGTAGTCGGCGGCGCCGAAGACCAGCGTGCGCACGCGGGGGTGCGCGGCAGCGATCTCGGCCGCGGCTTCCAGTCCGCGCACCGACTCGATCAGGCAGGCGACGCCGATGTCCGCGTTCGCGCGGTCGAGATGGCGCCCGAAGAGCCGCGCCTCGACCGCCGACTCGACCTTGGGCACGAGAACGAAGTCGGGCTTCGCGTGCGAAGCGACGAGCGCGGCGAGGTCGGCGAGCCCGTCGCGGGTATGGACGTTGTTCACGCGCAGCCCCACCGCCTGGTCGCTGCGCGCCCGCGCGACCTCCTGCGTGAAGAACGCCAGCACCGTGTCGCGCGCCGTCGCCTTGTCGCCGGCGACGACCGCGTCCTCGAGATCGAGGATCACCGCGTCGGCACCGGCGGCGATCGCCTTCGCGAAGCGTTCCCCGCGGTTGCCGGGGACGAACAGCGCGCAGCGCGAGGCCGCGAACTCCGGGGCGCTCACGCGGGCACCTCGCGCACCGGGAGCCCCTTCGCGAAGCACCGCGGCCGGCGCTCGACGTAGCCCTGTTGCAAACGCGGTTCGGTCTCGCGGACGATCATCGTCTCCTCCTCTTCCCTTTCAGATCACGCCGGCGGCGCGCAGCGCGCCGATCTCGGCGGCGGAGTATCCCGCTTCCGCGAGCACCGCGTCGGCGTGCTCGCCCGGATGCGGCGCCGGCTTCTCGATCGCGAACTCGAAGTCGCCGAACTTCACCGGCGGCGCGAACTGGACGAGCTCGCCGCCCGCCGGATGCGGCGTGCGCACCACCATGCGACGCGCCGCGAAGAGCGGGTGCGCGAGCGCCTCGTCGGTGGTGAGCACCGGCGTCACGCAGCAGTCCGCTTCGGCGAACACGCGCGTCCAGTGCGCTTGCGTCTGCGTTGCGAAGATCGCCGCGAGGCGCGCCCGAACGGGCGCGGCTTCGCTGCCGCGCACCCAGTGGGAAGGCTTGAGCTCCGGTGCGCCGAGCGCGTCGCAGAGCCGGTGCCAGAACTTTGGCTCGAGCGCGCCGACCGCCATCCACCGGCTGTCGGAGGTCTCGTACACGTCGTAGCACGGCAGACCGCCGGAGAGCATCGACGTGCCGCGCGGCGGCGCCTTACCGCCGGCCTCGATCGTGCCCATGAGCGGAAAGATCGCGTGCGCGAGGACGCCGTCCGCCATCGACACGTCGACGAAGCGCCCCTCGCCGCGCGCCCGCGCGTCGAGCACGGCGGCGAGGATGCCCATGACCGCGGAGAGGGTCCCGCCGAGGAGATCCGCGATCTGGAAGTTCGGTACCGCCGGCGGCTCGCCGGCACGGCCGATCTGGTCGCCGACGCCCGTGTATCCGACGTAGTTGATGTCGTGTCCGGCGGCCTGCGCGAGCGGTCCGTCCTGGCCGTATCCCGAGATCGCGCAGTAGACGAGCCGGCGGTTGGTTTCCCGCAGCGTCTCGTAGCCGACGCCGAGCTTCGACATCACGCCGGGACGAAAGCCTTCGACGAGCACGTCGGCATCGCGCACGAGCCGCAGCAGCACCTCGCGCCCCTCGGGACGCTTGAGGTCGAGCCGCAGCGCGCGCTTGTTGCGGTTGAGGACGAGGAAGAAGTCGGTGTCCGCGCGCTCGCCCTGCGCGTCCTTGCGCCGGTGCCCGAGCGTGCGCGCGTAGTCCCCGGTCTCGGTGTCCTCGATCTTGACGACGTCGGCGCCGAGGTCGGCGAGGTGCATGGTGGCGAGCGGCCCCGGCAGCAGGCGCGTGAGGTCGAGGACGCGAAGGCCGGCGAGGGGCGGGGGGCGCATGCAGGCTGGGTGCGCGGGAATGACGCCGCGGTCGGCGTGGCGAAGCTGGCACAGGAGGATGGCACAAGCGGTCGAGGCGTGCCACGCGAGGCAGCAGCCCGCCGCGCACCGATCACCGCGATCGGCCGCTTGGCGTCCCACGGAGGCGGCGACGGACAGCGCCGCCGAGCAGGCCGGACATCCCGGCCGGGGAACCTGCGCAGCAATTCATGGAGCGGCGCGGAAAGTGCTCTATCTGGCCGGCCGCCTGCAGTTTCTCCTCGGCCCGCAAGGACCATGTGGCCAACAATGGGAACGAAAACTAGGCGCCGGCCCCTAAAGGCACCACTGCGCCAGCTTTCAGCAAGGATTACACGACGACACTCGAGGATGCATACCGTGACGACTTTGCCCGTGCACCACGCTGACCACTTCGCGGAAGCGCAACAGTACGTGGCGCCGACGCCGGCGCTGGCGCGCGAACTGCACGAGCGCATGGCGCGGTCCTTTCCGAGCCGGCAATGCACCGAGATCCCGACGCCTGCGCGGGTGCTCGCGATGCTGCGCGAGCTCGCGCGCGGTCGGTTCCTGCTCGCCTCGGCGGGCGGCGCGAGCGTCTATCTGGAAAGCTTCCCCGACGTCGTCATGTATGCGCAGCTCTTCTTCTCGTGCGGCTGGCTGGAGCCGGTGAAGGTGCACGTCTCGGGCAACGGGGCGTCATGGTGGGGGCTTTCCGAGCGGGGCCGCCGCAAGCTCGAGGAAGGGCTCGAGTGGTGGCGGAGCCTCTCGCGGCGCGAGCGCCTGTGGCGCGCGCTCGCGGACGGCTCGCTGCTCACCTGACCGCCCGAGCGCCGGAAGGTCCGCACGGCAAGGGTGCGCCAGAACGGTATCGCAGAGGGGCCTGTACAGCCTTCGGCGGCCTCGCCCCGGGGACAGGCAGCGCCACGCGCCTTACTCGTAACGGCGTGCGTCCTCGATCACCTTGCCGTCGTTCGGCAGTGACCCCGGCGCGACCAGCTTCACCTCGCCGCGAAGCTTCGTGACGTCGCGGATCGACTCCGCGACCTGCGCCGCCAGGCCCTCGCGTGCGGGAGCGACCTCGACGTGCAACGTCATGCGGTCCTGCCCGTCGGTCTGGTCCACCACGAGGCGTGCACGCTCGACCTCGCGATGCCGGCGCACGATCTGCGCGACCTGCTCGGGATGCACGAACATCCCGCGCACCTTGGTCGTCTGATCGGCGCGCCCGAGCCAGCCGCGGATGCGGGTGTTGGTGCGACCGCAGGCGCTTACGCCGGGAAGCACGGCGGAGAGGTCGCCGGTGGCGAAACGCACGAGCGGATACTCGGGATTGAGCGTCGTCACCACCACCTCGCCCACCTCGCCGTCGGGCACGGGATCGCCGGTGCCCGGGCGCACGATCTCGAGAATCAGGTCCTCGTCGAGCACCATGCCGTCCATCGCCTCGGTCTCGTAGGCGATGTTGCCGAGGTCGGCACTGGCGTAGGTCTGCAGCGTGCGGATGCCGTGCTCGCCCAGCCAGCGACGCAGCGACGGCGGCAGCGCCTCCGCGCTCACCAGTGCCTTGCGCACGCTCGACACGTCGGCGCCGAGCTCGACGGCCTTCTCGACGATGATCTTGAGGAACGAGGGCGTGCCGACGTAGCCGTCGGGCCGCAGCGAGGCCATCGCCTGCACCTGCAGCTCGGTCTGGCCGATCCCCGCCGGAATGACGGCGCAGCCGAGCTTCGCCGCGCCGCCTTCGAGCATGGAGGCGGCGGGTGTGAAGTGATAGGAGAAGCAGTTCTGGATCAGGTCGCCACGCCGAAAGCCGGCGGCGAAGAGTGGCCGCGCCATGCGCCAGTAGTCGGCACGCCGGCCCTCCGGGTCGAATATCCGCCCCGGCGACACGAACACCTTCGCGAGCTCGCCGGTCGCAACGCCGACGAGCCCGCCGAACGGCGGCTCGGCCTGCTGCAGGGCGTGCAGCTCCGATTTGCGGGTGACGGGCAACCGCGCGAGCGCCTCGCGGGTGCGCACGTCTTGCGGATGCACCTCGCGCAGGATGCGCGCGAATCCGGGCGCGCGCGACTTCGCATGCAGGAGCTGCCCCGGGAGCGCGGCGAGCAGTGCCGCCTCGCGCACGCCGGGATCGCGCGTCTCGAGCGCGTCGTAGTGTTCGGGCATTGCAGGCGGAGCGTCGGAAGTGGGCGTCGCCCGCGAGAATACGCCTTCCGCGCGCCGAACGTTCCGGGCAGGCGTGCGGGCAGAAGGTGATGCGGCGGGCAGGAAGCCTAGCGCGACGGGGATCAGGTCCTCGGGTGAGGTCGCGGGGTGTTGGCCGAGGGGTGCCCGCCGCAGCACTTGCCGCGACGTCGCGTCCGGACCGAGTGCTTCTGGCGCGGGCGGACCGCGACGGCCGACACCGACGCCGCGATCAGCCCGGCGAGCTCGCCGCGCCGGGCATCGTCCCGGTCTCTTCGCAGACGGCGCAAGCCGGTGTGCCATGATTCCGGCTTTCGGAGTGGCTGGGGTCCCGCAAGCGGGTCGAGGGAAGCTGGACGCGACCGGCGGATGCCACGCATGAACGAACCCTACGTCCACGGCTACAGCGAGCGCGAGCGCATCCGCCTGCTCGTCGCGCGCAACGCGAGTAGCCCGGATTGACGCGGGAGCTCCCCGTCACCCCGTCGTTCGCAGGCCGCCGGCGATCGCGTTCACGGTGAGGAGGAGCTGCGGCAGGATGCTGTCGCTCGCGGAGGGATCATCCTCGCGGCGCAGCGCCCGCCACTCGCGCAGCAAAGCGATCTGCTGCCGGTGCAGCACGCGGAGTCCCTCCTCGCGCACCGCGAGCATGCGATGGATGCGCGGACGGCGTTCCGGCAGCGGCCCGTCGAAGACCACCTCGAGCATCCGCCGCGTGCGCGCGTACTCGACGGCGACCATGCCCATCACCCGGTCGCGCACATCCGCATCCTCGACCAGCCCGGCGTACTCGCGCATCGTCGCCTCGTTCGCCGAGAGGACGCTCGTGCTCACATTGGTGACGAGGTAGGTGAGCGGTTGCCAGTGGAAGGCCGCGGCCTTGAGCGCGGCGAAGGCCTGCGGCTCCTCCATCTGCAGCGCCTCGAGCGCGCTGCCGACGCCGTACCAGCCGGAGAGGAAGAACCGCGACTGGCTCCAGCTGAACACCCACGGGATCGCGCGCAGGTCGGCGAGCGTACGCTGCCCGGTGCGGCGCGCCGGGCGCGAGCCGATCTTGCTCGCCTCGATCGCGTCGATCGGCGTCGCCTGCGCGAAGAAGGTGATGAAGCCGTCGGCGTGCACGAGCCGCTCGTAAGCGCGGCGGCTCGTGTCGGCGAGGCGGTCCGCGACGCCTTCGAGAGCGTGCGGCTGCGCGCGGCCGCGGCGTGCGGCTAGAGTTGCCTCGGTCACTCCGGCGACGAGCAGCTCGAGGTTGTATACGGCACTGATGAGGTTCGCGTACTTCTGCGCAATGGTTTCCCCTTGCTCGGTCATGCGCAGATCACCCTGCAGCGCGGCACACGGCAGCGCCGCGATGAAGCGGTGCGTCGGCCCCGCGCCGCGGCTGATGGTGCCGCCGCGGCCATGAAAGAACCGGATGCGCACCCCGCGCTGCGCCCCGACCGCCGCGAGCGCCTCCTGCGCGCGGTACAGGTTCCACAGGCTCGCCAGGATGCCGCCGTCCTTGTTGCTGTCGCTGTAGCCGATCATCACCTGCTGCACCGTCTCGTCGGCACCGCGGCGCGCCTGCTGGTATTCCAGGCTGCGCCGGGTGAGCGGGTGATCGAGGAAGCCCGCAAGAATCGCGGGGCTCGCCCGCAGGTCCTCGATGGTCTCGAAGAGCGGCACGATCGACAGGCGGCAGACGAGCCCCTGCGGCGTGTTGAACGCGAGCCCGGTCTCGCGCGCGAGCAGGTAGACCACCAGCAGGTCCGAGAGGCCGCGCGTCATGCTCACGATCAGCGCGCCGAGCCCCTCGTCGCCGTGCGCGTCGAGGTGCTCGACGAGCACGCGGTGGCAAGCGAGCACCGCGTCGGCCTCCGGGCCGATCGTGGCGTGCGCACGCGAGAACGGGCGCGGCGAAGCGAGCTCGCGCGCGAGGAATTCGAGCCGGCGCGCTTCGTCCCACTCCGGGAACGTCTCGCCATCGAGCCCTGCAGCGACCATGAGCTCGGCGACCGCAAGGTCGTGGAAGCGGCTGTTCTGCCGCACATCGAGCGCAGCGAGATGGAAGCCGAACGTCTGCGCGGTGCGCATGATCGGCTGCACTTCGTGGCGCGCGAGACGTGCCGCGCCGACCTCGACGAGCGACTGGTGCAGGAAGTCGAGATCTTCGAGCAGCTCGGCGGCGCTGCGATAGCGGGCCGGCCGTTCGCCGGACGGCGCGGGCTCGGCGCGCGTGCGGTCGAGCGGCAGCCGCGCAAGGACGAGGTTCGCCATCTGCCGCCACGGCTCCTTGGGGTTACGCTCCCGCGCGCGGCGCCCCGCGTCACCGAGCGCGGTCGCCATCGCTTCGATGCGTGCGAGCAGCGCGGGCGGCGGCTGCTGCAGCCGGTCCGACAGGCTCAGCCGCCCCGCGAGACTGGTGAGCTGCCGTTGCAGCAGCTGGAGCGCGGTCTGGCGCAGGTCGGCGAGCGTGCGGCTCGTGACCTCGGCGGTGACCAGCGGATGGCCGTCGCGGTCGCCCCCGACCCAGTCACCGAACGTGAGCCGCGGCAAACGGTGCGGATCGCGGAGCAGCGCCGGGTCGAAGCCGGCGTCCGCCCATGCGTCCTCCAGACGCCGGTCGAGCATCGGCAGCGCCTCCGGGAAGACGTTCCGCAGGTAGTGCACCACCCCGCGCAGCTCGGAGGCGACGCCCGGCTTCTCGAGGAAGATCTCCCCGGTGCGCCAGAGCCGCTCCAGCACGAGCTTCATCTCCTCGCGGATGCCCTGCCGCTCGCTCGGCGTCCACATCTGGTTCTCCCGCTTCACGAGCAGGAGGTAGAGCGCACGATGGTGCTCGAGCACCGTGGCGCGCTTGGCCTCGGTCGGGTGCGCGGTGAGCACCGGTTCGACCTGGACGCGCGCCAGGACGTCGGCCAGCTCGCGCCCGCTCACCCCGGCATCGCGCGCCTCGCGCAGCACCTGGCCCCACAGCGCCGTCTCGTGCGCCAGCCCGTGCTGCGATTCCATCGTGCGGCGGTGCTGCGCGGCGGCGTTCTCCTCCGCCATGTTGAGGAGCTGGAAAGCGATCGAGTAGGCCTGCGCGGCGCGCTCGGTCAGCTCGCCCTCCGGCGCGTCGGACAGGCCCTGCCACGGCAGTCGCCGAGCGACCTCCTCCTCGCCGAGCTCGACCAGCACCTCGCGGAAGCAGCGCATCAGGAAGCGCAGGTCGGCGTCGACCTTGTCGAGGTCGGTGGTGTCGGCGACGGGAATCTTCATGCGCGTCCTCGGGCGATGCCTTGGGGACGAAGCCTATCCGATCGGGGCGTACGCGAAGGGTGGGTGGCGGGCAGCGGCATCTGGGACAGTGGGCCCACGAAGATGCCGTCAGGCCGCCGCCGGCGGAAGAGGGCTGGCAGGTACCTACCTACCCTGAGCAAGCGCGCGTTGGCGCTCGTACTCTTCGAACGACATGGCGTTACCGGCCAAGCAGCGCTCCTGCTCGCTAGAAGGAAGCTTGCCACATTCGTTGCGCTGCCACTGTTGAGCACTGAGATACAGCGCCTGGGACGTGCAGCCGGGCAGCGGCGAGACGATCATGAGAAGCGCGATGAGGACTGGTCGCATTCTGCGTTTCCGCTGCGTGGACGAGGCGACTCGCAAGGCGTGGCGATTCGACCTTCGGCGGGCGGCCGAGCCGGCAGGCCGGAGAACTCCAAGCGCCAAGGAATCTCGAATTCTTGCCGGCCGCGCAACGAGCGCGGTCCCGCTGGCGTCGCCGTCAACGATACGCTCGCATATCGCTCCGGAACCTGCAATTCCCCGCGGCTTGCGGAGCGGAGGCTAAACCAGCCCGAACGTACGCAGCGCCATCCACGCGAAGGGCTGCAGCGCGTGGGCGACGACGGCTGCGCCGATGACGAACGCGATCGGCATGCCGGCGATCAGCACGGACTCGCGAAAGTCCAGATGCGGCTGCATGCGCCGGCCGAGGAGCCAGTGGGCGGCGAACCAGAAGACCGGCGCGACGATCAGCAGCATGAGATAGACCACCGCGAGCGCCTCCATGCCGCTGACGCCGAGCGAAGGCACCAGGATCAGTGCGGCGGTCGCGGCCAGCAGCGGGATGGTGGCGAGGCGCATCGTCCGCCACGGACCGCCCTTGCCGCGGGCCACGAAGTAGCTGCGCTCGCGCCGCAGCACGACGACCAGCGCGACGAGCGCCAGGACGCCGAAGGCCGCGAGGAGATAGTAGAAGGGGTGCATGGCGCTAACGCTCGTGCCGCAGGTACATCACGAACGTCCAGGCGGAGAAGCCGGCGGCGAGCAGCGCGAAGAGCAGCAGCTGGACCATGTAGGGCTCCGGGGTGTGGGCGAACGACAGCGTGCGTGGCGCGTGCGGCCCCGCATACAGCCCGACGATGCGGACGAAGTTCGGGATCGACGCGCTGGTGATCATGTGCGCCGTGGCGCAGATCCAGAAGGCAGCCATGGCGCCCAGCGCGGTGAGGAAGCGGATGTTCGTCTCTTCACGGGAGAGCGGCGCGAACGAGGGACGGCGCGGCTCGGTGGAATACTGCCGAGCCTTGCGGCGGTGCTCGGCGGCGTCCTCGTCGCGCGCGAGCAGCGCGATCAGCGACATCACCGCCGAGGAGAGCAGCACCGCGCCCAATCCGCCCGCGCCGAGCAGGATCAGCCCCGGTCCGAGCCTTGCCCATCCCGCCGGCGCGGCGCGCGCCCAGCCGAGAGAGAGCAGGGCAACGAGGCCGCAGGCGAGCGCGAGCACGAACAGCGCGATCACATGCCGCCTGCGAATCGCGTCGCGCGCGTGCCAGACGAACACCAGCGGCAGCGCGACGAGGACGATTCCGGCGGTGACGAGATCCCCGGTCTCCATGACTCGGGCATCCTAGCCCCCGCCTGTAGGCTGTCCCGCTGCCCCCGGAGCCAGACGCTGACAAATCGCACGAACCACCGTTGCCGGAGGGGCTAACGCCTGGTGTAACGTCTCTGCCGGGAGCCGGCACGAGTCCCGCCGGCTATCGTCGCCTTCTCGAAGTCGGGGTCGATCCGTTCGGCGCGAATGCGCGCGCTTCGGCGGCGCGCCGCTTGTAGCGCGCCGGCCGAAAGCGATGTTCGGGCGGCGACCTCACGGCGCGCGCCTGTTGGCTACAGTGAGAGCGACCACGATCCCCGTGAAGTCGGTCACGACGTAGGCGGCGATCGTCAGCGGAGCACAGCAGCGCGACGCGACGGCGCTAGCGCACACAGTCGCGACGATCCTGCGAGCCGGAACGATCGGCGATGTCGCGGTACGCCGGGTTTCGTGCTTCTCGCTTGGGGCGGGCGCCGGCTCGACGTGCGCAAGGCGACGGTAACAACGCGCTACGACAGCCAGCGCTTGCGCCGGCGATAGAACTTGGTGTCGCGGAAGCTCTTGCGCCCCGCGGACGACACGCCGAGGTAGAACTCGCGCACGTCGTCGTTCTCGCGCAGCTTCGTCGCCTCGCCGTCCATGACGACGCGGCCGTTCTCGAGGATGTAGCCGTAGTCGGCGTAGCGGAGCGCGACCATCGTGTTCTGCTCGGCAAGCAGGAACGACACCCCTTCCTTCTCGTTCAGCGTCCGCACGATCTCGAAGATCTCCTCGACCACATGCGGGGCGAGCCCCATCGAGGGC